>Ga0181533_1006265_pt1 | contig 10912 bp, 12 predicted proteins | sample PEATcosm2014_Bin_45_FD_119772 | JGI IMG/M metagenome (GOLD analysis project Ga0181533, IMG submission 119772) | Peatland microbial communities from MTU Mesocosm Facility, Houghton, MI, USA - PEATcosm2014_Bin11_60_metaG | ecosystem: Environmental > Terrestrial > Soil > Wetlands > Peat | place...
AAGAGCGCTGCTCCGAGCGCAAGCATGGCCGAGAAGAGATTGACCGCCCGCCAGAGAAGCACGAACGCAGCAACCTCGAGGACGATCGAGAAGGCGACGGCAGCCGAGGGTCTGACCGCTCCGGTGACGAGCGGCCGGTGCCGGGTGCGGTGCATGATGGCGTCGATGTCTCGGTCGACGACCATGTTCGCCGCATTGGCGCCGCCGGCCGAGAGCGCACCCCCGACGAGTGTCGCGACGATCAACCACCACTCGGGCACGCCCTTCGCGGCCACGACCATCGTCGGGAGCGTCGTGACGAGCAGCAGCTCGATGATCCGAGGCTTTGTGAGCGCCACATACGCGCTGAGCTTGAGCCTGGCCGAACGGCGCGGAATCAGAACGGTCGTGACCTGCGCCATCTCGCAAGTATAAGAGTGGCCGCACTAGATCAAGCCGCGGCAGGGTGTGGCCCAACGGTACAGAATGGTGGCTTGAGCCGTGCGAGCATACGATCCGAAGGCGGTGCGCCTGCCCCGTTTCTCACCCGTCACCGTGCGCAAGGTCGCCTTTGCCTCGGTGATTTGCTTCGCGCTGCTGGTCCTGAGTGGCGGCGCAGTGCGATTGACGGGCTCGGGACTCGGTTGCCCGGACTGGCCCTCGTGCTTCCAGCACCACCTGACAGCCGTGTCATCGTTCCATCCGATCGTCGAGTTCGCCAACCGGCTCGTGAGCCTTGCAGTGACTTTGGTGTCTGTCGCGGCCCTCGCCGTGGCAGCGCTCCGCACGCCACCACGCCGGGACCTCGCCCTGCTCGGTGCGGGGCTGGTTGCCGGCATCGCGGCTCAAATCGTGCTCGGCGGCCTGGTCGTGCTCTTCAAGCTCAATCCCTATCTCGTCGCTCTCCACTTCGTGCTGACCATCGTGATCCTCGCCGACGCGATCGTGCTGTACCACCTGTCCGGCAGCGATCCGACCCGCGCCCGGCCCCTTGTCGGGCGAGACCTCATTCGTCTGGCACGATTGCAGCTGCGTACTCTCGTTCTCGTCACGCTCCTCGGCACCGTGGTCACGGGTGCGGGCCCCCATGCCGGGGGCCCTGGCGCCAAGCGGATCCCGATCGCGTTCCGAGATATGGCCGAGGCACACTCCACCGTTGCGCTGTTCCTCATCGGCCTGACCCTTGCGTCGCAATTCGCCTTCCACCACGCGAAAGCACCGGCCGTGGTGCTGCGCCGTGGGCGCCTGTTCGTCGAGGTGATGGCGCTCCAGGGGGCGCTCGGCTACCTGCAGTACTTCCTGCACGACGCTGCGTGGGTGGTGGAATTCCACCTGGCGGGGGTCACGACGCTTTGGATCACGGGAATCGGTTTCTACTTGTCGTTGCATCGACACCCTCCCGAAGCGACCGGTGCTGCTGCCTCGACCCAGCCCGCCGATGCCATCCCAATCGGCAGCTGACCTGGTCATGATGGGGATCTCGACTTCTCCGACCGCGGTTCCGACGGAGGTCGAGCGCCCCGAGACGCACCAAGTGCCGGTGCCGGAGCTTCCGTGGCTCGTGATCGTGTGGAACGATCCGATCAACCTCATGAGCTACGTGACCTACGTCTTCCAGAAGCTGTTCGGCTACTCGCGGGAAAAGGCCCACAAGCTCATGCTCGACGTCCACTACAAGGGCCGCGCCGTCGTTTCCAGCGGGCCGAAGGAACGGGCCGAGCTCGATGCCGCCCGGCTGCACCAACACGGGCTCTGGGCGACGATGGAGCACAGCGGGTGAGCTTGCGGCACCGGATCCGGGCAGCCAGGGGCGGGGGCTACGAAGTACGCCTCGCTGTCGAGGAGCGCGCGCTGCTCGCGGCGCTGCCTCTTCAACTCGTCTCCTTGCTCGACCACGTCGGCGACGAGCCCACCGACGGCCTGCCCGAAGCACTGCGCCGGCTGTTGCCTCCCGCATACACGACGGACCCGGACGCCGAGCGTGCTTTTGTGTCGATGACCCGTCAAGATCTCGTCGAGCACCACCGCGAGTCGCTCGAGACCATGTCGCTGACGGCGAAGGCGACCTGGCTCGACGACGAGCAGCTCCTCGCATGGCTCGCCGCCCTGAACGACCTTCGGCTCGCCCTCGGATCGATGCTCGGGGCCACGGAGGACGAAGTGGAGCTGCCCGTCGACGACGCGCATCAGGCAGAGTGGATTGCGTATCTGTACCTGGGCGGCCTCCAGAGCGAGCTCATCGACATCCTCGAGGCAACCCTCCCCGACCCGATACCCGGCGCTGACGACCTCGTCCCCGACGATCATTGGGGCGAACCGCCGGGCGGCTTGCGTTGGGACGGCACACCACAACCGAGAGATCGGTGAGCGCACGTCCGGCGGTATCCCGTCTGCTCGCGATCATGGGCTCGGGCGAGACGGCGCCGACGATGGTGAAGGTCCATCGCCAGCTGCTCGAGAGGTTGGGGCCACCACCGGTGCCAGCAGTCCTGCTCGACACCCCGTTCGGCTTCCAGGAGAACGCTCGGGAGATCGCCGGGCGGGCGGTCGCCTACTTCCGCGAGAGCCTTCAGGCACCGATCGCAATCACCGGAATGGCGACCGACGCGAAGGCCGGCGTCGAGCAGGCCAGTTTCGCCAACGAACAGCTCGTGACGAGTGTCCGAGACTCGCGCTATGTCTTCGCAGGACCAGGGAGCCCGAGCTATGCGTTGAGGAAGTGGCAGGGGACAGTCATTCCGAGCCTGCTCGTCGAGAAGCTGCTCCATGGCGGATGCGTCGTGTTCGCGAGCGCCGCCGCCCTGACGCTCGGCGTCGCGACGGTCCCCGTGTACGAGATCTACAAGTGCGGTGAGGATCCGCACTGGCTCGAGGGCCTCGACGTCACCTCGGCGGCGGGGCTCCGGGCGGCGGTGATCCCGCACTACGACAACAACGAGGGTGGAACACACGACACCCGTTTCTGCTACCTGGGTGAGCGGCGCCTTTCGAAGATGGAGAAGGACCTGCCCGACGGGGTCTTCGTGCTCGGGGTCGACGAACACACCGCCTGCATTTTCGATCTCGACGCCGGTACTGCGTCGGTGGAGGGGCGGGGCGTCGTGACCGTACGCGTCGCCGGCCGTTCTGCGACCTTTCCAAGCGGCGAAGCCTTCCCTATTGCCCGAATACTCGAGACAGCTGAGGCACTCGCCCGTGGGGGCGCGAGCCAAGAGGCCGGCGCGCAAGGCGCAGACCGAGTACCCACCGCAGACGGCGCCCTGTCGTCAAGTCCCGGCCGTCTGCCCAGCACCTCTCCACTCATCGAGCTCGTACGCGAGCATGAGGCGGACTTTGCCGTGGCAGTCGCCTCCCGAGACATGGCGCTCGCCACGGGGACTGTGCTCGATCTGGAGCGGGACGTCACAGAGTGGTCGACGGACATCCCTGCCGGAGACGAGCTCGACCGGGCCCGCGCCAGCCTGCGTTCGCTCATCTTGGAGCTCGGACGACTGTCCGGGGCCGGGGTTCGCGACCCTCGGAAGGTCGTCGGGCCATTTGTCGAGACGCTCTTGGAGCTTCGGAACGCGGCACGGCAGGAACGCCGCTTCGCGGAGGCCGATCTCGTGCGGGAACGTCTCGCCGAGTCCGGGATCGAAGTGCGCGATACTCCCGACGGCAGTGAGTGGCTACTTGCGGGCGAAGGCACCGCCGGAACGGAGGCCGGCGCCTGATATTTTCTGCTTCTTCGCTTTGTCGCTTCCGCCTTCGGGTCGAGCCCCCATCGTCCAGCGGCCGAGGACATCGCCCTTTCAAGGCGGAAACACGGGTTCGAATCCCGTTGGGGGTGCTGAGGGGCTTCCCTTTTCAGCGGGCTCGGGCCCAACCAGTCGTCACAACGAGCTCGGCGGGACTGACCTCAGGTGCGCGTGCAGTCGTCAGCTCGATGAACTCTCATCGAGCCTTCTCAGACCGCCCCTCGCTGTCCCGGCCATGAGACCTCCATGCGTGCACCGCCAAGGCTCGCACTGACACCGACTCGCCACCGACCTCCGCTGGAGCGAACAACCGAATCGGCGATCGCTAGGCCGAGACCGTGACCACGTGCCTGGTTGGTGCCGCGACGAAACCGATCGAACATCTGTGCACGCTCCGCCACCGGAATTCCGGGGCCCGTGTCCTCGACCGCAAGGATGACCCGCGGACCGACGCGTCCGACTTCGATACGTACTGAGCCTGTTTCGCCTGCGTACTTGCAGGCATTGTCGACGAGCACGGCAGCGAGACGGTCGATCCACTCTGCAGGCGCCACGATCGTCGCGGGAGTGGTTCCGAGCCTCTTCAGCTGGAGGTCGAGTGATCTTGCGGTGGCGAGAGCTCGAAAGCGCTCAACACAGAGTTCCGCGATCGTTGCGACATCGATCGCACCTGAGGCCGGCGGCGGGGGGGCCGAGTCAAAGCGTGCCAACCACAGCAGGTCATCGACGATCCGTTTCAGCCGTTCGCTCTCTCGTGCTATCCGGTCCAGGGTCGCCGGATCCGAATCTCCCTCGAAACTCCGGGCCAAGGACAGTTCTGCCTCGATCACACTGAGCGGTGTCCGTAGTTCGTGGGACGCGTTGGCCGTGAACTCCAGCTGCCGGCGATGGGCAAGCTCGACGGGCTTTGCCGAACGGAGACCAATCAGCAACGCTGCCAACAAGATCGCGACAAAAAGTGCCGGCGCGGCAACGAACTCGGAGGTGACGAGGACGCTCTCGACATGAGCCAGCTCGGTCAGACTCTCACCGGCGACGAGGAGGCCGCCCCGGTAAGGCACCGACAACAGCCGGTAGTCCGTCCCCGAGAGGTTCCTGGTCACGGATCCCGCGCCCGCCTTGGGCCATATCAGAGAAGGCAGCGGTGGCGATGCCACGTTCGCCAGCGCGCGCCGGCTCCCAGGCCGGATCTCCCAGACGTAGATCGGCTCGCCATATATTCCGAGCCCGTAATGAACACCCCCGCCTGCCGAGTCCGGCTCCTCGGTGGCAAGGGAAGGTGGTCGCATCCGGGCGGCGGCGAGCCGGTTGGCGAGCTGGCGGTTGACCTGAGCGACCAGGCGGTGCGCCACGAACACGTCGAGAACTGCAACGGCTGCCGCATATACGACGATCACTACCAATGTGGCCACCAAGGCGACTTTGAGCGAGGGCGCGAGGTGGTTCCTGACGCTCGCTGCTGGCCGCAACCTCATGTAGGCAAGAGACGGTAGCCGACGCCGCGCTGGGTATCTATCCGGACGTGGGCACCTGAGAGCTTTGATCGCAGGTGGGCAACATGAACATCGATGGTGTTGGAGCCGACGGCGTCAGCCTCGTACTGCCAGACCTGGAGTGCGATGGAACGCCGGGTTACGACGGCGGGAGATCGTTGCAGGAGGACCTCGAGGATGCCGAGCTCAATTTGCGTGAGGTTGATCGTCGTCCCGCCCGCTGTGACAACTCGGGTTGCCGGCTCATAGACGAGGTCCCCTGCCAGCAGGCGAGGCGGGCGCGCTTCGGTGGGCCTGCGTTGCAGGGCTCGTAGTCGGGCGAGAAGCTCGGGGAAGTCGAACGGCTTCACCATGTAGTCGTCGGCGCCCTCGTCGAGGCCGAGCACCCGGTCGGCCGGCATGTCTCGAGCCGTGAGCATCAAGACCGGCACTCTGGCACTCGAACGGCGCAGCGATCGCACGACCTCGATTCCACTGACGACTGGCATCCGCCAGTCGAGGACGGCGACCTCGTATTCGTAGGCCTGGAGGTAGCTGAGCGCGTCCGATCCGTCAGCGACGCTGTCGACGACGTAGCCGGCTCTCTTCAGTCCACGTTCCAGCACTGACCTGAGAGCTTCGTCGTCCTCGGCCACGAGGACTCTCATCATCCTCCGTTCTACCGGATCAGGCCTGGGAACACCGTATGCCACGAACCTGAAGCCACGGTGGCGCCCTTCTTCACGTTGGCTTCAGGTCTGGGCGGGACCATGTAGGGATGCCAAGTGAATTCCCCGACCCTGTGACCGAACCTGTCGCTGAGGTCGGAACGCAGATCGATCTGGGCGGTGGCTATGCCGGAGCCGACCGCAAACGGACCGCCGGCAGCCGGGCCACTGTGGTTCACGGGGGCAGGCGCCGACCCCGCCCGCCCAGGCGCAGGCGCTGGACCAGGCGCGCCCTTGTCGCGACCGGAGTGGTCGTGGTTCTCATCGTCGTGCTCGGGCTCGGTGGCTTCTTCTACTTCGACTACGAGTTCCACCAGATCAAGAAGGTGGTCGTGAACGGGCTCGCGCATGCCAAGCCCGGGAAACCCTTCACGGTCCTGGTGGCCGGCTCCGATTCACGCGCCTTTGTCACCACGCCCGGCCAGTGCAAGTCGTTCGGGTGCGGGGCGGACACAGGGGGCCAGCGCAGCGACGTCATCATCCTCGTGCGCGTGGTGCCGGCCGCCCGCAAGATCGAGATGCTGTCGATACCACGCGACACCTGGGTCACGATTCCCGGCAACGTCGAGTACATCTCCGGCCAGAACCGGATCAACGCCGCTTTCAACTCCGGTCCGTCGTTGCTGGTGCAGACCATCGTGCAGGACTTCCACATCCCGATCAACTACTTCGTCGAGGTGAACTTCCCCGGGCTGCAGGGCATGGTGAACGCGATCGGGGGCATCCACCTGGACTTCAAGTACCCGTTGCGGGACCGGGAGTACGTGAACGGCCAGGCCACGAACCCGACCGGTTTGAACGTCCTGACAACCGGTTGCCAGGTCGTCCAAGGCACGGAGGCCCTCGCGCTGGTGCGCAGCCGCAACATCGAGTACGAGACCCACCGAGTCTGGGACGTCGACTACGGCAGTGACTTCACCAGGATCCGCAACCAACAGGCCTTCTTCCGGGCGGTGATCCACCAGCTGAACGCCGAGATCACCAACCCCATCGCGTTGACCGGCTTCATCAATGCGGCGGTCCACAACCTCACGATCGACCAGACCATGACCGAGGGCACGATGTACAACCTGGCGAGAGAGTTCCACAACTTCGCGCCTGGGTCGCTCGAGGCCGTGACCCTTCCGACCGTCGGCCCGTACACCACCTCGGGGGGGGCCGACGTGCTGCTGCCGGCCGCTGCCGCTGACGAGCCGGTGATCCAGAACTTCCTCGCGTTCGGCACCTCTGCGGCGACGGGCTCCACGACGACGACCGCCGCCGCCACGAGCATGAAGGCCACCCAGGGCGGGACCCCGGTGGCGGCCCTGGTGGGCGAGACTTCGGCGAGCGGGACCTCGACGACGACCACCACGCCGGCCAACCAGGTGACGGTCACGACCATCGCACAGGCCCCGCCCGGTGAGACGCCGATCTACAACAACACACCAGCGCCTTACGACCCCACGCCCTGCTGACGGGCGGCCTGAGTCGCCGGTGCGACGTCGGGACAGAAAGCAGAAAAGGGATCCCGAAGCCTCAGGCAAGCCGACACCTCGGCTAGTGACAGACGCGGGAGACCGTGACAGAGACGATTTCGGTCCGTACCGTTTCCCTGTCTCCGGTCGCGTAGAGGTGCCCGTTCCAGTCGGCGAACGGAAACCAAGAAAGGAGCCGCCCATTGCTGTGGGAAACGGTCCCGACAAGGTAAGCACCTGTGAGGAGGCGCCGACGGTAATCTCGGTCGGGCGAGGCTTGATAAGTAGGCCGATCATCGGAGGTAGCGACATGGACAGCCGGTACCGTGACCGCTGGATCGACTGCTCGCCTGACAGGATCCAGATCCGCGGTTACTACTTCCCCTGGGGCACCAAGCGCATCCGTTACAGCTCGATTCGTTCGGTCCGGCGCGTCGACATCGGCGCGTTCAGAGGAAGAGGGAGGATCTGGGGCACTGCGAACCCGCGCTACTGGGCAAGCCTGGACCCGCAACGGCCGAACAAGAAGGTCGGGCTCATCCTCGACGTCGGCCGGTTCGTGCAGCCTTTCATAACCCCTGATGATCCCGACGAAGCCGAGGCCGTCATCCGTGAGTACGCGAACCTCGGTCCCGCAACGGAGAGCTCCGGGCGCGGCCCCCTCATCTGATCGTCGGCCGGCTAGCCCCGACCTGCCGACGCGTTCACTGCGTGGAGGCTCCGCGCGGTGAAGTGGCGTAGGTTCGCGAGCGCCTCGGCATCCAGCCGGTCGCAAACCCAGTCCCAGTGCAATGCGACAAAGTCCCCCGGCACCAGGTCTTCGACGAAGCCGACGCCCTCGGCACTACAGCAGGCTTGTTCCTCGCGCTCTTCGAGCAGGATGAGGTCGTGACCGTCGAAGCCGAGCGGCTGGCCCCGGACAGTCACGTTCGCACCTTCGACCGCCTCGACTCGGCCCCAACGGATCCGGCAGCGCTCGAGGACGGTCATCGCGGGCTCCCGTTTGCCCGATCGCAGCAAGGCCAGCCAGGGGTAGACGGCAAAGACATGAAAGCTGTGGTGCGCCACACCGCCGGCCGCGACCGCCTCGCGGAGCTGTGATCGGCCCCCTAGGCCAGAATCGGGATGCTCCCCGATGGCGTCGAGCAAAGACAGCGCAGAGACACGTTCCAGAAGGCCGCTGCCGACCCAATAGGCCTCCACGACCCGAGGATCCAGCGGGTCGGCAATGCCGTTCGAGGCTGCGATCAGCTCGAGGTACGGCCACGCTCCGCTAAAGCGCCTCGCCACCGAGATCAGGTCCTCTGGGCTGGCACCGGCCGAACCGGCCTCGATCAGAGCCATCGGGTCGGGAGGCCCGCAGTAGCCCAGCGCGTTCGGCGGATAGGCGTAGCGTGCGAACAGCGGACCGGCCGACACTATGGCTAGGACAGAGCTTCTTGTCCGGCCCTGAGCTCGGTCACGACCGCCATGGCCTGTTCGGAGTCGACGCGCCGCAACGCGTAGCCACTGTGGACAACAAGCCAGTCGCCGACCTGCGGTTGCGGTCCTTCAAACGCGAGCAGCGACACTCTGTGCAGTCGGCCTTCGGCGTTCTCGACTGTCATCCAGCCATCGGCCGGCGCGGTGACGGCCCGGTGGAATCTGCTCATGCACATGAGATCGCCTCGTCGATGACCTGGAGGACCAGCTCGCCAGCCTCGGGAACCGCGACTTCTATTGCTGGGCTGAGACCAATTCCGTCCTGGAAGTTCTCGCCTTCGATCCCAACGACCACGACCCGGCGCGGGGCGAGTCCCATGGCCCGTGCGAGCCGGAGCACACGCGCCAGATCCATGCCATGCGTGCTCATGGGTCCAGCGTACGAGTCGGCGTTCTCACCTCCCCCAAGGTCCACGAGCTGGACCGTTCCTGGCGTCGCGCCAGAGCGGGTCGCATCCGCGATCACTGCGAGATCCACGTTGTCCCATGCTCCGACCAGGTCGAGTGGCTCCCTGATGACCTTCGAGTCGACATTCGAAGGCGTCCGCTCTCCCACATAGGCAGCGACGGCAGGCCCGGCACCGTCGTCGCTGCGGTACTCGTTACCGAGCCCGGCGACGAGCACACGCTGGGTCACAGGCGCTCGACCGTCACATCCAGGAAGTGCGTGGCGCAGGAAATGCAGGGATCGAAGTTGCGCACGGCCTGTTCGCACAGCCATCCCAGCTCCTCGTCGGGAAGCGAGAGGTTGGCCTGTGCCACCCGCCGGAGGTCGTCCCTGATGCAAAGCTGGTTCTGTGACGTTGGCGGGACGATCCGTGCCGCGCGGATCAGCCCGTCGCCGTCAAGCTCGTAACGGTGGAACAGCAAGCCTCGGGGTGCCTCGGACGCGCCGTAACCGATGCCGGCGGTCCCTGGGACAACGACGGCCGGTGGGTCAGGCGGCTCGTAGGCCTCGACGAGCCGCAGTGCCTCGTCGCACGAGTACACAAGCTCGACCGCGCGCACGATGATGCTTCGGAACGGGTTGTTGCAGACCGCACCCAGGCCCGCGGCAGCCGCCGCTTCGCGCGCGATCGGAGACAACTGACCGGAGTTCAGCGCGTAGCGAGAGAGGGGACCTGTGAGGTACATGTCTTGTCCGCCGAGCCGCGCGTGGAGCGCGTTCGACCGAGCGACGTGCTGCTCTTCGACGAGCTCGGAGATGCCTTCGGCATCGAGGTCGAGGCCGTCGGAGCTCGCGATCCGCCCGGACTCGATCGCGTAGTACTCGGGGTGGCGCAACGACACGAACCGGTAATCGATCTCGATGTCGGGGAAGTCGAAGCCCGCCACCCACTCGACCGAAGCCAGCGCCGCGTCGCGGGCCCGACGCAGTGGCTCGACAAGCGCCGCGATCTCTTCGCGCGACGGTGCCTTGTAGAAGCCTCCAACCCGCACGTTCACGGGGTGAATGGCACGACCTCCGACGACCTCCATCACGAGGTTGCCGACTTTCTTGATTTCGAGACCTCGCTGTACGGCCGCCAGGTCCAGCCCCGCGAGCTCGACCGCGTCCTCGCAACCGAAGAAGTCCGGAGCATGCAGGAAATGGATGTGGAGCGCATGGCTCTGGATCCACTCCCCGCAGTACAGCAACCGGCGGAGCATCGCGATCTGGTCGGTGATCGCTACATTGCAGGCGTCCTCGATCGCGAGGCAGGCGCTCGTCTGGTAGGCAACCGGACATATCCCGCAGATCCTCGCTGTGATGTCCGGTGCCTCGGTGTGTCGCCTGCCTTGCAGGAATGCCTCGAAGAAGCGGGGCGGCTCGAAGATCTCGAGCTCGACCAACTCGACCGTCCCGTCACGCACCTCGACGCGCAGGGAACCCTCTCCCTCGACACGCGCCAGGCCCTCGACCTTGACGGTGCGGCTATCGGCCGGTCTCTGGTGAGTCATAGGTGAGGCTCTCCTCGCGAAAGGCCGGCGAGCCGGCATTGAAGGTCCGGAACAACCGTGACACATCGGCCCGCGACGTGCCCACTGCGATCAGCTGACGGGCCAGCGACGACGTG
>Ga0181533_1006266_pt1 | contig 10912 bp, 9 predicted proteins | sample PEATcosm2014_Bin_45_FD_119772 | JGI IMG/M metagenome (GOLD analysis project Ga0181533, IMG submission 119772) | Peatland microbial communities from MTU Mesocosm Facility, Houghton, MI, USA - PEATcosm2014_Bin11_60_metaG | ecosystem: Environmental > Terrestrial > Soil > Wetlands > Peat | place...
CACCGGGCAGGTATTGCGGAACTCCGTTATCACGCCGCTTGCCCAGTTAATCGAACTCCCGTTCAGCTTGATGGCGTCGATGATCTCCTCCAGGCGCGAGGCCGCCCGCCGGGTACCGTCGGCCATTAAGATCAAAGACCCATGTTTTTTCCCAACCTATACCAGATAGCCGCCCAGAGCTCCGTTGATTAAACCAGCGACCAGAACGAGCAAAGTCCCTGCCCCCAGGTTCTCCAGTTTGGGCCCTGCAATCAGCTTATGGATCGATTCATAGACGATATAAACCGCAGCGAGCACAATCATGGCGCCCTCGAACCCCGCCGAAAAGAAGGCGATCTTTTCATGACCGTAAAGATGACTGGAGTCAGGAGGCTTTTGGCTCAACCATAGGCTGTAAGCGGCAAAGGAAACAGCCACCACGTGGACGACCGATTCGGCAGCGTCGGAAAGGATCGCCGCGGGATCCGGTCATCCAGTAGGCAAGTACTTTTACTCCGAGCATGAAGAAGCCGACCGGCAGGGAAAGCCGCATGGCGAGTTGGAGTGGACGCGATCCTTGGGGATTCGGGATGTCCGCTGCAGCCATCACGCTCGTCCGAACTCCGAACTCAGTCGAATTTCAGATTACACCTTCAAGTCCGTCGCTAATCATAGCTCCGCGGCCGGCTTGCGAGGTGTGCAAGCCGCCACGCAGTAAAGCCTAGACACCGGTGACATTTTAGCCGTGTACCTCCGGGTCGCTCGTGATCTCAGCTTCCTCGGAGTCTATCATCGCGGCCAGATGCCAAGTTCAATGTCTCGAAACAGACAGGACCTTATGGAACTCTTGGGACCCCCAAATTAAGTCGTCCTGCCGGACCTCATGACTTAGCGTCTATCGCTGAACCGACGCGGTTTGTGTGCGGCAAGAGTGCAGCTCCGGGGTGTGTGCGAGCTCAATCGAACTGGGAGTGACGTATAGGTAGGTAAGCGTGCGTTCGCTTCCTTCCCTCTTCGTCGGATCGATCGGTCCCAGGTACTGAGACCGACGTACTCTGATAACGAGCCCCTCCTCGACGCCACCTTCGGTTCGATGGTGACGTGATTCCATCTGGCCTGTTAAGAGTGAGGCCAATACGCACGACGCTCTCTCGCGGAGCGCCGAGGGCTTTGGCGGAACCCTGGCGGCCAATGTTTTCGGGGAATTTTGGCCCGACGTTAAGAAGCGCCTTTTCCACAAGCGTAATTGACGAATCCCGCGTTGCCCCACGGTGGCGCTGCAGACCGTTTGGGTCCAAGTGGGGAGAAGGGAAAAGAAGTTCGCTCACCCCCGACTTGCTCGCTCTATGGGGCTGCGTCATCAAGAGAGTGGCTCGACACGCCAAGTCATGCCCGTTTCGGCAAAGCAATCGTCACGCAGGGAAACCAAGGTGTTTGTGAGGCACGTTAGCTTTCATGGCTGAGACCCTGGCTTGAAGAAACTCAACCTAGGCCTTTTCCTGGGCGTCCGCCGCCTGCCGCCGCTCCCTGGCGCTCTCAAGCCGTGACTTTATCTTGGAGTTGAGTTCACGAGTTGTACCGGCCAGGAATCCCTACTTTCTCGCTGGCCGCAGCTTGCGGAGAATCTCGCGCTGCTTGGCTAAGAGTTCCGTGATTGCCTTGATCTCGAAGTCCGCTTTCGCGGTCGCAGCTTCTGCTTTCAGTGTCTCCAGCTTCGCTTTGGCGGTTTGGATCTCCGCCACAAACTTATCGCGGATCACTTGCTTCGCTACATCGATAACGACGCTCATACGTCCTCCTCTGATGTCCGAGCGTAATTGTCTTGCACCACATGCTCTGATACTGCAATGCGAAGACCACATGCAAACCCTTGAACACATTGGGGAAAAGGGGCAGGTGAACGTAAGTCCTTCACGAATTCGCGAAATTCGTGAAAACTGACTGTCGTGAGGCGAAGAAGGTGAGACCTCAAACGTTCAGGACTGGAATCTGGACCGCGCAAACTCTTCCGTAGCTGTGTGTGCAGTCAGGGGATGAGCAGAACGGGACCGTCAAGCAACGGACTGCGCCCCACGACCGATTAACTTTGACGTCGTAGCCAAACCATTGATAAGAAACTAAACCATCGGCGATGACGCGATGCACTGCAAACTTATTAAGCTCCCGATTCTTTCAATCCTTTGGCCACAATCTGTATCGACCTAATTCGGAGGCGTGCTATTGGCTTTGGATCGTGTCCCTGATAGCCGCGAGTGCTTTTTCGAGATTTGAAACTGCCCGGGACACCGCCGCCTTTCGAACGATTGATCCTTTGGCGCCGGTCAAGCCGGCCTGCTCGGAACCCAAGGCTTTGATCAGATAGAAGCCAGGTTGCTTCGGGTCGTCGCTGTTGCGGACGCAGACGGAGAGGTCCAACGCAGTGCGGAAGTAATGGCTGGAGTAGAGTTGCTTTTGGGCGATGGCGCACGCGATGGGATCAGAAGGCTTGCCGCGCATGGTCACCATATGCACGACACGCAGCGTCGGCTTTAATCCGAACTTTACCTTGGCCCAATAGAACGTCTCCTCGAAGTGCGCGGGCTTTCCATGGGGGTAGGAGAGGAGGTAATGGTAGAAGTCGGGTGCGTGCTCCGGCAACGCATTTTCGTAGCCGAGGAGGTAGGCAAACTGTTCCGGCACGTTGGTCGGGTCGCGCTTGTCGTTATAGACTCCCAGGGCAGCATTGCCCTCCCGCTGGTAAGTAAGCAGGCGCTCAAATGCGCCCTTTTGCAAGCGCTGATTCACTCGTTCATCGACGTCGGGGGCAGACCAGTCGATGGAGCGGTGAAGTTCCTCGATGGAGGTCCCGGGCATCTGAAGCCGGCAGTTGCCCGGTTCGCATTTCTTCAAATCCTCGATATCATCGTGGTCTAACGAAAAACCCAGCAGGTCGGAAAGCTGTGGAGGATCGGTAAACACCCCAAGGGCCATAAAGCCGGGAACTTGGCGAAGTCGGTCGAAATTGCGAGCATATTGGAAGTAGGCCTCAGGAGTAGCGTGGATGTAGATCGCGCCAAACAACAAGACCTCATCCTGGTTCCGTGGAGGGAGGGGCTTCGCTACCGGCTGACTGCTGCGGATAGCAGCGATCTGTTCCTCAGTCAGTCCTATGTTTTGCCGAAAGAATGTTCGCAGGTCAGGACTTGACTGAGAAGGGCCGGGCAGAGCGGTCCCGGCCATCAAGGCCAGCAACGCGGCAATTGGCGTGGCACTTCGAATCATGGCTACTTTACCTCCCGCGCTTTCCACTGAACCCGAATGGAGCTTCACGGCCTAAGATCGCTTAGCGTTGCTCTTGGCTCTAAAGCCTCTGGAGCAGAGCCCTGCAGGGTCGGGCGCACTTTCAGTAGTCGATGCCTGTACCCGGGGACTACGGGGCCTTGTCAAGCGGAGAATCCGTACCGCTCCTGAATAAGTGTTGCCACCGATTGACGCACATCGTCTAGATGACCGAGCCGATATCGCTGCTCGATTTTTCGAACGTCCGATGCCAAGCGATGATCGTGGAATACCCCCGTAATCCATCGGGAGAAATCTCCCCGGCGGGCGTGTTCGCCAAGAGATGTGATCGGTATACTCCCCAGCAAGGAGACAAACTGCTTCAACGAACGAGCGGGAGGGCCAATCGGTTTCCCGTTATTCGTAAACACGAATTCCTGCCCTCCGACCAGTTGGATATCGAAATACTTCGTCTTGTGCCGGACATGCGAGGTCAATCGAGGTAAGAGCCTAAACCGCCGCAATTTTCCTTCCGCCTCTTCAGTCCCAGGTAAGAGGACAGCCTCGCTCGTGGCGAGCGCCCCGAATGTGGTTGTCCATTCAGGTTCGACGTTTCTGTTGCCGACCATGGTCAGCAGCGTTCGCACCTCTTGAGGCTGGGTCAAACGCTTAACAACCACCACGTCAATGCCTTTGCGAAGATCGGGGTGCAGGTCGGACGGGCGATAGGTGACCACCGCGTAGGCGCCCAACTCAATATCCAGCAGTTGCTGCACGTTGGGTTCATGAAGGAAGTAATGGGCCTCATCAATGACAATGCGATGCGGCAGACCTGTGGTTCGCCGGAGGGAAGCCAGCATCGGCAGTAGGGCCTTTAGATAACTGACCTTTTCTTCGTAGGGCACGCGCGATAAATTGATAATGACGCTCAGATCGAAATGCCGGAGTGCGCGAGCCACGTCAGGTAAGTCCGGCGGCTGATCGTCACCCCCCAGCACCACGACACCAGGCAGCGACTCCAGCGCACCGTAGTCACCTTCGGGATCGACCACGCAGACACAGTAGCCTTGCAGGATCATCTGCTCGCAGCCAAACCCGGTAACCCAGGATTTGCCGGATTGTGGGTCTCCGACGACTAGAATATTCCGCCCGTCAATGGCGACTTCGAGCGGACAGCCCCCCTCCCTCGTACCTAAGGCGATTCGATGCCGGCCAATTCGATCCCGAGGTAGCCTTGTTTCCTTCGCCGCTTGCCGGATATAAGCGGCCACGGCACGCGGGCCGTCTCCCTGCAGAATCTCGTCCGCTTCCTTTTGGAGGGCCGGGCTCCCCCAACTGACAGCCACGGCAATCTCGCACTCGGCGAGGAGGTCATGGTCGTTCTCCGCGTCCCCGATCGCAATCGCATTGTGGGCCGAGAGACGAAGTACGTTCAGCGCCTCCCGTAGGCCGGTGCCCTTGCTGATCGCTTGCGGAAGAACCATCAGGCGGCTGCGGTTGAATAAAAGCACGAGCGGCAGTTCGAGTTCCCTGATCACTGCCAGAATCCGCGGAGCCGAAGCAGCATCTCCTTCTACGATGCACTGGCCCGTTTTAAATTCGATCCCACGGCGGCGTAGTTCGTCGAGGAAGACTGGGGGTGGGAGATGACCGATCAGCCTGGACTGCCCATTGGGGAATGCAATAACTGCACCATTCTCTGCTACCACGGCGTCGACAAATTCCAGATTTCCCGCCGCTTCCCTCAGCTCAGAGAGGATGCGGCCAGTGACGAGGAGCACCACGATCCCACGCGCACGCGCCTCCATGATGGCGGCCTTGACGTCAGCGTTCAGCACACCGTCTCGTGCGATGGTCCCGTCGTAGTCAAGCGCCAACACGCCGAACTTCATGATTACCCTTGCCTTCGTATCCTGATGTCAGGCGCCCTGCCCGGGAATATCAGAGGACGCGCAGGACGATCTTGCCGCGTGTATGACCCATTTGAATGAGTTCGTGGGACTGCCGGGCATCCGAAAGCGGCAGGATGGTTTCGACCACGGCGGTCAATTTTCTGAGATCCACGAGTTCGGCGATCTCGGCTAACTCTGCCCCATTGGGCGCCATCCACATGTACGCCTGCCTTACACCGTTCTTGGCAGCCTCTTCTGCCGAAGGCGGAGCCGCAATGGAGACGAGGATTCCGCCCTTCTTCAGCACCTTCCATGAACGTTTTTGGGTGTCCCCGCCGACAGTGTCGAATACCACATCCACATCGCGGACTAGATCTTCGAATTGCGTGTCTTCGTAATCGATGGGTTCATCGACCCCCAACTCCCGAAGAAAGGATTGATTTTCCTCCGAAGCAGTCCCGATGACAAATGCGCCCTTCCACTTTGCAAGCTGCACGGCAAAGCTGCCAACGCCGCCGCCGGCGCCATGAACCAGGATCTTCTGGCCCGCGCTCAGCCCGGCGGTATCGAAAATCGCCTGCCACGCTGTCAAACACGCATGAGGAATGGCGCCGGCGTGGATGTGGTCAATCGATCTTGGCTTGAAGGCAACTTCGGACTCCTTCACCGCAATGTATTCGGCATAGGCCCCGTTACGAGTGGCGTCAGGCCGGGAGTAAACCTCATCACCTTCTCTAAACCTTCCGGCGCCGGGACCCGTCGCTTCGACGACCCCCGAGAGGTCCCAGCCCAGAATCAAGGGAAACGTGTAGGGGTGCACATCTTTCAGGTAGCCGGCGCGAATTTTCCAATCGATAGGGTTTACCCCGGCAGCATGGACCCTTATCAGCACCTCGGCAGAACCCGGCACGGGCTGAGGCGCCTCCTCGAATATGAGGACTTCAGGGCCGCCGTACTCGTGGATGCGCACTGCTTTCATGTTTTTCATTTTAGCCATCTCCTTCTCCAGGATTCGGTCCGAGAATCCTGATCGCTAGCCACTGAGTTGGCGGGTGATCAGCGAGCCCACCAGCAGACCTGCCACGCCTGCGGTCGCGCCAATCGCCAGTGTCTGTAGCGCGGTTACGACCACTTTCTTGTGAGCTATGATGCCGCGCCCAACGCCGAGCCACAACAGCATTAATACGGTGCCATCCTCCATACCAAAGACGATGGAGCCCAGCTCGGACATGAAGGACTGCCAGACGGTCTGTGATAAGGATTTCAGTTGTACCTCCACCATCATTGACATCTTCTCGCCGCATCATCCATTGTTCGTGCTGCTCGGGATGTGCAATGCCTTCACGTTTTCCATTCCAGGCATCTTCCTGGCGGAATCTAAGCTGTGGCCGCCAGCGTATTTCCAGCCTTGGCCGCATGCTTGGCGGTTTCCTTACGGAGAAGGAGGCGTTTGGCAGCCTCGACTAGCAAGAGATAGACTCCCGTCGCGACGGCAAGAAAAGCAAAGTAAGCCGCAGGCAGATGCGTGAAGCCGAGCACGCCTGCAAGCGGGCTGAATGGCAAATAAATCCCAATCGCCACCACCGCAACGCATGTTGCCAACAAGGGCCTGCTGGGACGGCTGCGTAAGGGATTTTTCGAGGTGCGAATGACGAACAGCACCAGCGTCTGAGTGGCCAGTGATTCGACGAACCAGCCGGTATGAAACTGCGCTTCGCTCGAGTGGAAGAAATGCAGCAACACATAGAAAGTCAGGAAGTCGAAAATGGAGCTGATAGGTCCGATGAAGACCATGAAATTGCGGATCAGTCCGATGTCCCAGCGTTGGGGTTTTTGCAGATAGGTGTCGTCGACATTGTCGGTGGGAATGGTCAGTTGGCCTACATCGTAAAGAAGGTTGTTGAGCAGGATTTGCGTGGGCAGCATGGGCAGGAAGGGCAGGAAGAACGAGGCCACCGCCATGCTGAGTACATTTCCGAAGTTCGAGCTGGTGCCCATGAACAAATACTTCATCACGTTGCCAAAGGCTTTGCGTCCCTCAATGATGCCGTCGTGCAGGACCCGCAGACCAGGCTCAACGAGAATGACGTCAGCGGATTCGCGAGCTACATCAACCGCGCTCGAAACGGAAATGCCCACATCGGCCGCGTGCAGCGAGGGCGCATCGTTAATGCCGTCACCCATGAACCCCACGGCGTGGCCGTTGTGTTTGAGAGCCAAAAGAATGCGGTTTTTTTGTGCCGGAGAAATACGCGCGAATACTCGTGTCTCCTCAACATCGTGCCCCAGCGCCGGGTCCGTCATCCGCTCCACTTCGTCGCCCGTGAGGATGTGGCCGAATGTGATTCCTACCTTCGAGCAGACGTGACCGGTGACGCGGTCGTTGTCACCGGAGATAACCTTGACCTCAACGCCATCCTGCTTTAGAGAGTCCATCACCTGGGCGGCGTCCGCCAAGGGCTCGTCTGAAAAGGTCAGGAATCCGGCCAGGATCAGATTACGTTCGTCCGCCACTGAATAATTGGAGCGCACCGGAACTTCGACGTACGCCACGGCCAGCGAGCGGAACCCCTGGCCGTTCAGTTCGCTACTCGTCTGTTGAAAGCACTTGGCAGCGTCCGCGTCGATAGGTACCACCTTGCCATCGCGCTCGTAGCTGGACAGCAGTGGGAGAATTCCTTCCGGAGCGCCTTTGGTGATAAGGACCCTTCGGGACTGTCGCTCGATCACCACGGAGAGTCGCCGCCTCTCGAAATCGAAGGGGATCTCGTCGCACTTCGTATCACCTTCGATCGTTGGCGGTGACTGGCGGAGGATCACACCATCTAGTGGACTGCGGATACCCGTCTCGAACTTACTGTTGAGCCAGGCAAGGTCCAGTGCGCGCGGGGAGGGATTCCCAAAAGGATCAAGAGATCGATCGAGCGACATGTTTCCCGCGGTGAGCGTTCCCGTTTTGTCGCTGCAAAGCACATCTAGACTACCCAGGTTCTGGATAGCGGAAAGGTGCTTGACGATGACCTTCTTACGCGACATGGCTACGGCGCCTTTCGAAAGCGTCACCGAGGTTATCATCGGCAGAAACTCGGGTGTTAAGCCGACGGCCAATGCCACCGCAAACAGCAGAGACTGGAAGGCATCGCGGTGGCGTAGAATGCTGGCCACAATCAGGAAAATCACCAGGAAGAGTACGGTTCGTGCCAGTAAGTGGCTGAAATTTCGCAAACCCCGATCGAAGGCCGTATCTTCTGGACGCGCGGCGAGGCGTGTGGCAATATCCCCGAAGGCCGTCCGGGGGCCCGTTGTCACGACCTCTGCGGTTGCCGTTCCACTCACCACGGACGTACCCAGAAAAACCATGTTGCGCGCCTCCGCCTTAGCCGAGGCCGGCTCTCCGGTCGCTTCCTTTTCGCAAGGGAGAGATTCGCCCGTGAGCGCCGCCTGCTGGACGTAGAGGTCGCGAGCAACCAAAAGGCGCGCGTCGGCGGGAACCAGGTCCCCGGCAGAAAGCCGTACGATGTCTCCTGGCACGACACCACGCCGTCGGATCACTTTCCATTCCCCGCCGCGTAACACGCTCGCCGTGGGAGCAACTTGATCGTGCAATCGTTCCATAGCACGCTCGGAACGATAGGTCTGAGTGATATCGATCGCCGCACTCAACAGAACAATGACGCCGATAATTCCCGCGTCCACGACCTGGCCCATGAATCCCGACACGATTGCGGCAATCACCAGGATCAACACCAGGGGATTCGAGAACGCATGCAACAAATCAGAGAGCAGGGAATGGTGCTGAGTGGCTGCCGGCTCATTCGGCCCGAACTGGTCCAGCCGCTCAGCGGCTTCCTGTGGCGTCAAGCCGGTAATCTTGACTTGGGTTTCACTACTGTTCGGCGACATGGCTAATAACCTATTTCATCGACGCGCCTGAAGCCCTCGAACAATCTGCCGGTGACTGCTCCGAAGATGAAGCCTCCAACGTGCGCCGCATAAGCAACGCCGCCCCCCTGCACACTGGCCACAGCGCCGACCTGGTCGAAGATTTGGATGAGAAACCAGAACCCGATCAGGAGCGCCGCCGGAATAAAAGTGATGCGGGTCCACCAGCCTAACAGAAGCAGCGCTCGTATCTGATCCCGTGGGTAGGTGACCAGAAAGGCGCCCATTACCCCTGCTATCGCGCCACTGGCGCCGAGATTGGGGACAGTGGAATGGGGCATGATAGCAATTTGAGCCAGCGAGGCTGCCAGACCGCTGAGCAGGTAAAACGCCAGATACCGCACCGGCCCCATAGCGTCCTCGATTTCGGGGCCAAACGCCCAAAGGAACACCATGTTACCGATAATGTGCAGCCAGCCGGCGTGCATGAACATGGACGTTAGAATGGTAATCCAGTGGTGGCCCGTGATTATCGTAGCGGGGATTTCTGACCAACGCATTACAAACGCCTCACCGCCCGACAGTTCCTCGACGAAGACTAAAGCGTTCACGATAATGATTCCAATCGTGACAGCGGGGAAATGCTCGGGGCGTCGAGTTGCATCGCCTAAGGGGATCATGCCTCCCATAGTGTTCCTCTGTCGCTTGAGATTAACACGTGCTCGAAGCAGAAAGCCTAGACCGACATTGTACCGTGGGTCCGCGGCTTGTCTGTTGGCAGCCTTCGCACAGCCGGGGACTTGCACATTGATACCGTCTTCAGTGTGAGCGCCGGGAGTCCAGACTCACCGGCCCCGATCCGAACTGAGTGATGAGCAAGGCTCCGCCGAGAATCGCCAAATTCTTCATAAACATGACCATTTGAATTTGCGCCATCGCCGGATCGTGTACGGTCCAGAACTTGTGCATCATTGGTGTGACGGGAACCAGGAACAGCACAATTAGCCAGGCCCCGATTTTGGCACGATATCCCAGCAGGATGCTCAAGCCGCCGGCCAGCGCGATGATTCCGGATAGCGGCACGGCGACGGACGCGAGCGGGACCCCTTGCGCCACCGCGTAAGCAATAGTCTGTTTGGAGAAGTGAGTGGGCGCCGCCATTAGGAAAATTAACACGTAGAGAAATCGTCCCAAAAGCACTACGGCCGGTTGCGGAACGCTTTTAGCTTTGAAACTGTGAGAGATTGGCGAACCTGTAGCCATTTTGTTTCCCTCCCTGTTCATGTGCAGTTTGGCGTACCCAAATCGCCGGTAGGATGTAGCCCGTTAATACAATAGGCCACAAGGAGATTGCGCTTCAAGTCCTCCGCTCTTTACGCTCACATCTTGTGCAGGCCAATCGCCAGCATAATCCAGGCCCAACCGAAAAAAAACAGATCGATCCCCACGAAAAGGCCGATCGCCCAAAGGCCTGAGACCGGCCATCCCGCCGCGACGAGAACACCCAAAATCGCTGTGACGGCCCCGCTCAGCGCTTGCCACCCCCAGCCCGGCAGGTGAGTCCACATGGACACAATTAATTGATAAACGCCCATGACGAGGAAAAACATCGCCATCACCATCGTCAATGCTTCGGCGCTGATAACCGGTTTCGTCAGCATCAATACGCCGACTACTCCGCAGACAATCGCGACCAGCAGGTGCAGGAAAAACCCTCCCCAATGCCCCACCATGAACGAGCTGACAAACTCGAAGATACTGGCTAACACCAGCAGCCAGCCGAAGAAGTACATCGATACCACCGTAGCGGTGACTGACCGAACAATCGCGGCAATGCCGAGCACCAGCAACACGATGCCGAATGCCAGAAACCATCCCCAGTGTTGAATCATCTCCGGGGA
>Ga0181533_1006275_pt1 | contig 10902 bp, 9 predicted proteins | sample PEATcosm2014_Bin_45_FD_119772 | JGI IMG/M metagenome (GOLD analysis project Ga0181533, IMG submission 119772) | Peatland microbial communities from MTU Mesocosm Facility, Houghton, MI, USA - PEATcosm2014_Bin11_60_metaG | ecosystem: Environmental > Terrestrial > Soil > Wetlands > Peat | place...
CCCACGCTCTCACGCTCCCACGCTCCCACGCTCTCACGCTCCCACGCTCCCACGCTCTCACGCTCCACGCTCTCACGCTCCCACGCTCTCACGCTCTCACGCTCCCTCACTTGCCCTTCGTCCGGCTATCGAGCCAGTCCTGCATCTGGCGGAGGCCGGTGGTGAGATCAAACCACCCGGTTTGGAAGCTCGTGTGGTCGGGACCCATCATGGCCGAGCCTAAGCGAATGGAGTTGGCATAGTATAGCCACTGCTTCATCCACTGGCGCTCGATTGGCTCGTCGAACGGATTGCTCCGGTCTGCCAACCTCAGGTCCCAGGCCCTTGTCATCAAGTCCGTGGCCACGCGGGTCATCCGGTCGGTTTCCCGGATGGTGTGGTCCAGTTTGTCGAAGTGGCCATCGACCCAATCCCGGTTGTGGCAGGAGCGGCACAGACCCTTCATAAGGGCCTGGCGGCGCGCCTGTTCCTTGGCATCGATGAGAAACTCGCCGGCCGGTTCTCCGGCGAAGGACGTGGGCAAAGGCTGGCCATCCCGGTTGCGGATGAGGCTCGTGTCGCCGCTCCGGGGCTGAGGATGGGTGTATGGGAGGCCGAACAAGCGGACCCACAAGCGCGCGCCAAAATCGTGGGTGCGCGGGGCTATGATGTCCCCTTCCGGGGCGACGACCAGGCTGGCGTGGCAGGTGGCGCAGGTCGGCGCGCGAAAGTCCACGCCGACTCGCCAAGGCACCCTCTCCCAGTTCCATTCCCGCTCCTTGGAGTGGTAGATATTGCCATGCTTGCTTTCCTCGTACACCTCGAAGGCGGGCACGTCCGGTCCGGTATGGCATTGGGAGCAGGTGAATGGCTTACGGGCGATCTCGATGGAAAAGCTGTGGCGTGGATGGCAGGTGCTGCAGGCGCCCAGGCTGCCATCGGGGTTGATGCGGCCCACCCCCTGGTTGGGCCAGTTGGTCAGTTTGGGCAGGACCACGTCGCCCAGTTCAGTGTTCAGGGTGCGAGTGCCGATCACCTCGACCCTCGACCCGTGGCAAGCGTAACAAGTCTCGTTCTTGGTCTGGTCGGACGAACCGGCGGGCTTCAGCTTTCCGTCCTGGAGTTCCATGAGGCTGGTGGCGCTTTCGACCATGGCATGGAAGACCGGGTTCTTCTGGAGATTGCCCAGGGCGTGGGCCTTCTTGCTGCCAGCAAACTGCTCGGCCTCGAGTGCATGGCAGACCTGGCAGTCCAAGGGTGACACCACGACGTTAATCCGAAAATCGAAGTGGTCGAAATTGTCCTTGTGATTCGTGGCGTTGAGGCCGTGGCACTCGTAGCAACCCACCACCACGCCCTTGAGCGCGGCGGGGATGTTCTCACTGGACACCCGGCGTTCCAGCGGCCGCTTCTTGAGTCCCTCCTCGGGCGTAACTTTGCTGTGCAGGCTCTCCATCCAGTCGTGAACCAGGCCGGGTTGGTACTGCGAATGGCAGTTGATGCATTCCTGGGTTTCCTTGCTGAGCACGGGCGCAACGGCGTCCGCAGCCCGGGTTGATTCGGACAGGCCCGCGGCGAGAACAAGGATGGCCGTCATGACCGAAGCCCCGAAATCCGAAATCCGAAATCCGAAATCCGGCCCCCCATTCGGCGCTGTGGCTGCGTGACACGGAAGGACCTGCGCCCTCAGTATTGAGTGCAGAGCCGATGCCCGAAAGCTCTGCGATCTCGGCCTTCGAGTTTCGGATTTCGGGTTTCGGATTTCCTTCGGGTTTCGGATTTCGGGTCTTTGCCGCATACAATGATGTCTGGAAGTTTCTGAACGGCGGTCCAAATGGCCTACAACCCAGGTTACGTTTTCAGCCCGCTCAAGTCCACCTCGAGCCGTTTGTTCTCTTTGAGGAGTTCATCCATGGTCAAGCGCGTGTGGCGGGCGGCGGCTTCGCGGCCGAGGATGCATGTCAATATGCCATCGACCGCGCGCTGGACAGTCTCGTTCGCGCATTGGCCGGCGATGACGTTGTTGTAGAAAGTGGCGATATTGCGCGCGGCGCCGGCCTCGTAGAGATTGTCGACTGAGCCGGACCAGGCATCTTCACCCGTGCGGATATGGGCCTTGGCCCAGTAATTGACCATCGCGTTGGCCTTGTCGCTGAAGATGCGGCAACTCAGCTCACCCGTGGTGAAGTTGGGCAGCGCCTGCCCGAAATGGTTGTGGACCAACCCATCGGCGTACTCGAAGACCACCGAGCAGACATCGCGGGCATCGCCGTGGGGGTCGGGGCGGCAGATGCTGGAACTGCCCATCGCCGCCACTGGCCGCCGGCCAAGGACCCAAAGGGCGGCGTCGATGGCGTGAATGTCGTAGTTCCCGATATTGTCGCCGCCCATCGCGACGTCATTGACCCAGATGAGGTTGCGCAAGCGGCTCTCGAGAGTCGCGGTCCGCGGCGGGTCGGAGAACCCATTGCCGACACCGACTGTGGCCACTTGCGAAATCCTGCCAAAGCCCTCGGCGCGGAGGCGCTTGAGCACTTCGATGTTCACCGGGTCGGTGGGCATCTGGTAGTCCACAAGAAAGCACTTCTGCCGTTGGGCGGCCTTCTTGCCGGCCTCGAGGATGCGGAGGCTGCCGGGGACATCCGGCGCCACCGGTTTTGCCATATAGACATGCATGCCGGCCTCGACCGCCGCGCTGGCCTGCTCGGGGAAGAAGTAGGGCGGCACTTCCAGCGCCACCGCTTCCACACCGCTCTCAAGCAGACGCTTGTATCCGGACAGCGTCGAGAAACGCCGTGCCTTGTCCACGCCCAGGGCGTCGCCGCACCGCTCGGCCACATCCGGAAAGTAGTCCGCCACGGCGTGCATCTCGTAGCCGCCATGCTTTTTAAAAAGCCCGGCAATCCAGGCCCCCCGTCCCCCGTTGCCGACGACGCCCAGCTTGATCTTCCGGTTGAACTCGGCGGACGGCGCGGGTGCGGGTCCATCCCCGGCCAGGCTGCTCCAGGGCCCGAGAGAGGCGGCTGCCGCCGCGAGCGTCCCGCCTAGGAATCGGCGGCGGTTGAGCGCCGCCATGTTTCCGCAATCAATCACATCATCCCTGCCAGGTTGGTTTGTCATAATTCTTTCGGTTTCCGTGATCGGTCATTCATCGGACTTGTGTCGAGTATAGGAAAAGGAAGCGGCGAAGTCGAGCTTGAACGTTACGGAATCGCGGTCAGCCCGATCGCGTGGCAGGCGGCCAGGCCCATGTCCACCAGCCAGGTCTCGCCGCGGCGCGGGTTCGTGTCGGAAACCACGTCCGCTCTAGAGTCGCGTGGTTGCCAGGACGGAGTTCAGGCTCCACACCGGCGTCATCCGCAACCGCGTGGGCATCGCATTCACTCGCCGCATTCGAGCTGCAGTGTGGCCAAAGCCTGCCGGGCCGCTGACAGATTCCCTGAAAGGAGGGCGCTTTCAAGGGCTTGAAAGGCGCCGGAGGCCTGGCTGTTCTCGCTGGATGCGTTGCTGGCGCTCGCCGTCCCTGAAGAGTCCTGCACCAAGGTCGCAAATGCCTGTCGGGCAGCACGCAGGTTGCCGGACTGGAGCGCGTTCTCAAGCGCCTCGAGGCCACTGGTCCTCTGCTGCCAGCAATTCTGAGTAGCGACCCGGTAATGGCTCGGAATTGCAGAAATCCCGCTGATGCTAGTCATAGTCTCACCTTTGCCTTGGTTCCGCCCTGTGTCCCATTTTGTGACAACCGTGCCTTGGAGCTTGCGCAAAGGGACGGCGCACAAATAGCTTCGCATTATGGCGCCGGAGTCTTGCCCGCTGCCGAGGCGCGAACGTTGCGCATAACCAGTATCTATAACGAGAGAGCGACGAAGCCAGCGGCCAAAAGGACCAGCCAGAATGCGAAGTCATTTTTGCGCGGCCCCAAAGCAGATACGCTGCTCTCGTCGTCATCCTGTCTGTTAAGGAATGTATCATAATGCGCGGCCACATACCTCTAGTAGGGCCACCAATAGCAGGTCATGTGCCAAACTGAATGATGGCAATTATCTCGATTCCGGCCCGGCGGGGATGAGGGGCGGAGGGGTCGCGAGGAGCAACTCCCGAGGCCCGGCGAGTTTCAGCGTGCCCCCAGCCGCCCAATGCACCTGGCCGGCGCCGTCGATTTCTTTGAGAAGAAGGTCATGGCCCTGTATCTGGAGCACCTTTTCATGGGCTTGGCCATTCCCGTTGGCGGCTTTCCACCACCATGTGCCCTGCAATCGCGCCAAGGTGAGTTCATCGGCCCTCTCCGGGGAAACCGCCTCAAGCGCAGTTGCCATGCAGCGACGCGCGGCGCCACGCTGGACAACAGGCTCCAGCTCAGACGGCGCGGCCTGCGCCGCAGGCCGCCCCGGACCCGCCGCGGGGCCGCCTCGAGCCTTTTGCTCGGCAGAGACCAGGACGGCCGCCAGGAAGAATGCCAGCCAAAAAGCCCCTAAGCACAAGAGCGAGAGCAGGTCAATCTGACGTTCCGGCAATTCGGCCTTCATTGCCCGCAGCACCACGAAAATGGCCGCCGGAAACAGCAGCGAGATGGGGACTGAATGCCACCGGTGTGGTTTCATGGCTCCCAGCATCATGCCGGCCAGAACGGAGCAGAAAATCGTCCCAAGGAAACTGAATATGACGGTCAAGAGCAGGACAAAACAGACGATCGCGCCCCAGCCCGCGACATGGCCGCAAACGGTCCTGAGGGTCTTGACGTTCATAGTTCGTCGCGCATGAAACAGGCTGTTGCGCGAAATATGAAAGCCTAATGCCGAGAGAGTCAAGCCTTTTCTTCACCTCGCCTCGTCCTTTCACCCTTCATCCTTTGTCCTTTATCCTTTCCCCTTCCCCTTCTCAGTGGCGGCTGCAATAATCCAGGAAGGCGCGGAGTTGGCTGGGGTGGCTCTGCCAGAACTGGACCAGGCGCGAGAGCACTCTGAGGGTTTCGGGCTTGATGTGGTGCTCGATCGCCTCGACCTCTTCTTCCACGGTTGCCGGGCTTAAGCCGAGCAATTCGAGGAGGGCGGTCAGGGTCCGGTCGCGCGCCTTGATGTGTTCTGCGACCGCGCGCCCCGCCGGCGTGAGGGTCAACCCGCGGTACTTCTCGTAATTTACGAAGCCCCGCCCGGCCAGGCGGCGCACCATGTTGGAAACGGCAGATCGGCTCCGGCCCAGAGACTGCGCGATGTCCGCCACCCGGGCGTAGCCTTTGAGGGCCACGAGCTCCTGAATTCTCTCCAGGTGGTCTTCCATGGATACGGAACGGCCCGGAGAGGCCGCGGGACCTGGACGATTGTTCTTCATTTCGTTGCTCCTGCCCTGATGTGCCAACATTGGTGCTGATGCACGACCGTCACACGCGATCTGTGCGTGCGATTGTGCCAATGACGCAGGCGCCCCGGCAAGTGTTTTTCGAGCCCTCACTCTGGCCGGAGCGCATCCGGACGCTGCCCCCGCAGCCACCGCCGAAGGACCGGAGCGCCTGCTTTAGCCGGCTTTGGACATCCAACGCTCAATAGGGGCACAGCAGGGGTCCACATGCGCGCAAAGCCGGCTGAAGCCGGCGCTCCGGCGGGCAGTGTCGGAATGCGCCCGCCCTGAATCTTTTAGGGGTAAAACATTCTATTTGACATGATATATATTTTGTGCGAGAAAATAATGCAAGATCGAGAAAACAGCCGCATGGCCAGGACCAGCATCATGAGCGCGCCGCCGGACAGACCCCAAGCTGCAACTCCGGCCGGCGCGCCCGCAACGGCCGTCGATGCCGGCGATTCGCCGACTCACTGCCCGTCGCTCTCGGACGTGCATGGCACGGTGGAGGTGCCCCGCCACGGCACCGGTTTCTGCCGTCAGTGGCTCGCGTTTGCCGGGCCGGCAGTCCTGGTGAGCGTCGGCTACATGGACCCGGGCAACTGGGGGACCGACCTGGCCGGGGGGGCGCAGTTCAAGTACGGCCTGATCTGGGTGGTGGGCGTGGCCAGCTTCATGGCCGTCATCCTGCAGGTGATCGCCGCCCGTCTGGGCGTGGCCACCGGCAAAGACCTGGCCCAATGCTGCCGCGACTGGTATCCCAAGTGGACGCGCTTGCCAAACTGGATTTCGATGGAAATTGCCATCGCGGCGACGGACCTTGCGGAGTCGCTGGGCAGCGCGGTGGCGCTGAACCTGCTGTTCCACATCCCCATGGCCTGGGCGATAGTCATTACGGCCTTTGACGTCCTGCTGCTGCTGGCCTTGCAGGGCCTGGGCATGAGGATGATCGAGGCGGTGGTCGCAATCTTCGTGGGCACGATCGCGGTCTGCTATGGCATCGAGATCTTCGTGCTGCCCCAAACGCAACCCAACCTTGTGGAGATTGGCGCGGCTTTGGTGCGGCCCAGCCTCCGCCAGGCAGGCATGATCGTCGTGGCCATCGGCATGATTGGGGCCACCGTCATGCCGCATAACCTCTATCTTCACTCGGCCCTGGTCCAGACCCGGAAAATCCCGCGCGATGAGCGCGGAATCCGCAACGCCATCCGCTTCAACACGTTCGATTCTGCGGTTGCGCTGACCATCGCGTTCCTGGTCAACGCCGCCATCCTGGTGCTGGCCGCGATGGTGTTCTATGGCAAGGAGAGCGTTACCGTGGCCGGCGGGCGAATGGTCACCTTCAGTCCGGACAGCGACTGGATACGCGTTGCGCACCTGACGCTGGCGCCGTTGCTGGGGACCGCCGCCGCCAGCACACTCTTCGCCGTGGCCCTCCTGGCCAGCGGCCAGAGCAGCACCATCACCGGCACCCTCGCCGGCCAGGTAGTGATGGAAGGTTTCATGAACTGGCGCCTGCGCCCCTGGATTCGGCGGATGATCTCCCGCATGCTGGCCATCGTGCCGGCGATCTGGATTATCAGCATCCGGGGCAACGGCAACGTGACCGACCTGGTCAATCTAAGCCAGGTGCTGCTGTGCCTGGAGTTGCCGTTCGCGATGATTCCGTTGCTGCACTTCACATCTTCCCGCAAACGAATGGGCCGGTGGGCCAACGGATGGGTCCTGCTGGTTTTGGGGTGGGGCAGTGTGGTCTTGATTACCGCGATGGACCTGTATAGCCTCCCGGAATCGTTCTCGACGGCCTGGCGGGTTATTTGCGGCAAATGAATGCATTCCTTGCCCGGCAAATGGCAGAAGAGCCCGAGTATATGTACGAAACAATTCTCCTGACTTTGGAAGGCACTCGGACTGACCGGGCGATTATCGAGCACATCAAGCCGCTGGCAAAGCTCATGGGCAGCCGGGTTGTCCTGTTCCATGTAGCCGCCGGGGTTCCCGCCCGGTACTACGGCGCGGAAGCGGCGGGCGAGGAAGTTGAAGAGAGCCGGGCCTACCTCGGGCGCGTCCGGGCGGAATTGGACGAGGCCGGCATCCGGGCTGACGCCGAATTGGCCTACGGTGAACCGGCCAAAGAAATCGTCAAGTGGGTAGAGCGAGAGGGTTGTGATTTGGTAGCGATGAGCACGCACGGACACCAGCTTGTAGCCGACTTGGTCCTCGGCACAACGGCCTTCAAGGTCCAGCATAGTCTCAGCGTGCCCGTGCTCATGCTCAGGGCAAAGTAAGAGAGACTTACCAGTTCGTCACCGACCCCGCCTTCAACCGCGACCGCGGGCCGGTCTCGGTTTTCGGGGCCAGGGTGCATTGGGAATTTTGAGACCACTTCGGGCGCGTGGGCGGGTGAGGGCAGGTATCGAGCGGCGAGCGGCGGGGGAGGAGCGCATCTCGTTCATTTGGGCAGCCGGTCATTGATCTTAACAAAAATTCACTTTGACAATTCCCCTCGGGACGATAAATTGCCCCCCACTCCGGCTGGGGTCGTAGCTCAGTTGGTAGAGCGCCTGAATGGCATTCAGGAGGTCAGGGGTTCGAACCCCCTCGGCTCCACCACCTCCCGGAGCGGTTGTCCAATCTCGTTTACCCCCACGATTCCCACTTCCGTTTAATAAGCCAGGCTTCAGCCGTTGCTATGTCCTGACTCTGGTTTGGCCGGATGGTGTGGGCTCGCCACTGTTCATCGCGCTTCAGGTACAGGCAGGTCCCGCCAAAGCTTTCGCCCGACCAACTCATCGCCGTGAAACGCACCAACACCCTCGTCCTGTCCTCCGAGAATTCGACAATTCGAGGTGTCCGATGGCAGGAATACCAGCCGGCGGGTTGCGCGATAATCTGAATGGGCAGGCCGAAAAAATGATAGAGGGTCTCCTGCACGGAGCATGGCTTGCCGGTTTCGGCATAGACGAACTCGCTGGAACCACGGTTGGTTACCGGTAGTCGATCCAAACCCAGCTTTGCGGCGCTCCGCAGCGATTTGTCGAGGGTTCCCAGGCCATGGAACGTTCCCTTGGCATCGCCGGCCACCAACTTGATGAGCTCGTCCGGCGAGCCCGTCCCGACTCGTGACCATTGATCCCGACCGTATGGTGCCTCCAAGAGCAGCTCGCCGGGCGGCGTTTCCAGGGGGGCGATCCTGCCGTAGCTCGAGACTTCTTCCGGCTGGTCTTCCAGGCTCCATTGCCATTCGAGATAGAACCGGCCCCGCAAGGTGCGCACCTGCACGCCGAACGCCCTCAGGATGGGCGAGCGGTCAATCGCTGCCTTCAGCCTGGCGGAGATTTGCTCCGCTTCATCAGCCTTTAGAGCAAGCGCTTTCGGGCGGGCGGGCCGCGCATAATTATGTCTGTGAGTCCATCGCATCGCGGAGTCTCATTGCTGTTTCGAAGGGTCGAACCGGAGGAGGACTTTTATCAGCTCGTGGGCATAGGTCGAGGGGTTGCGGCGGGGTTGGCCCAATTCAGCATTTTCGAAGGCCAAGCGGCCGGCATTGTGCAGAGCATCCTCAAGCTTCGGCTTCAGTTTCTCGAAGACCTCGTCGCTGGCCTTATCGTACTCTACGCCAAGGTGCCTGGAAACTTGATAAATGATGAAGAGACGCCGGAGGATCCGGTTCTGGCGCTGCTTCTGTCCGCGATTCCAGCGGTTAGTCCCGGGTGGCATACTCGGCGGCCTCCTGGAAGTGAGCGAGTTTGGGCACGGCCCCGAAGAGGCCGAGAAGGTATTGGCGAGAGAATTTGGAGCCGGGTCGGACCTCCTGCGGGTCGAACTCCGCCAAGCTGTAGAGGTCAGTGGCTCCCTTGTCGTCCTTTTCAGTGAACCAGACCTGGTCGCGGCGGAATCGGTCAGGGTCGAGGAGCGTCACGTCATGTGCGGCAAAGACGAGTTGGGCGTTCTTGCGGTTTACGGGGCTGTGGAAGAGGTCCACCACCGCTTGAGTAAGCAGTGGATGAAGCCTGGCCTCCAACTCGTCCACGATCAGGATAGAACCCTCCTCCAATGTATGAGTAATAGGGCCGGAGAGTGCGATGAATTTTTGCGTGCCCTGGCTTTCATCTTCCTCCAAGTCAAACTCGACGCGTCCGACTACTTTGCCGTCTGCATCTTGCTTTTCGTGAGTCGTCTTTATATCGGCGCTTAAATACTTTCCCTCTAGCAACTTCTTACGGAACTGTGCCGGCATGTCTGGAGGGAGCTTGGCCTCAGTAATCTCCTCAATCTGACTACGAAGATCGCAGATGTTGAGGTCTGCTTTTCGGGCGAGTTCGAGGAGTTTCTTCCGGTGGTTCGAATCCCGGAGGCGTTCCGCAGTGAATGCCAGGAAACCGGTTTCCGAAAGTCCCGACACCGCCCTGAAGCGTTGCATCCAGTGGATGATCTTGGTGGCCTCCGGTCCGGCAAACTGAGCGCAGACCGAAAGGAAAAGGGCGTTTTCCCTGGTGCGCTCTTCCAGGCCTTTGCCTTCTCTGAAGAAATCGGGGGAGATGTCGTATTTGGCGCCTTCACGCGTGAAGAGCTTGGCTTGTTTGGCGGAGGACTGCTTTCGGAAGAGCCACTCGGACTCCACCCTCTTGGTCGTCACTTCGAACCCGTAGCGGTACTCGAACTCGTCCAGGAGGAACTCGACCTCGAAGTGGGTTGGGGCGTTTTCTGTTGTCGTGGAAAGGCAAAAAGGCTGGATGTCTATGCGCTCGCCAGCCTGGCCCTCCTTTGAGGAGCTGAGGACAAACTGGCGGAGCCAGATCATGGCGTGAAGCACGTTGGACTTCCCAGAGGCGTTGGGGCCAAAAATGGCGACGGTCTTTAGCAGTCGGCGGTTGCTGGCTTCGATCACGTGGCTCCATTCCAGGTGGTGATCCAGGCGTGGTTCTACCATCGAAAGCGTCTGGAGGTCGCGAATCGACCGGAAGTTTTCGACTGAGAAGGTCATAAGCATAGGCCAGAAGTGCCAAATTCTATGACATTGTCAACATTTTACGCAACAGTTATGCATAAAAGTGGATAAAAAGCAAACCAGAGGTGAAAGATCGACTTGCTGAGCCGGACATTCCGCCCAGGAAACCCAAGGTGGGAAATCAGTTACTGCTGCGTATCACGAAATGGCTGTTGCTTGCGGTAGCAGGCCAATTGGGCCTCGGCGGCTTGCGCGGTTTCCTTGTCTCCCGCGGCCAGAGCCATAGCGCGGGCGCGTTCGGCAGCGTTGGTCGCCTCCGGGAATCGGCCCGCCTCGGCGTACGCGGCGGCCAGGGTGGCGGAGAAGCGGGCGACCTTGCCACCGGACAGTTCATAGGCGCGCTGGGCAAGGCGGACGGCCTCGGGCCCGTCGCGGATTTCGGCTCGGGGATGGGTGGCCCGGAGCCAGGCCAGTTGGTTGTAGCCGGCAGGCCAATCGGGCGAGAGCTTTATTACCTGCAGGAAGTTGGTGACGGCTTGCTCCGGTTTACCCTGGGCGTCGAGGATAAGGCCCAGGCTGAAGTAGGGCTGCACGAAGGTCGGGTCGGCTTCCACCGCGGCCTCGAAATGGGCCTTGGC
>Ga0181533_1006278_pt1 | contig 10898 bp, 12 predicted proteins | sample PEATcosm2014_Bin_45_FD_119772 | JGI IMG/M metagenome (GOLD analysis project Ga0181533, IMG submission 119772) | Peatland microbial communities from MTU Mesocosm Facility, Houghton, MI, USA - PEATcosm2014_Bin11_60_metaG | ecosystem: Environmental > Terrestrial > Soil > Wetlands > Peat | place...
AGCACTGCTAATAGTACAAGAGGTTACCACGGACGCGATTAAACCAGCAATCGAACCAGAAATCGTACATGACAAATCACTCGGCGAGAACCCACTACCAGTAATAGTTACGGGGGTTGTTCCATCAGGACCCGTGTTAGGAGTCAGAACAATCGAGGGACCCGTCACAGTGAAAGCGGCAGTAGCAGAAACATCACCAGCCTGATCACCCTTCACGGTGACCGTATACGTACCCGGAACAACATTACCAACAGTGAAAGCTCCTGCGGTAATGACACCAGTACCAAGGTTAATAGTACAAGAGGTTACCACGGACGCGATTAAACCAGCAATCGAACCAGAAATCGTACATGACAAATCACTCAGCGAGAACCCACTACCAGTAATAGCTACGGGGGTTGTTCCATCAGGACCCGTGTTAGGAGTCAGAACAATGCTGGGACCGGCTTGGACGTTGGTTAGGAACGCGGTCTCGGCGGAGACGAACAGGGCCATCGCTAGGACGAGCAGCGTGACTGCGTATCGCATGCGGCGAAAAGTACCCAAATCTAGCCTCACATCTCTGAAACTAATCGATAAAGCCGTGATTGACTGTACTTAACGAATCTTGACTGATTGCGGTAAATTATTGACAAACAGGCGGCAAAATTTACAAGATTTTGCGTCATTTCAACCGCATAGAGAAAATCCGGCTCAGAACGCAGCCTGCGGGTACCTTCCAGCATGGTGGTACGAACCTCTAACCCGCCTACATGGGCTTTGTTAGTATTAAACTGTTGTTACGTACCACACAGCTACACTAATTTCCTTACCCAAGCAAACATGTTTCCATCCAAATCCCATTCAACGAAGAGCCAAGATAATCATGTTTTTCACAGCAGAGGCTGGCTTAGAAATAGTCAATTTCGACAGTTTCAGGATTACCTTGCTCGAACTGAACAGCTGTTTGCCAAATGATATGCTACTGACTGGCTGGGATCGTTGAACGCGGAGAGCAGCGCAGATCATGCGCACCGAGAGGGGGGTTGTTTTCCCAGATTGATTTGGCCAGATTACGACTATGCGTTTGCTTGGATCCTGGAGAAGCGTAACCTGGTAGGGTGTTGGCTTGAAGCGTAGAATGTCCTGGGTGAACTCAACCGGCTTACCCTCGTAGTCGGTACTGTTCCAGACCTTAACTTTCGATTTGGGTTCAGCGACGGTGAGGGCCCGTTCTCCTCTTAGAGCTCTACGGCCTGCCTCATTTCTTCGCTGCAGATTCCTTTGATTCCTCTTCAAGCTTACGGGTAGCTTCTTCAAAGTTCAGCTGTGCCTCGCGCAATTGTTGTAATTCTTCCAGAACTTCCTCGTCTGAAGCATCCGTGAGCAGGACGCCGTTCACCTCTGCCAGTCTAGCTAAGGTCTCGTACATTGCACCCCGCGCCTGGTTCTTTTCAGCGAGGGTTTCGGACTGGGCGAGCTCGTAGACCTGGTCGAATGCAGCCGTGGCTTTCTGGCTGATCTCGTTACGGCGTAGCTGCCGCGGCTCTTTCACATGAATGTTCGCAGGTCCCGTTCCAGCGATACCTATCGGAGTCGCAACGGCGAGGACGTCGCAGATCAACGAGTTAGCGTACCGTAACCGTTGGGTAAGGTGAGATCCTTTCCTTGAAGTTGTTTTCGACAAATATTCTCGCACCGCTTTCTCAACAAGCGTAGCAACGATTACGCGCGGCCGTTCAGTATCCGCAGCTATCTGCGCCGACGTGTAGACGGTTTCTGAGACAGTGGCTTGGAGGCGACGCCGGCGTCCCCCGTGCTTATAGTCCCGATACTTCCCATGACAGGGCAAAAGGTGCTTCACCTTTTCAGAAAGGTGGCCCACCTTTCCATAGGCGCTTTACCAGTCAGCTGGTTGGCGAATCAATGTCTAGGATCCGTAGTTGCCCATGGTAGTAACCGACGTTGCGGCTCACGTGGGCGCGGACTCCAACTGCTTCCATGAGTCGGTTCGCATCTTTCGTTTCCTCAGCTGATGGGTGGTTGACGGGTTTAGCGCGGGCTTGAACAAGTACGGAGTTGCCGTCCTGCAGTTTGTGGAACTCAAGCAACGGCACGACCAGTTTCTTCTGGTCAACGCTTAGTGATTGGTACTGGTTCCATTCGAGTTCGTTCTTGTCGGTTTTGGTTCGCCAGGAAACCTTGTAGACGAGCGGGCTTTCCGGTTTCCCGAATACCAGCCTGCCTGTGCCGGCACCTATGAGGTTGAACCCCTGGGAGAGTAGCTGCCTCACAAGCTTAGGTGATTTCATCTGCAGCAAAACTAACCAGGCTTGTAGTTCATGATGATGAGTTGGGGGAAGCTGCGGCGTTTCTGACCGTGCGGAATCTTATCCGTGTTCAGGGCCGTGAAAACAGGCTTGCGCCGATCGCCGGCCTATAGCTCTCGTATCTGTGGTAGTCGTTGTAGGTTAGCTGCCACTTACCCTCTGTGGCGTGAAGGAGCGAGGTGAGGTCGTTATGGTCTTTGGCTGTGAACGCGTGAACCTTTCGCCGGTACAGTGTCGCACCGAAGTAGGGTGGGGCTCCGTAGAAGAATGTGCCCGGTCTGTTTATCACTCTACCTTCGATCGCTCTGCGGCCTGCGAAAAGTCTAGTGCTTTGAAGGCGCCGCTGTTCTATCCCGAAGATGGCGAGGCTCAGCGTGCTCAAAGCCAAGATTGCTAACTGATGAATTGGATGAATTGTTTTGGTCCAATGGACGCCAAAGAAGGGTTATAGGCAACTTTGCCCGAAATTCAGGTTCGCGGAATCAGGTTTGTTGGGTATTCGGGATCGCCGAAGGGCTTATGCGATATCTGTATACGTCGTCGCATTGCGGGTAATTGGTTCAATCATTGTGGCGTTATTCACGACGACGATCAACGCGAATCGCCTTACGTTCGCAAGTCAGGAGGTCAACTAGTACGGGGGGCTACCATGACAGCTTTCAGGAGTGTACCTAGTATACTGGAGGGTACTGCTAGTACATCTATGCGGGAGTTCAGTTCTGGCCTTCAGATTTTCTGTTGCCAGTGGCGATGCTAGGCGGTATGTTTTTCGTTATGAAGGTCTGCTGCAAGCGGATTGGTAATTAGGCAGTCTGATTCAGCTGCGAATGTTGGGTTTGAAGAAGAAATCTATTCCCCGTCTTCGACGGCTGCAACGCTCTAGCTTTCTTCGGCCTTCTAATGCGAGGGGGCGTGGCGTCAGAGCTGGGTATGTTGTCATAGTCATGGGAACACTGAACTTGGTGCTCTCGCTGTTGCAACTCGCAGCCAGCTTAGGGTTGCGGTACCACTTCTCATATGAAGCTAGAGAGGCCGGCCTGGCCGTTCTGAACGAACCAATAGGTTTGAGTCTGTGGCTGCTGACATTAGCTGTTCTCATCGTATTTCCAATATTCTTCGGAGCAAGAAGGGGGCGCATCTTTCTACTCCTCGCTGTATTGGCTGTGCCGTTTTCTCTTTGGGCTGCAATCCTCAGCGAAGCCTTCTACCTACTTCCAGTGCTGAATGCGCTAATCATCTATGTGCTGGTGGTGTATTTCTATGAAGACACGTTTCAGTCTCCTCGACGGACTGCTATCCAAATTGCTTTAGTGACAATCTGTCTGCTCGTCATCCCGACTGAACTTTTTGCCTTAACGGAAACGACGCTCAATCCTTCATACATTAAGGTGATTAATGGGGGTGACCTGAAAACCGTTCCATTGCCCGTCAGGCTTAGTTTGGCCGGATTCTACGGAACTGATGTGCTCGCGGTCTTATTGCTGCTCGCTCTGATAATCTGTCCCGTTGCGGTCGAAATCATGACTCGCACCCTCAAAGTAAAAAGGCTAGAACGGTATGCACCTTCCACTTCTCATCCTGTGCTCGTGGGTGTATGCTTATCGACGAGCATGGTCCTGAGCGGTTTTCTAGCATTGTGTCCTTACTTCTTGGGGAGGGGTATTTCTCGACTACTGATTGGCGTCGATGCCGCATGGTACGTTAAGGCAGTTGGGGAGCTCCAAGCGAGCGGGCCGATGACAGTGTTCGCATCGGAACCTCGAACAGTCTTCCTGTTTCTGTGTTATTCGCTTCAAAGCCTAACAGGGTTGTCAACCATTGATTCGATGAAGGGGGCCTCAGCCTGCGTTTCCGCGCTTGTTACGCTCGGCGGCTTCCTTGTCATGCGCGAGGCAACGCGGCGAAATGATTTGGCGATTCTCTCCGCCGGGCTGGGGGCTCTGTCCCCACAGTTACTGATCGGTCTCTTCGCTGCCATTTATGACGGTTGGCTTGCGTTCGCGGAGCTACTGTTCTTTTGCTTCTGCCTGCTCCGCGCCGTTAGAAACTCACGAAAAGTAGACGTCGGCATCTCGGCAGGTTTGCTTGTGCTCATAATGTTAACACATCTTTGGACGTGGGCTGTGACGATGCTAGTTCTGGGGCTCTACGTCCTGTTCCTGTGTACCCTGAGGAAACGAAGGGAGTTCCGGTCGACCTCAAGGGTTGCTCTCGAGATCTTCCTCTTGTCTTTGGCTGTGTTCGGTATGGGCATTCTCATGGTACCCTACCAAGCGCTACGGATAGCAACTGAGTTCGGTGAATGGGTGTTCTTTGCAAATCTTGTGTCCCCAACGTCTCTCCTTCGAAATCTGCAGACAACTATCACCGCTTATGTGGGAGGCTTCTATTCGAATTGGATTCTGTTCGCGCTATCGATTTTAGGCGTGGGCGCCAGCAGGTTTCGCTTGAACGAACGGGCAGCTTACATGCTCTTTGCCTTGATTCTTGGGCCAGGCCTCATGTCGCTTATTCTAGGATCTGGAATCCAATGGCGGCTCTTGTTCCTAATTCCTTTCCCTATTCTTGCAGCACTCGGAATCTCCAGCCTGCTAGAGCTGCTGAAACGAACCACGAAAGGAAGGCGAGGCTCGTTCTATGCCGCTCTCCTCACTCCATTAAGCCAATCCCTCTGCATCGCCGCCCTACTGCTGATATTCCTCGACCAGGTCCTACGGTCATTGATCGTAATTACAGTCCTCTTGCCAAGCTAGAGCATAGATGTCTGCCAAATCCTTAATCATTTTGTACTCTTCGTCTCTGTTGGGCATACTATGGAATTTCGTTGCAAGCATAGCGTACACGTCCGCCTTTACACGATCACATTCAGATCCCTGCTCAAGTATTGTGTGAAAACCAAACAGACCATTTCAGAAGCCATTGAAAGGAGCCTCATAAACGAGATGAGAAATAATCCACAATTGGGCTACAATTGGGGCGAGATTGTAGCACATTTACGAGCCGCCCAAGCCAGCATACGCTCCCTCACCGCCCTAGGCCGGGCTGTAACGGTTGCGGGCTCCGTGAAAATTGCGGGTAACATTCACGTGAAGGAGCCGCGGCAGGAACGCCGGAACTAAATCTCAGACAAAACCATGAAGGCGTTCGATGAAGTCTACGAGCTTCTGCAAGTCAAAGCCCTCACTGAGGAACAGCTGCTGAAAGCTGAAGGGTACATGGTCCTAGCCCGTCTAGCGGAAGTGAACGAAGTTATCCTGCGGGATGCCGGCGACGAGGAACTGTTCGAGAAACTTGAAGCGTTGGAGCAGGCTCGCTCACATCGCAGCTTCAGCCAATGCACGACTAGGCTAACTGTGCTTGCAGCTATCTGGGTGAATCCACCATTCCCAGAACCGAACTCACATCGGCTAGTCACAGAGATTCCTAACTCATCATGGACTACAAGGTGACATGCTTGGTTGAACTCAGTGAGGGTACCCCCCTATAGGGGGATGGGGTGCTGCTTGGGGTTGCCTCGTAAGTCATGTTCAGTTAGGGTAGAATGGTTCTAAGCTCGTGCAGACCAAATCATCTACGCGGAGCTTCTTCAGCAAACAGGTCGGATTGGAGAAGGGTGCAGCGTCCAACGAAACTGAGATCAGCATAGACACATAGAGTTTGAGCTGCCTTTGATGAATGATTCATCCGTTCCGGTTAAATAACGGCGCCGCGCAGTCTGGAATGGTGGTCTAGTTAGATCCAAGCCTCGTGAACTAAGTTGCTAAGCTCGAACCGTCTCCTCTCAATCGCTCTTATTCTTATTGGGCTTTCGTTACTTAGCAATTTAGCAATCAATCAGACAGCGGCAGCTCCCGGTCTTAGTTCGCTGAATGTCTCCCCGAACTTGGCGTCACCTGATCAGAACACGAATTCGGTCAGTGCCAGTACTCTCATAAGTTCGACAAGTTCAGGGCAGAACAGTACGAGTTCATCTATTCCGGTAACATTATCCACAACAATAAGCTCAAGCTCAGCTCTCGTAAGTTCATCGACGACTACTGATTCAACTTCAGCTCTGGTTGCGATGTCAAGCTCGACTCAGACGACGACGTCATCAACATCGACTTCTTCGACGACTGAATCTACTCCGACTATTACAGTAAGCGCCAGCTCGACAACTACAACTGCCGCGACGACCTCGACATCGACCACGACAGCAGTAACAAGTAGCACTACCATGACATCGAGCGTAAGCAGCACGGCCACAACAACAAGCTCAGCTCTCGTAAGTTCATCGACGACTACTGATTCAACTTCAGCTCTGGTTGCGATGTCAAGCTCGACTCAGACAACGACGTCATCAACATCTTCCTTTGCATCATCCACGACGATTAATTCAGCGGTCCCTGATGTAACCGGTTATTCGATCAGTTTTAGTCCTCCGTACTGGTTATGCACGGATGTGCAGGTGTCCTTTACGGGGCCTCTGGTTGAATCGGGCTTCTATGGGGATACGTTGCAGTTCCAGTACTTCCAGTATAGTCCAAGTTATCCAAGTATACTTAACCCGATTTTCACAGATGCAGGTTTAACGGTGACAAGTGATACCGTGAATTATTGGATCAATTCCATTGAATATGCGCCAGTGAATTTCGCTTACATGCCTAACATAGCTGTGAAAGTGGTTGATGTAACTCCCAAAGCAAATGGCTACGCGCCGGGTCTAATTTTCATGGAGCTTACGAACATTAATCCTGAAGGTTATCAGTCCTGCCAAATTACTCCTCCAGCACCAGTCCCTGAATTTCAAGCTGAATGGATAATAATCATGGTTTCAGTGGCTCTGAGCTTAGTGTTTCTCCAGGCGCATAAAAGAAAAATACAATCATAACTTTGCCCACATGTTCCCTCTGGGGCGCCACCTTTTTCACATCCCTTCCTTGTCTGGATAAGTGGTGAAGGTGTGTTTGACGTTGAGGCTGAACCGGGCGATTTCCGAGTACGCTACACTAATTTTGCTACTTATTTCCGCAAGCGCGGTCCCTGTCTTGGCTCAACAAACGACCTTGTATTTCCATGACGACTCAGAATTAACCTTCTCCTATCCGACATTTCAGGTTGGAGGCTTCCAGGTATCAGGCTTTCAGGCGAGCCCTTCAAGTTCGAGTGCACAGGTGTTTTCGGCGGCGACTCCTACTGCGCCGGTTACTGGTGGCATTATACTGGTTATGCATGCTGAAATCTCAGTATCCGGATCCCAATCAGCCTACGCGGCGTTTGTGGGTTGGGTTACGAATCCGTTCCCCGCGAACGTGACTTTCGACGGAAACGTCGTTTTACATGTGTGGATGAGTAGCAATGATAGCTTGGGGTTTCTCCAAGGTTCAGAATATTTCATGGGCGTCGCGGACTACTCCCCGTTGGGTTCAACACAGTTTCAAGTCTTAGACGGTTACCTCAGCAACGTGGTTTTCGGAAACACTTTCAGCAGCACGCCGACCGAGTACGTTACAACCCTGAGAATAACACAACATCAGTTTCAAGCGGGCAGCATGATGGTTTTCTTTGCTGGTGCAGGATCAAACAAGCAAGGTTATACGTTCAACGTTTACTTCGACAACTCCACCTGGCAGTCACGAGCAGACGTCCCTGCAGATCCCACGTTAACAGTTCCTGAATTTCATAACCTAATCTTGATCTTGCTTCCAGTATTTCTATTCTCGTTCGTTGAAACCAAACGACGAAAATGCCCCAAGTCGAAGTCTGCGTAGTTTGACGACAGCCCTGCGAACGATAATACGTCTCATTCTGGCATGGTTCAAGTAACTGGCTACTTGGCGAGTTTCGTTATGTTGAAACCTACTGCTAAGGACCACAGTCCCAATAGTAAAAGGGGGAAGCTGGAGAGCAGACCTAAGACTTGAGGAAGATTCGTTGCGAGTCCAACTACTCCTGTAACTATACTCAGATAGGCAACCCATTTGTAGAAGACTCCCTTCAACGCAACAAGGCCGGTAATCAACACGCCGATGACGAACAAAGCGTTGCCTAATAGGTAGGTCAGATCATGGCTGAACCTCGTAAGAAATGATAATGCGAAAAGCAGGTCGGAAACAATTATGGCGATCATGCCAAATGCAAATAGTGCTGCCACAACTGTTGCGGCAACTCTGTTGACCCGCTGTATGGAAAGGTAAATCGCAGGTATCGTCGCAAGGAAGAGTATAGCGGCCAGCGTGATGAGCCAGTGAACCCCACGCAGAAAGGTCGGAACAAACAAGGCGTAGAAGAGCAGTATAATTCCATTCACGAACAGGCAGGCGGCACCAATCTTGGTCTGATTCACCTTACCCATCTTCATTGCAAACCAGATTCATACGCGAAATTATGCATATAAGACCTTGGGGGAGAAATCACGGATTACGTTCAGCTATCATTCGTAGAACCAAAACTCGAACGATGAGGTATCGTATGTGGAATGTTAGCAATAAGATTGAGTTGGCCGACCATGAATCGTTTGATCAGTCTAACCACGGATTTTGGGACAAAAGACCCTTTCGTGGGTGAGATGAAAGCCGTTATTTTCTCAATTTGCCCCGAAGCAGAGGTGATTGACCTCACGCATGAAGTCGAGAGATTCAACATTCGAATGGGCGCTTTCCTTCTCGCGAGCGCTACACCCTGCTTTCCTCCCGGCAGCGTTCATGTCGCCGTGGTGGATCCTGGGGTGGGCGGCGAACGTCGACCAATAGCCGTTGAGACGCAATTCTCTCTGTATGTTGGGCCGGACAATGGGTTACTCATCCCAGCTGCCACACGTGAAGGGATTCGTCATGTGTACGAGCTGACTAATCGTTCGTTGATGAGGGATTCGATCTCATTAACTTTTCACGGCAGGGATATCTTTGCCCCAGTAGCGGCCCATCTAGCTTGCGGAACCGCACCGATAGAAGTCGGGGAAGAGATCAAGAATTATGTTCACCTATCCTTCGCCGAACCAAGATTCGAATCGGGACGTATCGCAGGTGAAGTGTTTCATATCGACAGTTTCGGGAACGTTGTAACAAACATCTCCGGAGAAATCTTTGAGAAACTGGAGCTCAGCGGAAAAATAAAGGTCAACCTGCGAGGAAAGCGGTTTACTGCGCGTGTGGTTAGGTCGTATTCGGAGCTTCATGAGGGGGAGTTAGGCGTTCTTGTTGGCAGTCATGGGTTCTTCGAGATCGCCTGCAGAGAAAGGAGTGCCGTGAGACGGATCGGAGCTAGAATTGGTGATTCTCTGCGCGTTTGTGGTGCCTAGGGTCATCACTTAACGTTAGTTCCCTTAACCTCTCGTCGCCAAGGACGCTCTTAATGTAAGCCGCCACAGACCCTGGCACCAGTTTCTCCCAACTATCCCCGCGCACAACCCGTTCCCTAATTTCCGTCGAGGAGTAGGTCTCGCGGTCATAGAATGGAATCGGCTCAACCCGGAAACCTGCCTCTTTGAAGAGGCGCGACGTGATGGGCTCATTGGAGAATACAACCTCGAACCTGGGGGTTTGAGAAACTAGGTACGGCACCCATAGATCATGGATCCGTAAGTCCCGGACCGGAATGAGATAGTATTTCGCGGCATCTATTCTCACTTCATCCAAGGCGAGGCGAATCATAGTGACTCGTTCGCCTGCGGTGAACGGATTATGTAGCGTGTGGCTGAACTGGGCACTTCCGATTGCGATTATGATTTCGGGAACTTTGTTGAGAACGTGCTGAACACAGTGTAGGTGGCCTAAGTGGAAGGGTTGGAATCTGCCAACCAGCAGCCCTCGGCTTTTGCCACTATCCAAATTTGTCCGCCCTTAGTTTCTAGTCCAGACGCATTCCCTTGAGACGGTTGCTCCCACGAATTTTACTCCTTCGCGTTCCAGCAACCTACGTTTCATATATCCGCCCTGCGATGGCTTTCGGCCGGGCATACCATAATTGCCAACGGTTAGGGAAGCTGGTACGACACGGTGGCAGGGAATTATCAGTGGGAGAGGGTTTGAGGCGACGGCCGTGCCGACGGCGCGTGCATAGCGCCGTCCACCAAGCCTTCGAGCTACTGCTCCGTATGTTGTCACGCGGCCGTGAGGGATTTGGCAAAGGAGACGGTAAACCCTCTTTTGGAACTGGGAGGCATGCGTTAGGTCAAGCTCGTCCCACTTGATCGGCATGCGTTTTCCACTAAACCTTCTGTAAATCTCTTGAAATATTGTTAAGTTTTTCATGTGGCGGTTTCTCATTCTGCCGATTTTTCCTTGAAGAGTTCGTTTCACTGCTCTTTCCGCTTCGCGCCTGTTCCTGTCCGAGAAGGAACAAGCAACGATCTTCCCGCCATGATTTCGCGCCACAGAGAACCAGATTCCCCCTCGCTTCACCGACGTGATCTCTACCAAGAATGATCCCTTGACATCTTTCAGTATGCGATTGGTGGCTAGGTGATGTCCTCCCACGCCTAAAGGTTGTGGGCTTCTCGCTTCAATGCCGCTGCTTGCCCATGCCTTAACGTTCGCATGGGTAGAGGTTTTGGCTCTGCGGGTGACAACCCTCCATCCGAGGGCGGGCGGCTTAAGATGCCAAGCTTCC
>Ga0181533_1006279_pt1 | contig 10893 bp, 7 predicted proteins | sample PEATcosm2014_Bin_45_FD_119772 | JGI IMG/M metagenome (GOLD analysis project Ga0181533, IMG submission 119772) | Peatland microbial communities from MTU Mesocosm Facility, Houghton, MI, USA - PEATcosm2014_Bin11_60_metaG | ecosystem: Environmental > Terrestrial > Soil > Wetlands > Peat | place...
CGCGAAGTATTTTGTAAAGTAGAGCAGGCGTCCGTCCGCCTCCTTCATGGACGTGTGGCCCTAGTCTGGTCCGGTCGTTGTGCTGGAAATGGCGTTGGAACTGCCGCTGCGGATGGTGCGACGACGCAACTGGTCCACGGGTTCGATGACCACCAGGGCATTGGCGGGCGGGTGGCGCCGCTCACCCGGGTTGCCGTGAACGGTCTCTCAGGTTGTCTCCACGAACTTGAGCAGTGTCGGGCGAGCCAGCGCAGGTTCCAAACGCTTTCGCCGCCTAAAAAGCCTTGCTCAACATCCGCCACCTCGCCGCAATCACCAATGGAGCCGTGCCCCTGGTCAACACGTTCTGTGCCATGGCTGCTGAAACCCAACAATATATGTGATTAAAGCAGTTGAGTGTTTACTTAAAAAGGGTTAATAGTCGTGCAATGAATCAAAATTGTCCTTCAGAAGTTGGCACGAACCACAATGAAATCTCCTGCCTGGCTTTCCAGCTTTGGGAAAAGGCAGGGAGCCCGGAGGGGCGTGATTTGGAATTCTGGCTGGCAGCGGAAACGCACCTTCTTGCTCTCCAAAGACCCGAGGCTGTAATGGCGGAGACCGTCGCTGTTAAGCCGTACTCTGGAAACAGAGTGATTACGAGCCCACTCCAACGCCGTACGACCCCGCTTCGGCGCATGTGATTTCATGACGCGTGAATTCGCAACCCAGCCGAACTTGAAATCATGCCTGATCTACTCCTTTCGTTTTGATCGTTGATTTCGGCTCGCGAAGCAGCAACTTGCACCAGGGTCTGCGAAAGAATTCGTGGATGAGGCCGCGTGACGTTCTCCCTGCGGTCTTGTCGAACCCATTGATGAGCACCCTAGGGCGCAATCAAAGATCCGCTTCAGGTCCAGTTGATGCCGGCGGTCGCCCACCCATCAGCTCCAGCACTGGAGCAGCCCAGCCAATCAGCCGCTTGCAGATTTCGGCCTTCGGATTTCGGCCTTCGGAGTTCAGGGCTGCGCGGTTGTGACGCCCGGTAACCGTAGCTTAGAGCAGCCCTGGTTAGCACGCTCCTTTGGATTTATTTTCTTGTTATTGCACGCCAACTGATGCAATCTCGTGAATTCCATCAGGCGGCAGCGATGCCACGATTATGAGCAACAGGCGCAACCGGCAATCTATTCCTCTTGATCTGCGTCAGCGTCAAGAACCCGCGCGAGCGTCAAGGGATCGGCTTTCCGCCAGCAAGAAACACGCGAATGCACCGAGGGGCAGAAAATCGAGGGTGTGGCTCCCGGCCGCGCTGCTCATTCTCGGTGGTGCGACATTTATTTGGTTTCGAGCCTCCCGCTCGGATTTGTGGTCGCTCTTGGAAAGCACCGACTCGACGGCGGTCTTGGAGATTCAACATCCCATCCAGGGGACAGTCATGCCCTGGAACATGCCGGCTCCCATCTTGTTATGGAAGACCAATGTGCCCCGCCCTGACAGATGGGTGGCGACCTTCAAGGCCGGCTCGCAGAAGTGGCTCTACGAGGGCATTCAGCCCCGATGGCGTCCGGGCGAAACGGAGTGGCGTGGCATAAAAACGGCCGCACGCGGGGGACCGATCGATCTCATCGTGGCCGGCTATGGGAAGGAACACCCACGCCAGATCGAGGCGCGGGGCACCATTCGTTTCACCGTCTCGAGCGATGTTGTTGAGACTCCTTTGTTTTACCGCGAGGTTAATCTGCCCTTCAAGGAAGCGGTCAAGGACCCGTCGCATATCCGCTGGCGTTTTGGCTGCTTGGAGCAAGGCACGCTTCCGCCGGTGGTGTTGGAAAAGCTGCCGGTTTGCGGCAACTGCCATTCGTTCAGCCGGAACGGGGAGTATCTGGCGATGGACGTCGATTACGCCAACGACAAGGGTTCCTACGTCATCACTCGGACGGCGGCGGAGATGAGGTTGTCGACTAGTGACATCATTACCTGGAACGATTATCGCCGGGAAGATGGCCAGCTCACCCTCGGTCTGTTGTCGCAAATCTCACCCGACGGGCGTTACGTGGTGAGCACGGTGAAGGACTTGTCGATATTCATGGCCAAGCCGGATTTGGCGTTCTCGCAGCTCTTTTTTCCGTTCATGGGGATCATCGGCGTGTATGATCGAGAAGCGACCAGGTTCTTTTCGTTGCCGGGTGCGGACGATCCCGCCTTTGTGCAGAGCAATCCGGCCTGGAGTCCGGATGGGAAGTGGGTCGTCTTCGCGCGCAACCGGGCGGTCGAGGTCAAAGGGGCCCGGGGCCAGGGCCGGGTTCTGTTGGAGGGCGAGGAGGGCGAGGAGTTTCTCAGGCAGACCAAGGGCTACCGTTACGATCTGTACCGTGTGCCGTTTGACGGGGGCAAGGGAGGCAAGGCAGAGCCACTGCGTGGCGCTTCCCTGAACGGCCGCAGCAATTACTTTCCGAAGTACTCGCCCGATGGGCGGTGGATCGTGTTTTGCCAAGCAAACAGCTACATGTTGCTGCAACCAGACAGTGAGCTGTTCATCATCCCGGCCGAGGGCGGCAAGGCCCGGCGGTTGGGGTGCAATCTGGGGCGGATGAATTCGTGGCATAGCTGGTCGCCCGACGGCCAGTGGTTGGTCTTTTCGTCGAAAGCCCATTCGGATTACACGCAACTTTATCTGACGCGCATCACCGGCAACGGGGAGGCCAGCCCGCCGGTGTGGCTCGATTACATGGTGGGGCCTGGTCGAGCGGCCAACATCCCGGAGTTTGTCGCCCTGCCGGTGGATGGGATCGCCAGGATCCACGAGCAGTTTCTGGATGACTACTCTTATGTTCGGGCGGGCAACGAGTTTGACCGGGCCGGCGAAACGAACCGGGCCGTCGAGGAATACCGAATTGCGCTGTCCTTGAATCCCGACAACCTCACGGCGCACCGCCACTTGAGCCATCTGCTTTATCCCACCAGCAATCCCAAGGAAGCGGTTGAACACATGCAGGCCACGGCGCGTTTGGCGCCGCGCGACCCTTCCGCGCGGCTCGACCTGGGTTCTGCCCTCCGGAACCTGGGCGATTATTCGAATGCGATCGTTCACCTGGGGGCAGGCCTGCAAATGTTGACGAACATGGCTGACAGGCAAGCTGAGTCAGTGGAGCATAAGCATGCTTTGCCCGAGGCCCTGCATTTCAACCTCGGCGCTGCGTATCAGCAGGTTGGTAACATGACAAACGCCGAACACCATTACCGTGAAGCCTTGCGCTTGGCGTCCGACTATGCCGAGGTTCACTACAACCTTGGCACACTGCTCCTCGGTTCGAGGCGGATGGTGGAGGCGGAGGAACACCTCACCACAGCCATCAAGCTCACACCCGAGTTCGCATTGGCTCACAACTGCCTCGGCGTCATCCGAAGGCAACAGGGCCGAGAGGCTGAGGCAGTGGAGTGCTTTCAAAAGGCTGTCCGATACGACAGCAACAACTGGCAAGCTCGCTTCAACCTGGCGAGCGCGTATCTCTCCGAAGGCAACCGAGACAAAGCCATCCTCGAGTTGCGGGAGACCCTGCGCCTTGCCCCCTCCTTCGAACCGGCCCGCCGTGCCTTGGCCAAGGCACTCCCATAACCCCGCCCGGTCATGCAGCCTGCAGCTTGCCCGTCTGGAAGTCATTGCGATTCGTCCGTTGGGCTAACCATAATCATTCGAGTGGTGGTCGGCAATGTTGTGATCGTCGGGATTGCCAGACCCCCGATTTTTCTCTGGCAGTGTTCAGGGCCTTGAAGCGCCATTGCGCTCCCACAAGCCCCGTATTCTTCGCTTGCGCTGGTCAAAGACCTTGGAGTACCGTCCGCCGCCATGTTGACGTTGACCGGCAGTTTGAGCAGTGCTTGGTGTTGCATTACTGCCGCCAGTGCTGCCAGGAGCAGTCCAGGACATGATCGCCGAGTTCGGCGACCAGCTTGGCAAGAGTGTCGGCGCCACGGGAATTGCTCAGAACGACGTGCAGCCCGGCAGCGGCGGCAAGGCGAGCCAACGCACTGCCGATCGCGCCGTTTCCGATGTATCCAATCGTCCGGGTCATGGTGTCAGATGTCCTTTAAGCGCGCCGAGGACAGCCCGTCAACCATGTGATCGAGTCGGACAGCTTCGGCGAGCCGGGTCTTCTGTCTTCCCGATTTCATGAAAAGAGTTAAAGCGAACGCTGATGTCGGAGCTTGATCGAACCGAACCGAAGGTCTTGAATTCCGCTGTCGAACGGTGCGGCCGGTAACTCGGCGGACATCGCCCGTCTCTGATGACATGATGAAAATGAACAGACTTCTCGGTTGTTTGGCGGTTTTGTCCACAGGCTCGCTCCTGGCGCAGTTGCCCGCGGAAGTGATGTTTCCCTTCGTCATCCCCGGGCTGGCGACGCCTGCACCCCGCTCGGTCGTGGACGTCTCCTGGCTCAACGACAAACCCGCCGGCGGCCACGGCTTTGTGCGGGTGCGGGACGGCCATTTCGTGGATGGCCAAGGCAAGCGGCTCCGGTTTCTGGCCAGCAACTTCACCTTCGGGAGCTGTTTCCCCGACCATGACACCGCCGACAAATTGGCCGCGCGCCTGGCCAGCCTGGGAATCAATTGCATCCGCTTTCACCACACTGACAACCAGCCGGCGCCTGGCGGCATCTGGAAAGCGGGCACGCCAAAGAAGAACGAGTTTGACCCCGGCCAACTCGACCGGCTGGATTACTTCATCGCCGCCCTGAAGCGCCACGGCATCTACGCCGACGTCAACCTCCATATCTCGCGCAACTACTGGGAAGGGGAGGACTTCCTCGACGGCCTGGCCAGCAACCGTGAACGGCAGGAGAAGCTGCCCGGCTACGGCAAGGCACTCGACAAGATCAACGACCAGATGGTGCGCATGCAGCGCGATTACGCCCGCGCCCTGCTGACCCATGAGAACGCCTACACGCACACCACCTATGCCAAGGAGCCGTGCGTGGCCATCGTCGAGATCAACAACGAGAATTCGCTCCTCCAGCTCAAGGTCGCGGCCCTGCCGGACTATTACCGTGATGACACGCTCGGGAAATGGAACCGGTGGCTTATGGCCCGCTACGGTTCCTCGGAAGAGCTGGCCGCCACCTGGGGCGGGCGCGAGGAGTTGGGGCCCAACCTCCTGCCGGCCCGATTGACGACGCAAGGCGGCGAGTACCTCGCCGTCGCCGACGGCAACGCCGGCGAAACCCGCATCTCACTCCTCAGCATCCCCGAAGTGAGTTGGCACGCTCAGCTTCAATGGACGGGGCTGACGCTGGAGGAGGGCCGGCTTTACACGCTGGAATTCAGCGCGCGCTCCGGCCAGCCGCGCCAACTGCCGCTCAGCACCCGCCTCAATAGGCCCGATTGGCCCAATTGCGGCTTGGCGGAAGACGCCGAACTGGGCGAACAGTGGAAGACCTTCAGTTGCCCCTTTCGCGCCACGCATGTCGAGCCGGGCGTGGTGCGTTTCGACATCATAGTGGGAGGCGGGCCGGTGGGCGATTTCTGGATCAAAGACCTCGCCCTCCGCCGCGGCGGCTCGCTCGGGTTGAAACCGACCGAGACGTTGGAGGCCGCCAATGTGGCCGCGCCGGCGCGCACCCAGGGCTCGCCCAGGGGCCTGGACTGGACGCGCTTCCTGGCCCAAACCGAGCGGGCTTACACCGACGGCATGCGCGCTTTTCTCAAGAACGAGCTCGGCGTCGAGGCCGCCATCATCGATACGCAGGCCAGCTACGGCGGCATCGCCGGCGCTTACCGTGAATCCTCCAACGATTTTGTCGATATGCACGCCTACTGGCAGCATCCGAGTTTCCCTGGCCGGCCATGGGACGGCGCGAACTGGAACATCCCCAACACGCCGATGGTGGCGGACAAAAACGGCGGCAACCTGGCCCGCCTGGGCGTTTATCGCGTGGCGGGCAAGCCCTTCACCGTCACAGAATATGACCATCCGGCGCCCAACCAATATGCGGCCGAGATGTTCCCGATGATAGCCAGCTTCGCCGCCCTGCAGGATTGGGATGGCCTGTTCCAGTTTGACTGGGGTGGCACGGAGCCGGACTCGCGCCGCATCACCGGTTATTTCTCCCTCCAACAGCACCCGGCCAAGCTCGCCTTCCTGCCGGTGGCGGCGCTGATCTTCCGCCGGGGCGACGTCGAGGCGGCGCGCGCCACCGCCCGGCTGGCCCTGCCGGCGGATCAGGTGGAATCGCTCACCGCCGAGAGCGTCTCCGTGTCGGACGCCTGGAAGCAAGCCGGGGTGGCTGCCCGGGACATGCTCAACCACCGCCTGGAACTGCGTTTCACGCGGGGCGGCAAACTGGCGGCCGAGGTGGCGACGGCAGCCGCCTCGCCCGTCGCTTGGGACACGGAAGCCGAGCTCTACAGCGTGGATGCGCCTGCCGTCAAAGCCGTGGTGGGCCGCTGCGCCGGCAAGACCACAAAGCTGGACGGAGCGGAGTTCGACGTGAACACCAACGCGCACCATTTCGCCGTCCTCACACTCAGCGCCGCGGATGGCCAACCCTTGAGGCGGTCACGACGCCTGCTCCTGGCGGCTGCCGGGAACGTCGAGAATACCGGCATGGGCTGGAATGCCAATCACACCAGCGTGGACACCCGGTGGGGCCGGGCGCCGACCATTTGCGAGGGCATTGCCGGTCGGGTTTCCTTTGCCACCGCGGGCAAGGGCGCCAAGGTTTATGCCCTGGACGGCGGCGGAGCGCGGGCTGCCGAGGTGCCTGTATCCCTGGCGGCGGACAAGGTCTGCTTTGAGATTAGCCCCCGGTTCAAGACCCTTTGGTACGAGATCGTCGTGGAATAAGGGTAAAGGGGCGAAGGAAAAACGTCCGAAGCCCGGCCTGCCCGCGCCGGACGACCCGCGCACGGGCGCTTATAGACGCACGGCGTAGTCCCATGGCCCGCCGGTCGTGCTCGCCCTCCTGCTCGCCGCGGCCACCTTTGGGCAAAGGCGACGTCATCACGTCGCAGGGCATCGCGGACTACGCGAATCTGCTCGCCGACTTTATCCGGAAGGTGTGACCTGATCACATTGCGTGCATCGAGCCGGCGACTGGCGAGTTGGTGCTGAAGAGCCTTCGCCGTACCCGGAGCGTCTCCGTCCAGCCGCCGGACGGCGCGCGCCGTCCGCTGGGAGAGTCGATTCCGGCGCGGCCATCCGGCCAAGGATGGACGTTCCGCCTTGATGAACTGGCCACGACGTGGTTCGTCGCGACGTTCGGCCGATGATGGCTTGGTGTCGCGGTGATTGACGACCCGCGCGTGGTCCAGAAGATTCTTCGCCCTTCAACCTTCAGCCTTCAGCCTTTTCTTCGCCCCCCACCCCGGATTACGAGAATATGCTGACAGATTGAGCGCCGCCGGCTTAGACCCCGGTTCACAGGTATCTAGGCACGTGCCGGCGCTTGGCTATTTGCTATTTGCCATCGGCTATTGCCCTCGCGTTGGCTTACTTTCACACCGAGGCCTATGGCCCCCGGGACCGAGCAACTTTGCCCGGCGACGGCCCCTCGACGCCCAGGCTGGGGCTAACCGAGCCCATTTCTGCGCAGGTTCCTGTCCTGGCTGCCGCTTCCGACCCCGCCGCCGCAAAAACCACCCAGGAACCAGCAGACTTTGCCGGTTGACGGGCGCCTGCCGCTCTGGCATCGTCCCCCCGTGACGAATGCGGCCAGAAAACCAATTCCCCCTCACCCTGACCCTCGTTCAGTCGGAACTGAGACGGCGATGGCGCGAACGGCATCCCGGACCGAAAGCACCCCCTTACCCTGCCGACGGCTCGGCCATCGACTTGCGGATCAGCTTTGGTGTGGTGTCACGCAGCGTGGAATCCAGCAGAAGGGCACGCCCCCAACCTCCTCGCGCAGCTTGAGATGAATGGCCCGGGGGCCGACCTTCTCGGCCTTCCAGACTGCCTCCCAGTGAATCCCGGCGTTGCGCGAAACCGAAATGCGCAGGAAGTCCGGGGAACTGTCGCAAAGCCCCTCTGCGTCCAGGCGCATGGAAGTGATGGTATTCGCCGCACTCACCTGAAACATCACCCAGTTGGTCCGGCCCGCTTCGGCCGAGCGCAGGCGAAGGCGGTCGGGCGCGAGGCGAATTCCCGCAGCGTCATAGAAGGGCGTTTCGCAATCCTTGTCGGCGAAGTTGGGTTCGACAATCCATTCCCCGTGCGCGCGGAGGTTGCAGAAGTTCTTCTGCCCATCGGGTTCCAAACCATTGGGCAAAGGGCGAAAATAGTCCCGGCTCTTGCTCGCCGGATTGAGATGGCCGTTGTCGCCCGGCACCCAGGAGCGCGTATCAGGTGGTGGAGGACCTTGCAGGAATTCACAAGCTGGGGCGGTTCAGTCCACCATCGCCTTCCGATTTGTGATCACTGCCGCGCCTTGGCCGTTGATGACGTGACTCATCCCGCTGTTGCGTTGGCCCCCCAGCCGGATGGTCACCAGGTGGTGCAGCCTCACTCCGGGCGTAACGGGAGTTTCAAAGGCGTTTTCGGCGACCACGGGGGCGGCATAGAACACGCAGTAAACGCCGAGGCCCCAGGCTTCGTGGGTGGTCACCGTGCCGGCCACCTTGTAAGAGGCGTAACCGTTGACTTCATCGTGCATCCATGCCGTTTGGCTGGGCGGATCGTAGGGTAGCTCGGATTGGTAGAAATAGACCCTCCCGCCGTTACCGTTCCACACCGTCTGGTACTCCTGCGTGTGTTCAACGAACAAACCGTAAATGGTGACGTTGTCGCCGTTGACGATAAGCCCGTTCTTGTTGACGTTGGAATTCCAGCCGACGCCGCGCCCATGGTCTGCGCGCCAGAGCCAGAAATTATCCCCGATGGTGTCGCGGCTGTTGATCGTGAGCATGCTGTCCGCCTTGCCCGCCTGTGCGCCGCCCGCCCGGCAGCAGAGGTCCCAGAGGAAGATGGGGTCCGCCGCATGAGACACTCGAGCGCGGGCGTCGCCGATCTGCACGAGCGTCGGCGAGCTTACGGCCCCGGCCTCGATCAGCAACCCACCCAACTTGACCCCGTCCACGTCATCCACCACCAGGGCAGGAGTGCCGTTGGTCGGTTGCAGCGTAGAATAGCCCAAACCGAGGACGATAGTGCCGGGCTGCGTCACCCGGATCGCGCTTTGCAGGCGATAGATGCCCGGCGTCAGCAGGAGATGCTTGCCCTGGCTCAAGGCCGCGTTGAGGCTGGCCGAGTCGTCGGTCTCCGGCTTGGCCAGGTAGAATCGCTCAATGGGGACGGACGCGCCCCGCGCAGGCGCGGTGGACCAAGTCGGGCCGCTCGTGCCGTTCGTGGTCAGGTCGGGAACCATAACCAGGTAATTCCCACTCCCGTCCACACACAGATACGGTTTCTCCCGGATCACGGGCGTTTTCTCGATGACGGTGTAGGGCGGATTTGGCCACTGCCCGGCCGGGGGATGGACTACGCCGAGAAACACCATGTTCCAGTTCGCCCCCTTCCAATCGGCCCAGTCTGCGTTTCGGGACAACCACTGCTGCTGCGAGCCCGAGTTCACCTCGCCGTCGACCCGGCTGTCAGCGATGAACCCGCCACTGGACCAGCCGCCGTCCCAGAGATTCAAGGCGCCTTTGACATGGACGCGGCGCAAGGCAGTGGCTTGTGAGACGGCCCAAACATTGACATTGCTGTCCAGCATAGGGATGACCGACAGGTTCTCCACCGATCGCCAGAAATTGCAGGTGGCGTTGTGGTTGGCCATCCAACGCGCCTTGGAACGGACCGCCCCCGTGAACTCCACGTCATCGGGCGATCTGCCCAATCCGAGCACCTGCATGTAAAAGCCGACCTGCACGTCCAGGTCATACTTACCCGGCTTGAACAAATACGCGTAGCGGTTGCTGCCGAACTGGCTGCGCTCCTGCTGGCTGAAGATCGCGTCTATCCGGTTCTGGATGTTCGTCATCGCCGGATCGAAGATGAGAACATATGGGCCGAAGTCCGGCCAAGCAGAGGCCGCACCGCCCGAACACGCACTACAGGCCATAAGGAGGCCCACCGCCAGCAATACACAGTTTCTTACCATCCGATGTTTTCTCATAATGGTTTGGTGGGCTCGAAGAGGCAAGTGATGGTCGCGTTGGGGGGACTAGTGTAGCGGAGGGACTGGCCGTTGCGCCAGACGCGGAAGAAGGTCTCCTTGTCTTTGAGGTTGTTGACCACGACGGCAATGGAGCCGTCGGGGTTGAGGGCCGCGGTGGCGATAAGCTCGTCGGTAGTGGAGGTGCAGGCCATCCGTCTCGCGCCCGGGCGGATGAAGCGAGAGAACTGGCCGAAGATGTAGTGCGGGGGATTGCACGAGAGCTTGCCGGAGGTGGTGTCGGCGTTGACGATCGTGCCGGAGCCGCGCCCAGGAGTGCCGCCACGATGCCGCGCTGGACCGGGCCGGGCAGGAGTGATTTATTCATGAACGGAGCATGGCCCGCGGCCGAAGTCGGCACAACCGCTTTTCTGGCCCATGCGCCCGCCGGCTGCGTGCGCGCCGTGATGGCCCAGTTCCTTGACGGCCCCCCGGGACGGCGCGGCTGAGCCGGGGACCGGCATGCGGGTGAAAGAATTGGTTTGATTAGGTTTGATTGGGTCGGATTCACTTGGATTGAGAGCCGGCGAAGGGGGCTTGGATTGTTCTGCGACAGACTTTCGGCCAAGGGTTTCACGGTCCGGAAAGCGATCCTCCGGAGGAGGGCGTTCGGGACCTGTGGGCGCACGCTCGGAACGAAGCGGTGCAGGTCATTGCAGTTTTTTTTCACGCGAGGGGTTTAATTTGGTTTAATTTACTTTAATTGGCTGTCGTCTGGATCAGGCTGGGCTGACGGAGAGCGAGCGCAGGGGCTGAG
>Ga0181533_1006285_pt1 | contig 10888 bp, 9 predicted proteins | sample PEATcosm2014_Bin_45_FD_119772 | JGI IMG/M metagenome (GOLD analysis project Ga0181533, IMG submission 119772) | Peatland microbial communities from MTU Mesocosm Facility, Houghton, MI, USA - PEATcosm2014_Bin11_60_metaG | ecosystem: Environmental > Terrestrial > Soil > Wetlands > Peat | place...
CTGGCGGTGACGGTGTAGATATCCGCGAGATACATTTGCAGGGGGTCGTCCATACGCTCGCCGAGCTTGAAGGCGGGGATGGGTGAGGTTGGGGTGACGATGATGTCCACGTCGTCAAATGCTTCCAGAAAATCCCTGGTGATGAGGGTGCGCACTTTTTGGGCTTTCAGGTAATAGGCATCGTAGTAGCCGGAGCTCAGCACGTAGGTGCCAAGCATAATGCGCCTTTTCACTTCTTCGCCGAATCCTCCGTAGCGTGTCTGTTTGTACATCTCCTGCAAGTCGGCGTGCTGGGCGGAGCGGAACCCATAGCGCACGCCATCGTAGCGCGCCAGATTCGAGCTGGCCTCCGCCATGCAGATGATGTAGTAGCAGGCAATGGCATAATCCGTGTGAGGAAGGCTGATGGGTACGACCTCGCATCCCAGCTTGGCCAGCAGGTCAACTCCCTTTTGGATGTTATCGCCAGTTTCCGGATTAAGTCCCTTGAGATACTCGCCGGGGACGCCCACCTTGAGACCGCGCACGTTTTGATCCAGCCCTGCCACGTAGTCCTCGACCGGCACGTCGGCCGACGTGGAGTCGTGCGGGTCGCGTCCGGCAATGGTCTGGAGCAGGCGCGCCACGTCGCGCACCGAGCGTCCGAAGGGCCCAATGTGGTCGAGCGAGGAGGCGAAAGCCACGAGTCCGTACCGCCAAACTCTGCCATACGTCCCCATCATGCCCACAATTCCCCAAAAGGCCGCCGGTTGCCGGATGGAGCCCCCAGTATCAGAGCCTAGAGACGCCACGGCCATATTCGCCGCCACCGCAGCGGCTGAACCGCCACTCGAGCCGCCGGGGACTCGGGATAAATCGTGGGGGTTATGAGTTGGAAAGAAACCGGAGTTCTCGGTTGAGGATCCCATGGCGAATTCGTCGCAATTCGTCTTGCCCAGGATGACTGCCCCTGCCGCCTCCAGCCTTTCAACGGCAGGGGCATCATAGGGAGCGACGTAATTCGCCAGAATCTTCGAGGCGCAGGTGTTACGCGCGCCTCGGGTCAGAATCACATCCTTCACTGCCACGGGGATTCCACCCAGCGGACCCAAGGGCTCGCCAGAGGCAAGCTGCCGGTCGATCTCGGACGCCTGCTGGAAGGCCCGCTCAGGACACAACTGCAAGTAGGCGCGGACCTCTTTGTCGCGCCGCTCGATGTACTCGAAGTGAGCTTTGGCAATTTCCACCGCAGAGGCTTGGCGCTTGACCAGAAGCTCATGGAGCGAGTCGATAGTGAGTTCAGTTAGGTTCATCTTCGTTCTTTTCGATGACGCGAGGAACACGGAAACAGCCTGCGCTCTGATCGGGCGCGTTGGCGAGGGCCTCGTCCTGGTCGAACGTCTTGTGCGGTTGGTCTGCCCGCAAGGAAGGGTTCACCGCAGCGGGATAGGTCACCTGAGCCATCGGTTCCACTTGCGAGGTATCCAGTTCATTCAGCTTCTGCATGTGCTGGAGGATGGAATCGAGCTGCGGAAGAAATTTCTTCACCTCTTCGGGAGTTAATTCGAGATGGGCGAGTTCGGCGACGTATCGCACGTCCTTTTCTTCGAGTGCCATCAGCGCACCTTTCCACGCTTGCGTCCGAAGTATCCGGCGCGGGACCGCCCGGTCACCTCTGCCCTGTCAGATGCCATAGCTGGATCCTTTCCCGGCCAATCCCTCCGGTTGGGTTCCGAAACAGCAAAATCTTCTGGCTGCCGTTGTGACCTGCCGCCGTGACCGAGTTTGCGGACGCGTAAGATCCTGAGATGTTCTACCACGGGCTTGCCCAAAAAGTTGTTGACATGCGCCCGGATTTCTTCTGCCATCTGTTGCAGGGGTTCGGCCCAGTCGGCATCCTCCGTGGCCAGCGTCAAAATTCCCCCGGTGAACGCCACTGGCCGGCATTGCTTGGCCAGTGCCTTTCCTGCCACGCGAGCCCAGAGAGGGGCCAGGACTTCGACCACGGGGGGCTCCAGACGGGACAACTGAGGCTTGAGAACCTTGGGTAGAATTTTCCCGATTTCTTCCATCGCTGGGCTCCCACAATCCGGACTTCTGAGGCGGGCAGATTTGGCAGTCTAACACATCGGGGCCAATTGAGGGAATCACTTGTGACCCTGCTCGCAGGTCTCCTATAATCCCTGGGCATGCGTTTCCTCCTTGCTTCAGCTTCGCCGCGCCGCCGGGAATTGTTGCGCCACGCCGGCTTCGACTTCGATGTCCAACCCAGCCATATCGTTGAAGAGATCCAGCGGGGTGAACGGCCCGAGGAATTTGCGCGCCGCGTGGCGCGTGAGAAGGCCATGCACGTCGCCGCATCCTCTCCTCCAGGCAGCTTGGTCTTAGGCGCGGATACGGTGGTGGTCATCGACGGGGAGACGCTGGGAAAGCCCTCAGACCCGTCTGACGCCGCGCGCATGCTCCGCCTTCTATCCGGTCGAACCCACCAGGTGCACACCGGCATTTGCCTGGTACGGGCCCCAGACGAGATTGAAGCCTTGAAGCACGAGACAACTCTGGTTACCTTCCGGGAGCTGGATGAGGAAGAAATTCGCAGCTACGTGGAGAGCGGTGAGCCTTTGGACAAGGCGGGCGCATATGCGGTTCAAGGGCTCGCATCCAAATTCGTCACCCGCATCTCGGGTTGCTACGCGAACGTTGTGGGCTTGCCCGTGGCGCTGGTTTACGAAATCCTTAAGCCGCTCTTGAAAAAAGCAGAAGTCAGTAGGTAGTTGTCAGAATCGCGGCTTCCTTCAGGATTCTGCTAAAGGATGATCCGCTCGTCGCCTTCCCGCCTCGTCACTCGTTCCCTGTCAAGGTACTCGAGCAAAGGAATTGCGTACTTCCTGCTCAGTCCCGTGATTTCCTTAAAGAGCGCGACGTTGATGCGATTACTTTGAGCTTTGCGCCGCGCTAGCAGCTCCTTCAATTGCTGCAACGCCGAACGGTGAAAGATCAGATCCCCGGTCACTTTGAAAAGCACGTTTTCCCGCAGCAAGATTTGAAGCAGCCTTTCGGCCCGCGGGCGATCAATGCGCAGCTTGGCCAAGACCTCGGGCGCGCTGGGGACCGCCAGCCCCGTCTTCTCAAACGCCGCGCTGATCTGATCCTTGGCCGCCTGTTCTTCAGGAGTCAGTTGAATGCTGCGTCCGGCGAGCCGTACCGTTTCGCCCTGCACATCAATTCTCCCCTGCGCGGCCAGCGCTTGAAGGAGCGAGTTGAAGAGCAGGTTCGAAGGCAACCCGGTGTGCGGCGAGCTTCGGGCGCCAATTCTGGAGCGCAAGTCTTCCTTCGGCAGCCCCGCAACCAGCGGGTTCTCGGCATGGAATTTCTCGATCTGTTCGATCACTCTCCTCGCCAATTCCTGAAAATGCTCCAGGTGCACGAACAGCTCCGGCGACTGCCCCAGCAGCAAAAGCCGATTGGCGGTGGCAAGCGCCCTGCCGAGGCGCAGAACCTCGGCAGGAAGCCAGCCGGTGCGCGCCGCCAGTTCGGAGAGAGGGGCTTCGCCGGCTTGTCGCACGAGCCATTCAAGCCTGACTTGCGAATCGCCCTTCTCCAAAATGTCGAGAAACGGCACGACAGTCGAATCTTGAGAGCGGTGCCGAGCAGGCTGGTTATCAAGGACTGATCCGCCTCCGATAGTAGTAACGGGCGAGAACTGGCGGATGATAAAGCGATCTCCCGGCATGAACACGCCGGGTTGGGAAAGCCGGAGTTGAGCGAACGCACTGCTTCCAGGCCCCAACTCCTTCCTCTCTAATAAAACCACTTCGGCAATCGTTTCGGATGTATTGCAGTGGAAATGGACCCTGGCGCGGTTTTTCAAAGGCCGGGTGGTGGGCAGCAGGTTCAGCTTGCAATCCAAACGCGCGGTTGCCGCGAAGAGTCCGGGTGGCGCCAGGACCATGCCGCGGGAAATTTCCTTGGCCTCAAGGCCGGGCAAGTTCACTGCCGTCCGCTGTCCTGCCAAGGCGGTTCGGGCAGGAGCGTTATGAACCTCAATGCCGCGCACGCGCACCCGCCAGCCCAGGGGATAGATTTCCACTTCCGAGTCCTTCTCGATTCTTCCCGCGATAAGCGTTCCGGTTACCACTGTGCCAAACCCCTTCATCACAAAAGCGCGGTCGATGGGGAGCCGAAAGGGAAGCTCTTCAGGTTTGGGAGTGACCGCCAAGGCGAGCCGTCGCAGTTCGTCCTTCAGAGCTTCGAGACCCTCGCCGGTCTTGGCGCTCACAGGGAGCAACAGAGACCCCTCAAGGAAAGAACCACGCACAAACTCCTGCATCTCCAGCCGGATCAGGTCAATGATGTCCGCGTCTACCAGGTCGGCTTTGGTGATGGCCACCAGACCCTTGCGAATCCCCAGCAGTTTGCAAATGTCAAAGTGCTCGCGAGTTTGGGGCTTTATGGACTCGTCGGCGGCCACAACAAGTATGACCAGATCGATCCCTCCCACTCCCGCCAGCATGTTTCTCACGAAACGCTCGTGGCCCGGCACGTCGATGAAGCCAACGCGTATTCCTTCACCGAGGTCCAGGTGGGCGAAGCCAAGGTCAATCGTTATTCCGCGCCTCTTCTCATCCTCCAGGCGGTCGGGGTCAATGCCGGTCAACGCCAGCACTAACGCTGACTTGCCGTGGTCAATGTGACCTGCTGTCCCCACTATCAGGTGTCGCATAGGTTCTTTGATTATGCGAGAAAGGAGGCCTGGAGGCAAATGCTGCGAAGCTGATCGACTAGCAGGGGCAAGCCGTGCCTATATTTAACAGTTGGATGACTCCTAAAACTGACAATGGTAAGCTGGCACAAGATGAACTTCGGTTTTGACAGAAACCTATATCGCTGATTTCCGGGAGGAATACGATGCAAAAGCCAATGTTGTTTGTTGTGGTCGTCTTGGTGCTCCTCTGCCCGCAGCTTCTCGCTGACCAAATCATTTTGAAGAATGGCGACAGACTGACAGGCAGCATCGTCAATTCGGACGGTAAGACTCTTACCCTGAAATCTGAGTTCGCGGGCGGAGTAAAGATTCAATGGGATGCGATTCAGGAAATAACCTCCAACCAGCCTCTTTACATCACGGGGAAAGACGGCCAAGTGCTGGTGGGCAATGTCAAAACTATCGACGGAAAGTTTCACGTTCAGACTGCAAATTCCGGGGTAGTCAGTGTAACTAAAGACGACGTTCAGAGTGTGCGTTCCAAAGAGGAGCAGAGTTCGTACGAGGCCCAAATCGAAAAGTTGCGACATCCGAAGCTCACAGATTTCTGGGGAACTGTTGTCGACACGGGCGTGGCTATTGCGCGGGGAAATACGGAAACCTTCACTTTTAATCTATCGGGTAAGGCGGTGCGAACGACGGAGAAAGACAAGATAAGTGTCAACTTCCTCTCACTGTACTCCGACAACAGCGTTGGGGGCAAATCCGTCACAACCGCCAATCTTGTTGGGGGCGGAACTCGCTACGATCTAAACGTCAGCAACAAATGGTTTGGTTTTGGGCAGCTTGATCTTTTGCACGATCAATTCCAGGAATTGAATCTGCGGGTCGTGCCCGGGGGCGGACTTGGCTACCATGCTATCAAAAGTAAGAACACTACACTCGACCTCTCTGCCGGCGGGGCGCTGGACAAAGAGTTCTTTACCGGTGGGACGGACCGCACCTCGGGTGAAGCTCTCCTCGGCGAGGCTTTCTCCCACAAGTTTCTCAAAATTACGACGCTGAGCGAAAGCTTGCAGCTCTTTCCCAACCTGACAAACCGGGGAGAGTTCCGTTACGTCTTCAATTTGGGGATCAACACGCAGCTTACCAAGGTCCTCAGCTGGCAAATAAGCTTTGCGAACCTATACCTCAGCAATCCGCCCACGGGAGTGAAGACCATGGATGGAATTCTTACCACGGGATTGAGATTTACGTTTGGAAAGCCTCTCTGATGTCCACGGCCAAGTCATGACTGCCGCAATCCGCAGGGCAGAGGAGGTTCACTCCTCGGCCGACGGCTTGCTGGGCGGAGTTGCCGGTGGCTTCTCGGTTTCAGCGCCCAGCCAGACGCTCACCACTCCCCAATTCCCCAGGCGTTTCTGCAGAACCAAGTCGTAGTTAGCGACGGCAGAGGGGTCTTCCAAGGTTACAGCAGCCAGCGCGCGTAGCCGGTCTGGCGAGAAGGTGAGATTCTGGATCTCCAATTTGACTTCCGGCTTGGGAGCTGCGCGATGAGGCTCGGCATCCAACGGCGATGGAGGAGGGGGCTGAAGCGCCGGGATGAAATAAGTGCGGACGGCGGCATCGATCGAGCCACCAGCTTTCTTGCCTTCCGGAGTGGCCAAGTACTTGGAACGAATTTGAATCACGTCGAGGGCGTTTTCCAGGTCGTCGCGGATGACCACATCGTTCACCTTTTTCTCCGCCTGGCGAATCAAGTCCGCGAACTTAGAATCAGTCCGAACCGTAAGGGCTAAAATCGCCGCCTCGGTCACCGTCCGGTCGGGCTCTGCATCCGACTTATTGATGACTTCAAGAAGTGTTTGAGTGGCTTGGTCGGCGCCGTACTCAGCCAGGGCGCCATAGTAGAAGCGCCGCAAGTTGAGATCGCGCTTGTCCTCCTGAAGTTTCCAGAGGATTTGCAACGCATCATCGCCCCCTATAAATGCCAGTGATTGTGCCGCATACTCGGCGGTACGGTCATCCTTGAGGGCCTCGGCCAGTTGTGGGATGATGCCCCGCCCTGCTGCGAAGGCGGCGCGAAAGAGCGAGTCCGCTGCCTCAGCGTTCGGAGCGCTCAAAATGCCGTCCAAAAGTTCCGCGGCCCAGTCGTTGGGGAGTGGCATTTGCCCTTGCTCACTGGCCTCATTCTCTGGAGCCTGCGCCGGTGGGACGTTTCCCGGCGAACTTGGCGACCGCTGCTGCTGCGCTCCGCAGAGGGCGGCAAGGAAAAGGCAGCAGGCCGTGAGCAGAAGGCTCTGCGGCACGCGCCACAGCGAACATCCGCTGTCAGCTCCATTCGTGATGCCTTTTACCCTGTGTTTTTGCATTCCGCAGTCTGCCGTTTTTTGGATGCCAAGCGACCCGTAAGAGTTGGAATAACTGCCCTCCTGTAGGGGCTAGGGGCTGGGACGATTTTGGATTTCAGATTTTGGATGTTGGATCCCTCTCCCTTGCGCCGACCGCATGCTGCTTACTCCTTACCGCCTACTGCTTACTGCCTGCTGTACTTCCCCAGCCCCCAGTCCCTAGTCCCCAGCCCGACCATCCAGGATCGGAGGCAGGTCACGTAGGTTCTCCAAGAGCAAGTCTGGACCGGCCTCTTTCAACGCCTGCGGTCCGAACCCATAAGTTACGCCACATGTCCAGACGCCCGCATTGCGGCCTGTGAGCACATCCGTGTCGGAATCTCCGACCATGAGCGTCTTTTCTGCGGGGATCGCTACGCGGCTCATCAAGGTCTTAATTCCCATCGGATGAGGTTTCTTCAGAGGAAAGCTGTCGCCGCCATAGATCTCAAAAAAGTACGGGCCGAGTCCCAGCCCGGCAATTATTTCGCGGCTGAAGGGGGTGGGCTTGTTCGTCAGGATGGCCAGCTTTCGATTCCCGAGGTCCTCCAGAGCTTCACGCACCCCTGGGTACGCAATCGTATTATCGAGCAAGTGGTGGGCATAATAATCCAGGAAGAATGCAAGCGCCTTCTCCACCTCGCCGTCGGGGGCTTCGTCTCCCAGCGCCTGCTTGATCAAAACGGTCACGCCGCGCCCCACATAGGACGTGACGGCTTCGAGAGATAGAGGTCCCAACCCCATAAACTCCCGCATGGCATTAACGCTCATGGCCAAGTCCTTCTTGGTGTCTGCGAGCGTGCCGTCCAAGTCGAAGACGACCAGTTGGATTCCTGACAGGGTGCGTCTAAACGTTGTCATCAACATTCCGTCCGTTCACAAGGCTGGCGGAGCCGCCTCTGACTCCGGCTCCAGTGCCCGCAGCACGAGCGCCGCTTCCTCGGCTGGAATCGGATTGAAATAGAATCCCTCACTGCCCAAATATCGGCGTTCGCCCTCCACATCCGGGTGGAGTTCGATGTGCCAGTGGTAGTCGTTTGGCACCGTGCTCCACCAATCCTTGGTCGGCTTGTGCGCTTCCAGGTTGGGCTCGGTAAGGATTACCAGATGCAAGATCACAGAAACCCTTTCGATCCTCTGAAGGCAGGGCTTCAAAAGGGAAGCAAGTGACTTCACGCGGGCCGGCTCCGCCAAATCCTTTTCAAAGGAAGAGGAATGCTGTATCGGCAACACCCACAATTCGTACGGCGATCGTGAAGCGAAGGGACAGACCGCGATAAAATCCGCATTCTGGTCTACGAGCCGTTTCCCTTCCTGAATCTCCTGTTGGATGCAGTCACAAAAAAGGCACCGTTCTCTCCTCAGGAAATGCAATTTGCTCCAACGGAATTCAATTTCCAGGGATTGCGGCAGAACCGGCGAGGCCAACACTTGAGAGTGGCTATGACCATGTTCATTCCGGGCGGCAAGCCCCTGGTCCTTGAAAACAGAAACGTAGCGAAGTCGGATGTCTCGTTTGAGGTCCAGGATGCGATCCCGATAAAGGGCGATGCATTTTGAGATCTGATCGGGCGGAAGTTGGGCCAGCGTCACTCCGTGTCGCGGAGTCTCAACCACGATCTCATGCGCGCCAACAGTGTTCATGCGGTCGAACATGCCCACGGCCCGCCGGTCCTCCTTCCCTTCGACGAGAAAGATGGGAGCGCGATCATGAAACACTCTGGCGCTCCATGCGCCATCGGCGTCTCTCAGCTCCTGAATCGGCCGGGGCGTGAAGTGTTCATTTCCTGGACAAAAGGGGCAAATGGCTTCCGCATCGTTGAAATCCGCCATCACCCGCCTTCTTCCAGTCACCACCCATCGGTGAGCGACCGAGTCGAGTCGAAGTTCCGCCATGGTCTCGGCCTCTCTGTTGGGTTCCACCCCTAGAGTCAGAACCAGTGCCTGCCCTGGAGTTGCACCCCTCACGGTAAAGACAAGAAGCGCGCAACCCGTTAGTTTAGTCCCAAATGCTCCAAGCGTCATCCCTGCGTTGACACCCTGCTGAGTCAGCACAGGATGCGACTGGGATAATTCTCTTCAGCGATGTGCCAGAGCACAGATTTCTCGACGGCTCAACGCCAGTGTGATAACTTCACAATCTTACAGAACACGGAGACAGCTCATGGCTGAAATTCATCCCTTCCGCGCGCTTCACTACAATCCATCACGGGTTCAGGAGCTTTGCAATGTCGTGACGCAGCCCTACGACAAAATCTCTCCGGAAATGCAATCGCGCTACTACCGTTGCAGCCCCTTCAACCTCGTACGCGTGATAAGGGGCCAGCAGCACGCTGATGACAATTCCCAGGACAACGTTTACATCCGCGCTGCGCGGCATTACCGCCAATGGATCGAAGATCGCGTCCTGGTTTCGGCGGCCGAACCCGCGATCTACCCATACGACCAGGAGTATGAGGTTCCGGGCCGACCAGGAAACAAGAAAGTACGTCGCGGCTTTATCGCCCTTTGCCGGCTGGAGGATTACTCACAGAGGATCGTCCACCCGCATGAGGAGACTCTCTCGGCGCCCAAAACCGACCGGTTGGAGCTGCTAAAGATCACCCGCGCCCATTTCGGGCAGATTTTTGTGCTCTACAGCGACCCCACCGGACTAGTTGAATCCCTGTGGGCGGAGCAGGCGCGAGAGCAACCGTGGGAGCAAGCTACCGACGAGTATAAGACGCTGCATTCCGTCTGGCGCATCACTGAGCGGCGCGCAGTCGAGCGAGTGGTGGCGGCGATGGCGGACAAGAAGCTGGTCATCGCCGACGGCCACCACCGCTACGAGACGGCGCTCGCCTATCGGGATTACTGCCGAGTCCGGGGAATCTCCGATAACCGGGCGGAATACGTGATGATGACCTTCGTCCGAATGGAGGCCGACGGCCTCACCATCCTGCCTACTCACCGCCTCGTTCACGGCCTGCCGGCTTTCGATTGGGCCGAGTTCTTGGCTCAGGCCGGGTCGATCTTCGACGCGGAAGATTTCCCGGCTCAGGACGACGACCACGACTGGGCGAACCGCTTCCTTGCAAGCCTGGCGCAGGCGGGGCGTGAAGGGCCGGCGTTCGGCGCGTACGCCGGACCAGGGAATTTGGCGCTTCTCCGCCTGCGCAGCGACTTTGACCTGGATCGCGCTCTGAACGACCTCCCCCCAACCCTCCGCCGGCTCGACGTCACCCTGCTGCACCGGCTGGTCCTCGAACAGATCCTTGGCATCGACCGCCAGGCGGTGCGCGAGGAAAAAAACCTGACCTATCATCGGGAATTTCCCGCTGCGGCTGGGGAAGTGGCTAAGGGCAAAGCGCAACTCTGCCTCTTGCTGAACCCTACTCCCGTGGAGGCTGTGCGTGACAACGCTCTGGCCGGACTGACGCTTCCGCAGAAGTCCACCGACTTTTACCCCAAGCTGCTCTCGGGACTCGCCATCTACTGGCTGGATAACCCGGCCGGTCTGTAAAGGGCAGTCCGCAGAACCAGGTGGTCAGTGGTCCGTTGTCAGTTGTCGAAGACGATGCCATCCGCGCATATCTCGCTGCAACGGACGACGGAGGACTGCTCATCAGGCATCGAAGGATCTTATCGCCTCTTCGACGCTGCCGAACACCTCGAACACTGTAACAAGTTTAGTGATACTTAATTGCTCACGAAACCGTTTCGTGAGGTTCGCCAGCTTCATTCCGGCTCCCTGGCTCTGTGAGGAAGTGTAGCCGGCGACAAGCGTGCCCAGGCCGGCGCTATCAATGTAGTTGACATTCCCAAGATCCAGCAC
>Ga0181533_1006300_pt1 | contig 10867 bp, 8 predicted proteins | sample PEATcosm2014_Bin_45_FD_119772 | JGI IMG/M metagenome (GOLD analysis project Ga0181533, IMG submission 119772) | Peatland microbial communities from MTU Mesocosm Facility, Houghton, MI, USA - PEATcosm2014_Bin11_60_metaG | ecosystem: Environmental > Terrestrial > Soil > Wetlands > Peat | place...
AGCAGTAATTCCGTAACTGACCAGTAGAGTGCGAGCTCCTTTCTGTATGTCAGCCGATACCGATTCGATTTCCTGACCATGTTTCTCAATCTTCGCACCCAAATGCTCATTCAGCCTTCCAACTTTCCCGGGATCTTTGGTCAGGAATCCATACTCGTCATGAGTCGATCCTGTGAATCTAACGATGTTCTTGTCTCCGTATGGAGATAGATATGGCACGTCGCTGGGATCATGAATCGAGTACGGTGCGTACGGTTCAGGCTCCCTTGACGCTTCATCTTCCGCTTTAGTCTCAGTTTCGCTCTGGCCATCGCTTTCGACCGTATTCATCGTTGCTACAACTTCGCGGTCCGTCAACAAGAAAACTGGACAACGGAACCTTCTCGCTAACTTGAAGGAGCGGATTGTGAGAGAATAGCATTCAGATGGGTTCGTCGGGCACAACGCTACGATCGGATAGCCACCAGCGGTCCCCCAACGAGCAAACTGGATATCTCCCTGACCCACTGTGGTCGCTCCTCCTGTCGCTGGTCCGAGGCGCATGACATCTACGACGACAAGTGGAACTTCTCCCATAATTGCAAGTCCAATGTTTTCACTGTACAAGCTCATCCCGGGGCCGCTTGTCGCAGTCATGCATTTTGCTCCAGCCATCGCTGCTCCGATGCACATGCCAATCGAAGCTATCTCATCTTCGCCTTGAATTGCGATACCGCCGATCTTCGGAAGTTCCCGGAACATGTGGTGTAGGATGGGGGTGGCAGGCGTAATTGGGTATCCTGCGAAGAAGTTGCATCCAGCTGAGATAGCGCCTTGAGCTATCGCTTGTCCGCCATTGATGAACTGGCGCATCAAAGATTACCGCTACGAGGTATGCGGTCAGTGGCATTAATGGTGGTGTCTGTTTTTCAACATCTGAGAATGAAACGCGCCCTGGTCTAGGTGCTAGTGATCATCCGCTTCGTACAAGTAGCACGGATGGGCTCATCCCTATTTTGACGTCAATGTCGTCGATGATCTTCTGAAATTTGGCTCTAGAGAGCCTCAGGCCTTTTCTACCCTTTGGCGGATAGGGATCATTGAACAGGACCGATTTCTCATCGACATGAGTTACAACGACCCAGTGGGGTACGTTCAAGGAATGTATTGCCCCCATGTGGACTAGTGCTATGGGGACGTATCCTGCACCCGTTGCATCAGCGATATCTCGCACTTTAGGTCGCTTGTATTGGACTGGCAAATTTCTTGCTAATGCTCTAAGCTTGTTTTGTCGAATTCCAAAGAAACTCAATTCAGCTTCTTGAAGCGTGAACCCGGCTCGAGTCAATCGACGCTTCCAACGTTTCGTATTCGCAATAGTCTTACGTTGCGTGATAAGTCGCACCTCATAACCAGCGTCAATCAATGGAACCGATAAACCGAAGGGATCTGCGCCCTTTGTTCCGATCATATTACAGTGCCGCCACACCTCGAATTCTAGTTGGCGAGTCAACTCAATTTTCGGATCAAAATGCTTCATCACCATCAATACACATGCGGGGCCGCACGTGAACTCGGATGTCTGTTCATAATAGGGAACATTGAACTTCATTCTCGTGCCGCCAATTTGCTGACTATGTACGAGTCTATCGGACTCGGCGTTTCAAATTGAACCTCTTATATGTTGCCTTTCGATGGCTCAACTGATGTTGTACGATATTGAAAGGAAAACGCAATAATGAAGAAGGATGTTGATCTATCTGATGATCGTGTCAAGCAAGTTCGACTTCGCGAAAGCAAAGATAGATACACCCAGAGGCAAAGCCAGCTACTACGAACTTTCGAGTAAGAAACTCGGATACGACCTAGACTGTTTACCGTACTCAATACGGGTGCTGCTTGAAAACTCATTGAGATTCTCAGGCCGGATTCCTGGGTCAGCTGAAGCAGCTCATCTCCTCCTCGAGTGGCCCAAAAGCATCGGTCAGGATCTACCATTTATGCCTGGTCGAGTTCTTCTGCAGGACTATACGGGCGTTCCCTTAATCGTTGATTTGGCTGCGATGAGAAGTGCCGCAGCAAAGCACGGAATAGATCCCTCGTCTGTGAGCTCGCAGGTACCCGTAGATCTCGTTATTGATCACTCTATTCAGGTTGATGCGTGGGGAAACCAATCCTCAATCCAACTTAACCTGAAGAAAGAGTTTGAAAGGAATTCTGAGCGTTATTCATTACTGAAATGGTCTCAAACCTCATTCGCTCGAATGAGGGTTTTTCCTCCGGGAAAGGGAATTTGCCACCAGTTCAACCTTGAGTACTTGGCAAGCGTTGTCGCCATAGATCAAATGGGTGGAGAATTGGTCGCTTTCCCCGACACACTAGTGGGCACAGATTCGCATACGACAATGGTGAATGGACTCGGCGTCCTAGGATGGGGTGTTGGAGGAATTGAAGCCGAAGCTGTCATGATGGGTGAACCATACCCATTCACGATCCCCAAGGTTGTTGGGGTCAAACTTACCGGAGAACTTCCAGAAGGAACCACGCCAACTGATCTCGTACTCACCATAACTGAAGTCTTGAGAAAAGAGAATCTCGTAGATGCCTTCGTTGAGTATTTCGGTGACGCATATCGCGAGCTGAGCGTTCCAGACAGAGCTACGATCAGCAATATGACGCCCGAATATGGAGCCACGGTCGGATTTTCACCAATTGACGATTCAACTATCGAATACCTTCACGGGACAGGAAGAGACGATAGTCATGTTGGTTTCGTTAGGAAGTATTGCGAGATGCAAGGTCTGTATCTCCACGAGGGAGCTCCTCAACCTAATTACTCAAGAGTGCTCCAGATCGACTTAACCCAAATTGAACCTTCAATCGCAGGTCCTCGAAACCCGGACGAACGCATATCGCTCAAATCAGCTTCTAAGGAGATGCTCATGCTTCTTAAGGAATACAAGAAAAAATCGAATCGGCCCGGATCAACTCAGGCAAGCGGAGGCTTGAGTGATGGATCGGTCGTAATCGCAGCGATAACGAGCTGCACCAATACCTCCAATCCTACGGTAATGTTGGGTGCCGGAGCACTTGCGGAGAAAGCTGTCAAACTAGGGCTAAGAACAAAACCCTACGTGAAATGCAGCATGGCTCCAGGATCCAACGTTGCCAGAGATTACTTAACAAAAACCGGGCTCCTGCCGTCCTTAGAACGCCTCGGATTTAACATAGTAGGATACGGATGCACGACCTGCATTGGCAATAGTGGGCCTCTCCTCGCCGAGGTTGAAAAGGAGATACGAGATAATGACATCTACTGTGTCGCCGTCCTAAGCGGAAACCGAAACTTCGACGGACGAATCCACCCGTTAGCAAGAGGATCTTTTCTAATGTCACCCCCCCTTGTGGTAGCGTACGCTCTTGCGGGTAGAATTGACATCGACTTCTACAAGGAACCAATTGGTTTAGCTCGAGATGGAAGCGAAATATACCTCAAAGATATTTGGCCGCGCCTCTCCGAAATGAAGGCACTTGAGAAAGAAGCTCTCTCACCTGAAATGTACAAGGAAAGATATTCGCATGCCCAAGAGGGTGATGATGAATGGACGGCGCTGAAGGCTCCTACTGGACACGTGTACGTGTGGGATGAAAAATCCACATACATCAAGGAACCACCATGGTTCGAAAATACAGCCGCACGGACCACTGATGTTAGAAACGCGAAAGTCCTCGCTGTCTTCGGGGATAGAGTAACAACTGATCATATTTCACCAGCAGGGACAATCGCAAAAGACAGTCCTGCCGCAACCTACCTCAAAGAACACGGCGTACCACCCACAATGTTCAGCTCGTACGGAGCTAGAAGAGGGAATCATGAAGTAATGGTTCGGGGCGGATTCAGCAACATACGATTGAAAAACATGCTTGCAAAGGGAAAGGAAGGAGGATGGACAACCCATTACCCTTCAGGTGAGCTGATGTCAATCTACGATGCAGCATTACGATACAGAACCGAGAATGTTCCGCTCATAATCATAGCTGGAAAACAATACGGCGCCGGTAGTTCTAGGGACTGGGCAGCGAAAGCCACGGTAATGCTAGGAGTAAAGGCCGTAATCGCAGAAAGCTTCGAGAGGATTCATAGAAGTAACCTGATTGCAATGGGAGTTCTACCGTTAGAGTTCACCGACGGTAAGAATGCAGCCAGTCTTGGTTTAGATGGTAGTGAGACGTATGATGTTCTAGGAATTCAAGAATTTCGTGAAATCAAAACCAGACTAACAGTACACGCACACTCCGCATCCAAAGACGTAACGTTCAGCGTTGTGGCTCGCCTAGACAATGAAATGGAAATCGAATACTATCATTCCGGGGGAATTCTGCCTTACGAGTTCAGTAAACTACTCCGTAAATGATTAGTCAACCTAGCTTCTGAAATGTTCCCATCCTTTCTTCTTAACTGGCACTATGTCGCCGTTGACTTTCATTCGTACACCTCGGAACCTGTCAGTTACGAGACCGATCCTCGTCAAGTTCCCCTTAGCCGCGCGGTACGCCCGGGAGAATTTCTCAGGCGGAATCGTCAGAACGAGTTCGTATTCTTCGCCACCATAAAGAGCAAGATCTCGGGCTCGTAGACGGTGCCGTTTAGCGAAGTCACGCGCAGCTTTGCTGATAGGAATGTCATCGATTAGGATGCCTACTCTACTTGATTCTGAAAGCTGATGTAGAGACCAAGCTAGTCCATCACTCGAATCGATTGATGACGTGACAGCTCGGGAAGCAGCTAGTCTCAAACCCGACTCCAGTTGAGCGCGTGGACGGTACAAAGCGTCGTAGAGACTCCTGGGTATCTTTCTCCATGGTATTCTGTAGTTGAGAACCGATTTGAGGCCTGCTGAAGTCGAACCGAACTCTCCCGTGACCGCAACTACGTCGTGAGCCCTTGCACCTTTCCGGAGTATCAAGCTCTTCTTATCCGCCACAGCAAACAGAGCAATCGTGATTGTCAAGTCATCTGATTCATTAGTGTCTCCTCCAATCAACGGAAAGTCGTAACTTCTCGCAGCTTCACTGAGACCTTTCGCAATTTCCTGAACCCCCCTCCTATTCAGGGATCGCGGCAGACCTAAAGCAACAAGTCCAGCCATAGGACTGACTCCTTTCGCCGCAAGATCGCTTACGTTAGCAACCACGGCCTTCCAAGCGGCTTGACGCATAGTCATGCCAGGAGGCAAATCTGTACTGCCCACAAACATGTCTGTCTTCAAAACAGCAATCCGACCGCCTGATAGTCGAACTGCTGAAACATCATCTCCGAAACCTACCACCGTCCTGTCACTTACGCCAAACGAGTGTTCCATAATCTGGATTATTCCAAGTTCCCCGAGATCCGTAATAGAGGTCAAACCAACCGTAATGTCTTTGTCAGTCGCGTGTTTTGAATATGATGAACTCTTACCGACTCAAGTCACTCTGAAGAGAGAGAGCCCAATGGGGATGGGAATGCCTTAGATGGGAACTATTGACGGCGAAGATGCTGCTTGCGTTGCATATTAAGCAGCAAGATAATGCGGTCATCAAACAGTAGCGATTTGATCTTCAATACCCGACAGTTGGTTAGCCTAGCGTTTTGATAAATCCGGTTCGAAATGAGGTGTAAGGCGATCCAGTGAACGCCTAACGATTCATTGAGGCCTTTGAGTGTTCGCTGTGTCCTTGTTCTCGCCTTGGCAATTAGGAAGGTGCGCCTGATACTCATCCAGCCTGATCAATCGGTGGCATCGTGCGCATTCTAGGCTCTTCATCTCAGACCGTACGTTTCTGTTTCCGTAACGTCGACGACCTCTACCTGGCATGGTTTATTCCACTCTCAATTCAAGTTCTGCGTAATGTCACTATTCAACGTTGGGTTTCCATCCATACCCAGCATGAGTCCTATTGACAACGGATGGTTGACTCCATTCTCTCATGCGAGTATTTGTCATGTTCTGTATCCGTTTCAAATCGCCCATTTCGCGACGTGACACTAATGTCACTGCAGTTCCACTTGCTCCGGCTCTGCCAGTTCTTCCGATTCTGTGGAAGTAGAGCAACGGGTCGTTGGGGACATCATAGTTTACGACGTGCGTAACGCCGTTAATGTCCAATCCTCGCGAGGCAACGTCGGTGGCAACTAGGAATCGTATGTGGCCCCGCCGAAAATCACTCAAAGCTCTCTCCCGCTGAGGTTGAGTTAGATCTCCATGGATCACTGCTACGTCTCTTCTAGTCCGACTTAGCCTTTGGACCAGCCTGTCCGCGCCATGCTTCGTGGAGCAGAATATGAGCGCACGAGTTACTGCCTTCTGCCCCATAATGGAACAAAGTGCTTGGTATTTTCGCTCGGGATCGACCATGTGATAGAGTTGATCTATGTCCTCGACTGCGATCTCATCCTTACTTACGAAGATTTCTTCCGGCGCGTGCATGTGCCTTGATGCTAAGGTGAGCACCTCGTCAGGCATCGTTGCTGAAAACATGGCCGTTTGTCTTCCTTCCGGTGTCCTACCGAGAATGAAATCCATCTCATCTCGAAATCCCATATCCAGCATTCTATCAGCTTCATCTAAAACAGCAAACCTGACGTTATCAAGCAGCAACGTCCCCCTTGTGAGATGGTCGATCATTCTACCCGGAGTACCGACAACGATGTGAACAGTATTCTGAAGCGCTTCCATCTGCGAATAGATAGGGACACCACCGTAAACTGCTAGGACCTTCACACTAAGGTATTTTCCATAATCCTTCAAATCTGACGCTACTTGCTGTGCAAGTTCTCTTGTTGGCACAAGAATTAGTGCTTGAACGGAATCATCCCGTGGATCAATTCGCTCAATCATGGGGACGCCGAAAGCCGCCGTCTTCCCAGTGCCGGTCTTCGCTTGACCGATCACGTCTCTTCCTTCGAGAAGAGGGGTAATTGCAGCCGTTTGAATAGGGAACATTTCTTTGAATCCCAGATCGTTCAAACCGCGCAGTATTTCTCCCTTAACCGGGAGTTGTTCGAAACCTTGACTCATTGTAGTTTTCACTCTTTTTTGAAACCGCTTCCGAGAAATCAGAACCGTCCAGCTTCCACGTGTACCGTTCGAAACCGCGTTCTAGTTTCGCAGTGCAGATGTTTCCGCACGCAGTTTTCGAAACACTAACGTGGAGTGCCTTTTAAACGTTAGTTATGCCGATCTAAGTTACGTAAAGAGACAACTTCGTTCCTCATGCCTCATTCTGAAGGTGTACACGGATCTGAGAGCCGTAAAAGCAGTCGACTTCCGTGAAAGAAAAAAATTAAAAATTTGTTGATGTGGATCCACGAGACCCGAGCTTAATCTTTCTTAACTAGTTTAATCTCGATCGTGGAGACGTTTCTAGATTGGCCCTCTTCGCCAAGCACTTCAGTCCCTATGTTGACCTCTTTGATCGCGAGCTTACCCTCAAAGAAGCGTCTACGGCAAACTTCGACTATGTCGACTGCCTTTGAGATGACGCGACCTCGAGCCTTCACTGAGAGTTCCTTGGTGCCACTGTTGATTTGCATAACGATGGCAGTTGCGTAGCTCATCAATGGTTTTTGACCAACGAGTATAGTGTTGGATGGAATGTTGCTTCTGGGCGGTGGGGGTTTTTGTACGTTTTCTGTCAAGCATTGTTCACCTCCGGGTGGAAAGTATACACTGGTGGAGTTGTGAGGGGGGGGGCGAGAGCCTTTCAACTCGTTAAAAGGCTTCCTGTGAGGACCGATCTATGAAGCGTCTACAGGCAAACTTTGGTGTTTCCTGCAGATGGACGGTTTCAGTTTTCCTTAAATAATGTCGTGATGTTTCCGCCTGCAGCGAGAATATCATAAATGGAAGACAGTGCCGAAGCCGCTAAAACTCCAGTAAAGCTGGAAATTGACAGACCTCAAGATTTCAAGTTTCATCTGGCTTATGATGTCTACTCTAAAGCATGGGATGCTAACTCATCGGACCCAGCTCGCGCAAAGTTGAATGAGCTCATTACTTCACTCGCTGGAGATGAGAATGGTTACCAGAGCTTCTACTCCCAAATTCAGGAGTATCGACATGACGCGGGCGGAGGATTCAGATCTGGCAGAACCAGAATAGAGAGCGCAAGCAAGAGAGCTTGGCAGAGAACCGAGACTAGAGAAGGACGAAACCGTCGACATCACTGAACCCTTTCTGGCCATAGGTAGGATTAATTAGGCTCAACGCAGGCTAAGCGGTCAAGCTATGTGTACGGGCTGAAGCCGACCGTCCTATGTAACGTGCCGCTTTCACCCGAAGAACTAGCTGAACGAAATGTCGAGGTGAAACGCATGAGCGAACGTTCCTTCCATAAGCCAGTCGAAGAAGGGAAGGAGTACGAAGTAGAGATCAAGGAGACCAGCCGTCGCGGTGACGGAGTCGCAAGGATCGAAGGCTTCGTAGTCTTCGTCCCCCAAACTAAGCCTGGCGACAAAGTGAAGGTAAAAATCAACACCGTAGGCCCCAGATTCGCGACCGGCGAAGTAGTCCAGTAATGGACTCAGGGCTGCCGAACTTCTCACTTTCCTTATTTTCTTAGCATAGGAATTTTCTGGAGGCACGTCACATTACTTTTTGCCAAGAAGACCGATGGCGCTCCATCTTGGGTGCCACTCCGAACCTAGTCCTGATTATGACCATACGGTCTTTCAAGCTATGGATGTTTTCGAGTTGCAGACGAGTGTATGTAAGTGCAGAAGTCTTAACTCAATCCTTCTCCTACAACTTCGCCGAGTGAGATAACTTGGGAATAGAGGTCTTCCTTTCTAACGATCGAGGGGTTCTCCTTGCGTTTGACCAAGGACTAGAGCACGGGCCGACTGATTTTAACGAACGCAACTATGATCCCGCCTTCATAATGAAACTTGCCGAAGAAGGTGGCTTTAACGGCGTTATTTTCCAAAAAGGACTTGCTGAGAAGTATTACAATGGCAAAGTTCCTCTGATTCTCAAAGTAAACGGCAAGACGAGTCTTCCGAAGGGTGAACCAGTCGCGCGACAGATTTGCAGCGTGAAACGAGCCGCGGAATTAGGTGCAAAAGCAGTCGGATATACTATCTACTTGGGTAGCGCACACGAAGATCTCATGTTAGAGGAGTTCGGCAGAATCCAGGAGGAGGCGCATGCACACGATATGGCTGCCATAGCATGGATTTACCCACGTGGACAAGCCATACAGAACGACATTGCGCCGGAGATTATTGCCTACGCTGCTAGGGCAGGCCTTGAAGCCGGGGCTGATGCAGTGAAGATCAAGTATACTGGGAACGTGGAAACTTTCAAGTGGGCTGTAAAATGTGCAGGAAAGACTAAGGTCTTCATGTCCGGAGGACCTAAGGCTAAGACGGATGTCGAATTTCTTAGGCAGGTTAGAGGAGTTCTAGACGCGGGAGCAGTAGGTCTCGCCGTCGGCCGTAACGTTTGGCAGAGTTCAGATCCGTTGAAGATGGCTCGTTACTTGAAGAGGCTAGTCATCGAGAATCGATCCGTTGAGGACGCAATGAAAGATTGAAGATAGGTATTCTAAATGGCGGCGGAGACTGCGCCGGATTAAATGCGGTTACGAGAGCAGTGGTTAGAAAAAGCGACGAGTACGGATATGACGTCATAGGCATTAGGCATGGCTGGGCCGGACTCATCAACCTAGATGCAGTTCCTTTGACTTGGAATGATGTCTCCCGCATAATCAACCTGGGTGGCACAATTCTACACACAACAAGAACCAATCCCTTCAGGACTAAAGAAAGCCCCGACCAAGTTCTCAGAAACGTCAAGCAGTTAGGACTCGACGTGCTCATCGCAGTCGGTGGAGAAGACACGCTTAGTGTTGCTGCAAAATTCCAGCAACTTGGCCTGAAGGTGGTCGGCGTGCCTAAAACCATTGACAACGACATCGTCCTAGCAGATGTAACATTTGGATTCGATTCAGCCGTGAACGTAACTGTCGAAGCAATCGACCGAATCCAAACAACCGCTGAATCCCACGACCGAATAATGGTAATTGAAGTGATGGGCAGACATGCCGGTTGGATCGCTGCTTATGCAGGAATCGCAAGCGGCGCGAATCTGACGCTTGTCCCTGAACAAGCCATAGACATCTCGGAGATCTGTGACTTCCTGAAGAAGAGACATGATGCAAAAAGAATGACTTCGATAGTGGTCGTTGGTGAAGGATGCAGTCTGAAAGGTCATGCTACGGATCAGAGCAAGGTCGACGAGTTCGGTCACGCGCGTCTCGGAGGAATAGGTGAGATCCTTGCGCGTGAGATAGAGAATAGAGTCGGTATTGAGACTCGAGCAGTCGTGCTTGGCCACGTGATTAGGGGGGGCCCACCTAGCGCATACGACCGCATCCTTGCTACGCGCCTAGGAGTTGCTGCTGTCGAAGCTATCAGGAACCAGACTTATGGCGTAATGGTGTGTCTGCGAGGGAACGTCATGTCCCATGTTCAGCTCAGCGACATTCTTGGCAAGATGAAAAATCTTGACGCGGAGACAATTTCCTTGCTAAATGATTTCCGTGAATGAACTCAGCATGATGGAATGCTAGATCTTCGGATCCTCCTCAGTGACCTCGACGAGGATTACTCTGTAAGATACGAAGATCTCCAGAGCGAGAAATGCTACCCCTACGAGAACAAGAAACATTCCTAGGGTGAAGGTAATGCTGATGGCGGTCTGGGTGAGTTCTGAGAGGGTTGGCAAATGGCCTAAACCAATCAATAGAGACGTTAAGACGAAGAACAGTACCGCAATCAGGTGACAAAGCATTCCGTTCCTGACGTATGCCAGACGTGGAAGCAGTAGATCCAACTGATTTCTGA
>Ga0181533_1006304_pt1 | contig 10865 bp, 12 predicted proteins | sample PEATcosm2014_Bin_45_FD_119772 | JGI IMG/M metagenome (GOLD analysis project Ga0181533, IMG submission 119772) | Peatland microbial communities from MTU Mesocosm Facility, Houghton, MI, USA - PEATcosm2014_Bin11_60_metaG | ecosystem: Environmental > Terrestrial > Soil > Wetlands > Peat | place...
GGCGGTCGCCCTCGAATTCGTAATTCCGTGACAGGACCCAAATGTCATAGAGGTCCTTCATGCGGCTATTGGCGCGGCCAAGCTCCACCATCGCCTGAAATTTCTCAGCGATGACGGTCTCGCGCGCATAGGCGCGCAGATGAGGAGCAGGGAAATCGAGCAAGACCGGCAGGTCCATCTCGGTAAGGCCCGGCTCGGTAGCATCGCCGAAAGCAATATCGATCACGACCCTCACACGCGCACTGTCCACGGTGGCATTGGTCTTGATACGGAGGCCGCCATATTCTTGTTCCTCGCGGATACGATCAATCTCCACGGCCTCGGCGTCGAAGATGACGGCGTCGTCGAACGGAATATCGCAGATTTCCTGAAAGATACTCACTAACTTGTCCGGGTCGGCGTCGCCGAAGCCGAGAAGATCGAGGTCGCGCGTCGGCCGCAGCGGATCGGTGAACCATTTTGTAATCAGCATGGCGCCTTTCAGGGCGAAACGATCGCGATGTTTCGACCGGCTCAGGCGATAGAGCAACCGTTCCAGCACGTAATAGGTAAGCACCAGTTGAAAGGTCTGGTTTCGCTCCCGCGCGATGTTCTGGAGGCGTGCACGCACCGAAGCGCCGATGTTACGGATAGACTCAGGCATTGGCGGTCATGGCCTCCAGATAAGGTTGCACGACTTTCCATATGCCGCCTTCCACCGCATAGCGCGAGATTTCAGATGGCGTGGCCTTGCGCTGGCGCAGCGCCTCTCTCAGTCCTTCAAGCGCCAGATTAAGGCCAGGACTCTTCTGGTAGCGCCTTCCTGCTTGCTGGCGGTAGCGAAACAGATCAACGACCGTTTTCGCAGGATTGTAGACGCGTACGCGCACGCCCTCGATGACATGCTCCTGCACGCCTGATCGGAGCATCTTGTCTCGAAAGCGCACAAATTGAAGCGGCGGATGGGTGGCGCGCGGTCGCCGGTCTTTTGGCCCAATCGCCAGCCACACGCGCGAGGGAATGGTGTCGGTTAGATCGTGGTACGCGAGCGCCGTTACGAGGCAGACAACGCCATTCGGCACGAGTTTGGCTGCTTCCGCTAGCGAATGATTTACGTCGGGCGACGAGCCGGGAAGCTGGTAAAGACCACGGCCAAGCCGCAGAAGCAGGCCCTTTTCCGTCATGCGCGATACGGTCGTGGCAGTGACCCCGGCCTTGGTTAGCTCGGAAAGGCGCGCCATTCCCCGCTGCTTGAGCAGCGCTAGGGCGCGGTCCTGTTGGCTATGGGGGGCGGAAGTCATGGCCGGAGTATGATACAAAACGTCGGATACAGCAAGCTTATATCCGACATTTCATATCACAGCCGGAATGAACAGTGGGGAGGATGTCAGTCTAAACAAAGCCAATAACTATGCCTGCGACTAGGAATTGCACTCGGCGCGGGGATGAGATTCATTAGCGACGGGCAACGCCTCTAAGTAGCTGGGGGACGAAGTGGGAAGTTTTTCGGTCTGGCACTGGATTGTCGTTCTGATCGTCTGCGGCGTGTTCGGTTATCCCGTGGTCAGAATTCTAAACCGCGCGGGTCTCAGCGGCTGGTGGGTTCTTTTGTCCCTTGTCCCATTTGCCAATATCGTCGGGCTTTGGCTTTTCGCTTTCGTTCGCTGGCCTGCCGTCGATCCAGAGCACTAACATCCTCTTTGTTCGCCGCCGCCGCGGCCAGACGTAGCGGTAACATCGCGCGTCGGAATCGCATGCCACATGGGAGGCGCCTGCATGTTACGGCTAATTTCTCGGTATATCGCCCAGGCATTGCAGGAACTACAGCTCGGCATACTTAAGCTCTTGGGGATGGCTTTCGTGTGCGTCGCTGTTTATCTGTACTTCGCTTATTCCGACGATTTTTTCGATCAATCGGGTTTTCCGGTCGTATCGACATCCGACAAAGTGCTTTTCCCAACGGCCCCCGTGCTTGAGCCTAGAGCGTTCAGGGTAGACGTCAATAAGGCAGACATCCTCGACCAAAACAAAAAGATCGTAGGCGAAACAACGCGCGGCAATATTTTTTGCGCCACATCGTTCGCGGGCGGCTACGCCATCGGGAATATTAGGGACAAGCAGAAAGTTGCCGTCGATCAGAATGCGCTTTCCTGGAACGAAATTCACAACTACCCATGCTCATCGCAATCAAGCCAATATGAGCTGAATATCCCCTTCGCCGGTGAAGCGCTTTACGTGGCCGACTCCGTCATGTCCAAGGTGATGGATTTTCTCGCGGTCATAGGATTATTGTCGCTAGCCTGGTACATCACGTCGGACAAGAAATATCCGCCGGGCTTTACGCGTGAACTAAGGCGGCGCTTCCCAGCCGAAGACCTTTATTTTGTGCCAAGCTCGATCGGATATTTTCGTAAACTCATTCCTAGACGCGTTAATCCGCTCTTGCTGGAAACGGGCCGTCGCGCGTGGTGGCAATCAACCTTCAAGGCATTTCCGCTCGCGCCGCGCAACGAACATGAGCGTAAACAACGGGAACAGCTCTTCTGGGACAGATACGCGACGAAGTGGACGGTTGTAAACTCAGCGCGGCAACCCGCGCTGAAAGCGAAGCAAGATATCGCGGATTATTTCAAGAAATCGGAAAAATGGGTGTTCCGGGAATTCTATGCCGCGACGGGGATTGTCCACGAAACGATTTGCCGAAAATACGCCGCGCTGATTGTCGATCAGCGAAGCGCGAAGGAGCCCGGCGAGATCGAAAAAGCAAGGGACGCCCTCAAGCGATTTGAAAGAGACGATCTGCCCGCGCATATGGAAAAATGGGGCGAGTGGTTCTATTTCCATATTCAGGGCGCATTCAAGAAGATGGCGACGGACCCCAAACAGAGTCCGGAATCGCCCACGACCCGCCGAGACCACCCCGCACGCGACCACCTCCGGTATCGGCCAAACGCCTAGGAACAGTCACAATGTATCTCGGCAACGAGTTCGCGGACCGTAAAAATAAAAACGGCGCCGCGATCGGGTATCAAGGCGACGGGCATATTCTGACGATCGGGCCGACGCGCTCGGGAAAATCGCGGCGATTGCTCATTCCGAACCTACTCTATGAAACCGCCCGCTCCGCAATCGTCATCGATATCAAGGGTGAGTTGGCGGCTGCGACAGCCGCGCACAGGGCCGCAAAAGGCGGAAAGGTCGCCGCGCTCGATCCTTTCGGCGAGCTGCCCCGCAGGGGCACGAAAGTTCCCCGGATTGATTTCAATCCGATGCTGCGGCTGGATAAAGCCGACGACAATTTTGTCGACGATGCCGTAGGTCTTGCGGAATCGCTGGTGCAAGTGAGCCCGGAAATGAAGGAACCGCATTGGGCGGAATCGGCGCAAGATTTCGTGGCGGGACTGATTATGCTCGTGCGCTGCACCTATGGGGACAAGGCAACGCTCGGCATGGTACGGCGCGAGATTTCCCGCAGCGCGGCTCAGATCGAAATGATCGCACGGCAGGCTCTTAAGTCTCCGCCGCATGAAGCGATTGCGAACAAGCTAAGCAAATTCAGCGACACGAAGGACAACAAAGAACTTGCGGGGATCATGTCCACGGCGCAAACGCAAACACGGTTTCTGGATAGTCCCAACATCGCCGACAACCTCGCGGCTGGCGCGGTCGATTTCGGGCTGCTCAAGGAGCAACCGATCACGATTTATCTGGTGCTGCCGCCGGAACGGCTCGTGACACACGCGAAATGGCTGCGCCTCGTTATCGGCTCGGCGATGACGGACATGCAGCGAATGAAGCCCTCGCCAGCGCAATCCAAGCGTCCTGACGTTTTATTTATGCTGGACGAATTTCCCCAGCTTGGTCGGCTCCAATCGGTCGAGACTGCCGTGAGTCTGAACGCCGGGTTTGGCGTGAAAATGTGGGTCGCTGTCCAGCATCTCGGACAGCTCAAGCAGCAATACGGCGACAATTGGGAAACTTTCCTCTCCGCTGGTTGTGTAACAGCGTTCGCCCCGCGTGACGTGTTCACCCGCGACCATCTGACAAAACTAATCGGTGCCGGATGGAAGCCGATGGACTCGACAAGCTACAATTCCGGCGGCGGCGCGGGCGTAACGACGAGCATGCAAAAAGACGACCTGATGCCGCCAAGTGAATGGCGCGAAATGATCATGGGCGAGCATCTCGCATTTATTCCGACGCCGGGAGGGCAATTGATCGAACGGCTTTACAGCCCGGACTATTCGGAAGTGCCGGAACTCAAGGCGGCTTCAAGATAGGCGCTCCTTACATCGTCAAACCCGGGCCGCGACTTGGCCCTAGTATTTGCTGTTGTGCGCGCTCGAATTCGACTTCAGTCTTCGTTTCCTGGTCGACAAAATCCTTCATGAGGCCGTCGTCGGCCCCTTTGCTTTTATCTTGCGACTGACCGTCGGCATGATCACGGATAGCGGATTCAACTGGACGATGCTGCGGCTGCTCGATTTCATGGCGAACGTCACGCGGGAATTTTCCGTGTTCCGGCTCTTCGGGCTGCGCGTGGGAGTGCGTCGCCGCGATAGCGACAAGGAACGCCTCGACTGAGTTCGCTTGCTGGTTCAATTCGTCATAGCGGCCCGGCTGCTGGTGCTGACGAGCGATCTCAACCGCTCCTGCGATCATCTGCGGCGTTTCCAGCGCCTCGACATGGCGTGCTACCATTTCGGCGTCACGCTGGCGCTGTGCTTCCTGCGCTGCAAGCTCCGATTGCTTCGCGAGATTGGCTTCCTGCTCGCGGTGGCGGTTTGCATCCTCGGTCTCGAAGGCTTGCTTTATTGCTTCATCGATGACGCCCGGCTGATCGCGCCAATCAATCGATCCGTCAGGCTCAGGTCGCGCGCCGCGCGCGGCCAAAAGGCGCACGATATTATCGGCGGCCAGTTGGCGGGTCGCCTCGTCATCAACGCCTCTTATAAGGGCTTGCTTCTCAAATTCAGCATGGAGCAGTTGTAGCTGCGCTTCGCGTTCCTCACGCTGATGCTCTTTCTCAAGAAATTCACGGCTAAGTCGAGCTTGCTCGTCCATGACCCGAACTCCGCGTGGAGACGGCCCACTTTATCACGCTATTTTTCTAAGCGCCATCCGAGGAACGAGGGGGACGCGGTACCGGATTGATGGGAAGCGGCTGAAAAATCTCGTCGTCTGGAAAATGCCGCTTGCACAGCCCTTTGAGATTATAACCCAAAGTTAGTGCGAGGTCGATCTGAGCGTCGATCCTTTTGAATTCCTTTCCTCGGTCCGTGATAGTCAGTAATGTTTCAAGCCACCCCTCTAAGTGGGCAACCTTTTTCTCTAGCTCTGCAATACGCGCGTCGTTGTTTTCATTCATGCGTCCTCCCTATGTCGGGGTTCTTTTAAGGAATCTACGACCGCACTTCTGAAAAAGTCCACGACTATTTGATAGGGTTAAGATCGCGTGCCTCGCGGCGATGGCGAGCAAGCGCGCGGCGCGAAGCCTGCTCATTCCGGTGACGGGTGGTAATGGCGAAAATGGCGGCTTTTAATTCGCGGCGCAGAGCGCGAACGGCGGCGGCGAGGTCACGCTTTGGCGCGCTGCGCCGCGTGGCGTCGATGGCTGCGCCGTAGGACTGGCGCAAGAGAGTTAATTCACCGTCGATTGAGGGTGGCTCGCTGTCGTCAGCCGCCGGCTCGCGCAAATTTAGCTGGTCGTAGCGGGGCCGCGCTTCGGGTCGAACCTGTCGCAATCCGTCATCGTGGGCCAGACCGGCTCCCTGTCGAGCAAACAAACGATTACCGTTGCGCCCTTGTCGTCGATGCGCGTCCAGCCAGCCCGGCAGGTTTTGCAATGGGTCGTGACATAGGGCGAGAAAGTCTCTGACGAGTTTTCGTGTGCTGTAGTCATGTTCCTCCGTTGTTGGTGACGGTGTCTTGTGCGCGGCAGAAATGGCGTTAGCCTTGGCGCCTTCAATTTGGTGCAAGGTTTTGGGCTGTTCGTCAATCCGCTGGCGGGATGCCCCTACCGCCAGCGGTTCATCGCGACTGCCCTCGCCCACCTCGATCGCGGTCTTTGTTCAGATCGTTTGCGCGTAGGGCTTCCTCTTCGGCGGCCTTCTTCTTGATCTCCGGAGTCACAAAGTCCGCCATTAGGCCAGATTCACGCGTCGGCCCGGTGGCTTGTGTCGTATCTGGCTTTGCTGCCTCCGGCGACTTTGCGGGCGTCAGCGAAGCACGCTCCGTTCTGCGAAACTCGCGGAGGGCCGATTGTTGTTGCGCGACCATGCCGCCTCGGTCGGTCCATTCGAGCGGCCCTGATGTTGGTGCATTCTTAGCGTCGCGTTCCTTAAGCTCCGCAGTCAGCAAAGCGTCAAGAGCTATCAACCGCTCCCGGTCGGTATGTCGCTCCCGCTGAATGGCGCGCGCCTCTGCGACGCTCGGCAGCAATTCGCGATCTACATCTGCCATCCGGTCACGGATGTCTTTCGCTTTGGCACCTTCTACCCGTCGCGCCAAACTGTGCGTACCGCATTCGGGATCGACTAACACGAAGTCGCGCCGGTCGCCGCGCGCCAGCAACCAAGCTTCCTTCTCAAGCGCGGTCTTGAATGCCTGGCCGCTATCGGTGCGCTGCCACAGGTCGGTGACCAGAGCCTTCGCTTCATTAGGGCTGACAGCGCCGCGCTCCGCTTGCAGCATCTCGGCGTGGCTCGGCGTGCGCTTGGGCCGTGGCTTGCCTTCCCGCTCGATATGCGCGCCCTGTACCCGCTCGTGCCCGAACTCCCGCTCAAGACGACGGGCGACCTCCTCGTGCTTGCGGAAATTATGGCTGTCGCTGATCGCGGTCATGCGGTCGAGGTCGATCCGGGACCACACAATATGGCAGTGCTCCCTGCCTTCCTTCTCATGCACCACGACCACGCGCGGCTGGCCGGACAGGCCAAGCTTCTCTGCCAGCGTCTCGATGGCATGCGAACGCTGCTCGTTAGTCAGCCGTTCGTCGGCGCGGGTACTAATTGAGGCGTGATAAAACGGCTTGGTGGTCCGGGTCCCGGATGCCACGGCCTCCATCTCCAAAAGCGCCCCGCGTAAATCCTCGGCGGCGACGCCGCTCAACTCCCGGACCTCGGCCCGTTCGTTGGTGTCGGTGCGCATCAGGTGCGCTGCGAGCCGCTTCCCGCCGCCGACGGACTTACCCTTGATGATCACGGCCCAGCGCCCTCATCAGCGCGGCGCGCATTTCGCCGACCTCGCGGCGAATGGCGAGCAATTCCGGGAAGCCCGGCAACACCCGGTCCCGGTTAAAACCGTGGGCAAGCTGGTTGACGTTGGAGTCGAACTTGCCGAGCCGCCCCAACAGCCGGGCCAGCTCCTTGCGTTCCACGGGCGGCTTGCGCACGGCGCGGGGGCCGGGGGTGCCGAGGGCCTGGCTGCGCAGGTACGCCCCGACGGCCAATCCGGCCTCGGTCGCCTTCTCGGTAATTGCCGCCCGTTCGGTGATGGTGCATCGTACGGCGATGAACTGAGTCCGCGCGTCATCGACGCGCTTGCGCCGGGGCACCATCTTCCGCCGCTTCTTCGCAGGTGCAACCGATGCTTCGGTCATCACCGCTCGCCTCCTCAAAGGCGGGTGGGTCCGGGAGGGCAACCCCCTCTCCGGGCCGGGATGCAACGGGGGCGCGCCCCCTTGCCAAGCGTGATGTGACCGGTTTGCCCGCTGGCAAAGCGTGTAACATCACATGGCTTGCACAACCCGCTATTGGCCTTTTTTAACCCTAGCACAGTAGCGTTTACGTCTTGTTAAGATTTGGGTTGAGGCAGGTCAAAAACCTTCGGTTAATTTCCGTAAACCAAACCGGGGAAGTCGTCGCACCCGGTGGGCTCGCCCAGAAATCCGGGGCTGAAATTGACGCGTTGCGAAATGCGCTTCCGACAGGTTCCGGATGTCACATGCCAGTTCTAGCCCCGGCACGGCCGCAGTCTGTTCGGTAGCCAGACGGTGCCGTTGCCTGCTTATGCGGCAATCCGATCGGCCTAACGGAAGTCACCGGCAGACAGCCACCCGAAGTGCGGAGCGCCCTGGTGTTCGGGGGTCCATACGACCCAGCAGTAGCGCTGCGTCGAAACCTTGGGTGCCGGTCCGTAGCCCTGCGTGGGCCAGCACATCACGCCGTCGATCGAATAAATGCGGGCTGGGGGATTCCTTTTCCAAAGCGCGGTATGGCTTGGATGGCAGAGCGAGGCCAGGTTCAAAAGGAAGGCCACCTTCCCGCCCGTCTGCCGGGTCAGCTTGAGTGCCTTCACGATAAAGTCGTCAGCCAGTCCGTGGCCGTAGGGCGGGTTGGTTACAATGTGCCGGGCGCGCTGTGTCGCTTGCGCGAGAAAGTCGATGCCAGCCAGACCGAAGCCGTAGTCGTATAGATCGGTACTCACGACGCTGTATCCCGCCGCAGTAAGCTCCGTGGCAATCGCGCCTTCCCCGCAAGCGGGCTCCCAGATCGGGCCGTCGAAGCTCTCAATCGAGAGCAATGCCCGCACCGCCTCGGGCGGAGTTGGATAGAACTCGTGCGGGATACGGCGGGGGATTGACGTGCGCGCTTGCAATCGCGCCGTGTCGGCGGGTGGTCGCCGCTCCGCTTGCGGAAAGCGGTTATGCCGGACGGACGTGCCGATGATGATGGCGTTCGCAGCGCTCATGCGGCACCGCCTTTCGCCTTGGCGATGGCGCGGTCACAAACGGCGGCGATCTTGTAGCTATCGGTGGCGAGATGCGGAACACGGAAACGCGGCGCGGTATTCAGCGCCTGAACGGCTTGTTCAAGCGCGGCCAGCAAGTCACCTGCCGCAAGCCGCAGACGTAGCTCGTCGTCGTACCAGACGGCGCGTTCGTTGCCGTCGGCGTCGTAAACGAGGATTTCGTTTACATCCATGCCGCCGTAGGGCTGAAACAAAAGCTCCGACGGATCGTCCTCATAGGGTTTCCGTGCCAGAGCAAGCGCCCGCTCTGGCGTTTCAGCGTCAAATTTGTGGGAAGCAAATTCGGCGTCGCTGGCGAAGTTCACTGTGTAAGTCGTCATGGCTAAATCTCCTTTGGTGATGAAAGAGGAAGGGCCGCCCGAAGGCGGCCCCGAGGTGTCAGGCGGTTTCGCCCGCCGGAGCGTCGGCCTCTTCGGCCTCGGCCTTCGGCTTGCGAATGACGATCTCCGCGCCGTTGAGCGGGAGGTAGTCGAGCTTCAGGTTGAAGCCCTCGCCGTCGCCGTGAGCCCATGCGGCCCCGATGGGTTGCCAGAAATTCCGCTCGCCGTTCTTGGTCACGGCGTAAACGCGGTGGCTCGGGCGCTTGTTGGTTGTCTTGCTCATGTGATGTCCTTTCGATTTGAAATTAAAGCCATGCACCTTGCGCGGCTTCGTGGGGCACAGATGCCCGCGCGGATAAGCGGCGCGTTCAAAGGCTGCCCCGCAGGGGCACCGCAAGGCGGCGCGGAGCTGCACAAGCCCCGGTTCTTCACCGGGGCGCGGAAGCGAGCGGCCTTGAACGTGACGCGCGCGCGGGCATAAGCCCCCACGTTATGAAGCCGCCGGTGCTGGCTTTTTTATCGAAAGGAATGCTGAGCGAATGAGGCCCAAAGCCCCGGACGCTTCTGCGAAGCCGGACAACGGTCGCGCGTCTGGCAATGCCATGAGGGCAAGAAGGGTCGGCTCACGGTAACGGTCGGCTGCGGTGCGCTCCGCGGTGGGGCGGCTGACGGTGCGTTCGTTATAAGGGGTACTGCGGTCACGCCCCGTGTAGACGCCGGAAGCGGAAAATACCACGTAGGGCTGCTACAGGCTCATTCCGAAAGTCGTCTCTTTAACTCGGCCTGTGCGTCGACGTCTCGTCTCTTTAACTCGGCTCGCGCGGCGGCGTCATTCTGCTTGGCCGCCTTGCGATACCAATAAACCGCTGCGCGGTCGTCCTGCTTCACGCCACGGCCGTTCGCGTACATCATGCCGAGACTGGATTGTGCCCAGGCGACGGCCTGCTTGGCCGCCTTGCGATACCAATAGGCCGCCGCGCGGTCGTCCTGCTTCACGCCACGGCCGTCCGCGTACATCTTGCCGAGACGGGCTTGCGCGGCGGCGCAATTCTGTTCGGCCGCCTCGCAAAACCAATAGACCGCTGCGCGGTCGTCCTGCTCCACGCCACAGCCGTCCGCGTACATCACGCCGAGACGGGCTTGTGCGTCGGCGTTCCCCTGCTCGGCCGCCTTGCGAAACCAATAGACCGCCGCGCGGTTGGCCTGCGGCCCGCCACGACTGTTCGTGTACATCACGCCGAGCCAAAATTGCGCGGCGGCGTAATTTTGTTCGGCCGCCTTGCGATACCAATAGATCGCCGCGCGGTTGGCCCGCAGCATGTGGCATATCAGGCCAAGACTGGATTGTGCCAAGGCGAGGGCCTGCTTGGCCGCCTTGCGATACCAATAGACCACCGCGCGGTCGTCCTGCTGCGCGCCACGGGCAGTGGCGTACATGGCATCGTTCTCATTCGCCGTCACCGACCCGGTGCGACCGTGCTCGCTATGAAGTACCGTTTGCATAAGAATGCGCTGTGCACGCTGTTCACGGAGAATTTCGACCATTGCCTGATGCACATCCCCAATTTCCGGCCCGCCTCGCACATACGCAATGAATTGCCTAAAAGCGAAAAAAGCCGCGATCAGAGAGCCCGCCGCGCTGGCAAGAGTGATGAGGGCGTTGTCCCTGAACCAGTCGGCCGCGGGCTGAAGGAGCTGAAACACCGGTTCATGCATCCAATTGATACTGGGCAAGCGGCCAATTTATGGAAACGTAGCGCGGGGTGCAATTAGGTGTCCCCACTCGTGGACCCGAAAAGTTACAAGCGGGTCGCA
>Ga0181533_1006305_pt1 | contig 10863 bp, 8 predicted proteins | sample PEATcosm2014_Bin_45_FD_119772 | JGI IMG/M metagenome (GOLD analysis project Ga0181533, IMG submission 119772) | Peatland microbial communities from MTU Mesocosm Facility, Houghton, MI, USA - PEATcosm2014_Bin11_60_metaG | ecosystem: Environmental > Terrestrial > Soil > Wetlands > Peat | place...
TCGACCCCGAGAAACTGAGCGAGTTTCTCGGCACGCAGGTCAAAGGGCTGCCGTACCACATGTCGTGCTTCCTCATGACCCGCCTCAGTTCGCCCATGGTGTTTGTCGCGGCGTGTCTCACCACGTGGCGCCAAAACGCCCCATGGGAGAACTTTGAGGTGTGGGGCAGCGTCAGCACGAATGCCATCAGCGCCGAACTCGGCGACGTGCGCAAGCGCCAGCGGCTGGGGAACTATGCCGACAATGAAGATTACGAGCACGCGCTCCTCGAGTCCGCCGGGGAGCAGGCGCTGCTAGAATAAAAACACACAAACAAATATGTCTTACCACGAGTTGTCCATCCACAAAGCAGCCCGACATGACGGCGAGGTACGAGCGGCTGCCCTCGTCCCAGTTGAGCGAGTTGGACGCCGGATCGATGGCGATAAAGACCTCGTTGGGCGGCACCTTGAACTTGAAATACTCGGCGGCCTTGATGGCGTCTATCTGGTACGACTTGATGTAGGACGACACGGTGCGAATCTGGTTGGCCATCACCTCGCGCTGAAACGAGTCCGTGTTTCCGTACGCGGCCTGCGTGATGCCGACGACCTCGGGGTCCTGCATGGGCGGGCGCCATCCGATGCGGTGCTCGCACACGTGGTCCTCGTCGACCTCGACGATGGGCTCGCAAATCTCGCACGTGAGTTTAAAGTTGACATACTCGGTGATGCGCTCGCCCTGCCAGATGCCGTTGATGATGCTTTCGCACGGGTTGTCGCCAATCTCGGGCGTCGATGCGTAGATGATGACGGCATTCTGCATGAGCATGGGCAGCACCCCCGAGCGCAGCGTCTCCTCCTTGTAAAACTTGGCCTCGTCCACAAACGCGATCTGGCACCCCTTGCCGCGCGCCGACTATCTCGCCAAATTTAATAAAAATGAGTTTTTGATTGCAAAAACAAAGAAAACAAAATAGAGGAAGGGGGCCCACACCCAAAAGACCAGAAGGCCCAGAGGACAAGAATATACCCCGTCTTTTCATGGCAGGAAAAGAGATTGAGACGCGCATGTCGCGCGAGCGGATGTTCCGGACCTACTACGCGGTGGCGTACGAGGCCATCAAGGAAAATGCGCTGCTGATGGAAATCATCGATCGCGTCCGCATCACCAACATCGTCGCCACCATCAACCTGAACGTGTGCGACATCAACCTCAGCGCCATCTCGGCGGAGCACGCCTTCTGCAACTACCACCGCGGCACGTTTGCGGCGATGGGCGTGCGCATCTCGGTGCCGAAATGCTCGGCGCTGATCTACCCTGCCGGCGTCGTCGTGTGCATGGGCACGCAACTGATCCCGCAGACGTGGCTGGCGGCGCTCAAGTACGTCGACATCCTGAACGACCCCATCGGGATTCCGTGCGACATGACGGGCTTGCAGACGGACAACTTTGTGTGCTCGGTGCAGACCTTTCGGCTGGACCTTGCGGGCGGCATCCGGCCCGAGTGGACGAACATGATTGTGTACGACGCGCGGCGCTTTCCCGGCGCGATCGTGCGGTGCAAGTACATGGGCTTCCCCTTTGAGACGAACGTGCACATGGCGCTGTTCGAGTCCGGCAAGGTCAACATCACCGGCGCGCGGTCGCTCTACGAGGCGCTGTATGTGTTTGTGTGCTTCTACTGCCAGTTTCTCATCCACATGCGCCACGCCACGCGCGCCCTCGCCGCCGCCGGCGCCCCGCAGCCCGCCCACACGTGGAATATCCCGCGCATCTTGGACACCGACATCAAGCCCGCCGAGGTCGAAAACTACCACGAGCAACTGCTCAAGCACATGCACCGGACCGAGGGCATGCGGGCCGGGCGCGAGGCCGTCAAACTCGAGGTGAATGAGACCCGCGGGCGGTACACCTACACCGCCCAGTATGCGGACGGGTCCTCCTCCGTCATCGACACCTCGGGGCTGGAGGGCATGCCGGACTATGCGCGCGAGTCCATCATCCACACGGCGCTGACCAAGGCCGACGACGACGGGCCGGACTACGACTTTACCATGGTGCCCGACTTTTGACTCTGTACGTACCTATAATTAAAACACACGTTTTTTATTTCGCCTGCGGTGGAAAATGGGCGCGGTGCATGATCGTCTCTGGCGCCACGTTCGTCAGCGCCTCGACAACCCCGAGTTGTGCGCGGTGCTGCATGACAAAATCCCGCACGTTGTCCGGGCTGTAGAACTTGGCGTTGAGTGGGCGCAGTTTCCAGATGCGCCAGATGACCTCCATCACCATCTCGCTGCACGTCGTCGTGTCGCCCGCGCAGCAGCAGGCAAAGTGGAAGCAGAAGATGCGCCACGACGAAAACACCTTGGCGTCGTCGCCCGTCATGGACTCGACGCACACCTGCATCTGCACGCGCTGCGTGTCGGTGAGGCGCACCCAGATGAAGAGCCACGGCGGCGGCGCGTCCGAGCGCATGTACGTGACGTGGGCAAAGCGCACCCGCTGCGACTCGCTCGTAATATAGAGCGTCCGCGAGTCCGTGTTGTCTTCGTTCAGGATGCAGATTTCACAATGCAGCCAGTGGGTCAGCATCGTCGCACAGACATTCAGGCAGTTTTCCTGCGTGTGCCCACAGGGCCCGCGCCACGCGAAGGCCACATATGAGCCTACCTTAAAAGGCGCTGCTTCAGCCTCTGTGGCGCGCGGCGGTTCGGCCGTCGGCAATCGCGCATACTGCTTCCGCGACTGCAGTTCGGTCGGCAGTAACGACATGTCGGATTTTAGTCTGGCCTCGGTGGAAAAGGACATACAACACGTTTTGTCTGACTGAAAAACACAACAAAAAAATGACAGACACGCGCCCTTCCGCGTGGGGCGCCCTGTTTGGGGGCGGCGGGTACATGAACATCCTGCGCATCGTCGCCGCTGCGGTGGTGGGAGTGGCCGGCACGGGCGTGTCTCTGGCGGACTTTGCCGCCGTCGTCGTTGCCGGCGCCGTCGCGCTGGTCGTTCTGTACCAGATCGTGCACATCCTGCCGTCGGTGCTGCGCGAGATTGTGTTTGTCTCCATCGCCGTCTTCTGCAGCATCGTCGCCTCGGGATGGTGTCTCGGGCACACCGACACCTGTGCGGCCTTCAGCGACACCGCTGTCATGCGCGTTGTGCGCCTCGTCAACTCGACGTCCGCTCTCATCACCCACCTCGGCGAGGAATTGTTTATGAAATAAAACACGTCCTGCTACTCAAAAACTAGACGATTTTATTAGAAACAGTGAGACTCTGGTTGACATTCTCGACGCCCTCGGGGCGAAAGTCATACACATCCGTGTCGGGCAGCACCACCTTGGGCATCTGCTGCCGGACCGCGGGCAGCGCGACCGACATGACGGTGCAGTGCAGCCCGAGGTACTTGTGCAGCATGATGCCGCAGCGCAGTTTGCCCCCGCCGTGCGTCGTGCTCCAGTAGTGCTTCAGCACCTTGCTGCTGCAGTACCGGCGCAGCGTCTGCGGGATGTAGAGCACCATGCACAGCACCCAGCGCCCGGCCCCGTGCTTGGTGCGGGGGTCGCAATGGTGCGCGCCGAGTTGGTTGTGCCGGTGCACGCGCTCGATGGTCGACTTGCACGAGCCGCCGACGCGGGCGGTCAGCACCTTGGGCGCGACGCTGCGGGCGGGTCTGCTGGCGCTGGGGATGCCCGGGGCCCCTATGTTTGTGAGGTACAGTTTCATCAGCGTGCGATCCTCGGGGTCCAGTGGGGTGGTGTAGTATTCGGGCTCGTACTTGACGCCGGCCTTCTTCATCTGCTCGCGCGCCTTGGTGATGGTGTGCATCAGAAGCGCGCTGTTGGTCTTGCTCGTGCACCGCTCGACGGGCTTGCGGACCGGCCCGCCCGGCTTGGGCCCGTAGTGCGGCCGATGCATGTTTTGTCTACATGGATCGGGCACGTGCTCACATACACGGCGCTTTTTATTTGCCAACTGGAATCTGCACAGGCGCCGTGGACGCGGCCTCGCGCTGGCGGCGCTGCTCCTCGACCAACTCGGCCATGATGTCCTCGATCCGCAGCAGCAGCGAGGGCAGCGCGCCCATCTTGGAGACGCGGATGGCCTCGTCCCGCACGTCGCCCTGCGTCTTGGTGAGGCGTCGCGCGCCGGCCTGTGCGTATTCGTCGAGATCGAACATGCTCAACTGGTTGTCCCACGGCAGCAGTCGCGCAAACTCGACCAAGGGCACCACGGTGACGAAGGACGCACACGACGTAATCTGCATGTCCTGCACCGACAGCGACGTCTTGGTGAGGTACAGCAGCCCCAGCGCGATGCGCCCAAAGGCCAGCGTCTGGCGCCCGGGCCCCGGGGGCACGTGCTGCATGAGGTTGCGCCAGACGCGGACGAGGGTGTGCGCAAAGACCTGTATGATGTTCTCCATGCGGCTCTGCCACCTTTCCGAGTCCCAGCGCGTCGGCTCGGGGCGCACGATGCCGTGCCTCTCCCTGTAGCCGCGGATCACCTTGTCGAGAAACTGCTCGTAGTCGCGCCGCGCCTTCTTGGCGGCATCCTCGTGGTCCTGCTGGTGAAACTGGTACTGCTGCAGCATGTTGATGTCGGACGGCTGGCGGCGGTCCGTCTCGAGATGCTCCGTCTCGGCCTCGACCATGCACCGCGACACATACTGCTTCACGTCGTCCATCATCGGCACATTCGCAAAGTACTCGCTCACGGGCCGCCGCGCGAGGTACACGCAGGGGGCCTGCGCCGCCATGACGAGGGGCGGGCAGCGCTCGTCGAACCGCAGCCGCTTGTCCTCGGGGATGACGACGCCGCACTTCTTGATGAGATAGTCCTGCGTCATCAGCGTCGTGCGGATGCAGTCCATGTTGTCGGCGGGAATCCCGTCGAGGGACCGGCGCACGCGCATGAACTTGTTGACCTCCGCCAGCGCCCGCTTGTACGCCGCGATGTAGGTGGTCGCCTCGAGCATCTGCCGCTTCTTGGAGAAGAGCAGGTCCGTCACCATGCGCCGCGCAAACAGCCGGTACTCGTGCTCCTCGTTCGAGGGCCCCCACGACGGCACCCGCGACGCCGCTGCCGCCCGGCTCCGCCGCGCCCCGCGCGCCACCGCCTGCTGACGCCGCACCCGCGCCGCCTCCGTGTCCTCGGCCGGACCGCCGTCGGACTTGCCCGTCAGCGACAGCGCCCGCGGATCGCGCTGCTCCGCCGCCGCCTCAAACTCGGTCACGGGGCGCCGCCCGCTGATGACCTGACCCGTCAGCGTACACACGAGGTCGCGCTCGCCGTCGGTAATGTCCTTGGCCTGCATGCAGTCGTGCCCGCACACGTGCAGATTGCCCGTCTGGTTGCACACCCAAAAGTCCTCCAGCGGCATCGTGTCGTCGCGCCGGTCCCCGTGCAGGTGCCAGCACTGCGGCTTCATGTGGCAGATGTGGCCCGGGATCAGATGCTCGCAGGTGCTGGCAATGCAGAGGTGGTACATGCGCGCCTGCCCGCCATCCTTGAGCGCCCGCGCCGCGAAACTGCCAGACAGCGGCGCCGCCCCTCCGGCTGCAGGCACCGTGTCGCCGGACAGCACGGGCACAGTGCGCCGGTACACATTCACCTCCAGCCGCGTCATGCGGCACCCTTGGTCCCGGCTACAGCGGTGGCTGGGGTTGGGCAGGATTGCCAGCCGCGTCCCGCTCTTGTACTCCAACTCACCCCACTGGTACAGCGCCACGCGGTCGGAGAAGACGGGATCGTCCAGCCCGCGGTCCATGGCCGCCACGGCTGCCTCAAAATCTTCGGCAAACCGGGCATTGTCCAGTTCCTCCTGCACGCGCCGAACCTCCTCGGGGATGTGCACAGCATCCTCCAGCGCGCGCCGAATGGGGGGTGGCGCTGATACGTGCTCTGGATACGAGGCGGATCGTTTCATGTTTTCTGTTTTTTTTGTTGGTTAAAAAATAATTTCCTTTTTTCTTTCCTTTCTTTTTAATTCCTCTTTTGCTCAGCAAAAGTCCTTGTCGTCCTCCTCCTCCTCGTCCTCGTCCTTGGCCTTCTTGGCGGGGCGGGCGGACTCGGCCTTGGTGTCGGCGGGGGCGTTGTGGCGCTCGATGACGTCGTTCGACTTGATGACGAAGAAGGCAACCTTCAGGAGAAACTCGGCCAGTTTGTCCTGCATGTTCTCGTCCTCCATGCGGCCCTCAAAATTGGAGAGCGGGTCCTTCTTGGGGATGTCGACCGAGTAGTACGTCGTCATCCAGTTGACGAAGATGTAGTACGTCGTGTTGGACGGCGCCGGCATCGGCTCCTTGAGCGGCACCAGCGGGTCCTCGGTATCGTCGTAGCGCGTGAGGAAGACGGCCAGCGCGCGGAAGAAGGGCTCGAACTGGCTGCCGTTGATGTCCTTGGCGCCGATCTTGTTTCCGCCGGGCATCATCGAGTAGATGGCCTTGCCGTCGTCGTCCTTCTTCTCCTTGCGCAGCAGCCCCTTGCGCCGCGTCTCAAAACTGGTGCGGGCGTTGCTGACCTTGCGCACGGGGTCGTCGTCCTTCATGAAGGACTTGATCTCATTCTTCACGGCCGTCATCAGCGCGGCGCGGTGTGCGGCAGACGGCACGGCGACGCCCTTGGTGTCGAAGCACTTTTGCATCGCGCTGAGGATTTCCGGTGACATCTTGCTCTTGCGCGACGTCGACACGCCCTTCGGGGCCGCGTCGGTGATGCGGCGCTTCATCGCCTCGATGTTCTTCAGCATGCCGTCGACGGCGGTGCGCTTCGCCTCGGCCTCCCGCTCCGCCACCTTGAGTTCGGCCTCGCACTGCGACCGCTCCTTCTCCGCCGCCTGCAGGTGCTCCGCCGCCCGCATGACGGCCGCCCGCTTCTTGTTCAGCCGCTCCTCCGCGGCGTTGGCGTCCTTCAGCGCCGACTCCACGGCCTCCTGCTCCTTGCGCAGCGCCGCCTCCTCCGCTGCGGTGGGGGCTTTGGCGGAGGGCGCCGCCGGCTTGCTGCTGCCACCCTTGCCCTTGGCCGCGGGAGCCGGGCGCTTCGATCCAGCCTTCTTGGACTTGGCGGGGGCGTCGTCGTCGTCGTCGCCGTAGGCATCGCTGTCGTCGTCGCTGCCATCGTCATACTCGGGGATGTCGTCATCGTCGACATGCTGCTTGCCCTTGCGCGGGGGGCGGTAGGCGTCGCCCTCGCTGAACTCTCCCGCCGGCGCGTCGTCCCCGTAGAGCCCCGCCCCGAGGAAGAGGTCCGCCGCGGCGTCTTCCTCCTCGTCGTCGTCAACCACCACCACGTTCTTTTTCGACATTTCCGAGTTGCTTGGAGATTTGTTTTGTGTTGTGCTTGTTTTGCATGTCGGATCAAAACCGGTTTTTTTGGCGGCGGCGGGGGCGGTTTTTTCGGCGGCATTTTTTTCGGCGGCGGTTTTTTCGGCGGCAATCACCTTGGACGGTTTCTCGTATTTGAAGTCAAAGGCGCCGGCCGCCCACTTGGCCTGCCGCGCCTCGGCGATCTTCGCCACCGCCGACGCGATCTCCTCGTCCGAGGGGCGCGGCGCCGCCTTGGCCTTGGCCGCCTGCACCGAGTCGGGCTTCCAGCGCGTGCCGATCGTGAGGATGGGCTTCTGCAGCAGCAGTTTGCCCCACGACCGCGCGTCGCCCTTGAACGTCGCCTCGATCGTGCCGCGCGTCTTGGCGACCACCGCCTTGGCCGCCTCGTAGTCGACGCCGCTGCCCACCTTCAGCGCCTTGGCCGCCTCCGCCTTGGCGCGGCGCTTCTGCTGCGCGTCGTACTTTTCCTTGGCCTCGAGGTAGATTTCGCGCATCTTGGTCAGCGCCCGCTTGCGCTCCTTGCTCTCCGCCTCCTCGATCTTGTCGAGCGTGACGATCTCCTCGGGCTCGGACAGGTCGCTCTCGTTGTCGTCCACGTCGTCGTCGCTGTCTGCGATGAAGGCGTCATCCTGCTCGCGGCCGAGGTGGTCGATGCACGTCCCGCGCGGCACGCACAGGTGGCCCACCATGTCCTCGGAGAGCCGCGAGTAGCGCCGGTCCACGTCGCTGTCGTCGTCGACGGCCATCTCGCGCCGGAAGTTGCGCTCCATCTTCTTCTGGCTGATGATGCGCCGCAGTTTCTGGTCCACAATCTCGGGCACAACATGCCCAACCTCCACCTCGCGCACAGCAGCCGGAGACGGAGGCTTCGCAGCAGGCTTCTTCTTGGCCTCTGCGTCGAGGCGCGGCTTGACGAGGATGTCGTAGAGAAAGGCGGGGATGATCGGCACCCACACCTCGGCCGTGGTGCCCCGCAGCAGCGGCGGGATGCCCACGCACTCGTCGCGCGCCGTCACCGCGGGCGCCACGGACGCAAACACCGTGCGGATGCCCTCCATGGCGTGCATGGAGAAGACGTCGCCGACGTTGGGGATGCCGCGCACGAGCAGCGCCGGCACCATGTCGCTCTTGAAGATTTCGCGCAGCCGCTTGGCCGTCTCGGGCTCCGCATCGCCGCCGGGCAGCCGCACCCACGACATGTGGCGCAGCGTGATTTCGCACTTGGGCTCCGTGCCGAAGATGACGGGCTCCCCGAGCGACCACACCGTGCACCCGGCAAAGGGGCCCTTGGCAATGGGCGCATTCGAAAAGCGCTCGATCTCGCCCACCTCGAACTCGTACCACGACTTGTACCCTTCCTTGGCGATGAACTGCAGCGTCACCTTGCCCGCGGGGTTCTTGATCGGGCCGTACCGCAACTTGCCCGTAAACTCGCGCAGCGCCTGCATCGCGCTCACGCCCTTAGGAGCCTGCGGCTCCACCGCTGGTGCAGCAGGTGCCACAGTGGGGGAGGAGGGTGCATGCTTTGCGGACGGGGGCGACGATGCCACGGGCTCAGTAATGTACTCTGCATGCTTCACAGGTGCCGGGGGAGCCTGCGGCTCCACCGCCAAAGGAGCCACGGGCTCTTCCACATGCTTTGCTTGGGGCGATACAACCGCAGGCTCCTTGGGCGGTGGAGCCGCAGGCTCCTCATGTGCGAGGACCACGCGCTCCGGGGGCGAGAGCGGACACTGCGGCGGCGAGAGCGGGCACTCCGGCGGTGCGTCGGTCGTTTTCGCCTTGAAGGCCTGTTCGAACGCCGCATCCACCGCAGCCTCGTCAATCTTCTGTTTTTCGGGCGGAGGAGGCGGCACATCGTCCTCCCCGAAAAGATCAATGCGCGCCATGCGGGCGCCCACGTAGGATTTTTTTCCAGCGTCCGCAACCGGTGGGGGGTAGTCAGGCATGTCGGCAGCGAGCGCGTGTTCAGTCATATTTTTTTTGGGAGAGAGGAGGGAGGCAAAAAAAGGTGGCAGGCGTGGATGGTTGCAGTCTGTCGTGTGCTTTTTTATGTAAAGGAAAAAATATGCAACGTATTAAAACCTCTTTTTTTCCGGTCAATTTTTTTTCGAAATGAAAAATAAATAAAAAAAAATGTCGCGCGCACTACGTCAGAACGTGGCGGCCCCGAAGGATGCGTACGCACATGTCATTGCCACCGTCACGCTGCGGTCGAACGCCCGCCGCCGCCGCCAGTCACATCCCGCCCCTGCTCGTGCCAAGGCGCAGGAGGTGAAGAAGGATGCGCGTCCGGCATCGCCCGCAAATCCCGCCCCCGTGCCTGCGCCCCCCGCTGCACCGGCGCCCGCGGCACCCGCAGCGGATGAATGGGATGGGATGTACGACATCAATCTGTACCACCCCGCCGGCGGCCCGCTGCACTTTGATTCGATCTTTGACGACCCGTCATTTGACTACGGACGCTACCATGTGGACCACCCGCTCCTGCTTCCCGAGCCACCACCACCCGCTGCACCACCACCCATTGTGCCTGCGGGAGACGCCGAACTCGTCGCGTTTGCGGAAAAGGTGCGCCCCAAGTCGTTCTGGAGCGAGAGCGAGTTTCTCTTCATGCACGGGCATCTGAACGAGGCGGCGGAGGCGGCGCGTGTGCCGGGTGAGGAGCCCGCGCGGGCTGCGGGCCAGCACCGCCCGCTGGGGTCCGTCATGTTCATCAACAAACTGCCCGAGGCACTGAAGACGTGCCCGTGCCGCTGCAGCACGCGCAACCCGTCGAGCGACATGTCCATCTCGGAGCAGTTGCGCCAGTTTGTGCGCAGCGGGTATCTCGTCGACGGCGAGATGCTGCAGATGATGCTGCCGGGCTCGGACGCGTTCGTGGACCGGTGGCGCGCGGTGCCGAGGCCGCTGGGCCGCTTCCGCATCCTCGCCGACGGCACGTATGCCTTCTACGACGAGAGCACCGGCGACCTGCACTGCTGCCCGACGTCGTGGGCGTTCTGCTCGTACATGCTGCTCTGCGCCAATCCGATCATGCCGACCATCCCCATCGCGAGCGAACTGATGCAGTCGCAGTTGATGCTGAAAAGCCACGCCTTCCGCTTCATCTACGTGCAGCAGATGGGCGTCAGCCTGTACCAGTTGTCGACCAGTTACCGGCACGACCTCGGCATGTTCATCAATTCGCGCCAGTCCGAGGCCGGTCGTGCGCGCGTGCCTCTGCGTGATCCGCCGCCGGGGGCGACGCACAAGACGCGGGAGCAGGTCCGGCTGCTCTTTGCAGAGGTCAACAAGGTGCCCTTCCCCGAGGACAATGCGTGGATGGCGGCGCAGAATGTGCGCATCAACGAACTCATGGTCATCAACGAGGGATACCGCAAAAGACTAGAGCACCTTTCAGGAAGCGCTGCCACCCAGTCGGCACCCTCTCACAATGGAGTTGTTAATTAAAATTCTTTGTGATTTTATTTTATTTTTTATTTTATTTTTTATTCATTAATTAAAATTAGGAAATTTTAGGAAATTTTTCACATCAGAAGTTGAA
>Ga0181533_1006308_pt1 | contig 10857 bp, 8 predicted proteins | sample PEATcosm2014_Bin_45_FD_119772 | JGI IMG/M metagenome (GOLD analysis project Ga0181533, IMG submission 119772) | Peatland microbial communities from MTU Mesocosm Facility, Houghton, MI, USA - PEATcosm2014_Bin11_60_metaG | ecosystem: Environmental > Terrestrial > Soil > Wetlands > Peat | place...
CGCATGGCGAATGGACCTGGATGCTTCCTCAAGCCCCCCCGGCCGTTATTGGAAACTACGGGCCCCAGGGGGTGTTTTCAGCTCAATACTATCCACCTGCCCGGCTCGGGGCGATGGGTTGGATTGACCAGAATGGCCGACTTTGGCTCTTTGGAGGCTGGTTCGATCCGTCCGGCAACGCTTTCCTGAACGATTTGTGGGTATTCGATCCAACCCTGGGCCAGTTTGGCGAGTGGGCTTGGATGGGGGGGAGCGCGTACCCGTCGACCTTACCCAACCAAGCGGGCATTTATGGCACGCAGGGGCAACCGGATTCGGCGAACACGCCCGGTGCCCGCTGCTGGGGCGCCGCGTGGACCGACGCCGAAGGGAATTTATGGCTCTATGGCGGCGACGGCATGGATGCAAACGGCACTAGTGGTTCCCTAAACGACCTGTGGGTCTTCCGCCCGGCTGTGGGTGAATACGGTGAGTGGACCTGGATGGGCGGCAGCTCGACCCTTCCTTCTGGAGAGCCCGTCGCGCCCGGCAGCACGCCGGGCGGCCGATATGGGTCGGCGTTCTGGACCGATGGCTTGGGCCATCTCTGGCTTTTTGGAGGCGAACAAGACGACGCACAAGGGAACCCGGGCGAAATGGCCGATATGTGGCAATTCGATCCGAGGCAGGGCAGTTATGGCGAATGGGCATTTATGGGCGGCGATGCGGCCAAGTCCAGCGACCCGTCGGGTGTGACAGGAACGCCGGGAATTCCGGCCGCAGCCAACCTGCCTGCGGAGAGGAAGTGGGCTCAGTTTTGGAAGGATCAGTTTGGGAACTTCTGGCTTTACGGCGGTGACGATTGGGAGCCCGAACTCGTTTTTAACACTTGGGCCGATCTTTGGGTCTACAGCCCGACACTGGGAGAATGGGCGCAAATTGCCAACGGACCAAACCTGCCCAACTATGGTACAGAGTACGTTGCCGCTCCCTCCAACTACCCCGGCTGGCGCGATGATGGCGCGGTCTTGGCGGAGGATGACGGCGATGCCCTGATCTTCGGAGGGCGGTGGCAGGGTATCTTAGATGAGGATGACTTATGGGAATATACGCCCGCGCCAACGGCGGCAGCGCCAATTTTCAGCCTTCCTGGCGGGTTCTACGTTGGTCCGCAACAGGTCACGATCACCGACGCAACCCTAGGTGCAGCGATCTACTACACGACTGACGGCTCCATTCCTTCAACAGCCTCAAGCGTCTATACCGCCCCTGTCACGGTCACGCTGCCGGCAACTCTCAACGCTGTCGCTGTCCTTAGCGGCTACCTCTACAGTCCGATGGAGACCGCCGTCTACACCAACACGCCACAGGCAACAACGCCGGGCTTCTCGCCCGCCGGTGGAATCTATACATCGGCGCAGAGTGTGACGATCAGCGACACGACACCCGGCGCGACGGTCTACTACACCACGGACGGGAGCACACCGACGACCGGCTCGACAGTGTACAGCAGTCCAATCTCAGTATCATCGACAGAAACGCTCAAGGCCATCGCGGCGGCTACCGGATATTCCACCAGCGGGGTTGCTTCGGCTGCCTACATCATCATCCTCCAAACGGCCGCTCCAACATTTTCAGTTGCGGCAGGAACCTACACATCGGCGCAGAGTGTGACTATCAGCGACACAACGCCCGGCGCGACCATCTACTACACGACGGACGGGAGCACACCGACGACGAGTTCGACGGTGTGCAGCGGCGCGATTACCGTCTCGTCGACAGAGACGATTCAGGCGATTGCTAAGGCCAGCGACTACTCCGCCAGCGATATAGCGAGCGCGACCTACACCATCCCTCCTGACTTCTCCATTGCAGCCTCTCCCTCGGCGATGACCGTGACCGCTGGAGACACCGGCACAACCTGGGTCTCCGTCACGCCACTGTACGGGTTCGATTCAACAGTCTCGTTCGCTTGCTCAGGATTGCCATCCGGGGCATCGTGCAGCTTCTCCCCGACAACCGTGATGCCGTCGGGTCCAGCGCCTTCGACAATGCTTACAGTCTCCACCACCACAACGACCGCAGCTCTTCGCCATTCCTCAAGCCCGCTGTTTCCAGCGGCGGGGCTGGCGGCCGTTCTGTGCTTCTTCGGCTTGAGAAGACGGCGCGACTTGCAGTTCATGCTGTTGCTGGCGGTGACCTTCGCCGGACTGGTGCTGGTCTCCGGCTGTGGAGGCGGCGGCAGCAATGGAGGTGGAGGCTCGACGCACGTGACCTCGACTGTCACCGTCACCGGTACGTCTGGATCGCTGTCACACTCCACGACATTCTCGCTTACCGTGGATGAGGCTTCCTAGCAATGACGCAGATAACGGATTGATCGGCACGGCTGCGCCGGCACAGCATGGGCGCGGCCCTGAAGATACAGTTTTTGTCAGGTTCCGGGGTGGGTGGCTATAGAGAAGTTGAGTGACGCATGTCGTACTCAGTTGGTGAAAATCGCCATCCAACCTTGGCATATACCAAAGACGCATTGCTTGTCAGAGTGCTGCGGCCATTTCCTTGAGGATGGCTTCGGCGGCTTCGGCGGGGTCGGGAGCGTTGATGATGGGGCGGCCGACGACCAGGTAGCTGGCGCCCTGGCGCAGGGCTTCAGCGGGGGTGGCGATGCGCTTCTGGTCGCCGGTGTCAGCGCCGGCGGGGCGGATGCCGGGAACGACCAGCACGCCTTCGGGACCGGTAAGGGCGCGCAGGGAAGCGACCTCGTGAGGGGAGCAGACGAAGCCTCGAATTCCCGCAGCCAGGCCCATGCGGGCCAGCAACTCCACCTGGCTGGCTGGGGAACGCTCGACGCCAATGGCGCTCATCTGGGCCGAGTCCATGCTGGTAAGCACGGTGACGGCCAGCAGCTCAGGGGGATCGGAGAGGCCGTCCAGAGCGGCGCGGGCGGCGGCCAGCATGGCCGGGCCTCCGGCGGCGTGGACGGTCGTCATGCGCACACCCAGCGCGGCGGCAGAGCTCACCGCTCCGGCGACGATGTTGGGAATGTCGTGGAGTTTCAGGTCTAGGAAGACGGAGTGGCGGCGCTTGAGCAGAGGCTCCAGGACGGCGGGACCGGCGGCCACGAAAAGCTTCAATCCCACCTTGAACCAGCCGCAGGTGTCCTGCAGGCGGGCAACAAGGGCGTTGGCCGAGGCTGCGTCCGGCACGTCGAGGGCCACGATAAGGCGGCGGCGCGCCTCTTCCATGGGGTCTGGGCGGCGGGGCACCGGCGGCCGGGCGGAAACGAAGGTGGGGTTCAGACGTTCCGGGATGGGCATAATTGAATCCTAAAGCATGCAGGTCTCTGGTATTCTCACGCGCGCATTTGGGAATCTGCGCACGAGGCTGGCGATTTCATGGAGAAATCGCCAACCTCATGCGGCCGCGGGGAAGCCGCGACTTAAAGCTGTTGGGGCCAGGGCCGGCATGCCTCAGGCCTGGGCCGCCATAGGCGGGGCGGCGGGGATTTCGCGAATCCTGGACTGGTCCTGCGCGGGCAGGAAGCGGGAGAGATAATCGATGGGGTCCTCCGCGGCGGCCATCTGGCGCAGGTGATACTTCCACACATCGGGCTTGATGGTGCGGCGGGTAAAGGGCTTGCGGGTCACGTAGGCCACGTCGCCCTGGGCGTTGACCCTAGGATAGGTGACGGAGGGCATCATGAAGCACATATGGGCGCCGCTCCGCCAGAAGCAGCGGGCGAAGTCGTGGGAGAAGAGCAGCGTGTAATGGCGGCCCCCCTCAGCCAGCAGGGCCAGTGCCTGCTCGGCGCCGGGCCAGATAGGCTGTACATGGGAGAGGAACCAACGGCGGAACTCGAATCCGTTAAACTGGGCCTGATTGAGCAACAGTCGCAGCATCTCTTTACGATTCATTTCACCAATCCTTCAAGCAAGAGAGGAATCCGGGGGTTAAGCGGCGCGTCGATGACGCCGCAAATAGGTCGGCAAAGGGTGAAGCATGTTGGAACGTCTTCTGCTGTTGGTTAACGTCAAACAGGCGGGAGTTTCCTTTTTTCGAGAGCAAGATGGAGAATTAAGGTTGAAGACAGGATCAATCTCGATGCGCGGATTGGGATGGGGCGTTGCATTGCTGGGAGCGGCGAGCCTGGGTTGGGCTTCCGGGGTTCATACCAATCCCCTGAACAACGATCCTCTGGTCCGCGAGGCCTTCAATCACTTCTACCAGTTGGACTATGCGGGGACCGTGGAGAGGTTCGAGCGGTTTCACGCAGCACACCCCGGCGATCCGCAGGGGACGGTGCTGCTGCTGGACGCGGTGCTCTTTCAGGAACTCTACCGGCTGGACCTGCTGGACACGACCTTCTACGCCAACGACGGCTTTTTGACCGGGCGGCACGCCACCGTTGAAGACCCGAAGGCACGGGACCGCATCCTGGCCCTGGCCGACGAAACCATCCACGAGGCCGACTGGCGGCTGAGCAAGAACCAGAACGACGTGGACGCTCTCTATGCGCGGGGCTGGGCGCGAGCCCTCAAATGCACCTATATTGCCATGGTGGAGCGGGGCTACGTGGCGGGATTCAAGCTGGCGCTGGGGGCCAAGAACGATCACGAGCGCGTGCTGGAATTGGACCCGGAGTACGTGGACGCGAAGCTGGTGGTGGGGGTGTATGAGTATGTGGTGGGAGCGCTGCCGCTCCCGTTCAAGCTGCTGATCGGGTTTGCCGGGATGACGGGGTCAAAAACCAAGGGCCTGGAGATGCTGACCGACGATGGGAACCGAGGGCCGGTGACCAACGTGGAGGCCCGCACCACGATTGCGCTTTTCCTGCGCCGCGAGGCTCGATACAAAGAGGCCATCCAGGTGGTGCGCGGCCTGAAGAGCGAGTATCCCCGCGACTACCTGTTCAGCCTGGAAGAGGCCAACCTGCGCAAGGATGCGGGCGAGGGCATGGGAGCCGTCGACGCATACCGCGAGATTCTGGCCACCAACGCCAAGCCCGGCTATTACTATTCCGCGCGCATGGAACTCACCTACTTTGGCCTCGGCGACGCCCTGCGCGGGCAGCGGCACTACGCAGAGGCGGCGCAGTCCTACGAGCAGGCCGCGTGGACCCCGAATGTGGGACCTGAACTCAAAATCCGGTCGCTGCTGGCCGCCGGAGAGTGCCACGACATGAACGGCGAGCGGCAACTGGCGCTCAAGGACTACCAGATGGCCATTGACGCGGGTCCCAACACCTCGCGTGCCGATACGGCGCGAAAATACCTGCGGACGGTCTACAGAGGGAGCTAGCGGGTTTGAACGGAGCGCGTGGAACCGCGGAGGCTTCGCTTCCGTATATTCAGGATGGATGGGGTTTGTGCAGGAGGGATCCATTATGGCTGTCTTTTGTCACCGATGCGGAACTGGATTGCCCCACAGCGCGCGGTTCTGCTCGAACTGCGGCGCGGTGATTCCCGTGGCGCAGGCAACGTCCGGCAGGCCGCTGGGCAGGCCGCTGGTTCGGCCGCGTGTGGGCCGCCAGATTGCCGGGGTCTGCCTGGCGCTGGCGCAGTCGAACGGCTGGGATGTCGCCGTCGTGCGCATTCTGACTGTACTGGGATTCATCTTTACCAGCGGATTTGTGGGCGTGGCCTATGTGGCCGCCTGGATCGGGATTCCCGAGGAGCCTTTCGAGCTGCCGGGGGCGTATCCTCCTAATGTATGAACGGTTGGTACGAATCGGACGGAGCGAGGCTGGGTTTTCGCGATACCGGAGCAGGGCTGCCGGTGGTCTTTCTTCATCCCACGCCACTCGATCATGAGTATTGGCGTCCGCTTACCGAAGATCTGGCCGGCGTTCGCGCCATCGTTCCCGACCTGCGCGGCCACGGCAACTCGGAGTTGGGCGAAACCCTGCCGGTAGGCGGCTTCGCGCGCGTTCCCGACGCCCCGGTGCTGACCATTGAGCAGTTGGCCACCGACATTCTTGCCCTTCTGGATCATCTTCACGTGCCGGCGGCAGTTTTTGCCGGATGCTCGATCGGCGGCTATGTGCTGCTGGAGTTGTGGCGCAGGGCCCCGAAGCGGATGCGGGGGCTGGCGTTTGTCTGCTCCAAGCCGCAGCCGGACGCCGAGGTCAACCTGCTGAAGCGCGCGGAAAACATTGCGCAAGTGAGAGCCCAGGGCACGCGGGCGCTGTTCGACGGCATGGCGCAGAACCTGATCGGGAAAACGGCGCGCCTGCGCCACCCTGAGATCGTGGCCGAGTTGCGGGCCCGCATGACTCTGACTCCGGAGGCCGCGGCAGCCGTGCAGGCTGGCCTCGCCACGCGGCCCGATTCCGTGCCCACCGTCGCCACCATCGGCGTGCCGGTGATGGCCATCGCCGGCGGCGAAGATACCACCGTGAGCCGGGCCGATATGAAAGTCTTCCGCACAGCGCCGGGCGGGTGCGAGTTCCACCTGCTGCCTCACTCCGGCCACTTTGCCGCCTACGAGCAGCCGCGGAAGGTGGCCGCGCTGTTGGCGGAGTGGCTGCGGCAACTCGAGGCCTGAGGTTTCCAGTCCTTACCAGGGCGGCTCGAAGAGATGGATAAAATGCTGTAGGCTCAAGAGAGAAACTTTCTTTACGGGAAGCCCATCTTGGCCGCATCTGTTAGTTCGTCTTCATCGCCCCGTCCCTTTTACTACCCCCAGCCGGGGAGCGCGCTTCATTGCGGCAAGGTTTCGCTCGAAGGTCTGGCCAGGCGTTTTGGCACGCCGCTCTACGTCTACTCGGCCGATCAGATTGTGGAACGGCTGGGCATGTTTCAGCAGTCGTTTCGCGGGCGCGAGCACCTGGTTTGCTACTCGGTCAAAGTCAACTCGGCGCTGGCCATTCTCAAGCTGCTTGCCGGCCGCGGGGCGGGTTTCGATATCGTCTCCGGCGGCGAGCTGGAGCGGGTGTTGGCTGCCGCGCCCGAAGCTGTGGACCGGGTGGTCTTCTCCGGCGTGGGCAAGACAGCCGGCGAGATCGACCTGGCGCTGCGGGCCGGAATCCTGGAAATCAACGTGGAGAGCGAGGCGGAGCTGAAGCTGCTGGCCGCGCGCGCGGCCAAGCTCAAAAAGAATGTGCGCTTCGGCCTGCGCGTGAACCCCGACGTCTCAGCCGAGACCCACCCCTACATATCCACCGGCCTGCGCGAGCACAAGTTCGGCGTGGATATCCGGCAGGCGAAGAGGATTTACAAGAGCGTGGGCGGCAACCGCTGGCTGGAGCCTTACGGGGTTAGTTTCCACATCGGGTCGCAGATTCGCTCGGCGGAGCCCTTTGGCGCGGCCATGGAGCGGATCGCCAGGCTGTTGCGGCAACTCAGGCGCGAAGGCATCGCGCTCCAGGCCGTCGATGCCGGCGGCGGGCTGGGGATCGACTACCACGGCGGCAGCTTTGACGCGGCGGCCAAGGTAAGGGAGTACGCAGCAGCTATCGAGCAGGCGCTGGACGGCTTCGAGGGCCGGCTGCTGCTGGAGCCGGGACGGTTCATCGCGGCGCAGGCCGGGGCGCTGGTGGCGCGGGTGCTCTATGTCAAGCGCAACGGCCACAAGACCTTCGTGATTACCGACGCGGCCATGAACGACCTGATCCGGCCGGCGCTCTACCAGGCTCATCACGAGATTGTGCCGGTAAGGCCCAGGGCGGGGAAGTCACGGACCGTAGACGTGGTGGGGCCGATCTGCGAGTCGGGAGACTTTTTTGCGCGCGACCGCAAGCTGAGGCCGGTAGAGCCCGGCGACCTGGTGGCGCTGCTCGATGCCGGGGCCTACGGGATGGCGGAAAGCTCGAACTACAACAGCCGCCCGCGCGCGGCGGAGGTGCTGGTCGAAGGGGCGAAGGCGCGGCTCATCCGCCGGCGGGAGACGATGGCCGATCTGCTGGGGCCGGAGATACCTGCTGCTGGCAGCTGATTTTTCCCATTGAACAATACTGAAACTCGCGCCTTCGCCGGTTCGTCTTGATTAAGGTGTTCCAGGGAGGCTTTTACGATGCAAGCGGGATTGAAGTTTGTTTGTACACTGGTGATTGCTTCATTCACGATGGGGCTTTCCACAATGGTTTATGCGGACTCGCTGACGGTGAAGACCGCGCAAGGCAAGGTACGCGGCAAGACCATCAACGACGGCAAGGTCAAGGCGTTTCTGGGGCTGCCCTATGCGGCCCCTCCGGTGGGCGATCTGCGCTGGAAGGCGCCCGAGCCGCCGGTCCAATGGAAGGGCGAGCACGACGCGACGAAGTTTGGCGCGCACTGCGCCCAGGGCCATGTCTTTGACGACATGATCTTTCAGGACAGCGCGAACAGCGAGGATTGCCTTTTTCTGAACGTCTATGCGCCCGCCGGAGCCAAGGCAAAAAGCAAGCTGCCGGTAATGTTCTGGATTCACGGCGGCGGGTACGCGGGCGGCGCCAGCTCGGAGCCGCGGCATAATGGCGATTTTCTGCCGCTCAAGGGCGTGGTGCTGGTCACCATCAACTACCGGCTGGGCGTTTTCGGCTTTCTGGCCGCGGCCGACCTGGCCAAGGAGGGCGACGGCGCGGCAGGCAACTACGGCATGATGGACATGGTCGCCGCGCTTCAGTGGGTCAAGGCCAATATCAAGAAGTTCGGCGGCGATCCGGACAATGTAACCATCTTCGGCGAGAGCGCCGGCTCTTTGGCGGTGAGCACGCTGATGGCCTCTCCGGCGGCACGGGGGCTCTTCCAAAAGGGCATCGGCGAGAGCGGCGCCGCCTTCAGCGACACGCTGCCAACCGACACCCTGGAAGCGCGCGAAAAACAAGATGCGGAGTGGGTTGCTTCATAGGGGGTGGTTACACTGGCGGAATTGCGCGCGCTGCCGACGGACAAGGTCCTGGATGCGGCTAAAAACAAGAAGGGCGGCTTTTGGCCCGTTGTCGACGGCAAGTTCCTCACCGAGCCAGTCCCCGCCACCTACGCAGCGGGCAAACAGGCGCATGTGCCGCTGCTGGCCGGCTGGAATCGGGATGAGGGCAGCTTCTTCGCCATGCGCCCGGTGACCGCAGAGCAGTTCAAGGGCATGATTGGCGGCCTCTACAAGGAGCGCGCCGCCGAATTCCTCACGCTCTACCCCGCCGACAACGACGCGCAAGCGCTGCGTTCGGCCATCGACTACGGCAGCGATAACTTCATCGCCTTTGGCACCTGGAAGTGGATCGAGGCGCACCGCAAGACGGGTGAGTCGCCGGTCTATCGCTATCACCTGGAGCTGGCCGCGCCGCCAAGCAAGTATCACCCCGGCTCGTTCGCCTTCCACTCCGACGACATCGAGTACGTCTTCGGCACGCTGGACACCAGGCCCGGCGCGGTATGGCGGCCCGAGGACCGCAAGCTGAGCGAGCAGATGATGAGCTACTGGACCAACTTCGCCAAAACCGGCGATCCCAACGGGCCGGGACTGCCGGAGTGGCCGAAGTATGACAAAGACGACTCGCTCATCCACCTGGACTCGACCATCACCTCCGGCCCGGACACGCTGCGCCCGCGGTATGAGTTCCTGCTGAGGGGGATGCCGCCGATGCATTTCTAGAGCGGTTCCACAATTCACGCGCCCTTTTTTCATCGTGCAAGGTGCATTTCCTTGAGGGAAATGCCACTGGAGGGCAGTGGTTTAGGGGTACAGCAATTGTGGAACCGCTGTAGGCAGCCGCTGTGGCGGGGGTCTTGCCGCCGGGCAGGCCCCCACACCGGATCGGGATTGCCAGACAAATGGCAAAGGTCTGAAGGGCGTCCGGCTGAGGCGATCAAGGTTGAAGGCGAAGCCGTTTTCAGCCAAAGCCGGACGCGGCAACCCTGTAACAGCTTCAGCTTGACGGGGTTTCGGCCTGTCACAGCTCCCTGTACCGGGGTGCCCGAGAAAGCCCGAATGTTCGATAGATCAAAGCCGAAATGTGAATTTCTGAAGGATTTTGTTATTAAAGTGCGTTTTTTGCATAATTTCTGTTGAAAACGCGGCCGTAACGTGATTACAATTGGCTCTTCCTCAGAATTATTTGATGTTTTGGAGGTCATGGAATCCTTGGTTTTCGAGGTTTGCCCCCATGGTCTGCCCGATGTGTCAATCAGTTGCGTTGTCCATTATTCCCGCGGAAATCCGTCTTTATCGCAACGGCCCGCGCACTCTGAGCCATCCACCCATAACGCCTTCGCCGGATGTACAGGTGTGCCTCGATTGCGGCTGGTCGGAGTTCTCGATTCCGCGATCATGGCTTTCGGCGGGATGGTTGCGCTCGCTGCGCCCACAGGCTGTCCCCCGGAGGGAGGCTGAAATTGAGCCCTCGGAAGCGACCGCCCTGGTATCGTAGAGCGGCGTTTCGGCTGGGCCGGAATGGCCGCTGATTCCGGTGGAGGGAGTGGTTCGCCGGCGTTTCGTCGATCGCCTGGTTGCGAAGATCATATTGTGTGCAAAAAGGCCCCCAGCCGAAGCTGGAGGCCTTTTGTTCTTGCGCCGAAGGCGCGTACGCCTGGACGGCCAGTCCTAGTACATGCCGTCCATTCCGCCGCCGTGGCCGCCACCCGGAGCCGGCTTAGGCTCCGGAATCTCGACCACCAGGGCTTCCGTGGTCAGCAGCAGACCGGCGATCGAGGCCGCGTTCTGCAGAGCCGTGCGGACAACCTTGGTGGGGTCGATAACGCCGGCCTTCACCAGGTCCTCGAACTTGTTGGTCAGGGCATTGAAGCCGTAGTGCGGGTTGAAGGTATCTTTGTCCTTGGCCTTGCCCTCGATAACCTTGGCCGCCACCACCGCGCCCTCTTCGCCGGCATTGGCGACGATCTGGCGCAGAGGCTCTTCGAGCGAGCGGCGAACGATATTGGCGCCGATCTTCTCGTCGCC
>Ga0181533_1006309_pt1 | contig 10856 bp, 3 predicted proteins | sample PEATcosm2014_Bin_45_FD_119772 | JGI IMG/M metagenome (GOLD analysis project Ga0181533, IMG submission 119772) | Peatland microbial communities from MTU Mesocosm Facility, Houghton, MI, USA - PEATcosm2014_Bin11_60_metaG | ecosystem: Environmental > Terrestrial > Soil > Wetlands > Peat | place...
GAAGACCGGCAGCACACGTTGGCCTGAGCGAGCTTTGCGCAACTGGAGATGGGCCATCAGGGCGATGGACTTGGACGGGTTTTCCACCGCAACATCGAGCAAGCAAATGCCGTTTCGCTCCTGCTTGAAGGTAAGGACATCGAGGGCGACGGTCGGGAGCGAGTTGAGGGCCTGGAAGTTATCCTGCTGCCCTGGGGTTGCGCGCCAGTAGAAATTCTGCGAGAGGAGCCGGTCTTTTCCAGCATGGAGCCGCAATTTTATGAAGTGGACAGCCGAGAGGCGGTCTTCAGGGAACTGGATTGGACCCGCGTCGGTGGCGGCGCTTGCGGGAGCGGCGACTGTATGGGTTTGGAACCCTTGGCGGGAGCCGTCGAGGTTATAGACAGCAGCTTCGAGGGTGAGGCCCTCCAGAGGGCGCGGGGTATTGTTGATGACCATGACGCGCCAATCGTTCTGGTTCAACTGCACATGAATCGGTTCGCAGGCCTCGCGAGCGGCGTAAAGGGAGGAGTTGGGCTCGAGGTCGTGGCTGTAGAGTTGCCACACGAAACTGGGCTGGGCCGGGTGGCTCATCCAGGTGATGACGCCGGTGGCGGGGTGGAAGAGTTTGGCAAAGCGCCCTTCATAGAGGGCGCGGAAGCATTCGTAGTTGGCGAGTTGGGATTTGCGGACAAAATCGGCCAGGCTGGCGGGGAATCCATAACGCTCGGCAATGATGTCGGGATAGCGATCCCCTTGCTGGGCGCCGGCGCAGAAGTCGTGCTCGGCCCAGTCGTCGTTGATGACTTCCCAGTCTTTGGGCGGCATCATGGCGCGGACGGCCTCGAGGGTGGGGACGGAGATGGAACCGATCTCAGTTTTGAATGCCTCGCCAAAAGTGTAGAATTCGCGCGGGGTGCGCCAGTGGTACGGGCCGCCGGAGTTGACGCCGCGTCCGGAGGTGGAACTGGGCTGGTAGAGGCGTTCGGGGTCGAGTTCATTGATGAGCTTTTGAATGCCCTGGCCGATGGCGGGAGGAGGCTCGCCTTCGTTGCGGGCGCACCACAGGGCGATGCAGGGGTGATTGCGGAAGCGGAGGATCTTCTCGCGCACGTTGGCCAGGTAGAGCTGGATGTTTTCCGGCACGGGACCGTCAACGGGGTGGGGCTGGAAGAACTCGTCCCAGAGCAGCAGGCCGTAGTGATCGCACAGGTCGCAAAGGTCCTCGCTGGTGCTTTGGCCGACCCAGTTGCGGATGATGGTGTAATTGGCCAACTGGTGCATGCGCACGGCGGCGTCGAGGCGTTTGCGCGGGATGCGTTTCATGGCCTCGTCTATTCCCCAGTCGCCTCCTTTGGCGATGACCGGAACTCCGTTGACCGACAGCGCGAGGTTCTCTGAGCCGGGCAATGCGTACGTTATCTGGCGGACGCCGAAGTCCAGTTGGCGGGCGTCCGAGACGGCGCCTTTCTGGACAAAGGCCAGGCGCAATTTGTAGAGATTCTGCGGGCCAAAGCCGTTGGGCCACCAAAGGCGGGGTTGTTCGAGGCGCAAGGCCGGGGTGGCCGCTGGGGAGAAGGAGACCTCGAGGGCCTGGTTTGGTCCCAGGCTGACGTCTTGTGCGAAGGTGCTCCCTTCGATCGTGCCGGTAAGGGTGCCTGCCTGGGGGGTGTCAGTCGCATTGCGGAGCGTGGCGCGCACCGTGAGTTCCGCGCTGTCTGTGCGGGGCAAGGGCAGTTTCGAGGTTACATAGGGGTCTTCGACGACTACCGGCCCCGTGGCCGAGAGGGTCACATCCTGCCAGATGCCGGTGTCCCGGTCGCGAATGGTGGGAATCCAGTCCCAGCCAATGGTGCATAGGAAAGTCGGGCCGTCCAGGGCCGTGACGCCGCCGTTAGGCCCGGTGCCGCCGGCAATGGTTTTTTCTTTAACCGCACCCGGGTGCGGCTGCGGGAAGAGATGAACGGCCAGGGCGTTTGGGCTGCCGACCGTGACCTGGGCGGTTGCATCGAAGATGCCGCGCGCGAAGGCCCCCTCGATAGCGCCGAGTTGGTGTCCGTTGACCCAGACCTGGGCGATGTAGTTGATCCCGTAGAAAGTGAGCCAGATTCGCTTGCCGGCGTAGGATTGCGGCGGCGTGAATGTAGTGCGGTACCAGTAGCTCGCGCGGCAGAGGCTGTCGGGGATGGTTCGGTTGTTCTCTCCGTAGAGCGGCTCAGGATACACCCCATCATTGGCCAGACTGGTGAGAACCGTGCCAGGGACGGTTGCCCGGTGCCAGCCGGACGGTTGGAAATCGGTCCGGGAAACGGATTCGGCCCCCTGCGGCACGCTGGCGGCATCCTGGAGCTCCCACCCGGCTGTCAGATGGATGGGTTGGGCCGGCTCCTGGCTCGAGGCGGCAAGCGCGACCAAAAGGCAGGCCGCCCAAACGAGCGACCCGCCCGGAAGTCGAATCGGCATCCGGGAGCCAGGGGACTTGGTTGAGAGCGCGCGGCGGACGAAACAGGAATGAGCATTGAATTGTGTTGTCATAGAACAGACAGGTGGAAGGCCGCTGGCAAGCGCCTCGCACAACCCGGGCAACGATAGAGGACCGGGGTGACCGTGGCAAGAGCGGGTTTGCGCACCAAATCATCCAACAACAAGGGCGTCTTGACAAAGCCCCGCTCTGACCCAACCATAGCGGCAAAGCTGATGCCGCCAATTCGGAAACCACTTTCTGGCCAACGGGGCACAGGCCCGCTCATGCTGGCGGTGCTCTGGTGGCTGGGGCTTAATTCGTCGTATGGCGCCGACTGGTTTGTGCGAGGTGAGGGAGATGATTCTGCTGCCGGCACGAGCAGCAACGCTGCATGGCGCACGATTGAACGGGTGAACCACGCCCGGCTGGAGCCGGGCGACCGCGTGCTTTTCCAGGCCGGGCAGACGTTCACCGGGAACTTGCGCGTGACAGCGCAGGATGCAGGCACTGCCGGCCTCCCGGTCATTATCGGCTCGTTCGGGCAGGGGCGAGCGACAATCATGGCGGGCGCGGGGACTGGTGTGGCTGTCGAGAACGCCGGGGGCATCACTATCGAGAACCTGGTGGTCGCGGGAGCGGGGATAACGAACAACAGCGGATACGGCGTTCTTTGCGACAATACCCTGACTAATGCCACGATGCTCGACCACCTGAGCATCAACAACGTCGAGGTCAGCGGCTTCGGCAAGCACGGCATTCTGGTTAGCGGGGCGCCGGCGGGGTTCCGGCACGTTCGGGTTTCCCATTGTGTCATGCGCGGCAATTTGCTCGGCGGCATGGAGATCGCGGGCCGTTTGCCCTGGAATGCCCCCAATTACGCCCATGCGGACGCGCAAGTGACCGAGTGCCGGGCCTTCGACAACACGGGCGATCCGAACTACCACAAGAACCACTCCGGGAGCGGCATAGTTCTCTACGAGGTTGATGGCGGCGTCATCGACCGGTGCGTGGCCTGGAACAATGGAGCTTTGAATGGTTCAGGCGGTGGCGGGCCGGTCGGCCTTTGGACATGCGCTTCGCGGCGCGTGGTAATCCAGCACTGCGAGAGTTACGGCAACAAGACCAAAGGCGCGGACGGCGGCGGCTTCGACATCGATGGCGGCAGTGAAGAGTGCGTGCTCCAATACAATTATAGCCATGACAATGACGGTCCTGGGTTATTGGTCTATACGTATCCCTACGCCTCTCGCACTGACCATGGGAACGTGGTGCGCTTCAACATCAGCGAGAACGACTCGCGCAAGAGCCGCACATACGCCGGACTGTGGGTCCGCAACGACGGCAAGGGCATGACCGGGCTGGAAGTCTATAACAACACTGTGCTGGCGGGGCCGTGGACTGGCCAGGCCGCGGCCATCCACGGGGAGGGTGTGGAAGCGCGCTTCCGGAACAATGTCTTTCTGTCTGCTGGCGGTGCGGTTCCTCTGCGGGTTGCGAAGCCGGATGGCAAGCTGCGATTCGAGAACAACCTTTATTGGCGCGAGGGTTCTCCGGTCGAGATCGAGTGGGACCGGAAGGTTTATGCCAGCCTGGAGGAGTGGCGCAAAGAGACGGGCCAGGAAATGGCGGACGGGCGCCCGCTGGGCCTGTTCGAGAACCCGAAGCTCAGCGCCCAGGCAGCAGGGGTGCGCGCCGGCCAATTCGTCGGCGCTGCGAACCTTCAAGCGTTTCGTCCATCGCCAGGCTCACCTGCAACGGAAAGAGGGCTGTGTCTGCGAGGCGGTGGGCGGGACGTTGTCTCCGAGGATTTTGGTGGCGGGCGGCTGCCTGCGAGCGGCCCATGGCCACTGGGGGCCTTTGCCAGATGAAACGCGGGTTGTTGTTCAGGTGTGGGGCGGACCTCCGGTCTGCCAGTTCACGGAGCCTCCGGCTCCGTGACGCGGGTGCGGTCGAAACACCTGGCCAGAGGCCCGCCAAACCGGCGGACCAGAGGTCTGCCCCACGCTCCCATCTACAAGCTCCGGTTAGGAGCCGTAAAGAAATAACCTTTACAAGATGACGCCGGGATTCCGCCGGCTGGCAAGGCGCGAGCGAGGAGCATATCCCGGATCTGTGACGAGCGAGCAACGCCGCCAGCCGGCAGAAGACCAAGTCAGATTGTAAAGGTTATTTCTTTACGGCTCCTTACCTACGCCAACAGTTCCTGGATTTCTTCCCAGGTCAAGGAGCCGACGAAGGCCTCCTCACCGCCGAGGGTGGCCTGGATGACCTGGCGTTTGCGGTTTTGCAGGGTCAGGATATTCTCTTCGACCGTGTCGCGGGTAATCAGTTTGTAGCTGGTTACGACCCTGGTCTGCCCAAGGCGATGGGCGCGGTCGGTGGCCTGGTCTTCCACGGCGGGGTTCCACCAGGGATCAAAGTGAATCACGGTGTCGGCGCCAGTGAGGTTCAGGCCGGTGCCGCCGGCTTTGAGGCTGATGAGGAAGACAGGGATGTCGCCATGGTTCTGGAACCGGTCCACGACCGCCGCGCGATCTACAGTCGAGCCGTCGAGGTAACAGAACTCGATGCCCTCGGCCTCGAGCTTTTCCTTGAGGAGCCCCAGCAGGCTGACGAACTGGCTGAAGACCAGCGCGCGATGGCCGCCATCGACAACTTCCTCGAGCAGTTCGTCGAACACATCGAGCTTGCCCGAGGCGTTGGCCGGGTCCACGCCTTCAAGCTTGAGCAGCCGCAAATCGCAGCAGACCTGCCGCAGCCGGAGCAAGGTGGTGAGGACCATCATCCGGCTCCGCGCTTGACCTGAGGCATCAGCCGCCGCGCCGAGGATTTCCTTGCGGCTGGCCTCGATGACCTGCTGATAGGCGTTGCGCTGGTCGGGGGTAAGTTCGCAGAACGACACTTGCTCGAGTTTCGCCGGCAGGTCGGCGGCCACTTCTTTCTTGAGCCGGCGCAGCAGGAAGGGCCGCAACCGCCGCGCCAACCGCGCCTGGGCCGGGGCGTCCTTCTCGCGCGTGATGGGCAGTTCGTAACGCTCGCGGAAGTCCTGGGCCGTCCCGAGATAGCCGGGCATGAGAAAGTCAAAGATGGACCAGAGGTCGAGCACGGAATTCTCCAGCGGCGTGCCGGTAAGGACGATTCGCTGCCGCGCCCTGAACGATTTGACCGCCTGCGCGTTTTGGGTCTGGCGGTTCTTGATGTGCTGCGCTTCATCAAGCACCACGGTGTCAAATTCCAACTCTCGGTAGCGTTCGGCGTCGCGGCGGACGAGGGCGTAGCTGGTGACAATGAGGTCGCTCTGCGGGATGCGGGCAAAGGCGGCGTGGCGCTCGGGTCCGTGCAGCGCCAGCACCTTGAGGGATGGGGTGAATTTCCCGGCCTCTGCAACCCAGTTGAACACGAGGCTGGTCGGACAAATCACCAGCATCGGGGCACCGTCCGGCTCCAGGCGGCGGAGGCGCCGCAGGAAGGCCAGGGTCTCGAGGGTTTTGCCCAAGCCCATCTCGTCGGCGAGGATGCCGCCGAAGCCGTTGTCGCGCAGGAACTGGAGCCAGGCCACGCCCTGCTTCTGATATGGCCGGAGCACCGGGTCGAGGTCGTCGAGCGGGGGGCATTGGAGCTTTGCCTCGCCGCTTTGGATGGCGGCGCGCTCGCGCCAGGCCGCCGGGGCCTGGAGTTTCCAGGCGCCCTGCTGCCGCAGGGTGGCGTTCAGAAAGCCGGCTTGGGCATTGCTCAGGCGGTAGCCCTGTCCGTGCTGCTCGGGGGCGCAATCGCGCAGCACCTCGTGCAATTCCCCGACGGCGTCCGTATCGATGAGCGCCAGCCTGCCGTTCTTGAGCCGGGTGTGGTTTTGGCCCGAAAGGAGCAGGCGTTGAATCTCGGCGGGCGAAAAGGTTTGTCCGCTGCCGGAGGCGAACACGACGCCCAGATCGAACCATTGGAGGCCCGAGGGGGTGATTTGGAACTGAGGCTCGATGCGTTCGAGGCCGTGGGCTGCGGTGCGTTCGAGCCGTTCCTCGAGCGTCACGCTCCACTCGCGCTGGAGCTTGGGAAACTCGCGGGCGAAGAAATTCAGCACGGCATTCTGCCCGGCGAGCCGGAGTTTGCCCTGTGCGTCCGGGCCGGAGAACCCGCTGCGTTGCAAACGGGCCAGCGCCGCGCGCTCGGCACCCAGGTCGCGCGTGGAGTAGCGCGTCGGTACGTCCGGGTCGGGCAGCCATACGGTCTCGTCGCAGGCCGTCACGCCCAGGGTCATGATGCGCGGACCATAGCCGCACTGCAGCAGGCCGTCGAGTTGCGCCAGGCCGCCCCTGAGTTCCAGGAGGAAGCGGGGCGCCTGCGGCTCGAGGGCAAAGTCCTGGAGTTTGAAATTCGCTTCCACCTGCCCGGCGGCCATCAACCCGGGCCAATGCTGGCTGAGGAAGAGCGGCACCTGCGGCCGCGGCACTCGCACCGGCTCCTGGAGCAGGTTGCGCAGCATCGATGCCGGCGAAGAGGGCGGGAGGCCAGTCCCGCCCGAAGGCAGCGGGCCGAGCGGCTGGAAGGTGTGGTCTTGCCAGACCCAGTCCTCGAGTGTTGCCAGGGATGCCGGTTTGGACTTGAGGGCGAGGACGATCTCGCCGGTCGCTTCGAGGGTCGCGCGCAAGGGCAGGTTGAGCGGCGTCCTGGCGATGGTGACGGGAGTTGCTTTGCCGAGCGTGACGTTGGGATGTTCGGCCAGGGCCGGGAGCAGCGAGGCCAGGTCCTTGAGCGGGAGTTGGAGCAGGGCGGGTGTTTCGCCCCCGGCCAGGGTTTCGAGCCGCTCGAGCACCGCGGTGTCTTTGGGCGAGAAGGTGTAAGTTCTTCCCTTGGGCAGCGCGCTGAGGGGGCAGCGTCCGCCGCTCCACTTGGCCTCGAACACGAGCATGACTTTGCCGCGCGCCAGGGCCTGGTCGAGGTTGGGCGGGAGGATGATGAAAAGCTCGGCCGGTTCGCCGCCAGCACTCCGTTGCAGGGCCGGGGCGCCCTTGGGGACGGGCGCCAAGGCCCCGGGGCGTGTCGAGGAGCCTGGCGGGGAGAGGGCCGCTTGTGGCTCCCGGGCCTTGAGCCAGTGCAAGCCGACCCCTACGACGTGCGCGCAAATCTTGCCCCATTGGCGCGCCTCGCGGCAAGTACAGAGGTTCTCGAGGTCAATGTCACTGTTGATCACGAGCGAGGCGCGGAAGGAGATGTCCTCGACCCGGACCACCCCGCGCAGCAACGGCGGCGCCCAATACGAACTGAGCACCTGGCCCTGCGCCAGGCAAGCGCGCGCCCGCTTCATGACCTCCCAGCCGGCGGCCTTGCTCAACAGGGCCTCTGTAAGTTCAACTGACACCGGCACCAATATGGAGGCACTTGGCGAATTGCCAACTGCCAATCATCGTTAAGCCGGCGGCGATAAGAATGGATTGTCAATCTGGGCTTATCGTGGCAAGAATCAGGGGCAGCATTATGGATATGCATATTCAACGTCCGCACGAGGGAAGGCTATTTGAGCTGTTCCACTCCGTGAAAGGAGACAGCATGAAAACGATCCAGCAAACCTGGAGACAATCCCTGACTGCCTTTGCGCTCCTGGCAGCCATCCATGGCCCAGACGCCGTCGCGCGCGAGACCCAAAACCAGGGTCAACCCCAAGCGGCAGCGCCTGCGGCCCCCCATCGGCTGGCCGTCCGCACATTCAAGGTGGACGCCAACACTCTGGTGGCTGCGAGGCAAGTTGATCTTTCGGATTATTTCAACGGCTCGCTTCATCAAGGCTGGCTCCCTTCCACCGAGAACGGCACCGCCGCACAAAAGAATCTGCCGATGCCTTTGGGCGTAACGATATTCGATGGCGTTGAGTTCAATGTGCGGGGGCTGGTACAGCTCTCCGGACAGACCATCAAAGGCTATGGCGCGAATTTTCCCGAACAAGTCCCCGGGATGAAAGTCGGCCAGAAATGCAAACGCCTTCACTTTCTGCACGCGGCGGGCTGGGCAAACTACGTGGAAGAGGGCGTCCAGATTGGAAAGTACGTCCTCCATTATGCCGACGGCTCGCAACGGGAAATCCCGCTGCTCAACGGTGATAACGTCGGAGACTGGGGGGGTATTTCCACGGAGAATCCAAAACATGCCGCCATCGTGTGGACAGGCCACAATGACACAATGGATCTTCGGGTGTTCAAGACGACTTGGGAAAATCCTCTGCCGGATCAACTCATCGAGACTATTGACTACGTCTCCGACATGACAGTTGCTTCGCCTTTTTTGATTGCGATTACCGCCGGGTCTGATGAGCCGAGGCGCGAGCCGCTCCAGCCGGAGCCGGTGGCTCAGGAAAGGGGGTCCGGGTTTTTGCCAGTGGTTGCCGGGCAGACACTTCTCCTGGATGACTTTGCCTCCGACACCGCCCTCAATACGTCGTTGTGGACGACTCAATCTCGAGTCCTGGGCGCCCTTCTCGCCAATTACACGTCACAGTGGGTGGACCCAACGCTGAGTTTTGGGCCGGGCGGAATGCAGATGTCCGGCATCGGCGCAGAAAATGAATTTACCGGGCTGGCATCGGTGCAAACGTATTCGCCTCCACTGACATTGGCGGTGACTGTAGAAGGCATAATCGCCAATGGGAATCCGTTTGAACTTCTTCTGGTAAGCAGTGATTTATCTTCCCGGATGTCACTCTCAGGAAATTTGAACAGCGCGAACCCTCCTTACTACGGCATTTGGGTGAATTACACGGGCAGCGGAACTACATTCCACATGGGGGGCGACTTGTTCTTCTCCAAACCTACGACCAATGTCCCTTATACGATCCAACTTTCCGTGGACGAAGCCGGCAACGGTACTGCGTTGCTGGCGGACACAAATGGAGACTTATTGTGCTTGCGAACCGGCCTCTCCGTGGGAACCGCGCCATTTTACGCTGTCTTGGCGCAGCGCGAAGGCCAGCCAAATACAGTGGGCACAAACGTTGCAGTCTGGCACCGTGCAAGTGTGGTCCAAGGGGCTAGAAAAACAACCCCGGCGGGTCATTGCACCTCTACCGCACAACGCTCGACAACCCCAAGTCCAACACGCAGGTGACGGCCATTGACTACCTTTCCACCATGGCCAATCCGGGGCCGTTCATGGTCGGACTCACCATCGAGTAACCCGGTCCGACAAGACGTTTGATGGTAGCCGTGGACTTCCAGTCCACGGCTCCATGGCCCAGGCTCTGCGTCGCGTAGCGACGCTTGACGGAACGCGAGCCGGACGCCTTTGGAAAACTGCGCTGCCACTTTGTCAGCGGCCCTGGTCGGACGGGCGCGCTCCGCCTTTTCTCCGTGACGCGCCGCCGGATCTCCGGTCAAAGGAATCGTGTTTTGGCGGCCTGAACTCGTGCGAAAAAACCGGCTGCGTTTCCTTTCCCGTCCGTTTGGCGGACGATGTCGTTAAAGGCCCTCCCTTGTAGGGCATCGAGTGATTCTCCCGGCCGGCTGCAGACCCGATCCAGCCACAGGGATGCCTAAGTGGTCCATTTCATAAATACGGTAACGTAATCAACGGTTCTTTTTCGGTAACCGTTCACAGGTTACCCCGGCGGAGGGGCAGTTTATTGTGGCGTGAGCGGACAGAGCCGCAGGCCGCCATGCAGAGACTGGCGAGAATGTGACCGAGCCTTCACGACGAATCGAGGAGACCCCATAATCTCCTCCTGGCCGCCGATCCGTGATTTGGCGTTTCTGTCGAACGTCCGATCATATTATCGAAGGCTAGCATACGTGCGGCGGTGGTTCCAGTCGATGCGGCGGCAGGGCCGGCGGGAAAACCCAGTCAATCAACCCAGGAATAATGCTGAAGGTTTAGCGGGGCGGATCGGCGTTATCTCCTCCGCCGTGGCAACCAGGCGCGGGCCGGAACGCGCGCGGCCTGAGCGCCGCGCGACATTCCCGACCTCCTCAGCCCGTAAGCCCCGCCTTAATCGCCAGCGGGCGGCTCTCCCACCGCAATTACATAAGTGATGTCGCTCACAAAGGAAGGCGAGACGCGCCGGCCGACTATGGCGGTCGTGCGAATAACGTGTTGGCCGGCCGCCAGCGGTTTGAGCATCAGAAACACACCTTCGGCCACCGCCGGGCCAATGGTGGTCCCACCGGCAATGCACGTGTCGCCAAAAAGGACGCTCAAATAGTTATCGTTTTCGGGCAGTGTGTAACTGAAGACCTTCGAGTGGACCAGGTAAGGCGAGTGCTGCGGGTTGGTCAATCCGGGGATGGTCACGCCATCGACCGTGCAGGTCGTCTCGGAAACCTCGTTCCACCACGCTGCCTCGCGCGCGCGCAACTCATGCACGGTGAAATCGGTGAACGGGCAGCCGGCATTGTCGAGCCAGGTGCTCAGCACACTTAAAAACAAAGCGGTC
>Ga0181533_1006313_pt1 | contig 10853 bp, 11 predicted proteins | sample PEATcosm2014_Bin_45_FD_119772 | JGI IMG/M metagenome (GOLD analysis project Ga0181533, IMG submission 119772) | Peatland microbial communities from MTU Mesocosm Facility, Houghton, MI, USA - PEATcosm2014_Bin11_60_metaG | ecosystem: Environmental > Terrestrial > Soil > Wetlands > Peat | place...
CCGATGTAATACATAGGTTGCATGGGGGAGCCTCCTTGGTGTCTCTGAATCAGCTCGCTGGCTGAGTTCAGCTTTTGTACACCAAGCGCTCCTCCCTCGACCTATACATTCAAACTTACCGGGTTTGCGGTGAAGGAGTTCTGGGACACAGTTCAAGCATCCTCATCCCCTAATCGAAACGGACGGAAAAGCAGGCCCATGCTTCCGCAGCGACCGCGCGTGATTCCATCCCGCGATCGCTCCAGCCAGCAGACCCAAGGGGCCGCAAAACATCCCAGTGAGTTTTGCTAGGACGTGTGACTCTAATAGCACAGCGGCCAAAAACCCAACCAGCAAAATCACTGGTCCGACGATGATGAACGCCAAAAACATTCGTTTGAACGTCTGACCTTTGGCTGGGCTGATTGCCAGTGCAAAGACACCAAAGGGAATGGAAAGGCTGGTAGCGATGATATACACCAGAGCGATAACCCAGGATAGGTAGAACATGGCCCTTCCTAGCACCGGAAGTTTATATCTACTAGGCGTACCCGCGCAATAACTGCCGCGCCGTTCGGAGGCATCTCATGCCGAAACGAATCTGTGATTTTGGAGGCCCAATCGAGTGCCAAATTCGTTTATGTGCCTGGTAAACGCGCTAACCGTAAAGGTGGAGGCTAGTACCCAAGTTACCGGTAAGGCGGGGGTTGGCACCGCCCCAATCGGAGACGTGGGGTCTAGCAGGGCACCCGCCCTACCCGAAAATATCTTTCACTTTGTCAAAAATATTGGAATCCCGCTCCGCCGGCTTGTTTTCCACCTTCATAGTGGCGTGAAGCTGCTCCATCAACTTGCGCTGCTCGCGCGTCAGCTTCGTCGGCGTCAACACGCGCACGTGAAAATACAAATCCCCGCGCCCCCCGCCGTGCGGATCGGGCAAACCCTTGCCCTTCAGGCGGAAGACGGCGCCGCCCTGCGTGCCCTCGGGAATCTTCAGCGTCTCTTCTCCGTTCAAGCCGGGAACCTGCAGCTCCGTGCCCAGCGTGGCTTGCGCAATGCTAAGCGGCACCGTGCAGTACAAATCCGCGCCGCGCCGCTCGAAAAACTTGTGCTCCTTCACTTCCAGGACGACATACAGATCGCCCGCCGGACCGCCGTTCGGCCCCGGCTCGCCTTCCCCCTGCACGCGCAGCCGCGTTCCCGTATCCACGCCGGGAGGAATGCGCAATTCAATCGTGCGCTCGCGCTCCATGCGTCCCTGCCCATGGCAATCCGCGCAGCGTTCCTTCACGATTTGCCCGGCGCCCTGGCACGCGGGGCACGTGCGGTTCACCGTGAAAAATCCCTGCTGGTAGACCAACTGGCCGCGCCCGCCGCACGCCTGGCAGTTCACCACGCCAGTGCCCTTTTTCGCGCCGGTGCCGTTGCACGCCTCGCAATATTCCATCCGCGGCACGCGAATCTTCGTGCTCACGCCCATCGCCGCTTCGTCGAAACTCAGCGTCATGTCATACCGCAGGTCCGAGCCACGTTTTGCGCGGCTGCGTCCCCCGCGCCGCCCACCCGCCGCGCCGAAAAGATCCTCGAACCCGAAAAAGTCGCCGAAAATGTCGTGGAAGTCCTGGAAGATCGTGCCATTGAAGTCGGGTTGCGCCCCGGCGCCCGCCAAACCAGCGTGCCCGTAGGTGTCGTAAATCTGCCGCTTCTGCGCGTCGCTCAGGATGCTGTAGGCCTCCGTGCTTTCCCGGAAGCGCACCGCGGCTTCCTCCTTGTGCGCCGGGTTGCGATCGGGATGCCACTGCAGCGCCGCCTTGCGGTAGGCCGCCTTGATCTCTTCGACCGAAGCCGTCTTCGCCACGCCCAGAATCTCGTAATAGTCTCGTTGCTGTCCGCGGGTCATGCGTTTTCCCTTTGCGTCCCTTCTACGCTAGCAGTTTACGGCGCTCAGCCATCAGTTATCAGCGATCAGGAAGCAGTTGTCAGTGAAGAGTTATCAAATATCAGGAACCAGTTGTCAGTAATCAGTTATAAGTTTTCAGTTACCCGGCCCCACACCGCTGCTCGGCTCGCCTGAATGCTCTGACTGTTTCCCAGCACCATTCTCAGGCGCCGAACTTCTAAACTCTTCTCTTTTCCTTTCTTTTCTTCTCTTCTCCGAAAACTAATAACTGAAAACTGATTACTTACAACTGCTCCTAGCACGCCTCCCTCTTCGATGCGCCGCCCGGGTGAACCGCTACGCGCACCAGCGCCGGCCTCAACACCCGCCCATGAAACTCGTACCCCGGCTGAAACACCGCCAGGATCGTGCCGTCGGCATGCTCGGTGGTTTCGGTGCGGTCCATCGCCTGGTGCAGATGCGGATCAAACGTCTTGCCCAGCGGGTCGATGCGCTTTGCCCCCAGCTTCGCCACGTTGTCCATCAGTTGCTTGTAGATCAGCTCAAAGCCCTTGCGATAGCTTTCATACTCCGCTTCGCGATGCGCCGCCAACGCGTTCTCGAAACCATCCAGCACTGGGATTAATCCTTCGATAACCCGCGCCGTGGCCCGCCGCCCGTCTTCGCTGCGCTCCCGCTCAATCCGTTTGCGGTAATTGTCGAAGTCCGCCTGTCGTCGCAGCAGCGTCTGCCGCAAATCTTCCAGGTCCGTGGCCAGTTTCTTCACGTCTGCTTCTTCGCGCACGGCATCTTCCACCACGGCTTTGTCTTCCGCGGCCTGGCCCACGTCATCGCTATCGGACACGTTCAGCTTGCTTTCTCGGTCTTTCATACCTCATCCCTCAAACCAGTTTGCTATTCGATCTTGCTCAAGGCTTCGCTGAAAAGCTGCGCCACGTAGGCCACGGCAGTCATCGCGCGCTCGTAGTGCATGCGCGTCGGCCCCAGCACTCCCAGCGAGCCTTGCACGCGGTCGCTATGCGAATAGGGCGCGCTGATGAGCGCGATATTCTCTCCGCCAGGAGAAAACTCTTTCACGCCGATTTGCACGAACACCGGCTCCGGCGTCTCGATGCACGCGTTCAACAACGCCACCAGCCGGTGCTTCTCCTCAATCGCCTCCAGGAGTTCCCGCAGTTGCGCCTGGTCCGGAAATTCCGGCGACCCCACGATTTGCGCCGTGCCTTCCACATGCACCTGCTGCTCCGTGCTTTCCCCGAGAATACCCGGATCGCATAGCGTCAAAGCGCTGCGCACGATGCCTTCGTACTTCTCCCGCTCGTTCGCCAGCTTCAGCAGCAAGTCTCCGCGAATCGCTTCCAGCGTCCACCCCGAATAATGCCGGTTCAGAAAATCGGCGGTGGCGTCAAGCTCCTCCTGTGTAAACGGCCGCGCCGGCCGCAGCACTTTGTCCCGCGTGTGGCCGCCGGGCGAAATCAGCACCACCACCACGCGCCCGTCCGGCAGCAGCCACATCCGCGCGTGCTCCAGAACCGTCTTGCGCAGTGGCGGCGACACGATGATGCCCACGCCCTTCGATACTTCCGCAAGCACGTGCCCCGCGCGTTCGGTTATCTCTCCCGCGGAAACACCCGCGGCCATCTCCCGATTGATCCAGTCGCGGTCCTCAACGCTCAGTGTCGCCTGCGAAGCAATCTCCTGCGCAAAAAACCGGTACGCCTCGGCAGTTGGCACTCGCCCCGCGGAAGTGTGCGGCTGGTAGAGGTAGCCGCCATCTTCCAGGTCCGCCATGACGTTGCGGATCGTCGCCGTGCTCAACGATTCATCGAAGCGTTTGGAGATGGCGCGCGAAGACACCGGCTCGCCCGTCTCGATGTACGTGCGAACAAGGTCAGCCAGAATCTGCCGGTTACGCCGTTCTTGGAGTGCGAGGTTCCTCATGATGGCAGCACTCGCCAAGGGGTGCTACCTACCATTCTAGGAACCCTGTCAAGCCCCGTCAAAGCCTCACAGCCCTCAGTTTCTAACCAACCAGGCGCTCTATTCCCAGCTCTCGCGTTCCTTCTTGAGATAATCCACCGAGTACAATCCGCGGCCAATCCCAGTGATCGCGGTCCTGTAGGATTTGGGTTTCCGAAGGACGATCATGTCATCGCCCATCAGAACTACAAGCAGCTTGTCTCCGGGTTTAAGGCCCAATCTCTGACGAGCCTCGCGCGGGATGACAATCTGGTATTTGGATGAAAGAGTAGCGTCCGCCATTCTTAACATTTAGAACAGATTAAAGCCGTGGGTCAAGGCTTACACACCGCGGTTTCCCCAAAGAAGAGATTGAAAAACGCCGCCGGAAAACTACTCCCTACGCTCTTGGAGTCGACAACGCTGCGGCACTGGCCTGGTCGTTCGTCCAACCAACTCTGCGCTCGTCAGCGCAGTTATCAGTCAGCCCTCAGGATTGCGCCGACGATTTCTTGTGACTTGCAGACTTCCCGCCGCCTCCAAAAATAATGCAGGCGCCCAGAATGAAACCAAAGTTGTACCAGCCGCCGTTGTTATGCACTTCATAGAAGTGCACCTTGTCCGAAAACAGCGAAATGATGAACGTAATCGGGCAGATCAAGCCGTGCCACAGGCCAAGCCAGAATCCCGCGATGCTTCCATGGGCACCCGCGCTGTGCGCGAGCACATTCGGACCTGCCGCACAACTCACCAGGAATAAAGCGGCCACAATGCCCAGGCCCAGCAAAAACGCCTTTTGAAATCGCATTTGTTTTCTCCCGTTCCCTGTTCTAAGGATGGTTACCCGGAATCCTATACGGTAGATACGGCGACACGGCCCAAAAAGTCTCACATGGTCTCTTCACGTGCCCTCCCGCACCGTTTGTAGGGTAGGTCTTGCGGTCTCTTCGATTCAAACTTACAAATCCAACTCCCATAACTTGTCATCCGGCCTGCCCCGAGCTTCGAGGGGACCGAAGCGGCCCGATTTTTCTTTCGCACCGCATTTTGGCGCGTCGGGCCGCGCAGTGGAGGTATCTGCTTTCCCGCGCTTCCGTCGGCCTCTTTCTTGTGTAGTGCCCGCCTTTTTACCCTGAGCCTTGCGAAGGGCCGAGGCGGGCCGCTCTTCTCCGCAATTCTCCCTGCACTTAGGGTCGAATACAACTTGTCTCCGAAAATCTGGAGGCGCGAGGCGGAATCGAACCGCCGATGAGGGTTTTGCAGACCCATGCCTTGCCACTTGGCTACCGCGCCAAACTCTTTTGCACCGCCGTCTTCCCCGCTCTCCCAAAACAAAAATCCCACCGGCCAGTTCTCTGGTGGTGGGTCGCTTTCTTCCCTCGGGCTGAACTGTGAGTTCTACTCGTTCAACCTCCCCGCACCAGAAATCACACGTGTGCCGCACATACAGCCACAACACATCCGCGCGCTCTCCTGTGGGTTGGTCATCATAAATTCAGCGTAGCGCCGCCCACGTTTCGTGGCCAACGCAAATTTCCAATGCCTTTCATCGGGTTTCTTGCGGATGCGTTCCAACTGAGAATCCTGCGTAGAGAGCCATCCGACCTTGTGCTCTATTCCGGCTGGACTTCGTTCTTAATTTCTTCCCGCTGCGCGCTCCGCGAAAGCAGCCGGTTCGCCGAGGCATTCGGCGGAGGGGTAGGTGCTGCCACTCCGGCCGTCTCCGAGCCCAGCCCCAGCTTCTGCAGCGTCAACGCATCCAGTTTGCCCGTGGGACTCAGCCCATGCGCCGACTGGTATTTCCTCAATGCGTCGGCAGTGGAACCGTCCCACTTCCCCGTGGGCACGCCCTCGTACGCGTTATTCTTCGCCAGCGCAGCCTGAATCTCGCCAACGCGATCGGGCGTCGGCGCAGCCTGCCCCTTCACGCGGCGCGATCTTTTCCTCGATGAGCCTTTCCCGGATTTACTGGATTTCCTGGCCGTAGTTCCCGTCGTCTTGACATGAGACGTGGCCGCGCTGCTCGTAGCGCTTTTGTGACTCTCACTCGACGCGGTCGACTGTGCGGCAGCCGCGGGCATACTCCAACCGCCCGCAGCCATAGCCGCAACAATCCAACCTGCGAATGTTTGCCTGCAGAGCCAGGTGCGCATGTCTGGGCTTATGCGTCCTCGGTCGTCGATTACTTGCCGTCCGCCGGCACAACGCCCGGCAGAAACACCGTCACCGTCCGGTCGTTGTAGCTGTGGCGGCGTACTTTGAACACCACGTTATCGCCGGCCTTGAGCTTGCCGATGGCCTGGCGGTAGTCGTCCAGGGAATTCACCGCCTGCCCGTTCACTTCGGCGATAACGTCGCCGGGGCTGAATCCAAGGTCGTCGGCGAAGCTGGCGGGCTCAACTTCGCTCACCACCACGCCCTTCTGCCCTTCCATGCCCACGCGCTGCGCGCGCTCGGGCGTAAGCGCTTCCACGTGCAAGCCGAATTCCGCCGGCGCCGGTTCATCGGGCGTGCCATTAATGCGGTTGGCCGTATTCGGGAAAACGTGCGTGCGATCCTCGACCGTCGCCGAAGTCTCGCGCTGCTGCTTGTCGCGGTAATAGGTGATCTTGACCTTGCTGCCGATCGGCGCTCCCGCAATCGGGTTCACCAGATCGTTCCCCGTTTTCACCGCCGTGCCATTGATGGCCGTAATCACATCGCCATCCTTCAACCCCGCCTTTTCCGCCGGGCTGCCGGGCTCAATGCCCTGGATAACCACGCCGTACGGCGCGCCCAGATATTTCAGCGTCATCTGGTTGGTTCCCTGCTCTTCCTGGAAACTCACACCGATGGAGCCGCGCGTCACCCGTCCGCTCGTCACAATCTGGTTATACACTTCCCTCGCCGTTGAAGACGGCATGGCAAAGCCCACGCCCTCGTATCCGCGCCCGCCGGTAATGATCGCGGTGTTTATGCCGATCACTTGGCCGGCCATGTCCACCAGCGGTCCGCCCGAATTGCCCGGGTTGATCGCCGCATCCGTTTGGAGGAAGCGCTGGAACTGCCGGCCGATTCCGCCGCGATCCTTGGCGCTTATGATTCCCGCCGTCACCGTAGCGTTCAAGCCAAACGGGCTGCCAATCGCCAGCACCCAATCGCCCACCAGCACGCCGTCGGAATTACCCAGCTTGGCAAAAGGCAAGTCCTTCGGCACGTCAATCTTGATCACTGCCAGGTCGGTATCCTCATCCACGCCCACCACCTTCGCCGTGTACTTGGTGGAATCGCCGTTCAATTGCACCTGGATCTTGGTGGCCTGTTCCACCACGTGATTGTTCGTCAGGATGTAGCCGCGCCTGTCCACAATCACGCCGGAACCCAGGCTGCGCTCCGCCTGGGGCTGCGCGTCCGGCCGCCCGTCGAAAAAGTGGAAGAAAAAGTCTTCACTGGGATCGTCCGGGTCCATGGGGGAGGAGCGGTGCTTCTTTGACTTGCGGTCAATCACCTGCGTCGTGGCGATATTCACCACCGCAGGCTCCACGCGCGTGACAATCGCGTTAAACGAATTGGACGACGGAATGGGGTCCGGCAGCGCCAGCGGCGTGGCATTCGTTCCCGCGAACGACAGCGCTTTCATCGCGGACACCTTGCCCGATATCACTGTCCCGATAAGGATGCCGACAATCAGCGTTGCCGCCACCAGTCCCGCCACTACAATCTTGCGACGTCTCGTCCAGTCCACCATTTCTCTTACGTGATCCATCTTGCTTGCTCCTCTTTCGACCGCTTCCCAGTGCACCTTCCGGAAGTATAACATTCCACCCTGCGTGGAGTTTCTCTTCCCCTGGGTTGCGCCATTTGAATTACTGTCCCTATGGCCGGGTCGCTTCGGATACATTTCTACCCGCCTACATTAGACGCATCTCAGCCCCGCTTTGTTGTCTCTTTTCATCTCAAGCTTCTCCTGCCGGGTGCCCCAGGTTCGATTTTCTACCTGGGTCTTGGGTTTCTCTTGCTGTCGGCTATCGGCTAATAGCTGTCAACTCCCTATCCCAGTCCTCGCACCTCCTCTCTTCCTGCTGTGGGATGTTGACTATCGGCTAGTGGCTGAGTCTCTTCCTCAATTTCCCCTTGACTTCCGCACCGAATTCCCGCCTAATTATGGGAAGCCGCTTCGGCGGCCTCACGTGGCGATTTAGGGCGACTTGCTCCACGTAAAAAACTGCTAAAGAGCTGGCGAAGTCACAGACGTTCTGAGACCCTCCACGCACTTTGGCACGGAGGGTTTTTCATTTTCCCCCTCCGCGCTGCCCGACATCAATCTCCACGTCATTTCACACGGGGGCGCCCGGCCCGGCGTGTTATTCGGACCGAGCAGTCCACGGCGAGGTGACTTATGAAGGAACTCTATTTCTTACGATGCAGGGAATGTGGCAAGAAATTTGCCAACGCTCCCCTATCTTATTGTGAGGAGTGCTTCTCTCCGCTCGAAGTGAGCTACGACTACGAAGCGCTCGCCCACGTGGCGCACCGCGGCGCCCTCACGCACCGCGCCTTCAATATGTGGCGCTATGCGGAGCTCCTGCCGCTGCCGGAGGGCTTTACGCCTTCCGTGGCCATCGGAGGCACGCCCCTGGTCAAGTCCCGCAATCTGGGAGCGCGCTGGGGCGCAAAGAACGTCTGTTTCAAGAATGACGCGGTCTGCTTCCCCACGCTCTCTTTCAAGGACCGCGTCGTGGGTACGGCCCTGGCCGCGGCCCGCCGCTTTGGCTTTACGAAGATCGGTTGTTCTTCCACCGGCAATCTTGCCAACGCCGTCGCCGCGCAAGGCGCGCAACTCGGATTCGATACCTGCGTCTTCGTTCCCGCCGATCTCGAGCCCGCGAAGATCCTGAACACCGCGGTCTATGGCGCGCGCATCATCCGCATCAACGGCAACTATGACCATGTCAACCGCCTCTGCACGCAAATCGCCGACCGCTTCAAGTGGGGGCTCGTCAACGTCAACCTCCGCCCGTACTACGCTGAAGGCTCCAAGACGCACGGCTACGAAATCGCCGAGCAGCTTGGCTGGGAACTCCCCGACAACGTCGTTGTGCCCATGGCCGGCGGCTCCCTGATCGGCAAGATCGCCAAGGCGTTTTGCGAACTGGCGCATCTCGGCTGGGTCGAACCCAAGCAGGTGAAGTTCTTTGGCGCGCAGGCCACCGGTTGCTCTCCGATTGCCGACGGCGTGAAGCGCAATCTGCCGCGCTTCCAGCCGCAAAAACCCAATACCATCGCGCGCTCTCTGGCCATCGGCACTCCAGCCGACGGTCCTTATGCCCTGCGCCTCATCCGCGAATCCGGCGGCTGGGCGGAGGACATCTCCGATCCGGAAATCATTGATTCCATCAAGCTGCTTGCGGAAACCGAAGGCATCTTTGCGGAGACCGCTGGCGGCGTCACCACCGGAGTCGCCGCCAAACTCATCGCCCAGGGGCGCATTCGTCCCGACGAGACCACCGTCGTCTGCATCACCGGCAACGGCCTAAAGACCACCGACGCCATCGCCGCGGAGTTTCCGCCCTCCGAAGCCATCGAGCCGCGCCTCGAAGCCTTTGAAGCGCTCCTCGGTCAGAGCCTCGACAGTGAGGTTGCCGCCTGAAGCGCATTTTTATGCGAATTTCCACGCAAGCCACCCGCAACCTGGTTCCTCCTATGGAGCGCGCGTCGCTCTCCGTGAACCATCTACCTATCTGCTCTCGGGAGTGCACGCCTCCGCGTGCCCCTCAGGGAGTCTGGCAGCATGGTGGGTTGCGGCTTCACCCGCGACGCATCGCTCCAGCGCCAGCGGCGCGCCACAAGTTAGCCCAGCCCGTGAGGGCTGGGAATCTTTGCGTCAAGAATCGAGAGCGCCGTAGGTGCGGCACATCTTCCACGCAAATTCTCGCACTTCCGCATGCGCGCCGCAGGGGAGAGCGTAGCGAGGGATCTGCTTTTCTTTTCCCGCCGCCTGACGCGCATTTCCGAATTCTCGTTGTACACTATTGACAGGAGTCTCTAAGAATGGCCATCACCATCGAAATCCCCACCGCATTCCGCCGCTTCACCGACGGCATCCCCAAGCTCGATTCCGCCGCCTCCACCGTCGCCGAAGCCCTCAACGACCTGACCGCGCGCTATCCCGCCCTCTCGCGTCACGTCCGCGATGAACAGGGCCAAGTCCGCCAGTTCCTTAACGTCTATCTCAACGAAGAAGACATCCGCTTCCTCGGCGGCGAATCCTGCTTGCTCAAGGACGGCGACCGCGTCCTACTCGTTCCCTCCATCGCCGGCGGCTAATCCATGTGGCACAGTCATTCCTGCTTGCCCTGAGCCTCGAAGGGACTGTGCTCTTGGGTTTTTCCTCGTAGGGGCACAGACGGGTGCCCCAGGTGCCGGTTTTGTACCTGGGTCTCGGGTTTCTCTTCTCCGAAACTTAATACTTACAACTGAAAACTGATAACTCCGCCGTACCTGGGTCTTGGGTTTCATTTGCTTCCGAAGCGGCCGCCTTCTGCCTGCCCGCCGCAGGAGGAAGGCGCGTTGTTTGCACCCCGGATGGGGTTGCGGGGCACTCCGCTCTCCTCGCTCCGTCATTCCGAGCGGAGCGACCCGACATTACTCTTCCGCGCCGCAGTTTGGCGCGTCGGGTCGCGTAGTCGAGGAATCCCTCCGCGCTCTTCGCCAGGTAGGCAACATGGTCCTCAATGATATTCGACCCGCACCCCCACGCCTTCCCGCCTCCCCCCAAGATTCCCTTGGACTTCCCCCCTATCTGTGGTATTCTTTACCTGCGTTTGTTGCTCTTGTTTCGCCTTTTGTTTTTGAAGGGTCGCAGGCTACAACTTGCGGCCTTTTTTGTTTTCCGCCCGCTTCACCGCGGTGGGGAGAAACAACGGAAGACGCCCGGTATCCGCAAGGGTCCTGGAGAGAGAAGCATCAGATAGCTTATTTGAAAAGAGAAACTGCATTGAGTAAGGAACAAGGAACTGTAAAGTGGTTTAACGCG
>Ga0181533_1006315_pt1 | contig 10842 bp, 12 predicted proteins | sample PEATcosm2014_Bin_45_FD_119772 | JGI IMG/M metagenome (GOLD analysis project Ga0181533, IMG submission 119772) | Peatland microbial communities from MTU Mesocosm Facility, Houghton, MI, USA - PEATcosm2014_Bin11_60_metaG | ecosystem: Environmental > Terrestrial > Soil > Wetlands > Peat | place...
CGAGGCGGTCGCCCGGCTCCTGCCGGGGCTCGAGTTCGACCACTCGGTCGCGGACGACCGGCCGGAGTTCGTCGGGCGGGAGCGGTTCCCCGACGCCGACCGGCGGGAGGTCGTCGCGCCGGGTCACCTGTTCGAGGTGTTCGACCCGGCGGAGTTCACCCACCTCTACCTGCTCGGCTACGATGCGCTGCGCGACCTCGAGGTGCTCGCGGAGGCGATCGGCCGCTTCCCGAACGCGATCGGCCTCATCGCGAGCGCGTCGAAACGAGCGCACGTCTACGCCCGGCTGCGCGAGCGCGGGATCTCGCGGGAGGCGCTCGCGCGCGTCCGCTCTCCGGTCGGGGTCGAGATCGGCGCCGAGTCGCCCGCGGAGATCGCCGTGAGCATCGCGGCCGAGATCGTCCGCGACCTGCACCCCCCGAGCTTACGTACTCCCGCGCGTGCAGCCCCGTCGCCCGTCCCCGTAAGCGATGCCGGCCGCCGACCCCGTTAGGTTCCGTCCGAACGGCCACCCGGTCTCGGCATCGTGCGACGACCCGTGCATCCCCCTCGACGCCGTCACCGACCTCGCCGGGGACGGCATCCGTCGCCTGCGGATCGCCCCGGGAGAGCTCCGGCTCGCGGTCGGCGGGGCCGACCCGTTCCCGCGTCGGTTCGACGAGCGGACGGACGCCGTCGTGGGGGCGCCCCTCTCCGACGAGCGGGTCCGCGGGCTCGCGGAGGAGATCGCCCGACGGGTCCGGCCGGGCCACAACACCTTTCTCCTGGCGGACTACCGGCGGACGATGGTCTCCGTCTACGTGCGGTGCGTGATCGCCGAGGCCCGTTCGGGGGTCGCCGGATGACCGCGCGCGCCCGGTTCGCGCTCGTCCCGCTCGACGAGCTGAAGCCGCACGAGCGGATCGACGAGGCCGACCTGCCGGGGCTCGTCGCCGAGATCCGCGCGCGCGGTCTCCTCCGCCACCCGATCTGGGTCGCGCGTGGCTCCCGGGTGATCCTGAACGGCCACCACCGCGTCGCCGCGCTCCGCCGGCTCGGGGCCGCGCGCGCCCCCGCGTGGCTGATCGACTACCACAGCCGGTCGGTGCGGGTCGACCGATGGTCGCCCGGGCCGTCGATCTCGAAGGAGGAGGTCGAGCGGCGCGCGCTCGAGGGCCGCCTCTTCCCTCCGAAGACGACGAAGCACATCCTCGCGACCGACCCGGGGGAGCGGGCGACGCCGCTCGCCGACCTGATGCCGGCGCCGCCGGCGGGCGCGGGTCAGGGACGCGCGTCCGGGCCGTTGCGCCACCGTTCGGGGGCGGGCCGGTCCGGGGTGGAGTAGGGGAGCGGTAGCGCCCCCTCGGCGAACCGTCGGATCGTCGCGGCGAGCAGCTCGACCTCGACCGGGTGGAGCCGCGCGCGGAGCGTCTCGGGCGTGTCCCCGGGGAGGACCGGGACGCGCTCCTGGGCGAGCCTCGGCCCGCCGTCGATGTCGCGGGTCACGATGTGCACGGTCACGCCGGTCTCCGGGTCCCCGGCGGCGAGCACGGCGCGGTGGACCCGCGACCCGTACATGCCCCGACCGCCGTACTTCGGGAGGAGCGACGGGTGGAGGTTGATCGCCCGCCCGTTCCACCGCTCGAGCCACTCGTCCGGCAGGATCGTCAGGAACCCGGCGTTCACGACGAGCTCCGCCCCGGCCGCCTCCAGCTCCGCGGTCAGCCGCGCGGACCACGCCGCGGGCGGGACCCCGTGCGACGGAAGGACGATCGTCGCGAGCCCCCGGCGGCGGGCCCGCTCGATCGCGGGGGCGTGGGGCCGGTCGGAGACGACCAGGACGATCCGGACGGGCAGGTGGCCCCCGACGCACATCTCCGCGAGCGCGTCGAGCGTCGTTCCCTCGCCGGAGACGAGGACGGCGATCGGGAGGAGGCGCGTCACGTTCCCGAGGACGGGCCGAGATTACAATAGGGTGGCGGAGGACCGCCCCGCCGGCGGCCTACAGCATGACGCGCAGGTTGAGCTTCTCGGTGAGCTCTTTGTAGCGGTTGCGGATCGTGACCTCGGTGACGCCGGCGACCTCGGCGACCTCCCGCTGGGTGCGCCGCTCCCCGGACTGGACGCTCGCGATGTAGATCGCGGCGGCCGCGACGCCGGTCGGTCCGCGTCCGCTGGTCAGCTCGCGCTCGGTCGCGAGCTTGAGGATCTCGTTGGCGCGCGACTGGATCTCGCCCTTCAACTTCAGCTCCGAGCAGAACCTTTGGATGTAGTCCTGCGGACGGGTCGGCATCAGTTTGAGGTGGAGCTCGCGGGTCATGAACCGGTAGGTCCGCCCGATCTCCTTGCGGCCGATCCGCGACTTCGACGCGATCTCGTCGAGGGTCCGCGGGACGTTGCACTGGCGGCAGCTGCCGTAGAGCGACGCCGCGACGACCCCTTCGATCGAGCGGCCCCGGATCAGGTTGCGGTTGACGGCCTTGCGGTAGATCATCGCCGCCGTCTCGCGGACGTTCCGCGGGAGCGCCATCCCGGAGGCGATCCGGTCGAGCTCGGCGAGCGCGAAGGCGAGGTTCCGCTCGGTCGCGTTCGACACCCGGATCCGGCGCTGCCACTTGCGCAGCCGGTACAGCTGCGCGCGGTTGCGGGTCGGGATCGACTTGCCGTACGGGTCCCGGTTCTTCCAGCCGATCTCGGTCGAGAGGCCCTTGTCGTGGATCGTGAGGGTCGTCGGGGCGCCGGTGCGGGCCCGCTTCTCGCCCTGCTCGGCGTCGAACGCCCGCCAGTCGGGCCCCTGGTCGATCATCGACTCCTCGAGGACGAGGCCGCACTCGTCGCAGACGAGCTCCCCGCGCTCGTAGTCGCGGGTCAGGTGGGAGGACCCGCAGCTCGTGCACCGGGTCGCCACCGCGAGGTCCTCGGGGTGGGCGGCGGGTCGTGCGGCGTTCGGCGGAGGTTCGCCGTCCTTCATCCGGTCCTCCTACTCGCGTACCATCTCGGCGCCGAGGAGGGCGGCCCCCTCGGCCGGGGTCGGCGGCCGGCGCGGACGTACGGAGAGGTACGGCCGGGCGACCGGCCCGAAGACCCGCAGGACCCGGCCCCGCAGGAGGCCGCGCACGTCGGCGACGTTCGTTCCCTCGGGAGCGACCGTCGGTCCCGGTGCGCGCAACGTCAGCATCCCCGACGGGGTGAGCGCGACGACGGTACCGACCACGATCGATGCCGGACGCGCCGACTCCCGCGCCAAGTGGTATAAACGATTTGCGATAGGTACTAAAGCGTTACGGGCGGGGGCGCGGGCGCCCGCGGCGGGCCGACGCGGCCGCCTCGCCGCCGGGCTCCGACCTCGAGTCCGGCAGATCGGGGGGGACGTACGGAACGTAGAAGGCGAACGGGGGGGAGGACCGGGCGGTCTCCTCCTCGGCGGGCGCCGCCGGCGCCCCGCCCGTCTCGCTCGCGACCCCCCCGGTCGTGGTCGCCCCGGCGGTCCCCTCCGTCCGGTCGGACCCGGGGGACGGGGTCTCCGCTCCGGTGGACCGGGCCGGCAGGGCCAGTCGCTTCTCCTGCGTGAGGCGGTCGACCTCCTGCCAGAGCGCCTCGATCTCCTCCTCGGGGGTGCCGTACCGTCGGTCCTCGCTCAGTGCGGCGCGGACCTGCGTCATCAGTCGCGCGGCGCTCTGGGCGTCGCGGGCGCTCGACTTGATCCGCTGGAGCCGTCGGGCGAGGTTCCGCGCCTCGAGGAGGATCTCCTCCTCCTCCTTCGGAGATATCCGGGCGACCGTGGGGGCCCGGCGGATCCGGGCGACGATCCGGCGCGTCTCGACCAGGCGCTGCGCGGCCGTCGGGAGGTTCTCGTCCTGCACCGCTTGGAGGAGCCGGGAGAAGGAGAGCGCCGCGGGCGTCACGTCCTCGCCGCGGTCCCGCGCCCGTCGGATCGACTTCCCGAGGGCTTGGGCCTCCTGTACGCAGAACTTCGGGACCGCGTCGTTCAGCACCGCGAGCGAGAGCGACGCGCTCGCGGCGGCCTTCTCGAGCGAGCCCGCGCTGAGGGGGTCCGACATCAGCCGCGCGCGCGGGTTCCCGACGCGCGAGTCGAGGTGCGCGAGGTCGATCCCGAGCTCCTGGGAGATGGCTCGAAGCTCGTCGACCCGGCGCATCAGCTCCCGCACCCAGCCCCAATCCCGCGAGACCCGTAGGAGGAGCGCCTCGGCCCGCTTGACGACCAGCGTCGCGTTCTCGATCGCCGCGGAGCGGATCGACTCTTCGAACATCGCGCGGATCGGGGCGGTCGGGAACGGCAGCCCCTCCTGCTGGAGCTTCTGTCCTTGCTGCTCGACCACGTCGAGCCGGCGACGGAGGTCGCCGACCGGATCCGGTGCGGCCGCCATCCTAGCGCTTCGCCTCCTCGCGCGAGAGGGTCCGCATCAGCTCGGTCAGCGTCCGGTCGGCGTCCTCGAGGCGGCCCGCGCGCAGGAGGTCGGTCGCCTCGCGGATCTGCGCCGCTGCCTCGAGCGCGAGCGCGCTCTCCGTCGGAAGCACCCGGACCCGTCCGGCGAGGCTGCGCGCCTTCCGGAGGAGGGTCTCGAGCATCCCTTCGGCGGGCGGGCCGGCCGCCGGTCGGGGCGGGGCGGCGGTGCCGGGGGCCGGAGGGTTCTCGAGTTCCAGCAGCGCGCGGCGGAGGTCGCGCACGCTCTGGGTCGCCTCGACCAGCCGTCCCCTCGTCAGGTGGTGCGTCGCCTCCTCGTGCAGCTTGCGGACGGCGGCGCCGCTCGGCGCGCCCTCGGGGAGGTCGTCGAGCCTCGCCGCGTGGCGCCCGAGCTCCTCCTCGAGCGAGGTGGGGATCGCTTCGTGCAGCAACATCAGGGTCCGGGCCGCGTCCTGGGCGACGGCGTCCAGGTCGGATTCGCGGAACGGGCCGGCGGATAGCCTCTCCCGTATCTGGTCGATCTGGGCGGGGATCTCGCCGAGGGGTATCTCGAGGTCGACCGCCTCCGTCCGGAGCGACTCGATCTGGGCGAGGAGCCCCTGGATCCCCTTCCAATCGGACTCGAACCGCGCGAGGCGCTGCTCGACCTCGACCAGGCGCCGCAGAAGATCGGCGATCTCCTCGGGCGTCTCGGCGAGCGATGGGACCGTCGTCGGAAGCTCGATGTCGATCGGCACCCCGGTCCGTTCGAGCGCCCGGCGTCGGTCCCCCGCGGCCTCCCACCGCTGGCGGATCGCGTCCCGGGCCTGCCGTTCGAGCCGGCCCTGCGCGGCCCGGAGGATCTCGAGCGCCTCGGTCACGCGGCCGCTCGCCTCGCTGAGGGCGGCCTCGCACATCTCGTTCGTGACGTCGGGCGCGTCCCGGCCGAGCGGTCGGAGGAGCTCCGTCCGCACGCGGAGGCCTCGGCCCAGGGTGGCGGTCAGCTCGCTCTCGGGCGGAGGAGCGGGCCGGTGCTTCGGAGGGGCGGCCGCCGCGGCGGCATCGCGCGCGGAGCCCGCCCCGTCGGGCGGCGGGGACCGGGCCGCACGCAGGCCCTCGATCGCCAACGCGGTCGGGTACCCGCAGACGTCGCAGTGCTCGCTGGTCCCCGGGATCGGCTGCTCGCAGATCGGACAGCTCGACACGAACTAAGCCCCCGCGACACCCTGGAGACGGTTCCGCGCTCCTTAACCCTTAGGCCTCCGCGGGACGGAACCCCCGCGCACTGCCGTGGCGACCTACCCTCCCGAGAACGTCGGAACGACGACGAGCCGGACCGGCCGGTCGAGGACGAGGTCGAGCGGGACGGGAACCTCGTCGATCATCACGGCGCATCCCTCCGGCGATCCCCCGGCCTGGCGGACCGCCTCCCGGACGAGCGTCCCCGGCGCGACGGCGAGCGCGTGGCGTCGGACCGAGCCGGCCCGGGTGACCTCGACCTGCACGTCGATCAGGCCGGGGGAGGCGCTGAGGGGGAGAGTCTCCGACGGCCGGGGCTCCCTCCGACCGTCCTTTGAACTCCCGCGATGCATACGCATCACCAGATCTCGAATCTGGCGCCTTGGCCGAGCTAGGCTACCTCAGCACCCCAACCCTCGGAGGCGTGCTCCTATTTGGCGGTTCTCCGGCCGCCGGGGTCGGGGGAGGCCGGGCCCATCCGACCCCGGAAGTTCGCGAGGGCCGCCGGCCGGTCGCCGGGCGAGGGTCCGCCCCGTTCACGTCGATCGGAGCCAGGTCGCGAGGGGCTCGAGGCTCCGGTAGAGGGAGCGGCCCGGGTCGGTCAGAGCGTATCCCCGGACGGGCCCCCTCGGTCCGTCCGTCGGCACGCGCCGGACCAGACGGGCCCGCTCCAACGAGCGCAGCGTGGCGGTCAGCGTCGCGGGGCTGACCCCGGAGAGGCACTTCTGTATCGGTCCGAAACGGACGACCCCGTACCTCCCGAGCAGCGCGATGATGCAGACCGCCCACTTCTTCCCGACCACGTCGATGAGGCCGATCGGCGGGCAGGGGCACTCGAGGTCCCCGTCGCGGGGCTGCGACACTCTGTCCGTACGTAGCGCCGCCTTATGAACACTTCACATATTGAAGTGGTCGACCGATCGATGCCCGAAACGTCCCCCTCGACTCAGTGCTGCGACCCGTCGACGTGCTGCCCCGGTTGCTGCGACGCGTGCTGCTGATGGCCGAGAAGCTCGTCCTGTTCGTCTGCGTGGAGAACTCGTGCCGGTCGCTCATGGCCGAGGCGATCTTCAACGCCGACCCTCCGCCCGGTTGGCGAGCGACCTCGGCCGGGACGCAGCCGGCCGCGGCAGCGAACCCGCGGACGGAACCGATGCTCGAGCGGCTCGGACTCGAGCTCCCCGATCATCCCCCGCAGCTGCTCTCGACGGGGCTGATGGACCGGGCGCGCGTGCGGGTCACGATGGGCTGCCTCGAGGACGCGAGCTGCCCGGCCCATCTCAAGACGTTGGAGATGCGGGACTGGCAGCTCGACGATCCCGCGAAACTGGACGACGAAGGATTCCGCCGGGTCCGTGACCAGATCACGTCGCGCGTCCGAGGGCTTCGGACCGAGTTGGTCCTCTCGGACCGGCGGGCGGCGGACCTTGCGCGCGCTCGAGAGCGGTGAGCGGCACGCTACTGGGTCGCGTCGCCGGCGAAGCCGCCGGCACGGCGCTCCTCGTCGGGATCGGGACGGGCACGATCGTAGGGGTCGCTCGCCTGGGAAGCTTCCCGCAGTGGGCGATGGCCATCGCATGGTTCGCCGCCGTGCTGGTCCCCATCGTCCTCTTCGTTCGGCTCAGCGGGGCGCACCTCAACCCGGTCGTCACGCTCGGGCTCGCGGCCAGCGGCCGGATCGCATGGAGGGAGGTCCCACCGTACGTGGCCGGCCAGCTTTCTGGGGCGTTCCTGGCGAGCGCTCTCGTCCTCGCCGTGGGGGGGAACGTCGCTCACCTCGGGGCGACCGTGCCGGCCCAGGGGGACGTCGCGCGCGCCTTCGTTGCGGAGTTCGTCTTCACCGCAGCCCTGGTCGCCGCCGTGTTCTGCCTCGCCGACCGGGGAGAGGGGAAGGGGCGGTGGCGGCTCCTGCTGCCCCCGGCCGCGGTGGGGCTCTCGACCTACGTGATCGGTCCCTGGACCGGCAGCTCGCTCAACCCCGCCCGGACGCTGGCACCCGCGGTCCTGTCGGGGACGTTCGTCGACCTGTGGGTGTACCTGACCGCGGTCCCACTCGCGGCGCTCACGGTCGCCGCGGCCTGGAAACCAAGGACGGTCGACCGCCTCGACCGCGGTACGGGCAGGTCCGATACCTCGAGGTAGCCCGCCCTGTTCGGCCGGAAGGGCCGGACCTCCCTCTCGGCGATCCGCTCAGCGGGCCGGCGCACCCACCGGTCCGAGCGTCGATTTCAGCCGCTCGATCGCGTCGGTCGCGCACGGGTCGACCTTCCGTCGCTCGGCGAGGCGGAGGCTCAGCTGGTCGCCGAGCGCCACGCCACGCAGGACCGCTTCCAGTCGGTCCTCGGAGGCGAGGGGGACGCGGAGCGCGCGGACCCCCCGGGCCGTGAGCAGCCGTTCGAAGTAGCGGAACCCCTGGCGGACGAGCGGCACCTCCTGGGACCACTCGAGCAGGACAGCGGCACAGCGCGCCGCCTCCGTGCGGCGCAGCCCGCTCCAGCCGGCGAGGGCGTTGTGGAACAGTTCGGGGACCTCGTCGAACGTCGCGAGTCGTTTCGCGTTCTCCTCGATCTGGGTCTTCCACCGACGGGCCAGCGCGAGGAACCCGCTCTCCGCGTAGACGAACGGCCAGCGGTCCCCGATCCCGTCCGCGAGCTCGGCCGCCGGTCCGCGGTCCCGGACGTACCGACCGATCTCGGCGCGCAGCCGTTCGGCGATCCCCGCGACGCGGTCCTCGTTCGACTCGGGGAACGTCGGGTCGAGCAGGCCGAGGACGCCGCCGAGGAGGTGGCCGACCGCCGCCCGGGCCGGCATGCCGGGCGGAACGCGCACCACGGGCACTCCGTCCTCCTCCGCCTGCTCGGCGAGCGTACCGCCCGAGGTGATGACGGTCCGGTGGGCGCCCTGGCGCCCCGCGGCGGCGTAGGCGCGCAGGGTCTCCCACGTCTCCCCGGAATAGCTCACGATCACGATGCGGCCCGACGCATCGAGCGCGCGGGGGAGCTCGGGGGACCGGAGGACCGTGAGCCCGACCCGGCTCTCGGCGTCCACGACCCCGCGGGCGAGGTCCGCGGCGATCGCCGAGCCGCCCATCCCGACCGCGAAGACCCGGGGGAGGCCGTTGCCGTGGGGAACCGCGACCTCGAGCCCGGCCCGGAACCCGGCGACGAACCCGTCCGGAAGGTCGGCCGCCAAGGCGCGCATCCGCACGGTCCCCGGCAGCACCGACCCCGGCATCGGCGGGGGGCGTCGTCCCGCGGAGATATCCCTTGCGGCCCGGCGACATCGCGCGAGGAAAGTAGATGAATCTCCCGGCTCCATCGTTCCGGTGCGGACGGCGCGCACGTCGCGCCGCCGCGGGAGCCACCACGGTGCCGGACCCGATGCCTGCCCCCCGTCCCGCCGAGGGTCGCGTATCGACCGGGAACCCCGGGGTCGACGCGATGCTGGACGGAGGCCTCGTCCCGCACCGGCCGTACCTGATCGTCGGCCCGTCCGGCACCGGCAAGACCACGCTCGCGCTCCAGTTCCTCTGCGAGGGCGTCCGACGGGGCGAACGCACGCTCCTCGTGACGCTCGAGGAGCCGCCGAACGAGGCCCGGCGCAACCACCGCCTGCTCTCGACCGAGCTCGACCGGGTCGAGGTCTTCGACGCGATCCCGGACGTGATGCGCTACGAGCGGGCCCCGTTCAAGGACATCGCCTCCGTCCGCGAGATCGCGCCGTTCGGCCGGATCGGGCCCGAGATCCGCAAGAGCCCGGAGCTCACCAGCGTGGAGGTGACGATCACCGCCCTGGAGCAGATGCTCCGCTCGGAGGTGATCCGGCGCAACTACTCGCGGATCGCGATCGATTCGCTCACGGCGCTCCAGTACTTCTGCATGAAGGGGTTCGAGCCGATCGGCGGCGCCCAGACGTTCCTGAGGTTCCTTTCCGACCTGCGGACGACCACGGTCCTGACCGTCGAGTCCCCGCTCGAGGACGTCGAGACCGCCGAGCGGATGCTCGCCCGCGGGGAGATCCGGCTCTTCCGCTGGGAGCTCGACGGCGTGACGGTCCGCGCGATCGGGGTCGAGAAGTTCCGGGGCAGCTCGCACGATGTGCGGCTCCACCCCTACCGCATCGGCTCCCAGGGGATCGACGTCAACCTCGCGGTCACGATCTCGCGCGACACCCGTCAGATCATCGTAGTACCGGCGCCGCTCGCGATCCCCCTTCCGGAGCCGCGTTCCGCGGTCCTCCGGGCGACCCTCGAGCCGCTCTCCGACGAGCTCCACGACCTGGTCGCCCTCGGCATTGACATCCACCCGGTGCGCGGCGCGCTCGAAGCGGCGCTCGCCGCCGTCCGCGGCGGCCGGTCCGCCGAGGCGGTCCAGCAGATCTCCCGGCTCACCTCGATGACGAGCGCGCTTGCCGCCTCGACCGTCGGGGCGGAGTCGGCCGCCCACGCGACCGAACCGGCGGCCGCCGATGCCTACCGTCGCATCGCCCAGCGCGCCGAGACGCTCCGGGTCGGCCTGCCTCCCACGCTCCTCCCGCCGCCCGACGTGCTCGAAGAGCAGCTCGCCAAGGTACTCTCCCTCCTCCCCGCCCCCCGCCCCGCGACTCCCTCGGTCGCCCGGGGGGTCGGCCCGGGAACGGGCGCTACACCGGCCCCTCCGACGTTCGCCGAGGAGCGGACCGCACCGAGCGCCCCGCCGCCGGCGCCACCTGCCGGGTCGCCGACCGCACCGAAGGCGCCCCCTCGCGGCCGTGCAGCCGGCCCCCAGGTCCCTGGACCGGCGGCCGGACGGCCTGCGCCCCGCCGTGCCGCGGGCGCGTTCCCGGTTCCGGAGCCACCCCCGCTCCCGCACGCCATGCCCCGGCCCGCCCCGGAAGCTCCGGCGCCCTCCGCCCCTCCGCGCGGCGCCGCCCCGGAACGGCCGCCGCCTCCGCCCCGACGTTCCCCGACCGCGGCCGCCGGGGCCAGCCCCGCGCCGCCGCCGCTTCCCCACGTGGCATTGCCCGACATGGAACCTCCGACCTCGGTCGTACCCGTCGCGGTCGTAGCCCCGGCCAAACGACGGCGCCGCGCGGCGGCCCCCCGGAAGAGGACCGGTCCGCCGGCCGAAGGACCCTCGGAGCCCGGGGCGGCCGCCCCCGCGGACGCGACCCCCGCGAGCCCCACCTCCAAGCCCCGGCGTCGCGCGGTCCGCAAGCGAAAGGCCCCGACCGTCGTCGCG
>Ga0181533_1006318_pt1 | contig 10839 bp, 10 predicted proteins | sample PEATcosm2014_Bin_45_FD_119772 | JGI IMG/M metagenome (GOLD analysis project Ga0181533, IMG submission 119772) | Peatland microbial communities from MTU Mesocosm Facility, Houghton, MI, USA - PEATcosm2014_Bin11_60_metaG | ecosystem: Environmental > Terrestrial > Soil > Wetlands > Peat | place...
AAGCGCGGCAAACACGTCTATTGTGAGAAGCCCCTCACCCGCACGGTGCATGAGGCTCGAGTCATGCGTCAAACGGCGCTCGAGCGCCGGGTTGTCACCCAGATGGGCAATCAAGGCAGTGCTGAAAATGGCTTGCGCCGTGCCGTCGAGCTGGTTTGGAGCGGCACGATTGGCGAGGTGCGCGAGGCCCACGTGTGGTTTGACGGCGGCAATGGACCGCAAAAACGCCCGACGGACCAGCCGCCGGTTCCCGAGTCCTTGTCGTGGGACCTTTGGCTTGGGCCGGCCCCCGAGCGCCCCTACAACCCCTGTTACGTCCCGGCGAGTTGGCGGGGTTGGCGGGCCTTCGGGAGCGGCATCGTGGGAGACTTTGGCTGCCACACCGGCAACCTGATGTTTCGGGCGTTGCGCCTCGATCAGTTGTGGAACCTGCCGCCTGGCGCAAATGCGCCGAGAAACGTTATCCGGGTGGAAGCCAAGCCGTCCGAAGTGGACCAGGAGGGCTATCCCTCTTCGATGGTGACGGTCGTCGAGTTGCCTGCGCGCGGCGAACTGCCGCCGGTCAAGCTGGTGCTTTACGCCAAGGACAAGCCCTCCGAGGAGTTGCTGCTGGGCCACCCGCGCGGCGCATGGGGAGACCTCCTCGTGGGGTCGAAAGGCTCGATCTACTCTGATTGCCCATGGAACACGCGGTTTGCCTTGTTGCCGAGGGAGGGATTCCAAGGCATCAAAGCCGGCCCCCCGCAGACGCTCCCGCCCTCCAGCGGCCACCACCGGGAATGGGTCGAGGCCTGCAAAGGCAACGGCAAAACCTTCTCGAGTTTCGAGATCGGCGGCCCCCTCACGGAGCTGATGCAACTTGTGAACCTCGCCACACTCGTGGAGGGTCCGGTTGAATACGACGCGCTCAACGGCAAGGTGCTTAACCCCGACACCGCCTCCCCGCTGACGCACCGGCAATATCGCGAGGGATGGGTGCTCTGAAGTGGAAATTTTTGAGTTGACAGGGCGGGGGAACCTGTCTTAGCTACGGATTATGCAGAGAATTCCACCTTCTGTATTGCCGTGCCCTGCTGGGCCTGGGGAACCCGGGGTTCTTTGCTCCACACCATGTTATCACCACGCTCTCACCTCCGCCGCCCTTTTCGGATTGACCGGGCATTCACCCTGATTGAACTGCTCGTTGTCATTGCCATCATTGCCATTCTGGCCGCGATGCTCTTGCCGGCCCTCGCCAAGGCCAAGGCCAGGGCAGCCCAGACCCAGTGTCTGAGCAACCAGAAGCAACTTGCCTACGGAATGATCATGTACACTATGAATAACGTGGATTATTTTCCGGGGTCCGCATCCAGAAACACTTACGGCTACGAAAAGGAGGACTGGATATACTGGCGTCTCGGCGCAGCTTATCCGCCCGTCACCCAGAGCCCGATCGTCGTGGGCACCGGCATGGCCAGCACCAACCTGTTCCGCTGCCCGATGGACAGGGATGACAGCGAGCGAAACCGGGAGAATACGGACGGGAACGGAATCTATATGTACAGCTATTCGGTCCCGAGCATCATCTTGAACGGTGCCAACTGCGGCATGACATCGATCATCGACAGAAGTATCAACTACATCGAGCAATTCAAAATCTCCGGCGTGCGCAACCCTGCGCTGAAGATCATGGTTGCCGAGGAGCAAGCCACCCTGAAACGGGGTGAAGCTTCGGACCCGACGGGGGACATAATCAATGATGGCCGTTTCTGCGCCGGCGGCCCCGCCACCGGCGGCGATGGGTATACCGTTCGGCACAACAGAAAAGGCAATGCGGCCTTTGCGGACGGCCACGTTTTACCGGTGTTGCCCTCGTTCGGCAACATGACAACCAACTGTCAAGCCAACCTGTAAACGCCCTGTCAAAGCACGGCCGGATTCATAGCATTTCACCTGACGCTTCAGGGGTGGGGCACACCTCCGATCTGCCATCGGGGAGTTTGCGTCGTGCGCTAATAAGTAGAACTGATGTAAAGCCATGAAAATGTGCAAACTCCAGTGGGGGAACGGGGCGCCCGAAATGCAGTAGGCGCTCAGAAACGGATTTGCGTCCCTTTTCGACTTGAAACAATCTTAACTTAGCGCCATTCCCCTGTTGGGGTCGGAGCACTCAGGCTGCCCCTGGTTGGCCCGGATGTTGGGCACCCCGGCGAGGCGTTTCATCACCACCGTGCCTTCGGCGCGGCGGAAGGAGGCCCGCCTATTCCTTCTCCTTGGCCTTGGCCTTAAGCTCCTCGAGCTTGGCGATGAAGGGCTTGGGGCCGCCTTCCTCATAGCCCAGCTCGCCGATCTTCTTGCCCTGGCTGTTCAGGACAATGACGGTCGGGTAGCCGCGGATTTCGTATTTGGCCTGGAGCGCCCGGTTGGCCTTTTTCAAGTCGGCAGGCTGCGGTTTTTGGCGCGGGAAATCGATTTCGACCGCCACGAGGTTCTTCTGGGCGTATTCCGTGAACTGGGGCGTTGAAAAGACCTCTTTGCGGAGCTTGATGCACCACGGGCACCAATCCGAGCCGGTGAAATCCATCACTACCAGCCGGTTTTCCTCTTTGGCCTTGGCCTGCGCCTTGCCCAGATCGGTCATCCAGTCCAATTCCGTCGCGCCGGCCTGCGCCAGCGCCCAGCCTGCCATCAACGCCACTGCAATCTTCTTCATAGCTTCCTTCCATTCCTGACGCAACTCAAACTCCGGCAAGCTGGGTCTCGTCAACCCATGCCATCTTGCCGCGCACGATCGTCGCCACGGCCTTGCCTTTGAGCCGCCACCCGTAAAACGGGCTGTTTACAGATTTACTCGCGCTTGCGCTCTTGTCAAATACCCACCCCAGGTCCGGGTCCAGCACGGTGACGTCCGCATCGGCCCCCAGGCTCAGCGTCCCCTTGGGCACGTCGAGCAACCGGGCCGGGGCCACGGTGAATTTTGCTATCAGGTCCGCCAGAGACAGCCGTTTGGCGTGATAGAGCTGCATCAACGCCAGGGCCAGCTCCGTTTCGAGGCCGGTGACGCCAAAGGGTGCGTAGTCGAACTCGACCTGTTTTTCGTAATCGCAATGGGGCGCATGGTCGCTGGCCAGGATGTCTATAGTCCCGTCGGCCAGGCCCTCGAGGATGGCTGCCCGATCCGAGGCTGCGCCCAAAGGGGGATTCATTTTGAAATTGGTGTCGTACGCGGGCCAGGCCGGGTGGTCGCTCAGGGCCGTATCGAAGCCAAAAATGCCTTTGCCGTCTGTGCTCCAGAATTTCTCGCTGCCCGCCACGGCCGCATCCGTGAGGGTGAAGTGGTGCGGACACGCCTCCGCGGTAATGGGCAGGCCGCGTTGTTTGGCGGCCCGCAGCAGCCGCACGCTGCCGGCGGTGCTCAGGTGCTGGCAGTGTGTGCGCTCTCCGGTCATCTCGGCCAGGAGGATGTCCCGCGCCACGACCAACTCCTCTCCGGCGCCCGGCCAGCCGCGCAGTCCCAGCGCCGTGCTCCAGTAGCCCTCGTGCATCACCCCATCGGCGACCAGGCTGGCATCCTGGCAATGATCCAGCACCGGCAGGTTGAACATCTTTGCGTATTCCAGCGCCCGCCGCATCAGCTCGTTGTTCTGCACACAATGGCCGTCGTCCGTGATGGCGACCACCCCCGCCTGCTTGAGCGAGCCGATGGACGCCAACTCTTCTCCAGCCACATTTCGGGTGATGGCGCCGGCCACAAACACGTTCACCCGGCCGTGCGTGGCGGCCAGCTCGTGGATGAGGGCCACCGTTCCCGAATTATCGATGGCCGGGGAGGTGTTGGGCATGCACAAAACCGACGTGAAACCGCCGCGCGCGGCCGCGGCGGTGCCCGTGGCTATCGTCTCTTTGGCCGTCTGGCCTGGCTCGCGCAAATGCACATGCAAATCAATTAACCCGGGACACACCACCCGTCCCTTGACATCGAGGCGCACGGCCCCCGGCGGCGCCTGGGTGGCCGCCCCCGGACCCAAGGCGGCGATTTTTCCCTCGCAGATGAGCAGGTCCGCCAGGGCGTCCAAGTGGTTGGCCGGGTCGATTATCCGCCCGCCGGTCAGAAGCAGCGCATTCATTAGGGCCGCAGGATACACTTTGCCCGGCGGAATTCAAGCGCCCGAATTGCCGTGCTTGACCTGGGGGGGCGGCTCCGGTAGGTTGCGACACCAGAGAATAAGCTTTATGCAAGTTATGCAAAACTTCCTAGTGCCAATGGTGGTGGAACAAACCGGCCGAGGCGAGCGCGGGTACGACATCTATTCACGTTTGCTGGTGGACCGCATCGTCTTTATCGGCACACCGGTGGACGACATGGTGGCCAACCTGATCATTGCCCAGTTGCTCTTCCTCCAGATGACCGACCCAAAGAAAGACGTCCATTTGTACATCAATTCCCCGGGCGGCAGCGTCACCGCCGGCCTGGCGATTTATGACACGATGCAGTTTTTGACGTGCGACCTGAACACCTACTGCATCGGGCAGGCCGCAAGCATGGCGGCGGTGCTGCTGTGCGGCGGCACCAAGGGCAAACGCTACGCCCTGCCCAACTCGAACATCATGATTCACCAGGTCCTGGGCGGCGCCGAAGGGGCCGCGAGCGACGTCGAGATTCGCGTGCGCTACATGCTCCGCCTCAAGCAGCGCCTCAACGCCATCATCGCCAAGCACACGGGCCGCTCCGTGGACCAGGTCGAGAAGGACTGCGACCGCGATAATTTTATGACGGCCGACGAGGCCAAGAGCTACGGGCTGGTCGATGAGGTGGTCCAATCGCGCAAGGAAATCCCCGGTTTGGACGAGCACCCAACCTCTTTGGCCGACAAAATTTAAGCAGGGACAGTTTCAATGGCGCGCCCCACCAACATCACACTGTGCAGTTTTTGCGGCAAGTCTCACGCCGAGGTCAAAAAGCTCATTGCCGGACCCGGCGTTTACATCTGCGACAATTGCGTCATTCTCTGCAAACAGGTCCTCGACAAGGAACTGGCCTCGCAAGCCAAGAAACAAAGACCACGCCTCCACATCGCCAAGCCCGCCGAGATTAAGCGCCTGCTTGACCTCCGTTGCGTCGGCCAGGACCACACCAAGAAAACCCTCGCGGTGGCCGTCCACAACCATTACAAGCGCATCCTCCAGGAACCGGGCGAAACGCCTGCCGACGCCCCAAGCGCCGACGCCCCGCGCGACCCCCACGCGGATGTCGAGCTCGAGAAAAGCAACATCCTGATGATCGGCCCCACCGGCTCCGGCAAGACCCTCCTGGCCCGCACCCTGGCCGAAATCCTGGATGTGCCCTTCGCCATCGCCGACGCCACTACCTTGACCGAGGCCGGCTACGTCGGCGAAGACGTCGAGAACATCATCTTGCGCCTGCTCCAAAACGCGGATTACGATGTCAAGCGCGCCGAGCGGGGCATTGTTTATATTGACGAAATTGACAAGATCGCCCGCAAGACGGAGAACGTTTCGATCACCCGGGACGTGTCCGGGGAGGGCGTCCAGCAGGCCCTGCTCAAGATTCTGGAGGGCACCCTCTGCAGCGTGCCCCCGCAGGGCGGCCGCAAGCATCCCCAACAGGAGTACATCCGCGTGGATACCAGCGACATCCTGTTTATCTGCGGAGGCGCCTTTGTTGGCCTGGAGCGCATCGTCCAACGCCGCCTGGGCAGGCACGCGATGGGCTTTTGCGCAGTCGAGCAAGGCTCCAAGACCGCGGCCATCATCAACCGGCAGGAAATCCTCCAGTGCGTCGAGCCGGAGGACCTGCTCAGCTTCGGATTCATCCCCGAGTTCATCGGCCGTCTCCCGATGGTAACGGTGCTAAAGGAGTTGACGGAGAGCGAGCTGGTTTCCATCCTGGCCGACACAAAGAATGCGCTGGTCAAGCAGTACACCAAGCTTATGGCCATGGAAGGCGTGGAACTGGAGTTCACGGAGGACGCCCTCAAGGAACTGGCCGGCCAGGCGCTCAAAAAGGGGACCGGCGCTCGAGCCCTTCGCAGCTTGCTCGAGAAGCTCATGCTCGATGTCATGTACGATGTCCCCAGCAATGACGACATCCTCCACGTGCATATCACCCAGCCGGTGGCGGCCGGCCTTTCCACGCCGATCATCCGCCGCAAGCAGGGGCGGGCCGCCGCATGACGGGGTCATGATCGAGTGGAACATTCAATCCCGCGCGCACTCCTGCGCCGGCTGCGGCAATGCGTTTTCCAACCGGCAAACCTATCACACGCTCTTGTTCGATGAACGCGCCCAGTTCCGGCGTTTGGACGTCTGCCAGGCCTGCTGGGAAACGCAGTTCAGCCAGGGCGCCCGCGAGCGCAAAGGCTTTGTCTCCTATTGGCAGGGCGTCTATCAGGCCCCGCCACCTCACCCTATCGAGCCGATTCAAAAGGAAACTGCCGAGTCGCTCCTTCGCAAGCTCATCGAACTTAACGACCCCCGCCTCATCCCGGCCGGCTACATCCTGGCCGTCATGCTCGAACGCAAACGCCTGCTCAAGGTCAAGGAACAACTCGTGCTCGAGGGCCGGCGCGTCTTCGTTTATGAGCATCCCAAGACCGGCGACTTGTTCACCATCGTTGACCCCGGCCTCCAGCTAAACCAGTTGGAATCGGTCCAGCGTGACGTCGCAACCCTCCTGGAGCAGGGCCTCAACCCGACGGCGCCAGGCCCGGACACTCTTCCTGTCGCGGCCGATCCAGGCCCGGCGGAAATCGGCGCCCCGGGCTCTCCCCCGCCTTGCCCCCCGGCGCCCGAGCCGCCGCCTGCAGACGGAAGTTTCACCCAGTGCGCTCCGCCCCCTCCTGCCCCGGCGCTCGAGCCGCCGCCCCAAACCTCATGAGCCTCGACACGCCAGCCGCGAATCCCGATCCCGGCGCAGGCCAATACGACGAACTGCAGCGCCGATTGGGGTACACCTTCCGTGACTCTGGCCTGTTGCGGCTGGCCTTGACCCATCCCTCGGTGGCGCACGAGCAAGGTCTGCCGCTCCAGACCAACCAGCGGCTCGAATTCCTCGGTGACGCCGTCCTGCAACTGGTGCTTACGCGCGAGCTTTACGAGACATTCCCCGAATTTAGCGAGGGCCCCCTCACCAAGGCGCGCGCCAAACTGGTCAATCGCCGCAGCCTCGCCGAGCACGCCCGCAACCTGGGCCTGGGCAACCATCTCATCCTGAGCCGCGGCGAGGAAATGCACGGCGGCCGGGAACGGCTCTCGGCGCTCGCCGATACTTATGAATCGTTGCTCGGGGCGATCTTCCTTGACGGCGACTTCCAGGCAGCGCGCGAATTCGTGCTGCGCCAGTTCGAGGGCGCCGTCGCCTCTCTGGCCGTCGTCCCCTTGCTCGATAATCCCAAAGGCGAACTCCAGGAACTCCTCCAGTCCTCCTCCGCCGAAGCCCCTCACTACTCTGTCGCCTCCGCCACCGGCCCGGACCACGACCCCCTCTTCGAATGCACCGTCCACCATGCCGGAGTCGAACTGGCCCGCGGCCGGGGCAAAAGCAAGAAAACCGCTGAGAGCGAAGCCGCCCTGGCCGCGCTCCTCAAGCTGCGCGAGGCAAAAAACGCATCGGCTGCGGAACCACAGACCCCCGCAACCACCAGCCAGGAAGCCGGGCACCCGATATCCATCGGAGCGCCGGCTCCAGCACCCAGCAGCGTCCTCGCAACCACCGACCAGCAGGAGACGGCTCAACCCTCAACCCTCAACCCTCAACCTCTCCCAGAACCCCAGCCTCGCCCCCCCGGCCAGGAAACCGATGTCCCGACAGGCTGAAAGAGCCTCATCCCAACCCCCATGAGAAGTCTCTTCGAGCAGTTCCCCAAACTCCTCATCGGCGCGGTCCATCTCCGGCCCTTGCCTGGAGCGCCGCGATGGGCAGGAGACCTGGAGTCCGTTATAGATTGCGCGGTGCGCGATGCGCGCGCCTACGAAAGTGGCGGCGCGCACGCCTTGTTCATTGAAAACTTCGGGGACATTCCGTTCACCAAGGGCTGCGTCGCTCCCGAAACACTCGCCGCCATGGCGGCTGTAGGCTGGGCGGTTGGCGCCGCTGTGAAACTGCCCATCGGCTTCAATGTCTTGCGCAACGACGCCCGCGCCGCCCTGGCCCTCTGCGCCGCCTGCCGCGGCAGCTTCATCCGCGTCAACGTCCATACCGGCGCGATGCTCACCGACCAGGGCCTCATCGAAGGCAATGCTTATGAAACCCTGCGCTACCGCCACCGCGTATGCCCGCAGGCGCAGATCTTCGCCGATGTCCAGGCTCCACTCGCCGTCCCGCTGGCCAACTGGACCCTCGAAGATGCCGCCTGGCACACCGTCGAGCGCGGGCTGGCCGATGCCCTGATTGTCTCCGGCCAGGGCGCCGGCCTGCAGTCCGACCTGATGGATGTCGAGAAGGTCCGCCGAACCTGCCCGGCGGTAAAAATCCTCCTGGGCAGCGGCGTCACCCCCGCCAACGCCGGCGATTGCCTCCCCGTGGCCGACGGCTTCATTGTCGGCTCCTCCTTGAAAGTCGACGGCCAAGTGGCCAATCCGGTTGACCCCAAACGCGTCGCCGCTCTGGCCAGGGTGATGCAGGGATAGAAGAAATCCGAAGTGAACCGCTAATCTGCGCTAATCTGCGCTAATAAAAGGCCCATTAGCGAAGATTAGCGAAGATTAGCGGTTGAGGATTTTGGCCTTCGGGTTTCCGGCTCCGCCTGCCGCCTTTGAACTTTCCTTTCGGGGGCCGCGGTTCCACATTGCCGGCATGGCATCTACAGAGCCGCTCTTGAAGTTGCACAACATCAGCCGGTGCTTCGACGAGCCGGACATGGCCGGGCCGCTGATTGTCCTGGAGGACATTTCGCTCGAGGTCGCGCGGGGGGAATCGCTGGCCATTGTCGGGCCGTCCGGCTCGGGCAAAAGCACGCTGCTGCACATCATCGGCACCCTGGACCGGCCCACCACCGGCGAGGTCGTGCTCGACGGCCAGGACTTGGCCCAACTCGACGAGGTCCGCCTGGCCGCAGTCCGGAACCGGCAAATCGGTTTTGTGTTTCAAGCCCACTATCTCCTGCCTCAATGCACCGTCCTGGAGAACGTGTTGGTGCCCTCGCTCGTCTGCAAGGAAGCCGCCGTCCGGCTTGAGGCGGGCCCTCGGGCGGAACGGCTCCTCAAACGAGTGGGCCTGGGCGAGCGCCTTACTCACGCCCCGGGCCAACTCTCAGGCGGCGAGCGCCAGCGCGTTGCCGTGGTCCGCGCCCTCATTAACCAGCCCCAGCTCCTCCTGGCCGATGAACCCACCGGCGCCCTCGACCAGGCCTCGGCCCGCCAACTCGGCCAGTTGCTCCTCGAACTCAACCACGAGGACGGCGTCACCCTCATTGTCGTCACCCACGCCCGCGAACTGGCCGAACGCATGGGACGCGTCCTCGAATTGAGAAACGGAAGGCTCCTGTGAAACCAATTCTGTTGAGCGTCCCGTTTCCCCTCACCCCGGCCCTCTCCCCGAAGGAGAGGGAGCAGCAGGGGCCTCCTCTCGAATATCCCCACGCCGCTGGATGCGTCGACCGACTGGCGACAATTCTCCCTCTCCCCGAGGGAGAAGGCCGGGGTGAGGGCAAAACGGACGCTCGAAATCCAGCAGATGCTCGAAACGTTATCCGCGGTCGTCGGCAAAGTCAGCCCCACCCCAAATTCGGCCGCCCCTCCGCCGCGCCGGGCCTCCCGCCCTCGTCCGGTAAAGTGTCGGGCATGCATACCGGGAGCTTTGTCCCGGAGGGACAGCCGAGAATAGCCCGGCGTTTCAACGCCGGGGAGGCGAGGAAAGAGATTCTCGTCCCGGAGGGACGATTGAGAACACTCCTTGCCCTCAGCCGTCCCTTCGGGACGGATTCACGTTTTCGATGCGCTCACCCGGCGTTGAAACGCCGGGCTATTCTCGGAGGCCCCTTCGGGGCAAAGAGGCGCATTGAGCTGACCGACACTTTTAGTCGCACCCAAAGAGCGACACCAAGCTCCCGAGGCCGCGTAGCGCAGGTTTCCAACCTGCTGTATCGCCGACTTCTAGTCGGCAGCCTGCACCTGCTCGACCGCGCCTGCGGATTAGAAATCCGCGACACAGCAGGCTGGAAGCCTGCGCTACGCCTTCCGGTCAGCGACACTCGCGAAATATCCGGGCTAAGAGCGGCATGTTGCGCCGACGCGGCAACGTCCAGGCCTATACCGCTCCTGACGGAGCTTGAGAAAGGCTCGATTGGCTGGCGCTTCTACAAACATGGCGCTCCTAACGGAGCTTGCCCCGATGGCGGGAATTGTACAACTCCCTGTCCAATGACGGCCCGCCTCCGCATCCCGGAGGGATGCCAGACGGTAGCACCTCAGCCGCCCAAGGGCGACGGGCGGAGGAGGGTAACTTGGCTGTTTGCCGGCCGAAAAGCGGTTTTTGGCGGATCTCGTAAGCAGTTGCGCCTAAACTGGTTGCGATGTTGTTACTCAGGAGCCGGGGGTCGCGGCGCAGCGGCGACCCCCGGTCGACAGCGGCGATGGTCATGCACCCCGAAGCGGGTGCCAGATACGAACGCAGGCGACTGGCGTCAGGCGCCTTCTGGCATCCCTTCGGGATGCGAACGCCTATGGTCGCTGGACCGGGGGTCTCACTACGCTTCGACCCCCGGCTACCGTCTTTCATCCCTCCGAAGGTGTGAAAAAATTGGTCTTGACAGTAACTAGCTATATAGCTATTATATGGCCGTTATGGGTTACTTTTCTAAACTGCAAGTGATTCGGCGGGGAGGCCAAAACCGCCAGTAT
>Ga0181533_1006320_pt1 | contig 10838 bp, 17 predicted proteins | sample PEATcosm2014_Bin_45_FD_119772 | JGI IMG/M metagenome (GOLD analysis project Ga0181533, IMG submission 119772) | Peatland microbial communities from MTU Mesocosm Facility, Houghton, MI, USA - PEATcosm2014_Bin11_60_metaG | ecosystem: Environmental > Terrestrial > Soil > Wetlands > Peat | place...
TGAAGCTCTTGTCGTTTTCCTGGCGGAGCTTTTGAAAAGGCCAAAGTCGGCTGTTAGAATTCAAAGCGGCGAACACAGCCGCACGAAGCGCGTCGAGATTCATGGGGTCACGCGCCAGCAGGTGCTGGATCTGCTTTACGAGGAAGCATGACCAACTGGCTGAGAGATGGTTGACGCGGGCTGTTGTTGGAGAGACCTGCAGATGTACGATCCTCTGGGGCGGGGATACAAATGAGCGTAAAAATTGCCGAAATTCAAAATGATTTGCGCGCCACCAAGCTTCACGGCTGGCTCTTCTACGATTTCCGCGGGCGCGATCCCATCGCTCAGCGTGTCCTCGGCCTTCCGGAGGCCATGCGCACGCGCCGTTGGTTCTATTTCATCCCGGCCAAAGGTTCGCCGCGAAAACTCGTGCACAGGATCGAGTCGGAATCCCTCGCCGCTTTGCCGGGCGCAACGCTTTATTACGCCAGCCTGAACGAACTGCAAGCCGGCCTTAAAAAATTGCTCGGGCGCGCCAAGACCATTGCCATGCAGTATTCGCCGAAGAATGCCATTCCCTACGTCTCCATGGTGGATGCAGGCACCATTGAAATGGTGCGCAGCGCCGGCGCCAAGGTGGTCACCTCCGCGGACCTGGTGCAGAAATACGAGGCGTGCTGGAGCAAGGAGCAACTGGATTCCCACATGGCCGCGGGCGTCGCGATTGACCGTATCGTCCGCGAAGCCTTTTTGCACGCGGCGCAATCCGTGCGCGAGAAAAAGTCTCTGACCGAGTACGACCTCAAGGAATCGATGCTCCAAAAATTCGCCGAGGCCGGTATTGCGACCGAAGAAGGCCCGGACGTGGCCGTCAATGCCAACGCCAGCGATCCCCACTATGCGGCGACGCGCGAGAAGGCCGCGCCCATTCACGAAGGCGACCTTCTGCTGCTCGACGTTTGGGGTAAGCAGAAGGCTCCGGGGAGCGTCTACTACGACGTCACCTGGGTCGGCTATCTTGGCGCGAAGGTTCCGGCTAAGTATGTGAAAATCTTCGAGCTGGTTCGCGAGGCCCGGGATCGCGCCGTTGAGCTAATTCGCTCCAGCGTGAAAGCAGGCAAGCCTTTGCAAGGTTGGCAGGTGGATCAAGCGGCAAGGAACGTGATCGAGAAGGCCGGTTACGGCAAGTACTTCTTTCATCGCACGGGCCACAACATCGGCCAGTCCGTGCACGGCAACGGCGTGAATATGGACGGCCTGGAAACGCGCGATGAGCGCCACCTGATTCCGCGCACCTGCAACTCGGTCGAGCCGGGCATCTATCTCCCCGAGTTTGGGATTCGCACTGAAGTGGATGTATACGTGGACGAGAACGAAGCTCGCGTAACCGGAGCTGTGCAAACGGAGATTCTGGCCCTCCTCGCGTGAGGCCGGCACAAGGCAGGCACATGGCCGACGAAGTTACACAGCAAACGCCGCTGGAAACGCCAGCGCAGCCTCCCCATGAAGGCACGCAGCGCAAACGCTTGGCGTGGGCGATTGGCATTGCCGGCTGGCTTGTGCCCGGCTTAGGCCACGCTCTCCAGCGCATGTGGGCTCGCGCCGTCGTCGTGTTTCTCGCCGTTGGTTTGCTGGTTGTCGCCGGAGCGACCATGCGCGGCAATGTGTTCAGTTCGAATGGGGGCGACGCTTTTGACACACTCGGCTATCTCGCCGATTTGGGCACCGGCAGCTTCTATCTGGCGGCGCGTGCCCTGGAGCGTGGCGGCGCCGATGTCTCCCATGCCGATGGAGACTACGGCACGCGTTTTCTGGCTACCGCCGGCGTGCTGAATCTATTGGCCGCTTTGCACGCTTACGAAGCGGCGCGAGGACGCAAAGCGTGATCCCCGCGAATGGTTTTGCGTTGACGCATTTCCAGGCCTTCCTGCTGTTCGCCGCGGTTATTTCCATCGCCTTCGGTTTCCTGGGACGCCGCCGCCCGAAGGACCGCATCAAGTACATCCTGTGGTCGTTTTTCCTGTTCCTGGTTGTGGGCGTTGGCATCGCCTGGGCCATGTACCCGTTTTCGCGATGACCCACTTTCTGGCAACATGGCGCGCGGCGAATTGACACGCATTTTCAGCGGGTGCTATCGTAAATAGTAAGGCCGAGGTAGCTCAGTGGTAGAGCAGCCGATTCGTAATCGGCAGGTCGAGAGTTCAACTCTCTCCCTCGGCTCCACTAAATCATCAATGTTTATGCGGTGATTCTTACTTTGCGGTTTTTCTTCTTTTCCTGCTTTTAACCCCAACTTCTATCATTCTTCCATTGTTCTTTTCCACCGCAAGCATGGCGTTTCGTATGTCCTGAGTGCTCACAATGGCATAGCGGCGAAATACCGAGGCTGTCTTGTGCCCGGAGATCTTCATGGCCACTGTCTCCGGAACTCCTGCGTTTATCAGGTTGCGAATACCCGAACGGCGCAAATCGTGGAGAATTAAGTCCGGCACCCCGGCTGCCTTTATCGCCTTGCCCCATTCCCGGCGAAGGTTGAGAGTGGAGAATACGGGCGAACCATCCCGCCGAAATACCTTCTTAAGCAGGGCAGTCAGTTCAGCTGGCAACGGCAACACAATCGGTTCTTTGTTCTTAGTGATAGTGCCGGGGATGGTGATTTCTGTGGCGTCCGGGTTCACCATCTCCCAAGTGATCTGCTCGGCGGCACCTATGCGGCATCCGGTGTAATACAGGAAGAGCAGGAGCGGCTTGAGACCGTCGGGGATGCGGGAGAGGATGTCAGCGAACTTGTCCCGCTCAACGAAACCCTGCCGCACGTTATCCTCTTTCTGCATCGGGAAGAAGGGCACGACCTGAATCTTCCCCTCTTTGCGCGCAAGGTTCATCATCTTGCGAAGGAGGGCGAGATTGCGGTTGATGGTTGCCGGTGCTGCCTTCGCTTCCCGTCGCTTCTCCACGAATGCGCGTAGCGTGTCCGTCGTGATGTTCCTGACGAGCTTGCCGCCAAAGAACGGGTCCAGGTGCTCAAATCCCCAAACGTAAGGTATCGGTGTTGGTCCCGTTGAAAACCATGACCTTGCCTGCAAATTCAGTCTGCGAAAGTAGATGGTAAAGGTACTCTTGTGTGCGTCGAGATTCAGTGAAGATCACAGCTTTTTGCTGTAGGGTAGCAGCTCCCTTTTCCCTTTGTGCCTTCGCGGCGATTTCAAAACCGCGCCTGAGGGCAGCGAGGAGGACTTCACCCTTGGAGTTTCTGATGATTGATTTCGCCAGAGCATGAAACTCGCGAAGCTGTGCCATTTCCTGCCGTAGATTGGCCAGGTGCTCTGGGGTAAGGCGGCTGACCTCGTTTTGTTCACTCTCACCTTCGTCAGAGTCCCATTCGTCGCTCAGCTCATCGATGTTTTCCCAATCCGTTGCCACTTCCTGCGGTGGAGCATCAACTGCTGTAGCGGCTGCCTCGGCTGCTTCCAGCTTGCGAGCGAGGCCATCGAGCGTACCCGAAATTGCATATGTGGACGATGCTAAAAGCTTGCGCAGAATCAGGGTCATCAGTTGTCGCTGACTAGACGGAAGCGCATATAGAGTCGGCTTTTGAAGGTAGTCTGAAACCAAATCGTACAGTCTTTGTTCCTCTTCTGTAGGAACAAACTCCTGCACAAGCGCATGCCGATTCGTGTATTTCACGTATTCCAAGACCTGACGACGAAGTGTGCGTTTGCAGATGGGCTTAAGACGCTCCTTTAGTTCCGCGAAATCGCCATCACTGCCCAATCGGGCGAAACGAGCGCGGTAGCTGTTCAAGTCGCCGAATGCATGGTCGTCGATGATGCTGACCAAGCCATAGAGCTCCAAGAGCGTATTCTGCAATGGCGTGGCAGTGAGAAGGACCTTCGGGAATTTCGCAACAGCTTGCTTAATGGCAAGTGCGATTTTGCTGGAGGTCTTGTACACATTTCGGAGTCTATGTGCCTCGTCGATCACCACCAGATTCCAGGCTGTTTGCTGGATGTACGGCTCTTTCGAGCGAGCGAATTGGTAGGAGCAAATGATTACCGTTGCTTGGTCAAATGGATTCAGCTTTCCCGACCCGATTGCTTCGTTGAAGTTTTTCGATTCGAGAATCATAGACGGCAGATAGAATTTGTCAGATAGTTCTTGGCCCCATTGTTTTCGAAGATTGGCAGGAACAACCACTAGTAGGCGCCGGTTCCTCTCGGCCCATTTCTGAGCAAGCAGCAAACCAGCTTCGATGGTCTTCCCGAGGCCAACTTCATCCGCTAGGATCGCCCCTTTGGAGAAAGGGCTGCGAAAGGCGAACAAGGCAGCTTCCACCTGGTGAGGATTTAGGTCAACCTGGGCATCCGCCAGCACTGAGGCGAGCTTTTCGACACTGTCCGAAGGGCAGCGCTTCGTGAGCTCGTAGGCAAAATACTTGCAATGAAATGGAGTTAAGCCCATAGGTCGATAAGAAGATCATATGCCGCATACGATGATTCTTAAACACGTTAAGCCTCGGACTGTCATGCAGTAGGAAACAGAGCTATCGTCTCCGAACTGTTTTTGGGATAGGGCCAACATGCGAGGCCAAAACCTCTAAAACGAGTTGAGACACCTGGTGATGGGTGAAGCTCATTTCCCTTTGTCGTTTCGAGCCCACCCGGTCCTATCTATATAAATCCCAAAACTAAGGAGCTAAGCATGTCTCAACCTGAACGTACACGTGTGTCCGCATGGACCCGACTGCGGTCTTTCGCGGTCGGCAAATGCAAAACAGTTCAACGTTCAATCGAAAGGAGGTCGTTCGAACGGAAACTCGAGACGATTGTCCAGGCGGCCAACGCACATCATTCGTGTGGCCGGCCGCCGGGAGCAATCCAGTTCAAATTGCTTCGAAAGTGCGCTGATGACCTGTGTGCCAACTTGGCACAGCGCTGGGATATCCCCCCAGAGCTGCTGGAAGCACAGATCCCGGCAATCACGAAGCTGAGGTCCCTGGCTGATCCTCCAACGAAACCAGAACCCGCAGTACTGGTTTCTCTAGGAGTGGCTGGTGCTGTGGCTCTCTTCTTTCTGATGGGAGTCCTCGCCGGCCTAGCCAACGTTGGCTATCACCTGATCGGAGGCCGCTAAGTATGATCCTCGAACTGATGGTGGTAACTGAAGCGTCTGCGCTCTCTGCCTCATGGATCAAGCAGTCTCGCATGAGGCGCCAGCAAATCCTGCTGGGCGGTAGCACCCCTGAAATCAAACTGCCGTTTCTTGACCAACATCTCAGACAACAAACACCGAACGCGACGAGGTTTCAGACCTTCGCAGCCCAGAAACTGGCTGGGGTCTGTCGCAGCGCCGTTCACACCCGAGCATTCGAACTCTTGGTCCTGAAGTTGATTCAATCCGCTTCTCGCCGATACCGGCGGGAATCGGAAATCTCAAAAGTGAAGGTGATCCTGTGACTCTCACACCGTCACAAAAAGGCTCGTTCCTTGCAGGTGTTGGCCTCTGGGTGCTCATCTGGGCTTCCTTGTGGAAGGCCGATGACATCGCCGGAGCCATGCGCATTCAGCGATGGTTCAATTCCACTCGCTGTCTACGCTGGATCGGCCAGCACAAAAGCACGTCTCTGCTCGGGACCGAGCTCGTCAACTATGGCACGCATGGCCTCGATCCGCTGGGCGTATCGTTCTCGCTCGGCGGAACGCTGGTGAACGTGCTCTTTATTTATCTGCTCCTGCCTTGCTTGGAGAGGCTGCTCCGCCAGAGAAGCACGGCAACCACCGTACTCCAGTAAGGAAAATCCACGACGCATTAGTCTCACTGCCTGCCCATTCGAAGTTGAGTGGGCAGGAGGAGTGGCTAAGGTCACTCAGAAAAGGAAGTGCAACATGCGAATGTCCATCGGTATTCCAGGAATCAGCGTCTACTTCGAACACACTCAGATCAAACCGTTCATCAAGGATCACTCCAAGAAGGCAAGGGAGCTCTTCAATGAGCGGGTCGTTCCTACTGTGCTTCGGGGTACATGCCAGGCGTTGGAAGTGGTCGCCAACAACACTGCCGATGCCCACGATTACTTGATCGCGAAGCTCAAGACCAAGCAGTCGGCCTGATCTCAGATTTGCATCTCAAAAGGAGGCAAGACCATGCAAGTAAAGCAAGCAAAGAAATACCTCGAACGGCGCGGCCTCGGGTGTCCCTGCTGTGGTTCAGGGGACATCGAGGGCGGTTCCATGGATTTCGAAGCGGGTGAGATCGCTCAGCAAATGTCCTGCCACGAATGCAACGAGCGGTGGACGGATGTCCATAAGCTCGCGGCCGTGGCGGACCCAGACTCCGGAGCGATCATCGCGTCGATCTCCATTCAGGCAGGGTAGCGAAGACAATCTCCCTCTTCTGTTCCACTTTTCGCCTCAGGATCGCTTCCCGCCAGCCGAAGTCCTAACCTCGTAATCCGTAAGTTCTCCAGTCTCGTCTCCATCCGTTTCCCCTGAGCTCGAACAGTCCCCACTCGGGGTGTGTCTGTACGCAGTCAATTCCACAAAAAAGGAGCTGTGTCATGAACAAAAGGAAGAAGCACGTCTTCGATACCGGGCAGATTCCGCACCTGTGGGTACATCGCACACAGGGGGAAGCGCGGAATCGCCAGGGCAATCTCTACTTCACCGGCGACACAATCTACAGCTACGGCTCGCATTTCCCCATTGCTCGTCATGTGACGAACGATGCCGGCGACCGGGCCGTCCTGTTGACCACCGCCACCTACAGTGTCACCACCTCGAGCCACTGCTTCGCGGTTCGTTCCGCAATCCCCTCGGGAATCCAGGTCTTCCACGTTCCGAACGTATGCCCGGGGCGGTACAGCGGAAGCGGATTAGCCGCGGACGATCATGCGGGCAACCTGGCTGATTACGCTGAGCGGATTGAAAAGCACGTCGTCACATCTGCCCGGGCCAGGTCGTCCTATGCGAAGGAATGGAACCACGAGCATGCCACTTGTCTAAGTGATGAGGCATTTGCCTATTGCGCATTCTTTGGGCTGCCCGTTCCCAATATTCCCGAGGTGCCGGAGCTGGACTCCGACGCATTGACTGCCATTCGCAAACGTGAAGCGAAGCGAGCTGCAGAGAAGGCAGAGCAGACCAAACGGGAGCGGACGGAAGCTCTCGTCCGTCAGCAGGAACTAATCACCAAATGGCGGGCTGGGCAGCACTCCGGCTGTCTCTACGACGTTCCCGCGATGCTGCGCATCATCGGCGATGAAATGCAGACCTCTCGCGGTGCTCGTTTCCCCATCACCCACGCGAAGCGCGGGCTGGCTTTCGTCCGTAAGGTCCGCGAGTCGGGCCAAGCCTACGTCCGCAATGGACACACCATCCACCTCGGCCCGTATGCCATTGACCGTATCGAGCCGGACGGCACAGTCAAGGCCGGTTGCCATGTCGTCTCTTGGGAAGAAATAGAGCGCCTAGCTCCAGCTCTCGATACCGTCCCCGCTTCGGCTACCGCAATGGACTCCACCTTGGAGGTGCAATCGTGAGAATGAGCAAACAAAAGAAGGAACTGCTTCGGTTGTATCAACGCGAGCGGGCCGCAGGCTTTCGGGCCTCGTGGGCTCTGTCCAATGCCCGCACGCGACTCGAATGGGAGAAGCACAAAGTAGCCGAGTATTCCGGCGGCGATCCGATTGACCCGAAGCGTGGCAATGTGCGGCTCCGCGCGGTGCCTGACGAAACGTGTTCCCTCGAGGACCTGGAAGGCGACTGCTTCAACACCGAAGCCAACCCTGACATCCCTGCCTCACGCCTGCAACGCGATCGCGAGGAGTTCATTGCGAAAGTGAATCGGGAAGGAGTGTGGGGAATCATCGGCGAGTACTTCGACGGGGAGACCTGGCAACACGCGGACTCCTGCTTCGGATTCGTCGGTGATGATTGCAAATACTCCGGCTACGACACCGACATTTTGCGGGCAACGTTGGATGAAGCGAAGGCTGCCCGTGTGTGCCGTTACTGTGGCCGCCCGATTAAAACCGCCCTTCGTGCGGAAGAAAGGATCAAGTCATGAACGCGCATATCTACACGCCCCGGCTCAAAGAAACCGGCGAGCGGTTGCGGTTGATGCTCAATGACGCAGATTGGGTCATTGCAAACCGCCACCGTGGAACGCTTCGGGTGAAAGGAGTCGTCACCGATCAGAGCACCGGCAAACGTTATCGAATCAAAGGGGCGGCTTGCGGCCTGCAATGTTGCTGCGACGCCACCGCCGAGGAGGTGTAGCTCACGAACAATGCTCATTGTCAGTGGAGGCTCAGCAAATCCATTTCAATCCAATCCAGGAGGCATGAACCATGGCCAAGAATCTAAAGGGCATTCTCATCGAAGTGAATGGCGGTGTTGTTTCTTACGTGCAGTTCGACGGCAAGCCGGTGGCCGCTTATCACCTCTTCGACTGGGATGAACTGCTCGGTGATGGCGACACCCGCAAGGCATGGGAAGGCCTGAGCCAGCAGGAACAGCAGTTTATCCGTAACCGCTATCCCGTCGAGTACAAGGCTATTCAACAGAGACTTGAAGAGGAGGCCACAGACAATAGCTAATCATCGCTGCCAGCAGAGCATTTCGAAATCCAAATTCGACGGCGGGAGTGACCGCAGGAGAAAAACAATGAAGAAGTTCTTGGTGGCGAGCTATGACGGCGACCAGCAGCAATGGTTTTACGACATGGTGGTCGCCGCCGATGAAGAACAGGCGAAGGCGAGCATCCTGGAGGTCCGGTCTTATTGCCAGGATGCTGATTGTTTCTCGGCGGCAGACTTTCAGAAACTGGCCCGGAGTTTCCAGGTAAAGACAGAGGAGCAAATCGAAAGGGACTTCCAAACTCTGATTGCAGAGCACAAACAGACCTCAAGATAAAGTGGTCGCTCAGTCCGTCCACGAATCCTCACTTCGCAGTCTCATTTCGGTCGTAATCAACCTCAACTCGGCAGTGGTCGCCATTGCTGCACGTTTGCCGTGTCGTCTTTCTAGAGCCATTGCCGGCCTCTTCCGGTAAGCAAAGTCCCCCGGCTTTCCGGCGTTCGATCAATCCCAATCCAGATCAAAAGGAGAAACACGCAATGCCGACTCCATACGAAGTCGTTACTGAATCCATCATTAAGCAACTGGAATCCGGTGTAGCGCCTTGGCGCAAGCCCTGGCGCACCGAGATGCCTGCCAACCTTGCCAGCAAGAAGGAATATCGGGGCATCAACGTTTTCCTTCTCTCTTCGCTGGGTTACGGCTCGCGGTACTGGTTGACCTATCGCCAAGCCCAGACACTGGGCGGTAGCGTCAGGAAAGGTGAACACGGCTCCAAAGTTGTTTTCTGGAAGATCGGCGAATATCGGAAGGAGGACAAGGAGACAGGAGAAACGGAAAATCGCAAGTCGATTCTGCTGCGCTACTACACCGTCTTCAACCTGGAGCAATGCGAGGGCATCAAGTCCCCCGAGCCAACCCGCGTCATCGCTCCCTTCGAGCAGTGCGAAACCATCGTCAACTCCATGCCGAACCGCCCGGGCTTCGAGCAGGATTCACGGGCCTTCTATCGGCCATCCACCGATACGGTGGGGGTGCCGGCTAGAACGGCATTCGATTTCGCCGAGGAATTTTACTCCACGCTCTTTCACGAATTGACGCACTCGACCGGACATCCTTCTCGCGTTGGCCGCGAGGGGATCATGGAACACAACCCATTCGGTAGCGCGGACTACTCGAAAGAGGAGCTTGTTGCCGAGATGGGAGCAGCCATGCTCTGCGGTGTTGCCGGCATCCAGTCACGAACACTCGACAACTCGGCGTCCTACCTGCAGTCCTGGATCAACAGACTCCGGTCCGATTCCCGCTTAATTGTTTCGGCCGCATCGCAGGCACAAAAAGCGGCGGACTACATTCTCGGCCGGACCGCAGCAGAAACCGAATCCGACGCGAAAGGAGAGAACGAGACACTCTAACTGACGATCACCGCTAAACGATTCCCCTCCGCAGTTGCACCACCCTGCAGTTCAAATCCCTAAAACCAAGGAAGGAACTTATGGCAACTCCAGCCGTAATCCCTATTTCTATTTCCAAAGGCCGTCCCATCCGACCGAAGCGTGGTCGCATGACAATTCTGACTCCGCAGGAAACCCTGGCCCTGCTGAAGGCGGCAAAGAGTCGCTCGACGCGGGACTGGGCGATGATCCTGCTGGCGTATCGGCACGGCCTCAGGGCATCGGAAGTCTGTGGGCTCAAGTTGGCCGACATGGATCTGAAGGCCGGATCCATTTCGATTCGGCGGCTCAAGGGCTCCCTGCACACAATCCAGCCGCTGTACCAGCACCGCGGGCAGCCGCTGCTTGACGAGACGGCTGCCCTCCGCGCATGGCTGCGCAAACGGCCGGCGGACGGCTCGGACTATTTGTTCGTCAGCCAGAAGGGAGGAAAACTCGGCCGGACGCAGTTCTTTCGCAACTTTCAGAGGGTTGCGGAGAGCGCTGGCCTGCCGGTTGAGAAGCGCCACCCGCACGTCCTGAAGCACTCCCTGGCTTCGCACTTGGTCGCCGGGAACGCCAACCTGGCGCTGATTCGCCAGGCCTTGGGCCATCGGTCGATCAGCTCCACGATGCAATATATAGGTACAAGTGACGAGCAGGCTGCGGAGGCCCTGCAGAAGGCGCTAATGGGCCTGTTTTGATGGACTTATCTGAGGGATCAAAACACCGGTTCAGTTGCGTTTTGGCTTCAACGACAGGCGGATTTAAAGGACTTAGCTAGTGCCAGTCGAAGGCGAAGGTCGAAGGTAATGTTGCATTTCGTGCTTCCGACCGGCCCAGACCA
>Ga0181533_1006324_pt1 | contig 10834 bp, 11 predicted proteins | sample PEATcosm2014_Bin_45_FD_119772 | JGI IMG/M metagenome (GOLD analysis project Ga0181533, IMG submission 119772) | Peatland microbial communities from MTU Mesocosm Facility, Houghton, MI, USA - PEATcosm2014_Bin11_60_metaG | ecosystem: Environmental > Terrestrial > Soil > Wetlands > Peat | place...
CGCGATCGGGTCATTGACATCCTGCTGATGCAAACGAAATTCAGCCCCGTCCTGCTCTTCTATTGTGGATACCCCGCAATTGCCCAAAGTTAACCGCAAGTCCTCGAACGGTTGGCTTGTAAGGTGTTTATTTTCATTGAGTTAGCATTAAAACACCGTTCTCATATTAGGGTTGTTCTCTATTGTTTTCATAGACTTAGCCTGACCGGTCGGCCCTTTGGCGTCTTTTTGCTGGCAAGCCCACCGGCGGGTTTGGGCAAACCTTCTCAAGCGCAAGATTCTGCCTTTCGTCAGATTTTTACTGAAGCGTGCGCGAAAAGCATGGGGGCAGGGTTTGGGGGGCTCGCGCTGACGGAAACGGGAGCGCGGGGTGAAGTCCGGTGACTCATAGGGGGGCAACGCAAGAAGAATTGAGATTCCCATAAGTCTGCGGCTCTTACTTCGACTCGCGCGATCAAGTCCGAGGGTGCCCCTGTCGTTGAGATTTGTGTTTTTTTTGCCACGTAAGAACCGCGGACCTCAAAGGCGGAGGTCCGCGCTACGAAGGTCCCCGCTACGCTCGCTTTTGCCACAATATTTCTGCTAGAATCCGCGCCACAGGAGAGTTTCACTGGCGCCCATGAAGATCTGCCACACTTGCCAGCAGACTTACTCCGATGATGTTGAGTTCTGTCCGCGCGACGGCGCGCGCCTGGCCGCGCAAGCCACGGAAACCGAAGCGCAGCTTGCCGCCGGACTCGCCCGCCGATTTCGCATTATCCGCCGCCTGGGTCAAGGCGGCATGGGAGCGGTTTTCCTCGCCGAGCAGATTGGGGTGGGAAATCGTCCCGTGGCGCTCAAGGTTCTGAACCGCAAACTTCTCGACGACCCCGACTTCTTGATGCGCTTCCAGAATGAGGCGGGTTCCACGGGTCGCATCCGTCACCCCAATGTCGTCACCATCTATGAATCAGCCCAAGCCGATGACGGCACGCCCTACATCGCCATGGAATTCCTGGAGGGTGAATCTCTCCGCGAGGCCCTCGCGCGGCGGGGTGCGCTTCCCGTGCCCGAGGTTGCGGAAATTCTCCAGCAAGCAGCCCGAGGACTGAACGCCGCGCACAAACTGGGCATCATTCATCGCGACCTCAAACCCGACAACATCTTCCTGACATATCCCGACGACGAGTCTGTCGCGCCGATGTCCCCACCGGCACTTGCCGTAACGCCGGCGTCCCCGCCGGCACAGGTTAAAGGCGCTGTAGCGCCCACATCTCCATCGGCGAATTTCGTCATCAAAATCGTCGATTTCGGCATCGCCAAGCTGCGCGAGTCGGGCATGCACACGCAGACCGGCACGGTGCTCGGCACACCCGCGTACATGTCGTTCGAGCAGGCGTCCGGCATGAGGAGCGATGAACTCGACGCGCGCTCCGACATCTACTCGCTGGGTGTGGTGGTGTACGAAATGCTCACCGGCCGCACGCCGTTTCATTCCGACACGCCGGTCGGATACCTGCGCATGCACATGCAGGAAGACCCACCATCATTCCGCGCCGTCAAACCGGACCTCCCCGCGCTGCCCCAAGTGGAAAGCGTGGTGATGAAAGCACTCACCAAAGACCGCGACCAGCGCTACAGCTCGGTGTTGGAATTTGCACGCGCCTTCGCCGAAGCCGCGGTACCCGCGCCGGGGAGGGTAGGGGCGGTTCGCGAACCGCCCCTACGTGACCAGGGCACAATGTTGCAGACCCCGGCCCCGCCGACTGCCCATGCCTCTATTTCAGCCGCTGCGGGCGCGGGCGCGACGAAATCACGACTGGCCCTCTGGCTCGGCGTTCCTACCGCCGCATTGTTGCTGGTGCTGGGGGGATGGTATGTGTCGTCGTCCATGCATCCGCGTGGCGGCTCGCCAAACCAACCCGCGTCCGTTCAGACACCCCAGGAGGCCGTACCTACGGTTGTCGGCACACTAAAGGTGAACCCAAAAGATGGGCTCAAGTATGTCTGGATACCGCCCGGCACGTTCATGATGGGCTGTTCGCCGGGGGACACCAAATGTGGCGATGACGAGAAACCGCCGCATCAAGTGACGATTACGAAGGGTTTCTGGCTTGGGCAGACGGAAGTGACGGTGGGCGCATACAAGCGCTTTGTGGGGGCGACAGGGCGGCAGATGCCCGATTCTCCGACTTTCAACAGCCGGTGGGCGAATGCAAACATGCCGATCGTGAAGATGACCTGGAACGACGCACATGACTACTGTGCGTGGGCAGGAGGGCGGCTGCCCACGGAAGCCGAATGGGAGTACGCGGCGCGGGCCGGAAACATGCAACCTGTCTATGATGACTTGGACAGGATTGCTTGGTATATCAGCAACAGCAGTGCTCAATCTCATGACGTAGCCCAGAAACGGGCTAACGAATTCGGGTTGTATGACATGTTAGGAAACGTATGGGAGTGGGTCAATGACTGGTACGATCTGAATTACTACCGGGGCAGCCCGTCTCAAGACCCCCTCGGGCCGACGAGCGGTGGCCTTCGCGTTCTGCGTGGCGGGTCCTGGGAAGGCAGTCCCCGGGATGTCCGCGTGTCGAGCCGTGATTGGGGTAGTCCAGTCGCAGGGGGGGTAGGCGACGGGATCCGTTGCGTCGGGGACGTCGCTGGCCAGAAAGTCGCAGCCAGCCGGTCGCCGACAGCAGCAAGCCGGCTACCGCCCAAGCCCGCTACGCAGCCACAAGATACGAAGGCACAACTTGCCGAAAGGCACTTTCTCAAGGGATATACGCTATTTTCAAATAATGATTTGGGTGGTGCGATCGCCGAATATCACGAGGCCATCCATCTAAAACCTGATTTCGCGGACGCGCACTCCGAGCTTGGCGTAGCGCTGGGGGAAAAGGGGGACTGGGACGGTGCAATTGCCGAGTATCGTGAGGCGATCCGGTTGATGCCCGATTCTGCAGAGACACACTACGACCTTGCCTTGGCCCTGGAGCAGAAACTGGACGGTGACGGTGCGATTACCGAGTATCGTGAGGCGATTCGGCTGAAGCCCGATCACGCGAACGCGCACTGGGGACTCGGCGTAAACCTGGGCTTGAAGGGGGACTGGGACGGTGAGATCACTGAAGAGAGGGAGGCGATCCGGCTGAATCCGGATTCCGCATATGTGCACAACAGCCTTGGCATTGCGCTTGAGCGAAAAGGCGAGCTTCATCCCGCGTTGGAGGAATACCGAAAAGCTTATGAACTGGACCCCAAGGATTCAACCATCCGGGACAATTACGAAAAGTTGGTGAAGCGACTGAACCCGCAACCGTGAGGCTGATGCCTGGCATGCCTGCCTCGTCGAGCACGTCACGGTCAGAGGTTTGCTGACCGCGGGCTCTTCTATTGTTGGCAATGGCATGGCGTGCCGGAATTGCTTCATATGAATCCGGTTCGGAAAGAGAAAAGCCTACGATCAGGACTGCGCTGACCGTGGCTGCGCACTCACACCCAATGCGATTTATAACTTGGCTTTCCTGGACTAACATCGGCGGACTTGCATCGGCTTTAGCAGCATGGGTAGCACTCTATCTATCGCTTCGCCAAGCTTGGCGGGACAGAACCATCCTGCTTTTTTCGCTGAAGCGGACCTGGCTCGAAGTGGATAAGGACCAAGATCCAGACGGGGACATTGATGGAACTCCATTTGTCTACGCGATTGGAGTCACCGTGACGAATAACGGTTCACGTCCGATAACCATCCGAACCTGCCGGTGTGTTTATAGGGGGGTGACATCTGAAGTCCGAACGCATGAAATCAAGGCCGAAGCTGGAGTTAATCAAAAAATCGGACAAGGAGATTCCTATACTGGATTCGTTAGAGTCGACAAGTCTTCAGAAATTATTGCGGTAAGCGTGATTGATTCGACCGAGAAGGAGTGGAAGGCAAGACGTCGAACAATCAGAGAGTTTGCAAAGACGCACTTTCCCTTACACTCATTCAAATAATATAATGGCCCTTTCAAGTTATAAGATCCCACTGCCAGCGCGGGTGGCGCATACATTGGTTTGTATGTATGCGCCGGATGACGATGCTGCACCCTGGATACCTCAGCGGCTTTTTGGGCGGGCCAGGGATCGCCGACATGAAGGGCAATGTCGGCACCACCCGCGCATTGCCGTTCACCTGTGGCGGCGGGGGCATCATTTTTCCTCGGGAAACAGGGGGGTCAGCGTGTTGGCCCAGGCAACGAATTCGTCCAACTCCTGTGCAGCCCCTTCAATTCCCGCTGTAACCGCTTCGAGTTCCGCCACGGTCCAGGTTGTCGTCTTTCTGATATAGCCCTCATGAAGCTTCTTTTTGTGCGTGGTGTGTTCGGCAATGCCCGCAGCCTGAACAAAGTCACCGGAAGTAGCATCGAGCCTGTAGCTCGGGCTCCAATGGGCATGGATGATCTGGTTTCTCTGCTCGCGGACGTCGTTAAGCTTCTTGATGAGGGGTTTCAGCCGGTCGTGAATCTCCTTGGCCTTTGCATATGGTAAGCCTCCAACAACAATCGTGTAGCGCCAGGAAGTCCGCTCAAGTACGAGCGTCTCGAAAATTAGCGTGATGTTGCGAAAATCCAAGCTCGCCAGAGTGGCGAGTGCCACACCGTGGTCATGTTGGTCAATCAGCTTGGCGGTGTGCACCATGAGCAACTCTTCCAGCTCTGAAAAGCGGAGGGTGACAGCGCCAAGGGCGTACAGAAAATCGTCGGTCTTTGGGGCCATAACGGCTTACCCTAGATTTCGGTTTTGAATTCTCGACGGACCACTAATATACACCTAAGCGCCTTAGCGGGTCGCCATGGCAGCGCAATCCTAACCGTGGACTTTTCTCATCCCTGATGCCCTTGGCATCTCACGACTTGTTCATGAGGGCTTTGTCCACCGCTTCCGGGTTTCGATCCATCACCGTCAAGTAGGCGCGCACGGCGCTTTCCAGACGTCTGCGCCCTTGCTCCCATTCCTGGAGCGAGCGCGGGCCCGTGCTGCTTGCTCTTGAGCCCCAAAGGGGCGACCTACCACAGCCCAGGCCAACGGCCTGGGTCGAACCGCCCAGCGATGTCAACTGAGCCCTGAAAGGGCGGCCTACGATCTGGTTCAATCCCACATAAATCGTTCGTCTTCAATGACGATTGTGGCGTGCGTTTTTATTAGCGCGCCCCTTCAGGGCTTGTGCCTGTAGCCGGTCATTGATTCCCAGGGCGTTGCCCTGGGCTGTGATAGATCGCCCCTTTGGGGCTAAAGAACGGGCCGATGGCGCCCCGATGCATCGGGGCGCCCCACGGACCCGGGCAACATCTCTGTCACCGCGTCCTATCCGTGGCCGGTTCTGGCTTAAGTGACACAGGCACTCCTGCCTGTGTACTATGCATGGAATGCATGAGCCCTGGACACAGGCAAGCAAGTAGCGCGGACCTGCTGTCCAAGGTCCGCGGCTTTCCTTTGGATTCTCGAGTTGGCGTGAGTGGAAATCGGTCGTACAGAAAAGGCCGGGCAGTTGTGACAGGGCGGTAATCTGCTCGCACTCTGGAACGGGTGCAAGGCGGAAAAGCCGCGGACCTGAACCCCAGATGCGCGCAACAAGCTGGCTTCATTGCGGGCGCAGCCCGCTTTTGGAGTGCGGTCGCAGCAGCTACCGCTTTCTTGGTTCGGGCTTTCGCTCAATTCCCGTATAAACCACAGGCGGAAAGCGGCAGCTTCGCGACCGCACTCCAAAAGCGCTGCGCGCAGGATCCAAACAGGGCTCGCGGGTGGCTGGCGCAGACCCTTGTTCTGGAGGGTCTGCGATTTCCCGAAGGGACTTGTGGGGGCAGCGGGCGCTACGAAAGCAGACGTAGCGCAGACCGCCGCGTTTGCGGTCTGCGGTTCTTCCTTAGACTCACGCTCCCGAACCCGAGGGCAGGCGCCGGTCTTCGAGAATTACCGTATGGGCAAGGTAAGAACCGCGGACCCCAAAGGCGGGGGTCCGCGCTACACGAACACATTCGCGGGTGGCGCCCCGATGCATCGGGACGCCCCACGAACACGGGCAACATCTCTGTCACCGCGTCCTATTCGTGGCCTGTTCTGGCTTTTTAACGGTCCCCGACATGAAGGGCCATGTCGGCGCCACCCGCGAATCCGAAGAGGACATTCCCTCTCATTTGGGTAAATTGGAGCTATAGACATGGCAGCAGCGGGGCGGTAAACTGAGTTGGATCGTGGACAGTGAAGGAAGGGAACACCATGGCCATCACTCTGAACCTGCCGCCCGAGGTGGAAGCGAGTTTGGCAGCCCAGGCGCGAGCACTCGGCTTGCAACTCAATTCCTATGTCCAAACCTTGCTAGCACAGCAGTCCGGCATGGGGCGGGCGGAGCAAACCCTAAACCTGGAGCAATTTGAGGCCGAACTCGATGCCCTCGCCCAAGGCTCCGATAAACTCCAGTACCTGCCGCCTGCGGCTCTGACCCGTGAGAGCTTCTACCAGGACCACGACTAATGCCCGACCTATCGTATTTGGCTGACACCAACATCCTGTTGCGCCTCATCAAATCGAGCGACCCCGAATTTCCGGTGGTTCGCAGGGCTGTCCACGCACTCAAGGCGCGCGGCGAACGACTCTGTTATGTCCCTCAAAACATCGTTGAGTTCTGGAACGTCTGCACCCGGCCACCCGACCGGAACGGATACGGCCTCTTGCCGAGGGAGGCGGATGAACGCGCCCAGCGAGTCGAACGCGCATTCACCCTGTTACCGGAAAACGAACTCATCCACCCCGAATGGCGACGACTGGTACGTGCTCATGCGGTCTCTGGAGCGCAGGTGCATGATGCGCGGTTGGTCGCCGCGATGCACGTCCACGGGGTCACGCATCTGCGTACCTTAAATGTTCACGACTTCGCGCGCTATCCCGGTATCACGATTGTCCATCCACAGACCCTTTTGTAACAACGGTGTTGCCACGGTCAGGGTTTTTCTGACCGTGGGCCCTTCCTTCGATGACGAACTCGAATACCTGCACCTGAATCCACGCGCAAAGGGCTGGCGAAGCGGTCGGAAGACGGGCGGTGATCTCTACCCGTGATCTACCCGATGGTTCCCTTAATTGCATTTTCCCCGACCGCCGACTAGAATCAACGATGAGGTGAAAAAAATGGAAAACGACGTCTTGCGGATTGCGGGAAAAGAATTTCACTCGCGGCTGATTGTGGGCACGGGAAAGTATCGCAGCTTTCAGGAGATGGCGCGGGCGCACGAGGCTTCCGGCGCGGAGATCGTCACCGTGGCGGTGCGCCGCGTGAACCTTACCGACCGCACTAAAGAATCCATGCTGGATTTCATCGACCGCAGCAAACTCTTCATCCTTCCGAATACCGCGGGCTGCTACTCCGCCGACGATGCCATCCGCACGGCGCGCTTGGCGCGGGAGGTGGGGCTTTCCAACTGGATCAAATTGGAAGTGATTGGCGATGAAAAAACCCTCTTCCCGGACAACTTCGAGCTCGTCAAAGCCACCGAGGTGCTGGCCAAAGAAGGTTTTGTGGTGATGCCCTACACCAATGATGATCTGATATCCGCGCGGCGATTGATTGACGCAGGCGCGGCGGCGGTGATGCCGCTGGGCGCGCCCATTGGTTCCGGGCTGGGCATACAGAATCCCACCAACATGCGCATCCTGCGCGAAATGATCACGCAGGTTCCCTTGATTATCGATGCGGGCGTGGGCACCGCCTCCGACGCCGCCATCGCCATGGAACTGGGCGCGGACGCCGTGCTGATGAACACCGGCATCGCCGGCGCGCAGGACTCCGTGCTGATGGCCCAAGCGATGAAGAACGCCGTGTTGGCCGGCCGCCAGGCATTTCTCGCCGGCCGCATGCCCAGGAAACTTTACGCCACGGCGTCCAGCCCGGTCGAAGGTGTGATGCGGTAGAGTAGGGGCGGCTCGCGAACCGCCCCTACTTTCGAGTTCGCTCTCATCCCACCGGCATGAGTCTAATTCTTTTGCAACTCGCTGAGGGTAGCCAGCACGTCGTCGCTGTGCTCTTGAGGTTTCACACCGGTCCATACCTTAACGATTTTGCCCTTGGGGTCAATCAGGAAGGTGTTGCGCGAGGCAAAACCCCGGTCGCTCAGTGATCCGTATTCGGCCACGACTTTCTTCTCGGTATCCGCCAGAAGCTTGAACGTGAGGCTCTGTTTCGTACAAAAGTCTTGGTGGCTTTCGCTGGAGTCCACACTGACTCCAAGAATCACCGCGTTCCTTTCCTGGTATTTCGCAAGGTCGCGCTGAAAGTTGTGGGCCTCGATCGTGCAGCCCGGCGTGTTGTCCTTGGGGTAGAAGTAAAGCACCACCCACTTGCCGCGAAAATCCTTCAAGCTCACCTTACTCCCGTCCTGCGACGGCAGCGTTACGCTGGGCGCCTTCTGGCCCACCTGGGGAAGATCGCCGGCCGCAGCCAGCGAGAATGCAAATCCGACGCACAACACGGTCAAAGTGAAAAGACGCGCGAAGAGATACAGGTTCATGGTTTGTGACCTCCTAAGCCCTTTCAACCAACATACACGTTTTCAGGCGGCCTCGCAACTGCGGATGAATAAACATCAAAGGGCGGGGTAAGCGCGGGCTTTGCGCAACATGTTAGGGTTGAGGGGAAGTTTCCTTGCCCGTGGGGGGGGCCGGATTGGCGGGGGCCTTATTCGGGAGCTTGTAAATCTTCTCGCCGGGTTTGGACAGGCCCATTTGCTCGCGGGCCAGGCGCTCAATGGCGGCGGGGTCTGACTTCAGTGCCCGGTTCTCTTTATCCAACTGCTCGTTTTCCTGTTGGAGTTGCAGGATCTTCTGCTGAAGCGTCTGGAGCTCTTTTCGCTGCCGGCGCGATGCCAAATATCCGTTCTGGCTGAAGATGTTATGGACGATGAGGGCGATGGACACCAGCAACAGCACCAGGATGGCGTTGCGATAGAGCGCGGTCGTATCGAAGTTCGAGTCGTTCATCGCTCGCACACAACCGCCCGGAAAGTCGTAGCGGCGAGTTTATCCGTCAACTGACGGACCAAATGGCGGCGTAAAGCCGCCTCTACATCAAGATAACCGACTACCCCCCACGAAGAGGGTTGCTTCTCCTGCTGCCCTCATTGTATCTTCTGTTGCAAGTTCCGCGCAACTGAGCGGTCTTCCGGCCAAGGCTTGGCCGCGAGGAGGGCCCATGACCGATAAGGTCGTCATCCTGATAACTGCGGCGAGTAAAAAGGAGTGCCGCAAGATCGCCAAGCACCTGGTGGAGAGCAGACTCGCCGCCTGCGTCAACATCACGCAGCCTGTCGAGTCCATCTATCGTTGGGAAGGGAAAATCGCCCACGATCAGGAGTACCAACTCTTCATCAAGAGCACGCGCGAGTTGTTCCCCGAAATCAAGGCGGCCATTTCCAAGCTGCACAGTTACCATACCCCGGAGATCATCTGCCTGCCGATCATCGACGGCTCGCGAAATTATCTTCAGTGGGTGGGTGATTCGGTAAAGCCAGCCAGTTCCATGGAAAAAGACGTACACGCGGATGAAGCATCCGGTGATGAGATGCGTTATCATAGGGGGTGAAAGTAAATTCTTCGGCAGGAAGTCACGTTCGCGCCGCCGGGACGATCCATCCAACACACGTCGCGCGAATCGTTGGGTGCGGCGCAGTTGCAGCCTTTCAGAAGATATCGAACAAGGAGGTTCCACCCCATGTTTTCGTCCCAGCACACCAAGCTCTTCGTGGCGGCGTGGGTTGCCACAAGCCTTCTACTCTTCGCCAGCCTTAGCGGTTCCGCCCAGGCCCAGGGCGACAAGGCGAGCAGCGAAACTACCAATATGACGGTGATCGTAAAGGAAGCTGATACCGGGCAACCCATCTTCCAAGCGCACATAACCCTGCAATTCCCAGCGAAGTTCGGCAAGACGAAGAAAATTGCTTACAATGCCAAGACCGATATCCAGGGGCGGTACAAGTTCACGGGCATCAACAAGGGAACCATCGTTTTGACGATTACCGCCACAGGTCGCCAGACCTACGGCAAAGAACTGCAACTGGAAAAAGATAACCAAATCTTCGAAGTCAAACTCAAAAAGCCCCAGCCGCTCATTTAGATTTGAAACCAGCGCCCATTGAAATTATTTTTTCTGCGGGTTATGCGAGGGCGCGCGGGAGCACTGCCGGGACTCTCAAAAAAAATCAGCAAGGAGAAATCGCCGCGAGCATTTCTATCGCCAAGGTGGATAGGTTCCGCGTGATGGAGCCTTTTATTTTTGCGTTACAAAGATTGCATCAGGTTGGTGCAAAGTGTTAAAACCCGTTCATGGTTTTAATCTTACCGTAATCTGAGGTGGGCTTTTCCACAAACTTTTCAACAGACTTGTTGAAAACCCTATGAAGGACACGATCGAAAAGGGCCAACAAAGTGCATAGACACACTTCGCAGTCTACCGCTCCGGGATATTAATCCCCAGTTCTTAACTGTAGGTGTAACGGCGCACGGAACCTTCAATTGTCTTAAAGACTTTCCCTGTTTTGTGTCTTGCCGGGGCTCAAGGTTTCGGCGGTACCTTAACGACGGGTGCGCCCAGCGTGGGCCCTTCTACAGGCTTGGGTGGGGCCCCGAAATACTGCTCGTCCATCCACACGTTGGCATTCTTTTTCACGGCGTCCAGCGCTGCGTCCACCTTTGGCGGCCGCAGGGCTTTTTCGATATCCGGGGTAACAGCCTTTAGATCTTTGTGACTATGCCCGGTCACCTGAAAGAAGACCAATGCTTGGGGCACGTCGACGGGTTCAGAGACCTCGCCATCTTTTAGGGC
>Ga0181533_1006334_pt1 | contig 10823 bp, 8 predicted proteins | sample PEATcosm2014_Bin_45_FD_119772 | JGI IMG/M metagenome (GOLD analysis project Ga0181533, IMG submission 119772) | Peatland microbial communities from MTU Mesocosm Facility, Houghton, MI, USA - PEATcosm2014_Bin11_60_metaG | ecosystem: Environmental > Terrestrial > Soil > Wetlands > Peat | place...
AAGCCCTCGAAGGCGCGGACATGATCTTCATCACCTCCGGCCTCGGCGGAGGCACGGGAAGCGGTGCGGCTCCCGTGGTGGCTTCGTTGGCCAGCGAGATCGGCGCTCTCAGCGTAGCCGTGGTCACCAAGCCCTTTGCGTTTGAAGGCAAGCGCCGCATGCTCCAGGCGGAGCAGGCCCTGCAGGAACTCATCGGGGTCGTGGATACGGTCATTGTGATTCCCAACGAACGCTTGATGGAGACTGTCGAGCCCGGTACCAGCTTTTTCGACGCGTTCCGCATTGCCGACGACATTCTGCGCCAGGCTGTGCAGGGCATTTCGGACATCATCACCGTTCCCGGCATCATCAATCGCGATTTTGCCGACGTGAAAGCCATCATGCATGGGCAGGGTTACGCCGTGATGGGCACCGCTGTCGCTACCGGCACGAACCGCGCCGTCGACGCCGCCAATCGCGCCATCTCCAGCCCCTTGCTGGAAGACAACTCCATTCAAGGCGCGCAAGGTATTCTGATCAATATTTGCGGAAGCTCTTCGCTCACCCTGCATGAAGTTCATGAAGCCTCCAGCGTCATCCAAAAGGCCGCCCACGAAAACGCGAATATCATTTTCGGCGCGGTGATGGACGAAGCGATGAAAGACGCCGTCAAGATCACGGTGATCGCCGCTGGCTTCAAGGAAACGGCGAAGAAGGGCTTGCAGCATAAGCCGTCTTTCCTGCCGAAGACGTGGAAGGCGGGGCGCGATGTGCCGGCGCAGGGCGAGTTGCCGGTCACGCCGCCGAACGTGGTACATCAAGTGGCGCAGAATGTGCGCGACGCCGCGCAGGAAGTGCCCAAGGACGATCTGGACGTGCCGACATTTTTGCGGCGGCAAGCGCAGAAAGCCTGATCGCTAAAATATTGCTTTAACTGTCTGATTTCGTTTTGCGGCCTTCGTGTCGGTCGAAGTCCTTTTGCCTCTTTTTTCTTTACACGGATTTCCAGTCATTTCGTTGAGCCAACAGCCAATCTCAGGATCTTGCGATACCCGCTCCGGGGAGGCAATACTTTTGCGCTGGATCGAGAAGCGGTGCAGGGAAGCAGCCCGCGACAGGTGGAAAAGAATAATCCTATGGTTGCGGCGGCCATCACATCGCCCTCCTACCGCGCTTGTGTTAGGCTGCTATCGAAACCGTTCTGGTCTCATCCCACGGGAAGCAACTCAGCGGGGAGCAACGGAAAAGGAGACCGTACATGAAAGCCAACCGAGTCATTTCAGGATTGAGCATTGCGGCGCTGGCGATCTTCGCCGCGGCCTGTCAGCCGCCCGCGTACCACCAACCGGACGAACGCTACGTTCTTGTGGCCGCCAACGTCGACTTGCCATACTGGCAGGAAGCCACAGCCGGGCTGACGGATATCGGTAAGAGTATGGGGGTCAAGGTGGAAGTCGTCGGGCCCGCGACATTTTCTCCCAGCGAGGAACTCGCCGCGTTCCAACAAGCGGTGGCGCAGCATCCCTCGGGCATCCTGGTTTCCGTAACCGATCCGAAACTGTTCAAGGAGCCGATCGATCACGCCATCCTGCAGGGCATCCCCGTCATCTGCATTGATGCGGACGCGCCGGAGTCCAATCGCGTGCTCTTCATCGGCACGGACAACTTCCGGGCGGGGCAAGAGAGTGGAAAGCGCATGGCCGAGCTGCTAGGCGGACAGGGCCGTGTGGTGGTTATCACTATAGCCGGGCAGCTGAACAGCGAGGAACGCGTGCGCGGCGTGAATGAAGCGCTGAAAAAGTACGCCGGTGTCAAGATCGTGCAGACCATCGATGATAAAGGTGATCCGCGGGTAGCTTATGACGGCATCGCCGCGCTGCTGCAAAAGAAGGAAAAAATCGACGGCATCATTTGCCTGGAAGCCTCCGGCGGAGAGGGTGCCGCGGATGAGCTGCACCGCATGGACCTGACCGGGAAGATCAAAATTGTGGCCTTTGACAAGGATCCGCAAACGCTGGACGGAATCGAACGCAAGTGGATCACGGCAACCGTGGTGCAGAAGCCTTATGTCATGGCCTTCTATGGAGTGAGGTTCCTGGACGATTTGCACCACAATGCCGTCCACGAATTCAAGGATTGGGCCACTGCGCCGGCCGCTCCGCTACCGACTTTCGTGGATACCGGCACAGCCGTGATCGACGAGACCAACTTGGCGGCCTTCCGCAAGGCCCTCTCGGAACATCCCAAGCCAGGCCCCTTGGGGTAGTCAGACGAGTCCGTACGAAGCAAAAGTGACGATCGATGCGACGCCGAGTGCTGAGCCAAGAACCGCCCCGGCCAGGACGTCACTCAGGAAGTGCATCCCCAAGACCACGCGGGAAAAGGCGATGCTGATGGCGAGAAAGTACATCGGCCCTTCCAGCGAGGGATAAAGGTAGCTCACCACCAACGCGATGGCAAACGCCGTCATGGTGTGACCCGACGGGAACGAGAACTGATCGGGTGGCAGCACCTTGGACCAGCAATGCGGCTCGAGTTGGCAGGGGCGCAAGCGCCGGCTAAGCTTTTTCAGCGCCTTAAAGACGAGCACTCCTCCGATGGCCGCGCAACCCGCCGCTCCCACCGCGGCATAGCGGTGCGGTCCACCAACGAGCAGCAAAATCGTGCCCAGGCTGTACCACAACCAGCCATCCCCCATCCGCGTTGCGGCTAACATCCAGAAGCGGATCCACCGTGGCGCTTTCCAGCGGTTCATCCGCCGCATCACGCGGTGATCGCGATTCTCGATGTAGCCCCAGACGTCTTTGGCCATGGCCATAGCGTCACCTCAACTTGCCCAGTTGGTCTCCATGCGGCGATCCACTTCCCACAACATCTTCGGCCGCTTTGCTTCTCCTTCGAGGCGTTGCGTCCACCGTTTGCAGAAGCGGATTTCGTTCAACCAGTGTCCGGCGGTAATTGCAGGCACGAAGACCGTCAGCGGCAAAATCACCGCGGCCCAGGGTTTCTCCCTCAAGAGGCTCCCGGCGAACCGGAAAATGTCCGCCGTCAGCTTCAAATAGTGGCCATTCTCGCCGTGGACCACGCCATGCCCGGCGCGCAGGCCGATCAGGAAATCATCCACCGTGCGCGCGCCCGGCACCTCCGTGAATGTCTCCGCCACTCCCGATAGCGTATGCGAATCGCTCCCGGCAATGCCTGCCTTGCCAAGCCGCTCCGCCAGGCGCTCTGCGCTGCGATTCGCTTCACTCCACATCTGTCCATTCCGCACTTCAAACGCAGGCACGTAGGACGCAAACCACGCGAAATCTTCCGTTGCGCGCCGCCCGGTCAGCCCGGAAAAGACATGATTCACGCTGAAGAAAATTTTATGCTCTGTCAGGTACATCAACAGCGCTATAAAATCGCTGCGTCGCCGCTGAATTTCCGCATGATCTTTTTCCGTGAGCCCGTAAGCGCCCAGATGCATTTCCGTCCCGCTGGGCATGCGCACGGTCACTTCCTCGCTGACGAAGAAATCCGGGTGCTTGCGGAGCACTTCCGCAGCTTCGATCGAGTCATGGTCTGTGATGGTGACAACGGTCATACCCAGCCTCTTGCAACGGGCATAGACTTCGGCGGGGTCGTTATAGGACTCCTTGCAGATCCGGCTCAAGCCGGGGGTGCTGCACATCCCCGATCCAGTTGAATGCACATGAAGGTCGCAGCGCATGTTTCAAGGGTAGAGATGGGATATGAACAGTGCATAAAGGCAGCGCGAATTGACCGTGAAAGATTGCACGGAACTCATTGAGCACAAATGAGTTTTTGAGTTTTCCACATGGCATTGTGAGTGCTCTTGTACGGGCCTCCCCTGACCATGCAACAATGGCTCCAATGAAAAAAATTCACGTCCTCTTTCATGATAGCGGGGGTGGCCACCGTAATGCCGCCGTTGCCCTGCAAACCGTTACCACGCAGCAGCAGCGCCCTTGGCAGATCGAACTGATTCAGTTCCAGGATCTCGCCGACCAGTTGGACGTTCTCCGCAAGCTCACCGGCATCCGCATTCAGGAGCAGTACAACATCCTCCTGCGCAATGGCTGGACGCTGGGCACCACGCAGCTCCTGCGTGTTCTCCAGGCCACCATACGGCTCTTTCACCGGCCGATGGTGCGCTTGCTCACCAAGTACTTTCGCGAGCACCCGGCTGACCTCCTGGTTTCGGTCATTCCCCATTTCAATCGGCAGATTGCCGAGGCCTGGTCTGCCGTGTATCCTGAGCGGCCATTCGTTACCTTGATCACGGACTTGGCGGATTTTCCGCCGCGTTTCTGGATCGAGCCGCTGGAGCAGCAACACGTCATTTGCGGCACGGAGCGCGCCGTGGAGCAGGCGCGGGCAATGGGCAAGCAGGAATCCCACATCTTCGCGACTTCCGGAATGATCCTGCGCCCCGATTTCTACCTCCCCGATAACATGGACCCTGTCGCTCTTCGCCGTGAGCTTGGCTTACAACCCAATCTGCCAACAGGCATTCTTCTCTTCGGGGGTTTCGGCTCCAAAGTAATGTATGACATCGTGGAGCGGCTGGACGCCGCGCGCGTTCCCGTTCAGCTCATCGTCATCTGCGGCCGCAACGACAAGCTCGCCGAGAAATTGCGTGCGCGTGCCTGGAATCTGCCGCTGCATGTTCTGGGTTTCACGAAGGAAGTGCATCGCCTGATGCGCGCCGCGGATTTTCTGATTGGCAAGCCCGGACCGGGCAGTGTTGCCGAAGCGATGGTTCGCCGTTTGCCCGTCATTCTGGAATGCAACTCCTGGACTATGCCTCAGGAGCGTTACAACACCGAGTGGGTAATTGAAAAACGCGTGGGGATTGTTCTTTCCAGTTTTGACGAAATCGTGCCGGGCGTGAAGCAGCTTCTGGAGCCTGCCACGCTTGCGGAGTTCCACCGCAACGTCGCTGCCCTGAACAATCAAGCGGTCTTTGAGATTCCCGAGATTTTCGCCAAACTCTTGCGCGAGCCGGCAAGGATGTTGCCCCAGAATCCGTGAAAAACTAGTTCGCTGCCCGCTCGGCACGCGCGGGTCTCGGCAGGCGCGGTCCGGCGCCCGGGCTCTCCGCCGGAGGATTCGTCCGCGGCTTCGCGCACGTTACCGCCCACCACCGCGAGGCATATTTCGGCAACTCGCACATCTTCGAGCAGCCCCCCGAGGTCTTTGACATCGCGCAGCCGCAATAGCAGTCGCCGGGTTTCATTTCCTTCACGCGCCCGGAAGTATCGGCCCAGACGGAAAAGGCCATCACAGCAGCCGCCAGAATGAGCTCCAACAAGACCCAGGTGGCGAGGCGGCGAAGTCGTTTGAATGAGGAAGAACTCATACAGGCACAGTTTCAGCCTGGAACACACAAAAAACCGATAGCCCCCGCCTCTCGAAAAAATTGTTACCTGGGTTCTGGAAGTACTAGAGCAGTCTGAGGCCAGTTCACGCGATGTGGGAGTTGGTCGCGTCCGTTCCGTTTTGAATCTCCAGGACGTTTTTGGTCCACACTCATCCATTTGGTCCCGTTCATAAATTATCTGTTTTTAATGTTTTAGGTGTTTTTGGCAGCCCAAATCAGGTTGGTTCTCTTCGTGCATTACTTCCGGCCGTGGGCGCGTTTCGGTAGACGAGACGCAAGGACTGCAAGCGAGGGGGAAGGGGCTTGCTTGCTGGTTCTTGCGGATCGTTCCCACCTGCCTCTGAGAGGGAAGCTAGGATGGATGACCCCACGCGCCGGTGTGAAAACGACATCGGCATCTGAAACGCGCCTTCGGGGCTCCTGGTCCCAAGCGGGGGCCCCATTTTTTGCCCTCCAAGGCAAACCTCCACTCATCTGGAGTGGGCAGCGATCCCCCAAAGTTAAATGCTCAGGTTTGTGCCGCTGTTTTGATCGGAACGCCCGGGGTAACTCGGCGTTTGGCTCTTTGCGACCTAATTCAATCTGTGCGTGACCGCGATGCCGGCTTGGCCGAGCACATGCGCCACCTGCGTTTCCCGCAACCGCGAGGCGTCATATTCAAACGACACTTGCTTATTCTGGTCGTCCACGCGGAATCGCCGCAATCCGTAGGTATTGGCGAATTCTCCCAGGCGGCTCAATTGCTCCAGGCTCAGCGGCGACTGCAATTCGTAAGTGATTTCCACAAGTGTCATGGCCAGATTATACCAGCCTCTACCGGCAAGACCCAGCCTCGGATGTAACCTCCAAACATGGAACATAGTAAGCTATCGCTACGAGGTTTCATGTCGAGTCCGCACATCCCACCCTTGCCGATTCTGCCTCCCTCACCGAAGGAGAAGGATCCCGTCTGTGGAATGATGGTCGATCCGCAGAAGCCCGCGGGCAAGTTCGCATACAAAGGTAAAACCTACTTCTTCTGCTCCGCAAGATGCGCAGAACGCTTCCAAAATGAGCCTGAGCGATTTCTGACGGCTCCGGGTGCCGCGGACATGGAAAGCAAACCCTCCTCGCCTGTTGTCGCGCCGGCCGCCGCGTCGGTCCGCTACACCTGTCCGATGGACCCCGAAATCGTGCAGATCGGGCCGGGGATTTGCCCCAAGTGTGGCATGGCGCTCGAACCGATGGATTTCGTCGCCACGCCCCTTGGAGTACAGCAGCGCGATCTCGAGTACGATTCTATGCGCAGGCGCCTCTGGGTTAGCGCGGCGCTTTCGCTTCCCCTACTCGTTCTCTCCATGTTCGGAGAAGCCTTGGGTCTCCATCTCGATCCGGCCACCAAAAATGCCGTCGAACTTCTTCTGGCGTCGCCCGTCGTTCTCTGGTGCGGCTGGCCTTTCTTCCAGCGCTTCTGGGCTTCGCTCGGCAATCGCAGCCCCAACATGTTCACCTTGATTGGCCTTGGCACTGGTGCAGCTTATCTCTACAGCGTTGCCGCAACGCTGTTCCCCCAATTTTTCCCGGTGTCTTTCCGCAGCATGCACGGCGGCGTGGATGTCTATTTCGAGGCTGCTGCCGTCATCACCACCTTGGTTCTGCTCGGTCAGGTTCTCGAACTGCGGGCACGCCGGCGCACCAGCGATGCGATCCGCGCACTCCTGCACCTTGCGCCGCGAACCGCGCACCTCGTATCCGGGGAAGCTGAGCAGGATGTGCCCCTGGAGCAGGTCAAGCATGGCGATTTGCTCCGCGTAAGACCGGGTGAACGCATCCCTGTTGACGGCACGATTCGCGAAGGCGCCAGCGCCGTGGACGAATCGATGGTAACTGGCGAGCCCCTCCCTGCCGAAAAAGCTGCGGGCGACAAAATCACCGGAGGCACTCTCAATACCAACGGAACTTTCATCATGGCCGCCGAACGAGTTGGCAGCGAAACCCTGCTGGCACAGATCGTGAAGCTAGTGAGCGAAGCCCAGCGCAGCCGCGCTCCCATGCAGCGTCTTGCGGATAAGGTGGCCGGGTACTTCGTTCCCGCCGTGGTGGCCGCGGCAATCGTCGCCTTCGTCGGCTGGGGATTGTTCGGCCCGGAGCCGCGCTTTGCTCACGCGCTAATCGCGGGCGTCTCCGTTTTGATCATTGCCTGTCCTTGCGCGCTGGGGCTGGCCACTCCCATGTCCATCATGGTTGCCGTGGGCCGCGGCGCTTCTGCAGGCGTGCTGGTGAGGGATGCCCAAGCGCTGGAAACCCTCGCTCGCGTAGACACGCTGGTGCTCGACAAGACGGGCACGCTCACGGAAGGCCGTCCGAGCGTCGCAAACATCGAACTCTTTGAGGGCATCACGCTCACTCGCGACGCGCTGCTCTCGCTGACGGCCAGCGTCGAGCGCCCAAGCGAACATCCCTTGGCACGCGCCATCGTTCGCGCCGCGGAAGATAAGAAACTGCCCCTCGCCCCGGTCACCGATTTCCGGGCTACGGCGGGAGGAGGCGTCGAAGGCATAATCCTTGGCAAAAAGGTACTGGCGGGCACCGCAGCGTTTCTGAAGGCCCACGGCGTCAATGTGCCGGAGTCCCGAACAGCTTCCGTGCAAGTGGGGGGATCTGCTGCCGTCACCCCGGTGTTCGTTGCCGTGAACGGACGCGCCGCGGGAATGTTCCTGATGACTGATCGGGTCAAGCCCACCACCGCCGAGGCCTTGCAACTTCTGCGCCAGGAGGGCTTGCGCATCGTCATGCTGACGGGAGATCGCCAAGACTCGGCGCAGCGCATCGCTCAGGAATTGGGCATTGATGCGTTTGAAGCCGAGGTGCTCCCGCAAAGGAAAGAGCAGGCGATCCGCGAACTCCGGGCACAGGGCCGCATCGTGGCTATGACCGGGGACGGTATCAACGATGCTCCCGCCCTTGCCGCCGCCCACGTAGGCATCGCGATGGGTACGGGTACCGACGTGGCCATGGAAAGTGCCGGCATCACCCTCGTGAAGGGAGATCTGCGCGGGATCGTCCGCGCCCGGCGCCTCTCCCGCGCCACCCTGCGCAATATCAAACAGAACCTCGCTTTCGCGTTTCTCTATAACGCCCTGGGAATCCCGGTGGCGGGGGGAGTTTTTTACCCCATCTTTCACTGGCTTCTCAGCCCCATGATTGCCAGCGCCGCCATGAGCTTCAGCTCGGTGTCTGTCATCACCAACGCTCTTCGGCTCCGGCGCTCGCCCCTCTGACTCCCTTTTTTTTCCTGACCGTTTGACGTTTCTAGCGTCTTAAAGGAGTAAGCGGTCGGAACTTTTTGTGGGGGTCTGCGTATTACTAAGCAGCAGCCTCGATAACGCTACCCAAGGGGTCGGTTATGTCCAGTAATGGCAATGGTATAGGCAATGGAAAAGCGGCCAAGAAGCGCCGCCGCAGAATCATCCTCAGCTCTATCGCGGTATTGATCCTGGTCGGTGGAGGCTATGGCGTCTATGCCGCCCTGCGCCCCAATCATGAAATTGACCCCTCCAAGCTTGCGGCGGTGGAACGTGGTGACCTGGCGCGCGTTGTGGTAGCCACCGGGAAGATTCAGCCGCTCTCGAAAATCGAAGTGAAGTCCAAAGCCAGCGGCATCGTGAAGAAGCTGTATGTGGACTATGGCGACCACGTCAAGCAGGGCGACATCCTGGCCGAACTTGACAAGGTGCAACTGGAAGCCAGCGTGCGCGCTTCCCAGGCCAACTATCAGGCTGCGCAAGCCGCCCGCGATTCCGCCATCGCCGCCCTCGAGCGCAATAAAGTCGACGCGGAGGGCCCGGACGTGCCCTATCTCAAGCTCAGCATGGAACGCGCCCAACAGATGTTCAAGGACGGCGTGATGTCCAAGAGTCTCGTCGAGGACTCCGAGAAGAACTATCAGTTGGCCCTGAACAAGCAGGTCAGCGCGCAACGCAATCTGGCCGTTTCGCGCGCGGAGATTGCCAAGGCCGAAGCGGAAGTGGCCCAGGCCAAGGCGGCTCTTGATAACGCGGAAGAGGATCTGCGTAACTCCACGATTGTCAGCCCGATTGATGGGCTGGTGCTGTCGCGCGACGTCAATGTCGGTGATGCCGTCAGTTCCATCCTCGTCCTGGGATCCCAGGCCACCCTGATCATGACCATGGGCGACATCAGCGAAGTCTACGTTCAGGGCAAAGTGGATGAAGCCGACATCGGCAAGGTTTATCTGAATCAGCCCGCCCGCATCGTCGTGGAATCCTTCAAGGACAAGAAGTTCACGGGCAAGGTGACGAAGATTTCCCCTATGGGCAAGGAGAAGGACAACGTCACCACGTTTGAAGTGCGCGTCTCCATCTCCAATCCCACCCTCGAGCTCAAGGCCAACATGAGCGCCAATGCCGAAATCCTTCTCGAGGAAAAGAAAAACGTCCTGATGGTGCCCGAATCCTCCCTCATTTATGACAAGGACCGCAGCGCTTCGGTCGAATTGCCGGATCCCAAGGCCGAGAACGGGCGCAAGAAGGTCTCCGTGAAGCTGGGCATTTCCAACGGCGTGAAAACGGAAATCATCTCTGGCCTCACCGAAAAACAGCAAGTCGTTCTTCAGTAGCTCGGGGTCCCTATGACCTTTCGGGATCTATTGCGAGACACCATCGCGACGCTCTGGGCGCACAAGCGGCGCACGCTGCTGACCATGTTCGGGATCGCCTGGGGGATCATTTCCATCACCGTGATGGTCGCGGCGGGCGAAGGCCTCGGCCGGGGCATCCAGAAGCAACAGGAAAATTTCGGCAAAGATGTGATTATCGTTTTCGCTGGCCGCACCAGCATGCAGGCAGGAGGCACGCGGTCTGGCCGCGTCGTCCACTGGATGGAAGACGACTACAAGGAAGTGGCCAGGGAAGCGCCGGCCTGCAAGTACGTGATGCCGGAACTCGGCAACAACGTAAAAGTGCACAGCGCTTTCAACAGCGGAGACATCGATACGGTCGGCTCCCTCCCGCCATTCACGGTGATCCGCAGCATCACCGTGGCGCAGGGGCGCTTTTACAACGACGAAGACAACGAAGAGGGCCGGCACGTGGCGTTCCTGGGCAGCGATACAAAAAAGCAACTCTTCGCCGAGCGCGAAGCCTTGGGGCAGACTATTGAGCTAAACGGCATACCCTACACGGTGATCGGCGTCATGAAGACGAAGGATCAGAACTCCAGCTACGACGGCGTCGATATCCGGAAGATTTTCATCCCGTTTAATTCCATGAAGCGGGATTTTCCAAACAAGCCACCGGCGGTGGAGCATACCGTCGACCGGCTGCTGGTGGCGCCGTGGTCGCTCGCAACGCATCCGGATTGCGTGCGCCAGGTTCGCCACACCCTGGCGCGGCTGCATAGCTTCGATCCGCGGGACGAGGAAGCGGCCAGCATCTGGGACACCGTCAAGAACGCCCAG
>Ga0181533_1006342_pt1 | contig 10816 bp, 8 predicted proteins | sample PEATcosm2014_Bin_45_FD_119772 | JGI IMG/M metagenome (GOLD analysis project Ga0181533, IMG submission 119772) | Peatland microbial communities from MTU Mesocosm Facility, Houghton, MI, USA - PEATcosm2014_Bin11_60_metaG | ecosystem: Environmental > Terrestrial > Soil > Wetlands > Peat | place...
CAGATCCCTGTTGGTGGCGCTCAAAACCCGTGTATCAACAGGTATACACTTCTGATCTCCAACCCTTCTGAACTCTCCCTCCTCGAGAACCCTTAGAATCTTGGCCTGAGTGTTCAACTCGAAGTCGCCAACTTCATCAAAGAAGATCGTCCCTTTGTCAGCAATATCAAACAGGCCCTTCTTGCCTTCCCGTCTGCCGCCGGTAAAACTGCCCGAGGCGTAGCCAAAGAGTTCGGATTCGATCAAAGTGCTTGGAATAGCCGCGCAGTTTATGCTCACAAATTGATGGTTACCCCGTTGGCTGGACTCATGAATCGCCCGAACCAACAACTCCTTTCCAACCCCGCTTTCACCCATAACCAGGACCGAGAAGTCCGTTTTACTAGCCTTGTATGCCATGTAGAGAGCGGCACGGAAGCTGTTGCTCATTCCCACCAGCTTGCGGAATGGAGAGGGCAGATCGGCTCCCTGTGCGATTCTGGCATCCAGGTATGATTCGACGTATCGTTGTTTTGCTTGAGCATCCTGGCAGGCGACATCTTGATGGACCCTGTTCATAATGGTGACAGAACAAGTAAAATTCACGGCCGAAGGGATAAGCAGGACTGAGCAAATCACATTCATCTTAAGGGCCTCAACATACTTTTGAACGTGGAGGACCTCCGTACGATTGGCCATCACCTTAAGGGCGAGTGAATCCGGTTCTAAATCGCACAGCTTCCGATGAATGATTGCCTCAGCCGGAAAGCCAATGATCCGGCAGTAAGCATCATTGAGGTAAACAACGTTCCCATCCTTCGATGTAATGAGAACAGCATCGCCGATGTGTTTGAGAATGTGGAACTCGCTATCGGATAAAACAGACTGTCTTAGGTCATCCTCAAGATTATCTTCCAAACCCACTAATGTTCTCCCGAAGCAGAGTCAGATCAACGGTATCTTAAGCAGTAGGAAGCGGGGGGGCCGGGAGCGGTTTTCGCTCCCGGCCCCGGCTTTTTGATGCGTTTTTTAAATTACTTGCCCTTAAATACCGGTTTCCTTTTTTCTCTAAAAGCGGCCAGACCCTCCAGACGATCTGCCGTGGGAATTGTCACCCAGTAGGCATTGGATTCTATGGCCAAGCCCGAATGCAGGTCGACCTCGATACCGTAGTTCACGGCGTACTTCGCCTGCGCAATGGCAATTGGACCGGCTTCACATATCATAGCAGCCATTGCAAGACACTCATCGATCAATTTGTCGGCAGGAGTGACTTTGTTGACTAAGCCGATCTCAAGGGCTTCCTTTGCATCCACCCGCCTGCCGGTGAAAATCAGCTCTTTGGCCTTACCCCGTCCAACAAGCCGCGGCAGGCGCTGAGTTCCGCCGCCCCCCGGTATTATGGCCAGCCGCGTCTCGGTAAGTCCCATAGTTGCACTTTCTGAAGCAATACGTATGTCGCAGGCAAGCGCCAGCTCAGTGCCGCCCCCCAGAGCAATCCCGTTTACCGCGCCAATTACCGGCTTGTTCATTAATTCAAGGAAGGCAAACACACCGCGAAGCGTAAAAATGAATTGTCTCACCTGATCCTCAGGCATCGTCGCCCTCTCTTTGAGGTCGGCCCCTGCGCAGAACGCTTTTCCCCCGGCGCCCGTTATGATTATTACCCGCACTTCCGGGTCCCATTGAAAAACCTCCAGCTTTTCTCGGAGTTCCCGGAGCAGAGCGAAATTGAAGCAATTCATGACTTCAGGCCGATTGAGCGTTAGGATACTTGTCTGTCCTGATCGATCTTCCAAAACCAGTGGCTGTTCCATGTTCCCTCCATGTATATCGCGAGATTGACAGGCGCCCGGACAGGCAGCACTACATTAAAGCCGTGCGATTGTGAAATTCTCCCCCGCCGGTATTTTCCGTTTCCACAGATAGAATCATTCTTCAGTTCTTCGCGCTCGCTTGGCATTCCGCTTTCACCGGAAATGCATTGAACGGGCTAAAAAATTTATGAACGGTGGAAGTTTATGCACGATCCATCTAAAGCCCACAGCGAATCCGAACCCTCCTAAAAATGGGTGCAAACCGCTACGGTGCATCGTTTTTGACACTTCTGTTTGTTGACACCGTAAGGGTCTTTTCACCCAACACATAGGAGTGGCGCAAAAGCATGGCCCAAATCGTTCACACACATTCCTAAAAATTATGCATCCGACCTAATTAAGAAGTCAAGCAAAATTAGTTTGCCCGCTAGCACGGACCACAGGATGGAGAAGGAGACTGCTCGCAATACCTTCACATATGCGTAACAGCAAAATCCAAGAAATAAATTGCAACTAAGAACTATTTTGAATCAGACAGGGCGATTTGTCATTATTTGTTATCTATAAAACAACACTGCACATGGCAATGACATTGTAAATACTCTTTCACACATTGTATGGAAATATCTATACTTACTTAATACCATAGAACTTTACTTAATATGCAATATCAGACATCTACTGAATATAATATTATATATGAACTTAGTTTATTTGCCATACCATTTTTACGACATTTTCTTAGATGTCGTTTCATGACAGATAAATAACAATACTATTAACATTGTATACTTATGTTCTATTGTATATTGCAGAATTTGTCGCGAATTGAACAAAGATTTTGGGTATTAAATGAAGGAAAACGGAGATCCCGCGTATAAATCCTTCGAAAGTGGCTGTTCCTGTATCAAAATATATACATTAGGAAATTCAAAAAAGTGGAAACTGGAATCGAGAAAAGAGAACCATCCAAGCTGCCACTATGCCTGAATTACCTCCAATCCTAAAAGCACCGCCGATTTGCAACTACCATAGGATAGGCCCATTCATGTGTCATGCGCCTTCGAAAAATGGGAGAAAACGATTGGACCGAACACATGCCAAAAGGATTGGGCTAACCCAACAGGTCCCTTTCTCCGACCTCCGACCTCCAGACCATCTCCATCGGCTTAATTTCCGATTCCTAAAAATCAGTTAAGCATTGCCTCGATCCCAAATAATGCGTTAATCCCTCTTTTAATATCCTCGCTTTAGCGGAAACTGGGGAGAGGTTCCTCGCGAAACCGGCCGGGCATTGATGCAACGGGGGGGGGTTGGATGAACCAATTCCGGGTCATTTCCTTGCGACTCGTGACCTCAGAGAGCCTCCTTAGCCCCCGATATTCATAACGATGCCCACTGTCAGTTCCTCCTTAGTCTTCACTCTTTACCATAGCGTACCGGGGTATTATCTTCGATTCGATTAAAAAACGCTTACTAAAGAATTAGGGCGCAGGTTTTCCAAATAATTTGAGAAACTTTTAAACTTCAATCCAAACAGGAGACTCAAGTAGATGAACTATTATCAGGAGTTTTTGAATCGCCGGGACTGCATTCTTTTGCTGGTGGATATTCAGAAGTCAATGCTGGACCTTTGCGTGGACAGTGACCGCACGGTGTTTAATGCCGGCGCCCTCATCGAGGCCGCCGAGCTTTTGGGATTCCCGTTTTGTGCTCGATCCAAAATTCTGATAAGTTAGGAGGGTTGCTGCCCGAACTGACCTATAAGATTTCAGAGCCCAAACTGTTTGACAAGTTCGAATTCAACTGTTTCGAAAACGAAGAGATCGCGCGGGCAATTGCGCAAACAGGCCGAAAGACAATGCTACTGGCGGGTCTGGAGGGGCATGTGTGCATTTTCCACACCGGCGTTGGAGCGTTGCGTCTTGGATACCGCGTTCATATCGCCCATGACGCAGTGACATCGAGGAGCGCCTCTGATAAGCAAACCGGCATGCATCGCCTCGACAGCGCGGGTGCTGTGATCAGTTCCACGGAGATGATGATTTTTGAATTGCTGAACCGGGCGGGCACAAAGGAATTCCGCGCGCTGCTGCCGCTGCTCAAGAGATTTCAGTCAAGCTGAACCAGGCTTAATACATAAAAAGCATATCCCGAGAAGGACTGAGTTACGTACAGAGGAGAGGAATGCTGACTTTCTTGTGGACTTGCGGGACTATGAAGAAAAGAAGCTGCGGGTAGCTTAGGGGCGCGGGTGCCATCTTCATGGCTCTTGCTGTGCGCGCGGCTCGACCTCGGCGATCTCATCATCGACCCATGCCGATAGCAATGTGTAGGACACGGCGAGCACCACCGGCCCCACGAAGATGCCTATGAGGCCGAATGCGATCAAACCGCCTACCACACCGGCGAAAATGAGCAGTAGGGGAAGATCTGCACCTTTCTTGATCAGAAAAGGGCGCAAGAAGCTGTCCATGGATCCGACCACCAGGGTCCAGATGAGAAGAAATGTGCCCCAAACTATGCTGCTGCTCCAGTAGAGCCAGACCACTGCGGGAACCAGCACTAGCAGGGGACCGACTTGTGCGATTGCCAGCATGAACATCACTGCCGTGAGGACAGCAGCAAAAGGAACTCTGACGATGGCGAGGCCTATACCGCCAAAAACCGACTGAGCCAGGGCGGTCACCACAACACCGAGAGCTACGCCGCGCACGGCCTGTCCGGCCAACCGGATCGAGGCCTCCCCCCGTGGTCCAGCCAAACGATGTCCAAAACGCTTTATCCAGGAGGCTACATGCTCACCCTTGGCGTAAAGGAGTGCGGCAAAAACCACGGTTAGCAGGAATTGGAGGACCAAGACCCCGAAGCCACCCACCTTCGTGATGAACCATCGGATGGCGTTGCCGGCGTATGGGGCCAGTTTTTGCGTGAAATCATGTATCTCCGCTACCGCAACCTTGTCCCATGCCGCTACCAGGTTCTTGCCGAAGAGCGGCACAGCGCCTAGCCAGGCTGGCGGAGGCGGAACCTCAAAGGTGGACAGTGACTTCACCCAGTTGGTTATCCGATCCGCGTTCGACACAATTGTGTCGATAGACAGCCAGAGAGGCGCCACCAGGAAACACAGAAGGACCACGGTCATCACCGCCACTGCCAGCGATCGGCGGCTCCAAAGCCGGTTCTGGATGGAAATCATCAACGGCCAGGTCGCCGTCACGATCGTCACCGACCAGATCGCTGCCCCCAGGAACGGTTTGAGGATCCAGAGCGACGTACCGAGCAGAGCCACGATGAAGAGCACCGCAAATAAGGTGCGGGTGATGTCGCGTTGGGTTTCGGCCATGGAGAGTCCTTTTCGGCTCGCGTTAGCGTCAAGCAATGATGAGAAAGTAAAGCAGAGTAAGGGTTGAGGATTTAAAGTTTCGTTTTCGTAAGAGTGGCTTCCAGCCGCAATCAAAGCCTCTATCACGGATCCAAGCCGCTCTTACAGGTCTGTCATCTGCAAAGAAATCCTTGAGAATGAAACCTTTCAACATTAACGGGTACAAAAAGAATGAACCGGATAGCGGAGCCAGAACCACGAATGAAAAACATGCAACCCTCTCTCTGGCTGATGCACCTGACGCTAATTCAAGAAACATTATAACCAGACCATTCAGCCGGCCTTTCTATCCAGGTAATGGTTTGCTTCCGAGTTCTGGGTCCTGACCGAGTCCAAAGTCGAATTCAGTACACCGCCAAGAATGATGAGGAGAGCTACAACATAGAACCAGACCATCAGCACGATTATACTTCCAAGGCTTCCATAAATGGCCGAGTAATTTCCAATGTGATTGACATAGTAGGAGAAGCACCACGAGACACTATGCCAACCGACCGTAGTGAAGAGAGCCCCCGCCAGTATGCCTTTGAATCTTAGTCGCTTATGGGGGGCAAAGTAGTAGATGCCTGCAAGCACCACTATCATGATGCAGAAGCTGAGGACCCATCTGGCAACGTTCCAAAGCGTGAGAAATACCGACGATAACCCCATATATGAAAAGATGAGACGTCCAATTTTCTCTCCGAACACAGGAAGGAGAAGCGACACCAGTATGGCGGGAATCATCATGAATGTCAAAGCGATCGCCACTGCCCTGGATTTAAGGAATGATCTGCCTTCAGTCACCTCATAGGACTTGTCAAGCACGTTTATTATGGAATTCAACGCACTCGACGCGGACCACATTGCAGCAATGGCGCCGAAAGACAAAAGTCCGGTGTTTCTACTCGCCAATACGCTGCGGACATTATCAGCAATAACGCTCGCAGTTTCGAAAGGCACTGACCTTTTCACCAGATTGATTACATCGTCCGCCTTAATGGAGGTATAGCCGAGCAACGTGATCGAAAAGATGAGAAACGGGAAAAGTGATAAAAGGAAGAGATAGGCGAGTTGAGCGGCAAGTCCGGAGGGATTTATGCTTGCTACCCTTGCTAAATACTCGTCTTTGAATTTGATCATGTCCCTTTGGTTCATGAATCCGCTCCACTCCGGATTGATTCCATCTGCGAATCACGGGCAGGTGGGTGGTTTTAATCCTAAATAATTCCTCAAAGAGTAAAGAGAGGGGTCAAACCTACACTTTTCACGCCCCAAGCTCCCTCTCAAGCATTCCAACAGATTTGCTCTGTTTCATCTCCTGTGCTGCAACCAGTCTGACTGCCACGCCATTGTCAGGAGTGTAGGTGTGACCCCTCTCTTTTGTTGAAGTTGAGTCCGCCATGATAGAAATTCTCTTTTTCATCGCAAAACAGCACGTCGTAGCGTCAAGGATCTTAACCTGGCGGGCTTCCCGTTTCTCCTCGCTGATTCTGGACACGGTTACGTCTCCACACGAGTGGCGGCCACCACCCGGTATGCTAAATTGCCCGGCTCTCTCCTGCCAAGCGGAGGGCAGTAGCGCCGTGCGATCTCTTCAGTCGACGCATCGGTCTGCAGCAGGAATCGATACGGCTTTAGCATCTCCGCCAGCGTATCGGGATCGAAACCAAAAATGAAGGACTCGCCGCTGAAGTTGTTCCAGGATCGCCAGCGGCGCGCACCGTGGAAGGCTTTGGACCCATCCAAGACACCCTTATGCATGTAGGTGAAGATCAGGGAGCTCGACGGAGCGAGCAACCGTGCAAGGACAGCGAAGGTGCCCTCCACGGCTGATTCGGTCAGATAGTCGATGACGCCTTCCCACACCACAACGGTCGGAGTGGCGGGATCATAGCCTGACTCGATGAGCTTCGTTTGGAGGTCATCCCGTTCGAAATCGACGGCCAAGTACCGGATATTCGCTGGCAACCGGCCCATGCAAGCGTTGAGACGCTCCTTCTTTACTTGCTGCGTGGCCGGATGGTCCACTTCAAAGACCTGAATCTTTCCCGCCTCCTCCAGCCGGCAGCCGCGGCTGTCGAACCCGGCGCCCAGCAGCACCAACTGACGAGCCCCGCTTCGGATCGCATCACGCACTAGGTCGTCGATGGCCCGTGTACGCACCACGCCGGAACTCCGTGTGTACGGCCATCCCAGCTCGATCATGGCATGAACCAGTTTGCCCAGTACGGGGAGACGGGCCAGGCGCGCCAACATGCGGTACGGGCCCGACAGTAGAGCGAAGGCATAAGGATCGTCGAAGAGGCGCCGCGCCGGTTGCTCCTGCACCTCTAATGCCCTGCAGAAGGCCATGTACTGAGCTGTTTGGCTTACTTTTCCGTCCTGCACATAGAACTCGGAATCATGCACCAACTTCTACGTTCCGCATCCAAATTGAACGTCAGAATCGAATTCTTGCTCGAAAAGCTGCGATGCACTTCGGAACCCCCGATAACATACAATTTCCCGAAGACAATACGCAACTCAAACGTGCGTGAGACTGATTTTTGCGATTTTCCGACACACTTCCTCCCACAGTTGCTCAACGCCATTCGTAGCCCGCTGACAAGGCGGCGTCAGGCGAACAAGATGCGATAGTACCGGGCCAGGTGAAAAAGCCGACACACCGTCTACGTAGAACCTCTTGGCATTGTAGACCACTCTGGCCCCGACTTTCGCAAGCCACCTGAAGACGAAGAGCTTATCCGCAAATAGAGTAGAGAGAGGGGTCAAACCTACACTCTTCACACGACCACGTTCTGCTTTACGAGCGATTCGTCAAAGTCCCATGTTTCAATGAACTCATGCGGGATAGCCATTTCAACCTCTAGTGAAATTAGTAATCTCTTCGGTGATTCGAGTTCTTCTGCCGAGAGCGTCCAGGGTTGGTTTCACAGCTGGCCCGAATACTACATCCCTGCAGGGCTTAATTCAATGAATTCTCCATACCTTGCCAACCTCTTGACGATTCAATCAGCTCCATTTTTTGAACGTATGATCCGGAAACGGCAAGGATTTCAGGTCACGTTGTCAAAGACAACAAGAGCCACTTACCGCAGCGGCATTGACCCCGTTGTTGCTTCTGTCATAAACATCCGCATAAACCAGACGGCTCCCTCCTCCACCCCTCAGCTAACATTGAGGAATTGAGGGATTGAGGAATTGAGGGATTAAAAGCGAATTGAGGAATTGAGGGCTCCTCGCGTGGCGGTAGAACCAAGAGGAGTTATTTTTTTCTGCTCACTGCTCACTGCTCACTGTTCACTGCTCCCTGCTTCTCGCTTCTTGCTTCCTGCTTCCTGCTTCTTGCTTCTTGCTTCCTGCTTCTCGCTTCTCGCTTCCTGCTTCCCGCTTCCTGCTTCCCGCTTCCCGCTCCATTTTCTTTTGCCGCTTCTATTGCCGCTTCTATCGCCGCTTCTATTGCCGCTTCTGGTTGCCGTTTTGCACGACTTTCCAGTGTGTGCCAAACTGTCCTTGCCGATTCACTATTCACGATTCACTATTCACCATTCACTCTTCATTGGAGTTAGCCATGTCACCTGAATCCAGCCTGAATTTACAGGGCGGCCGGTTCCAAAAAGGGCAATCTGACAATCCGCAGGGCAAACCCAAAGGGACCAGAAACGCGACCACGATCGTGGCACAGAACCTCCTTGACGGCGAGGCCGAAGCTCTCGTCAGAAAAGTGGTCCAGTTGGCCCTGGAGGGCGATTTGACCTGCCTTCGAATCTGCATCGAGCGCCTGGTCCCTCCGAAAAAGGACGCACCGATCGAGATTGACATCCCTGAGGTCAGCTCCATAGCCGACATCCCAAAACTCTTTTCGGCTCTGACGGCAAAGATTCGTGGAGGAGTCACCCCTTCCGAGGCCAGGACCGTAATGGATTTAGCCGAAGGTGTTCACAAGACGCTTGCGCTGGCGGAATTGGATCAGCGTTTCACCGCCCTGGAAGAAAAAACGAAGTTCATGAAGGGGTAAGCAATTTTTTCTTCGTGTCTGAAAATCGACGCCTTTATCCGAGTCCATCCATGGGTGAAGAAGTTGGTTTTTTCACTGTCCCTCGCGTAGCGATAGAACCAATGCTGGATTAAAACAAAATTGAGGGATTGAAGGATTGAGGAATTGAATTCCTAAATTCCTAAATTCCTAAATGGGGTATTGATCTTTATCGATAGAACCAAGAGGAATTATTTTTTTCTGTTTTCTATTCATCACTCATCACTCATCATTCACCGTTCACTGTTGACCGTTGACCGTTCTTGCAATATTCCCATCTGCTCCCATCGGGAGTGTCGATAACGCGGATGCCGCACTTTAGCAGATCGTTTCTGATTCTGTCAGAGTCGGCCCAGTTTTTCTCTTTTCGCGCAATCTCGCGGTCACGGATCAGTTTTTCCTCGGTCGGGCTGAGCAGGCGTGAACTCAGATCGAAAAAACCAAGAATGGAGTTAGCTAAGTGGAATATTTCGAGGATCTGCAGCTTCTGTGAGCTGCTCACCCCGGTTCGATCGATTATCGGGTTTACCTGACGAATGAAACGGAATATGGCGGCAAGAGCATGCGGAAGGTTCAGGTCGTCAGCGAGCGAATCGAGAAATTCCTGCTCGAGAATGCAGATCATCTCGGCAAGCTGTGCGTTTTCCCCAACCGGGTCTTCAAAGGCACGGACCTTTACAATAAATTCGTCAATGCGCCTCAATCCTCTGACCGTGTTGGAGATGTTGTCCAAGGTAGCCTGGATCGGCTTTCGGTAATGCGTGCTAAGGAGCCAGTACCTCACCTCGCGGGCCGAGAATCCCATTGCGAAGAGATCCCGCACGGGCTTACTTTCGTCCACCCGGTCGGTCCCTTTGCCCTTCCTTGCCGACCAGACGCGTTCGGCGATCATCCAGATATTGGCGAAGGGCTTTCCTGTAAGGGCTTCACCGATTCCCCTCACGTTTTCCAGGTGCGGGAAAAGAAAATCCATGCTGCTCACCACAATGTCTATCTGTGGCCCAAGATCGTGGATGGCCGCCGAAGCCGCTGATATGTGCCACGTCGGAATGACGTTACCCCAGTCCGTTTTGACGCAGGCGCCCATTTTGAGCTCCGAGAGGGTTGCCCTTTTGAGCAGCGCGAAATCGCTCGGGTTGAGCTTCTCATAGGCGCTGAGGTCAACGGTTTTACCCGCGCGAACTTTTTTGGGGTCGATCCCGGAGAGTCTCCCGTAACCGTTGCTCCTGGACAGGTCGAAATAGACCGAGCGGAGTTTGTCGTAGGCGAACTCTGCGGCTATCAGCTTCCGGGTGAACTCTATTATGGTGTCGAGATGTTCGGTTGTCCGTGGATATCGGTAGGCCCTGCTTATCCCAAGGGAATCCAGGTCACCGAGAAAGGATTCGAATCGCTGCTGCGTGTAGGGCCCCAGGCACATTCCAGCGGCAATCGAGCTGTTTATGGTACGGCTGTCAAAATCCGGAATGAGAACTACCTCATCGACCAAAAAATTTTTCGCCTGAAAGAACCTGGACAGCAGGTCTGCAAGCAGGAATCGCCTCGCATCTGAAATCGAAAGCGATTGATCCAGTGGAGGCCCGGTCACGCAGATGCGCGCCTTTGCTTCCTTGACAG
>Ga0181533_1006353_pt1 | contig 10800 bp, 9 predicted proteins | sample PEATcosm2014_Bin_45_FD_119772 | JGI IMG/M metagenome (GOLD analysis project Ga0181533, IMG submission 119772) | Peatland microbial communities from MTU Mesocosm Facility, Houghton, MI, USA - PEATcosm2014_Bin11_60_metaG | ecosystem: Environmental > Terrestrial > Soil > Wetlands > Peat | place...
CCCCTGCACCTGCTCTTTGAGGCTTGCCGCCTGTCGCTTCAGTTCCTCCACCTTCTGTGCCTTGGTTGTCCGGCCTGCTCCGGAAAGTTGTCCGGCCTGCTCAAGAATGGCGGAAACCATCCGTTGGTTGATTCCCTGGACCTTTTTCAGTCCTTCCTCGCCGGCGGCGACCACCTTGGAGAAGGTGTCATAGCCAGCCTCGACAAGGCGGCGTGACACAACTTCCCCCACCCCTTTAATCCGTTTCAGTTCATTAAGCTTTTTCTTCATGTTATCCTCCGCTAAATTTGTCTTTTGTGGCATATCTCGCTGAGCCTCATTATGATTGTTAATGAAATGGATCAATAGTGCCGAATTGTTACAATCACATTAAAATAGAAATAACAGATATATTTGAATTTGCAAGGATAATTACGCAAAAAAAGCTGCTGCAAAGAAAATTCACACCACTGTAACATTTGATTCAGGTATAAAAAATTATTGCGAATCCACCGTTTCAATTCAGAGATCATGAGACCACCTGCCGAGTTTGTGCCCGACAAGAGGCTTTTCTGAATTCTTTCCCTGACAAACGGAGATGGGGAAAAGAGGAACCGAATTGTTTAACATCTCACATACAATCGTAACATTTCCTTGTTATTATCAAAAAATCTAATTATATCAAGGAGGGCACACAGATGCCGAACAGCAACAAAGAAATAACCTTCAAGTACATTTTCACCTACGATTATAATCCGGAGTATGTCAACGGAGCCCATGGTGGAGTCTCGCCGCGCGGGGAACTGATCATGAACTTCTACCTGGAACGGGCGCCTCTGCCGAACGCCGTTTCTCACGAAATCAACCAGAACGGCACCATTGGAGCCGAGGCAGCCGTGGAGCCGGAAGACCTGAAATCCAGCCTGGTCCGTTACGTCTCCAACGGTGTAGTGCTGTCTCCCCAGACCGCCCGCGAACTCCATGCCTGGCTCGGGGAAAAGGTCCGCGAGCTCGATGCGTTGGAACAGGCGCGCACCGACTTTATCCAAGCGCAGAAGGTTCAAGGGAAGAACATAAATTGATTGTTCCGCAATGGGAGAACAATCGTGAGGGTTGTTTACTGAGGGCTCCTTGCTATTATCAGGACTGAAAACTCCACTTTTCAGCCACATCCGCTCATTTGCCCGCGGTAGAATACCAGGTCAACTGGTAATCCAGTTGACTGACCACTGCAACGCCTCCTGCCCTCAGTGCGGTATGCGGCGGAATACCCATTTCCGCCGCTCGCTTCTTTCTGTCGAAGAAGGGAAAAGGATCATCGACCATGCGGCCGATTCCGGGGTCAGCTCACTTTCCTTTACCGGCGGCGAACCTTTTCTTTTTCCCGAGCAGCTGATCACCCTCATCATACATGCCAGTGAAGCGGGAATTCCCTACATCCGCACCGGCACGAACGGTTTCCTGTTCATGAACCCGGACCGGCCGGATTTCCACGGGCGAGTCTCCTCCCTTGCCGAAAGGCTTGCCAATACCCGCCTCTATACCTTCTGGATCAGCATCGATTCGTTCGTCCCTGAACAGCACGAAAAGCTGCGAGGGCTCCCCGGAGTTATCAAGGGGATCGAGAAGGCGCTCCCCATCTTTCATGCGCATGGGATCTACCCCTCGGCAAATCTGGGCATCACGAGGAATATTGCCGGCCATCAGGATAGTAGAACCCTCCTCGGAACATTTACGGAGAGCGCTTGCAGGAAGGGATTCGAGTCATTCTTCTGGAGGGTTACCGATTTGGGCTTCACCATTGTCAATGCCTGCTATCCCATGAGTGTTGAAGAGTCGTCCGGTGACTCCATATCAGCTGTTTACCAGGCTTCAGCGACGAGCGATCTGGTGAGGTTCACCACCGATGAGAAAATATCCCTTTTCCGCGCACTCCGTGAAACCATACCCAAATTCAGGTCGCGGATCAGGATTTTCTCGCCCTTAAGCTCCCTTTATGCGCTTGAGCGTCAGCATGCCGGGAAAGCCGATACCTGCCGGCCATGCCGCGGCGGAAGCGATTTCTTCTTCATCGACGCGGCCAGCGGAAATACCTATCCCTGTGGCTACCGCGGCGCTGAAAATCTGGGCAAGTTCTGGGACCTAGACCTGAAAACCCCTCCTCTCGTTGCCTCATGCAAGGAGTGTGATTGGGAGTGCTTTCGAGACCCATCGGAGTTTCTTGGGCCGTTCCATGAGTTTTTCACAGGCCCGGTGGAGCTTATTAAGAAGCTCATGGATGATCGCGCCTTTGCTCGCCTCTGGTTTTCCGATCTACGTTATTTCTCGGCATGCGAACTGTTTAATGGACGCACCCCTCCCGATTACCGAAAGCTGTCTTATTTCAGGTAGGACAATATCGCGACCAGAAAACCAATATTTTTGTGTTAACCTGATTGTAACTTGCAATCGACGTATTATCTTGCTAAGTGAGATATAGTTTGTCTCATCCCACTGGTGAGTAATGTGCCGGAAAGGAGTGTCCATGTTCATCGCCAGAGACAAGAATAACGACCTTTACCTGTTCGCGGAGTTGCCCAAGAGAGGTAATGAATGCTGGTGGGCTGAATCCGGCGGTATCGACGGCACCTATCTTCGGCTGGATAAATCCCTCTACCCCGAGGTCACCTGGGATTCCGACCCGATCCCTGTTTGCCTAGTGTTACGCACTCTCTGAGTTTCCCTCCCCGCTCTCCTTCACCAGGAGTGTAAATGCCTCGCAATAAAACCGGCCCGGAGTCAAAACTCCAGGCCGGGGAACTGCATATCAACTGTTAAGATGTTAACTTTAGAGTGCTCCGATTATACGGGCTATCTTTTCTTCCCCTGTTCTTCCCTCATGATTTCGTATCCCGGGCCGGAGTCGTAACCCCGACCCGGGACCTTTGCCTGAAGCGGATCGTGCACCTCGTAATTTTTTATTTCGTGTCGGGTCCTGATCTTTCAGGTCAATTTTGACCCTTGGCCTTCCATCCCCACCTCGCGATGAGTTTGGCCTATTTTTGGCAGATAGTCCGAAACAGGACAAAAAAAGCCCGGATACGAACATCGCTCGTTATCCGAGCTTTTCGGTCCCCGCACATAGGCGGGTCGACAAAGTACCCTGAAATTAGTTTATGGAGTTTATTCTGCCAAATTATTATTGCAATAAGATTCTATTCATGTAAATTAATGTGTCAAGTAAGCAATAATTCACCAGTTCCTTCCCGTAGCCGGCAGTCACTCGAGGAACGGCGCCAGGAGCGCTCCTCCGTGTATTTGGTTCGCATTCAAGCCCCGGTCGAGCCTGAGCTTGGAGCCTGTGCCAAGATTGCGCTCGAAGATTGCGCCGTAGTCGCCAACCGTTGTGAGGACGCGGCGCTGCCATCCCTTGTCGAGCCCCAGTTCCGGCGCACTGACGGGCATCGCCCCGACGCCCCCCGCGTACCACCGGGTTTCCGGCCTCTCCGCGGCAACCAGCGTCTGCACGGTCCATGAAACGATGGCCGACCACTGCGCATCGTCGATCCCGGTCGCGGCCATAACCGGGAAATCCGCGAGGGTCTCGGTGAGTATGCGGCTCGCCAGAAGGCTCACTCCGGGGTTGAGGCGGATCGAGGCGAGGGTCGTGATCTCGCCGGCGATGGCCTGACAATTCCTTGCAGAGTAGGTATCGACCATTTCCCCATCCTCGGAGAAGGCCCTGCGGAACCAACCCCGATGGACGGCGTCAAAATACGCCTCCAGGCTCCGCTCGACGGGGCTCCCGATCATGTAGCAGACTCCCTTTCCTGCGAGGTCGCCCACGTGCGCTGCAGCCGAGTCGACAGGCACCATCACCCCGTGGGACTCCACGAATACAACGGGACCTGGGAGCACCATCCCGGCCAGGCTCTGCTCCGCAATCTCGGAGCCGGTGAGGAAAAATATATCGTCCTGATTTTTGCGCACGGTATCGAACTCTTTCGGCGTTTCGTATGCATGATATTCCATCCGTTCGGGAGAGCCGAGAACCGCGGCGGCGACCGCGCGGCAGATATCGACCTCGAGGCCGGCCGAGCGGCCTCGGCCGTCGGCGGCCGCCAGCCCCGGCCGCTCGACGCCGCCACAGCGAACAAAGCCGTGCGCTTTCACGCGCTCGACGACTGGGCCCGCGGTAACATCGGAGATCGTTGCGGATACAAGAAAAAGGGCAAAAGATATTGATAAGAGACGCACATATCCTCCGCTTAAACAATAGCCAGTTTTTCCTTTGCGAACTTGGCGTGCTTGGCGAGAGACTGCTTTTTATTAAGAGCGCCGTGCAGGCACCATTTCCTGACTTCCGTTTCTTCAGTTGGCCGCCTTGTAGGTGCTCGGCAATGGGTTGAAGCCGGCGGGGATATTGTTGGTGATACCCTGCCGGACGTCCTCGGGCGTGATCCCGATCGCCCGGCACCCTTGGCCGCCGTAGTGCGGTATCGAGGTCACCACATTTTTCGGAATCATGGCGAATGAGGCCGGAAGCGGCGGAGATATCCCCATCAGGCGCTTCGGATCAAAGCCCGAAAGGAGGCTATCGGATATCGCCGAGTTTATGTCGCGCGGCCCCAGGTACTTCTGCTCGAATCCGGCCGGGCCGAACCGGTTGAACTCCGGGGAGTCGCCTGCCGCGAGCGCCTGCGCCTCGTCAGGGAGGGTGGCAAGCGGCGGGAGTCCAAAGATCGAGTTTATCGTCTCGATCACCGAGTTGTGATCCCCCTCCACGTGGGAAACGGCGTGCGTCCGGGCAAATGGGGAGATGAGGATTAGCGGCACGCGGACCCCGCGGGAAAGGGGGAGTCCATCAGGGCCGTAGGAGAGAACCCGCGGCGGTACATGGTCGTAAAAGCCGTCTGACTCGTCGTAAGTGATAACGATCGCGCACTGTTTCCATATCTTGGGGTTCGCCGCGATCGCGTTGATCGCGCGGGCCGCCATTGCCTCGCTGAGCTGTCGGTCGGTGTAGGCCGGGTGGTCGTCGTCCCCCGCCTTCGCCGCATTGATCGCCGCCACTTCGTCCGCCGGCGTGCCGGGGTTGGTGATCGCCGGCTTCAGCCCCATCTGGTTGGTATAGCCCCCCCTGATGTAGAAGACGCCCCCTTTGGGGAGGGCGTTGTCCGCCATGTCGGTGAAGAAATCGGTGAGCCCCCGCAGATTGGCGCCCACTCCCGGTGTATCGGCTATGTAGCCGAAATATTGCGCCCCGTTGTGATGGCTGACGTAGGAGGTATGCGATGCCACCCCGCCCGTGTCGGTCGATTCCAGGCCGTACCCCTCCTGGTACCAGCACCAGTTGACAGGCTTGGTCCTGAGATGCTGGATGTACGGAATGTCCTGCCGGATGTCCGGGAGGTCGAAACCGGGATTCAGGTTGCCAGCCATGACCCTGGTGACATCTTTGCCCAGGAAGGTGAGCGGCTGGCTGGCGAAGGTCAGGTTAGAGGCGATGTTGCCGTCGCCGTAGTTCTCGTTCGGGCCTGCGGGCTGTCTGTTTTCCGCAGTCTGGTCGAATTGTGATCCGTAGAAGGGCTGGGGGTCGTTCACGAGAGGCGGTCCCTGGGTAGTGCCAGTGTGCCCCCCCACAGTGTAGGTCCGGCCGTTCGGGCCATGCTTGACCCACTGCGTTTCCCCCGACTGACCCGCGATCATCGCTACCGCGTTCGGGGTGGAGGGAGTGTCTTCGGTAGCGAAGATGTTGTCGAATATCGTGAAGCGGCTGGCCCACTGCCAGAAGAACGGGATAGTGTCGCAGTCGATGTGGGACATCACCAGCCGTGCGAACTGGGTCCCCTCGGCAATGTTGGCGGTGCCGCCCTTGGACGCGAAGCGTGTGTATTCGTCACCGGCGAAACCGTCCATCCGTGGCATGCCGTCCACGACGTCGATCTTTTTCGCAAGCCCGGTGTGCGAGTGGTCGACGCTGTCAACCACACTCGCGTTCTGCCCGGGTCCGATTTTAAACGGCTGGACCGTGACGTTCACGCCGTTGACATCCGTGTAGGTCTGGGTGAATCCCGGTGTATCACCGGCGGAACGCGGTTTCAGGACGTCGGAATAGAGTCCGTTGACGCCCGGAAAAGTGCCGAACTCGTTATCGAACGAATGGTTTTCGTTGAAAATCACGAATACGTATTTGATCCGCTGCTGCAAGAGCTTCACGAGCGCATCGGGCGGAAGTTTGGGGTCCTTGGCCGGATCGTTGAAGTACCTGGCAAGCTCCTGCCGGATGTCCGGCTGGGCCGTGACAACCGGCTGTTTCCGCCGTTCATCGTTTCGGCTTGACGGCTTCTCACCGGGCAATGTCCCGGCGCATACCGTGATCATCGAGGAGTTGAGCAGCGAGCCCGCCACAGTCAGCGCCAGACCGGATTTCCTGAATCGTTTCATTACCATCTCCTTTTGTTTATTATTTTCTTTCTTTCTCCGATTAATGTCAAATCTTATGGATCAAATTCTTTTCGTCGGCCATCATTCAAATTTCTCGGCGCGCGGGAGTTGCGTCCTGATATTCGGCAAATCACCTGTCATCTGCCGAAAGCTGAGCGGCTTTCCGGTTCCCGAAGGGTCGGCAACGTACTCATAACATTATTGTGTTTTGGTTTATAGAGAGGAAATATTGCGGGGTTATTTCGTAGTCAAATGTTTTTTATTTATTTTCGCGGTGCCACATTCCGTCCTGGAGAAAACAGTGCTTATCACGAAAGAAAGAAATTAAGGAAAACATAAAATAATTTTACTTGAAAGATGGTACGGTTTGACCGGGTGTTGAAACGTAACATCACCGGTTGCGAAAATCTGGGCGGAAATTATTCCCGCGTAATTTTTTGTACCCCAATACTCCAGCCAGCAGAATAACCGCGGACACGCCGAAGGGCGGCAGGGTGAGGACATATAATACCAGGGATAAGTTGCGGCTGGTTAACATGCGGATAAATTGTTTGTTACAGAGTATGGAGTAGAGATGGACTGATGGATGAGGTCAATACATCTGAGCAAATCTCCTGTATTTCCTGGAACTTCAGGTTGGCGGGCTTCAGCCTTTTTTCCTCACTCCAACTCTTTCACAGCCCGCATGACGGCTTCCGGTGTAATCTGGCCGTTTCCGGCCAGGGTCTTCACCACCCGGGATTTTGTGTTCCGGATGACCAGTGTCGGCGTTGAGGTGACCTTGAACTCTTCGGCAAGTTTCTGGAACTCCATCATCTGTTGCGTGACGTCCAGAAAGCTGAGCTGTCTGTAAGTGACCCTCAGTGGGGATATGGCGGCCTTGATCTCTTCAAAGGAGGGATTTTTCGTTTTTCCGGCAACGCTGAAGAGCGCCTTGCGCAATTGCAGATATTTCGTCTTTTCATTTACCGCAAAGGAGAGGTCGTACGGCACGAAGTTCAAAGACTCCTGATGGATGATCCTGTCGACGAACAGTATCTTCGCCTTCTTTGCCAGCGAAGGGTATACGGTTTCCATCACCCCGTCCACCCCGGCGCAGTATGGACAGAGCCAGTCGGAAAAGAAGTATACCTCCAGCCGGCTATCTTGTTTTCCCAAATAGAGGTTAAGTTGGCTTGCCGAGGCTTCCTCCTTGGCGATCCCCGAAAAGGTCAGGGCAAAACCGACCATGGCGGTAGCGAACAAGAGCAGCGGTTTGACGAATGTCTTCAGATTCATCCGGAATTTCTCCTTACTGAGCATGAAGTATCCGCCGATCCGGGAGATAGCCAGGATATAAACGATGGCCGCGGCCGCGAGACAGAGAGGGCACCAGGCGCCTATTACGTTTTTCTGGAACAGGATCATGTTGATCTCGGCGCCGCTTGCCCCTGCCAGGAGGAGATTGAACAAAAAAGGTGCGCCGGGCAACCGGTTTATTAGCGAGAAGAGCAGGCCGGCAAGGATGAAGAAGGTGATGCCTAGCGGGGCGAAGGCGAAGCCGAAAAGACGGTACTTGTGCGCTTCGGTGCAGCCGCCGAAGGTGCATATATCGGTACCGGAGAGTATAGAAACGGCGAGTCCGGCCGCTATCAGGACCAGAACCAAGAGACGATAACAATTACCCATGGGATTCCCGGACCTGGTCATTGTTCCGCCAGTTTGTAACCGAAGCCCCGCACTGTTTTTATCAGATCGCCGGCCGAGCCGAGTTTTGCGCGGAGCTTGGTAATATAAGTATTAACCGTGCGCGTGTCACCGGTATAGGAATAGCCCCAGACAATCCGCAGCAGGTCTTCCCTGCTATGGACCTTTCCCAGTTTTTCGGCAAGGGTGATGAAAAGATTGTATTCTATGGGGGTGAGCTCTATCTCTTCATCGCCGATAATAACCAGGTGCCGGTCGGTATCTAAGGTGAGAGGGCCGATCTTGTTGACCTTGCCGTCAACCCTTGGCGAAGAAGTGCGCTGCAACACCGCCTTGATCCGGAGCAGCAGAATCCTGGTGGAAAAAGGTTTTGCAATATAATCGTCCGCCCCAATCTCGAAGCCGACCACCTGGTCGATTTCCTCGCTTTTGGCCGTCAGCATTATGACCGGAATAGCGGCGGTTTTCGGATCTTTCCTGAGAACCCTGCATAAATCCACACCCAGCATGCCGGGGAGCATCAAGTCGAGAAGGACCAGGTCGGGAGAACTCTTGCGGGCGGCCTCCAGGCCGGAAATCCCGTCGAGGGCGATGATGGGGTGATAGCCTTCGTTCTTCAGATTGAAAGCGAGCAGTTCCGCCAGGTCCTTTTCATCTTCAACTATCAGAATAGTCTTTGCGTTCAAGGTGTCACCTCTCTTCCCGGCAAACTCATGCCAGGTCGCGGCATCAAACACATAAGTTTCAACTCCACTACGGCGCCATTGCCGAGGCTTCCAGCGGCTTGCTCACAATCTCCTCATGTCCTGGATAGCCCTGAATCCAGCAGCCGCAGATATAGCACATAATGCCGAACACGATCCCGACCTGTGTCGCGAGCTTTTGATGAACAATTCCAATTTTCGCCTTGCATTTCGGACAGGACATAGTTTTTTCACCTTCCTTTCCAAGTCCAACAATAATGTTTGTTCGTAATTTAAAAAACGACCGTGTAGTTCAGGGTAATAGTGGAAGGAGTTTCATTCATTAAAGAATTGATTGCCGTGTTTGGAGAGTGATTTATAGCAGATGAATGTTGTCGTCAGGTTACTTTTTCTTAAAGGTTGCGTTACATTTCTCCAGCTTTAATTTAAGCCCGAATGGCCGGATGGAGATGATTTATATACTTCCAAATTCCGCTAAACGAGTTTATAATCCGGCTTGCATACTATGCCAACAGCTCTCAGGGGATAGAGCACAATTAAACGTATCGGCGCCTTCAACATGATCTATTTACCAAACAAAAAAGTATTTACCTCGAATATTATTATTGGCGCATCAATCGCGTTATTCATCTATTTTCTTAAACAGAGTCTGTTGCTTGAACATATCCTGGCATATATAATAACGCTTTTATTAAGGGTCCATTTCACTCTGATAAGGAACCGGTTTTATTATGCTCCATCAACAACAAATTTTATAAGCGATCTTATGACTATTACAATATCGGCCTATCTCTGGACCTATCTGAAAACCGCGAAGTACAAGTTGTTGAGTAATATACTTCTGGCAATTCTATTAATTCCAGTGTCATTATTTATTTATTACAGATACGGTGTGATATTAACCTCGTTTCTGATAGTATGCGGCATAATTGTCAGTATTGCTATCGAGGCTGTAGTTGATCATAGGTCAAGGCTTTTTCATCTTAAAATTCTTGAAGAGAAGCAGGAGGCTGAGTTCAGCATCCTGAGACACCTCAACCATAATGTGAAACCCAACATCCAGATTGTGAAATCACCGTTGAATGCTATCATCGATTTCCTGGAGGAAAACAGATTGTTGGGGAAGGTCCTGGCGAAACGTCTTGACGGATCCGCGGAAACCGTGGGTGAGGCCTTGCAGAAAGCGGTAACAGGTCTGAACCAGATAAATGATATTCTGGACAATACCAGAAAACTTGTGACCCGGCAGATAGTCAAGGAAGATTACCGGGAATACGGGATCATCGGGATTTTCGAAGAGGAAATCATTCCCCTCTATTCCAGGAAGATCAAGATCAATGTTTTCGGAGATGATCAGCTGAGCGTTACATTGCACAAGGAATCGTTCGTTGAGGCGATCAATAATCTTATCAGAAACGCCGAAACTCACGCATTCCCCGAATCCCTCCGTGGAGCGGAGTTGAATTTCACCATCCGGGAAAACAGGAAAAAAATAATCATCGACTACACGAACAACGGGAAACCGTTTCCGGCAAACCTGGATGCCGGGGATTTCCTCTCGTTCGGCAGGAAGAGCCAGGAAAGCCCGGGAGAGGGGCTCGGCGGGGCCTGGGTTGGCAAGGTCATAGAAGCCCACCACGGGACATTCGAAATAATACGCGATGAAAATCCGCTCCATTTCAGGATAACGCTACCCAAACGAGGCATATGATGACGACTCCCCTTCCAATACCGCTGACCATAATGATCATCGATGATTCCACCCCCTACGTGGAATCCCTCTACCGCGACGCCCAGCGCTTGAATATTTGCCTGCTCCATAGCCGGAGCCTGGAAGAGGGGAAAGAGCTGTTTGACGGAAAGGGTAGAATGGCGGCGGGCCTCATTCTGGATGTGAAGTGCCTGAAGGAAAAGGTGCAGGAAGTTCCGGACAACAGTTTCCTCATCGCGGCCCTCAAATATTTCAATGAAAAGGCCCCCCATCTCCCGACTGTTGTGCTCACCG
>Ga0181533_1006355_pt1 | contig 10795 bp, 9 predicted proteins | sample PEATcosm2014_Bin_45_FD_119772 | JGI IMG/M metagenome (GOLD analysis project Ga0181533, IMG submission 119772) | Peatland microbial communities from MTU Mesocosm Facility, Houghton, MI, USA - PEATcosm2014_Bin11_60_metaG | ecosystem: Environmental > Terrestrial > Soil > Wetlands > Peat | place...
AGGTCAGAGCCTTTGAGCACAATGGCGCTGGCGTTGGCGTCGGCGTCGGTGCTCACGGTGGGCCCGCCTTCGTCGGTCACGACAACCTGCTGCTGCGTGGTCTCCACCGCCATCTTGATCTCTATGCTCTTCGACTGCCCCGCGGCCAGCGGGATGGGCTCGGAGACAAACGGCGCAAACCCGGCGATCGTGACCTGCACAATGTAGCTTCCTGCCGGCAATCCGCGCACCACGTAAGTGCCGGACGCACTCGCCGTTCCGGTTCCGACGGTGGCGCCCTTGGTGGTGGTCACCGTGATCTGCGCGCCGGGAATGAGCGCGCCGGTTTGGTCCAGAATGTGGCCGCGCAGTACACCCGTGGTGGCCGGAGCGGCCTGCGCCGGGGCCGGAGTCGACAGGGCAGGCGCTGCCTCCGGGGCAGGAGCAGGCGCCGTCTGCGGGGCAGCAGCCGGCGGGGTCTGCGGGGCAACAGCCGGCGCCGTCTGCGCGTTGGCTGCCACGGCCGCAAACGCCAGGACCGCGGAAACCAGAGATGCAATCAAGCAGTGCGACTTCGAATACACGATTTCCTCGCTTTTTTACGCATGAGAAGTACGAATCCCGTTATTGGGCCGCTTCACCTTCGCCCGAGCTCAAACTCCAGCTGGAAAGCAGGTCCGCCGCCTCCGGAGCTTCGAGCAGCGGCTCGACTCCGGCCAGCAGTTTGACCGCACTTAGGCCCGAAGCATCTTCCGTGGCCACGATCATCACCGCATCGCCCTTCTTGAGGGCGCCCAGCTGAATCTCTGGCGCGCGATCCAGGATGGTTTCAAGATCCATGCGCCCCGCGCCTGCGCCGCCGCCCTGGTTAAAGCTGCGCTGCCCGCCACCACCACCGCCGTTCGCGCCGCCGCCTCCGCCGTATGCGCCGCGGCCGCCAGCGCCCGCCGCATTACCCTTGAGCCCCGCGGCAAGCCTTGTCGCCACATTGTCGTCAAGCCGCCGCATCTGCGCATCGGCGCTGATGCGGACGGTAACGGGCTGCGCTGACTTCTTGGCCGACAGGTCCTTCACCGTCACCGTGGAAGCTGTGGCATCGGTGGAGATCACGGTGCCGGGAATGCTGCGGAACGTGCCCGAAACGATGCCGTCGGCCGCAATCACGGTGCCGTCCGCGTTCCTAGTTCCGCGCGCCCACAACTGATCGCCGGGATGGATGGCGCCGATGGGAGCGGGTTGCGCCTGATCGAAGACCACCGAACCGGGGGCGTAGCGCTTGAGCATCGTCGCTGCGGTGGTATTCACGGTGACGTCTTTGGTGATGGGACCTATGCGCGTGGTCACGACAATGACGCCTGCCGTGGCATCGACGCTCTTTACCAGGCCATGCACGCCCTGGTTCCAGGCGGCATTTTCCGCTTCCTGCTTCTTGGCCACATCTGCCTGCTTGATGGCGATAATGCGCGCCGCCTGCGGCGTGCCGCCCGTCGCGTTGGGATCGAGCGTGACCAGCACGCGATCGCCCACGGCCAGGCTGCTGAAATCGAGTGGCTCGGCCTTGGTCAGATCCGTCTGCCCCGGCGCGATGCGCTTGAGCACGGCGGTAGTGGGAACCTGGACCTGGTGCACATCGCCGGCGTCGGTCTTCACCGTCAGCGTATCGCCATTGATCGCGGTAATGCTGCCGAGATAGCGCATCAATTGCGCGCGTGCGCCGGGCGCCGCTGCCAGCAGAAATGCGGCCAAAGCCACAGCTCCTAGTACGGCCATGCCACGGGTCTTGCTTTCACTTCTCATAAGCTGTCATGCTCCACGGTCTTGGGGCGTTGGCCTCAGTGGGCCCAGGGATGCATGCTCCGCCCCTCATTTTCTAGACGAACCATCCCCGCAAAAGGTTGAAACCTTATCTCACCATCTGAAGTCGGCCCTAAGTTCCGGGGAGTCAACTGCTTGGATGGCAGAAGCAGCGGCTATAATCGGCCCGTGAACCCTGCCCTTGCGAGCGCCCATGACGCATACTTGTCAGCCTGTGAGGCACGTACGCTGCTGCTGGCCTGGGCGATGAAGTGAGAAGAGCAGGGAACAGGGAGCAGGGGAGAGTGTGAGTGTGAGTGTGAGTGTGAGTGTGGCGAGAAGCGCCGCACTCACACTCACACTCACACTATTCCCTATCGTCTGCTTCTTCACCACGCTCCCAGCAATCGGCGCAGGAGCACCAGCTCGCCTAGATGATAGGCATTGTGGTCGGCGACGAGGAGCGCTTCTCTGAGGATCGTTTGTCCGTTGCCGTGGGGAATTCGCGTGTAGAGATCGATGGCCGGGTTGGCCACGAGTTCGCACATAGCCTTGAGGTCGCGGCGGAAGGCGCGCACACTTTTGTCCCACGCCTTTTCGTCGGGCGGCGCGGGCGTGGCCGGCCAGTAGCCGCTGGGCCATTCCGGGGATTGATGCGCCGCATTGCGGGAGAACTCCAGAATGTCCCATTGGGCAATGCGCAGATGCTCCAGCACTTCCCACGGCGAGTGTTCGACGCCTTTGGGGCGCTTGCCGCGCAGAGCAGGCGGCAGGTTGCGGATGGCGGCGTCAAACGTCGCGTGGGCGTGGCCCCCGGTGAGCAACTCGAGCAGGTGTTGGCGCAGGGCAGCGTCGCAATGGGCGGATGTTTTCTTTTGCGGCATGAAAGACCTTCCTCAGCGGAGCAGCAGAAGCGGATTCACTGACTCCTCAAGAGCAGATTCGTCAGCGTGGCGGCGCGACGCAACAATTTTTGAGGCGGGGCATGCGCAGTCGAAAGATTCGGCAGCCCGGCTTTCCGTTCCCTAATCCCTGTTCCCTGCGGATTCCAGCACGGCCCTTTGCGCCGCAAAGATCTCTTTGAGTCCTGATTCCGCGAGATCGATCAGGCGGTTGAGATCGGCGCGGGAGAAAGACCCCTTCTCCGCGGTGGCCTGCGTCTCCACCAGGCCCCCATCGGCGGTCATCACCACGTTCATGTCCACCTCGGCCTGCGCATCCTCTTCGTAGCAGAGATCGAGCAGCGCTGCGCCGTCCACGATGCCCACCGACGTGGCCGCAACCAGCTGCTTGAGCGGCGAGGTCTTGAGCGCTCCCGCCTTGACCAGGGCTCCGAGCGCCAGGGCCAGGGCCACGGCCGCGCCGGTGATGGCCGCGGTGCGCGTGCCGCCGTCGGCCTGGATCACGTCGCAGTCCAGAATGACCGTGCGCTCGCCCAGAACCTGCATGTCCACAACGGAGCGCAGGCTCCTGCCGATCAGCCTTTGAATTTCGTGCGTGCGCCCGCCGATCTTGCCGCGCTCCGATTCTCTCGGAGTCCGGGTGACCGTGGAGCGGGGCAGCATCGAGTACTCGGCCGTCACCCAGCCGCGGCCGGAGTTGCGCAGCCAGCCGGGGACTCCTTGTTCGATGGTGGCGCAGATCAGGACGCGGGTATTGCCCAGCGAGACCAGGACCGAGCCCTCGGCGGTCTGCACAAAGCCAGGCGTGAGAGTAAGCGGACGAAGCTGACTGGGGCCACGGCCGCCGGGACGCAGGGAGGGAGGAGTTGCGTGCATAGAGGGATTGTACGAGAGCGAGGGCCTGGTCATACAACCTTGGCCCGGTCGAGGAAGCCCGAGGAACCGCAGTTCGGGGATGGGAATCGCGGGGTTTCAAGTGCCGGAAGAGGAAAATGTTGCCAAGTGGATGAAATAGAGAGTCTTACACGGGCACGAGCTCGCGCCTCCGTTCCATTTCGGGACAGTCGCGGCCTCGAGCGAAACCAGGGCCACTCCAGTTCTGGGTTGTGATCCTTTCCCTTATCAGGAACTTAGCTTTCGCGTTCTGGTTTGGCACGCCACGTGTATAGAAACAGGACAAAACCCGCGGCTCTCAAGCAGAAACGGGAAGCGGAAAGACAGGGATCAGGAAAAAGTGCGAAGTGCGAGTGTGACAGGCACAACCACACTCACGCTCACACTCGCACTGTCCACTGCCCTTGAAAGGACCGGCGTATGCAGCAAACCGAACCAGTCGTGACACAGGCCAAGGCCAGGAGCACCTGGAATGGCGTCGAGCGCAGGCGGGTGGAAAAGGTGGTAGAGACCCTGGCCACGCTGCGCAGCCGGGGCGAAAGCCTCTCCGAAGTAGCCCACGATGCGCGCAACATGGTCACGGCGCTGGGGCTCTACTGCGATCTGCTGGAGGAGCCGGGCGTGCTTGCGATTCCCTTCACGCATTACGCGCACGAGCTGCGGCTGGTGGCCGCGGCCAGCCGCCGCCTGGTCGAGAAATTGGTAACGCTCGATGCCAACGCATTGCCTGACGGCAACGTGCAGACCCTCCTTCAGGCCCACGCCGGGCGCAGAACGGCGCTGGCGAGCAGCGATGGCCTCAGCGCCGCTGCCGCAAGCGCCGGTACCCGGGCCGGGGCAGACGCAGCAGGCATCGCCCTTGCAGGCTGCGGCCGGAGCCCGGAGGCGAATGCCACCACCCCTGAGGCGCGGAACCGGCGCTGGGATCTTCTGCCCGCTCTGCCCATCTCCAATCTTGCCGCCGAACTTCTGGCCAACCGCAATCTTCTTGCGGCGCTGGCCGGCCCTTCCGTGGCCTTGACCATGGAGACCGACGGCGGCGCGCAAGCGGTGCGCCTCACCGGCGAGGACCTGACCCGGCTGCTGGTCAATCTGGTAAAGAACGCGGCCGAGGCCATGCCCAAAGCCGTGCCTAAAGCCATGCCCGGGGCCATGTCACAGGGTCGGCGCATTCACATCGGCCTCAGTGAGCGCGAGACCGCCCAGGGCGCTGCGCCCTGCCTGGCGCTTACCGTCGAGGACAACGGGCCGGGCATTCCCGAGGCATATCTAGACAGGATTTTCACCTCCGGGTACACCTCGCGGGGCAAGGAAGCGGAGGCAGACGGCGAAGCGGCGCCGGGCGGCGGCTGGCCGCAAAGCCATCGCGGGCTGGGGTTGGCCATCGTGCGCTCCATCGTTGAAGGCGCCGGCGGACGCATCACGGCCTCGAACCGGGCGCCGGGCGGAGCCTGCTTCACCCTCGAGCTCCCGGTGCGCAAGACGGGGGTCTAGCTGAGGGGCTGCAGGACTCCGGGCCTCGGGGACTTCGCTCGGGAGCGTGTCCGGAGAAGGCAAGAGACGAACCGATTGGTACGAAGAGCAGAGAGCTGAAGGCTGAAGGCTGAAGGCTGACAGCTAAAAGCTAAGAGCTGCAGGCTGACACCTGGCACCTGAAATCTGAAACCTGACACCTGAAACCGGTCAGGCACAACTTTACGATGTCCCAACAGGCATGAGGCGAATACAATGCTGGATACAGTCTTCAACACACGGGCCATGGAGTTCATACCACAACTCGCCGAGCCGGTGGTGCGGTTGCACCTGCTGGTGGTGGATGCCGACGCGGCGGTGCGCTCGGCCTGCGCCGAGATTGCGGCCAGCCTGGGTTACGCCGTGGAAAGCACCGGGGACCTGGCCCAGGCGCGCAGCCTCTTGCGCGGCCACACCTCCGACATCCTGCTGGTGAATCTGCCCGCGGGGTCGAACGAGGGTCTGGAGCTGGTCTCCGAGGTCAAGCTGCTCTACCCCGACACTTCGGTCATCGCCATGACCGCCACGGGCTCGGTGAACGCGGCCGTCGAAGCCATGCGCTGCGGCGCCTCGGACTACCTGACGAAGCCCTTCGCCATGGACGAGCTCTCCACGGTGCTCGATCGTGCCGCGCAGAGCCACACTACCGACACCGTGACCCGCCAGCTGCGCGAGCGGCTGCGCCTCTCCGAGGGACTGGGCTCCATGATCGGCCGCTCCGGGGAGATGGAGAAGATCTACCGCATTCTCTCCAAAGTCGCCCAGAGCACGCATCCGGTGCTCATCCTGGGCGAGAGCGGAACCGGCAAGGAGCTGGTGGCGCGGACCATCCACGCCTACGGCCCCAACTCGCAGAAGCCTTTCCTACCCGTCGATTGCGGCTCCCTGGTGCCCACGCTCATCGAGAGCGAGCTCTTCGGCTACGTCAAGGGCGCCTTTACCGGTGCCAATCGCTCCAAGGACGGATTGCTGGTCTCAGCCGAGGGAGGAACCGTCTTTCTCGACGAGATCGGCGAGCTCTCGCTGGACCTGCAGGCCAAGCTCTTGCGCGCGCTTCAAGAGAAAGAGGTGCGGCCGGTGGGCGCCACGCATCGCATTCCCATCAAGGCGCGCATCGTGGCCGCCACCAATCGCGATCTGGCCGCCATGGTCGAGAAGGGCAGCTTCCGCAAGGATCTCTTCTACCGCCTGAACGTGGTCAACCTACGGCTGCCGTCGCTGCGCGACCGCCGCGAGGACATTCCCCTGCTGGCTGCGCACTTTCTCGACCGCATCAGCCGGGAGCACGGGCGCAAATTCACGCTCTCCGACGAGGCGCTGCGCACCATGATGCGTCACGACTGGCCGGGCAATGTGCGCGAGCTCGAGAACTCCATCGAGCGGGCCTGTGCGCTTTCTTCGGGGCCGGTGCTGCACCTGGGCGACCTGCCCACCCAATTGCAACAGAGAGGCCTGGAAGCGCGGCGCGCGGCCGTGGCCACGGGCGAAGGCTCCGCGGCGGCCGGGGCGCCGGAGCTGAAGACGCTGGCCGAGCTCGAGCGCGAGGCAATCTTAAGCGCAATCCGCACCCTGAAAGGCGACAAGCTGCAGGCCGCCAAACTCCTGGGCATCGGCAAGACCACGCTCTATCGCAAGCTGAAGGAGTACGGCATCGCCGACCCGCTGCACGACGAGTGAAAAAAGCAGCTTCTAGCTCCTAGCTTCTAGCCTCTAGCTTGTTTTTGCGAGGGACGCTGGTTTCGATCCCTCCGGCAGGATTCAAGCACTCCAAGGCAAGGAACTGCTACGGCAGCTGGAAGTTGGAAACAAGTAGCTAGAAGCTGAGAGCTAGGAGCTAGGAGCTGACGATGAGCATTCTGATGGTGACTGGAATCGATGGCGCCCGCAACTGCGCCGCCGTGGTGGGTGCGCAGCTGGGCATGGAGGTCGAGGTGGCGGAAGGGCGCAGGGCCGCGCTGGCCGCGTTGCGGCGCCGCGAGTTTCTGGCCCTGGTGATCGATGAATCCCTGGCCGAGTGCGATCCGGCGGCCGCGGAAAAGATCTGCGAAAGCGCCGGCCTGGCCATCCCCATGCAAATCAACTTCGCCATCTCCGGAACGGCGCGGCTGATCCGCGAGATCCGCGCGGCGCTCAACCGCCGCGAGCGCGAGCAGATGCTGGCCCGCCGGGCCGCCGCGGCGGCCATCGAAATCGAGTTGAAGACCACGGTCGCCGGCCTCCTGCTGCACTCGCAACTGGCGTTGAACGGGGGCGGAGTTCCCGCCGCCGTAGCCGACCGGCTGCGCATGGTGGCGGACCTGGCCGGCAGCCTGCGCCAGCAGCTGAGCGCGCCCTCCGAGGCGCGGCGTGAGACCCACGTCTGAAAAACGGCTATTAGCTGTTAGCTTTTAGCCCTTAGCTCTTTGCTGCAGGTGCGGCTTGTGCTGCTGATCCGCAGCAGCCGGCAACGGTTGGAATTCGCCAAACAGTCAAAAGCCGCGAGCTAGAAGCTAAGAGCTAAAAGCTGAAAGCTGAAAGCTGACCTCTGACCACCCGCCTCGCGCGCCGGGACAGGAGAGCCACCCGTCCATTAGTCTTGAAGGCGAGGAGCTTTCCAGAGAATGATCGTCATCCGGCAGGAAGATTTCATCGCGAGCGTCGCAGGCGCGTTGCAGTACATCAGCTACTACCACCCGGCGGATTTCATCAGCTCGCTCGTCCAGGCCTATGAGCGCGAGCAGTCGCCGGCGGCGCGCGATGCCATGGCGCAGATCCTCATCAACAGCCGCATGTGCGCCGAGGGCCACCGGCCCCTCTGCCAGGACACGGGCATTGTGAATGCCTTCGTCAAGCTGGGCATGGACGCACATTTCGAAGCCGGCCCCGGCGAAGAACTCAAAGACCTGCAGCAGATGGTCGACGAAGGCGTGCGCCGCGCCTATCTCGATCCCGACAACAAGCTGCGCCTTTCGGTGCTTGCCGATCCCGCGGGCGCGCGCAAGAATACCCGCGACAACACGCCCGCCGTGGTCACGGTCGAACTGGTGCGCGGCTCGACGGTTGAGGTCACGGTCGCGGCCAAGGGCGGAGGCTCGGAGGCCAAGTCGAAGTTCACCATGCTCAACCCCTCGGACTCGGTGGTGGATTGGGTACTGAAGACGGTGCCCACCATGGGCGCGGGCTGGTGCCCGCCGGGCATACTGGGCATCGGCATCGGCGGGACCTCAGAGAAAGCGATGTTGCTGGCCAAGCAATCGCTCATGGACCCCATCGACATTCAGGACCTTATCGCCCGCGGAGCCAAGACCACCGCCGAAAAGCTGCGCCTCGAACTCTACGACAAGGTGAACCGCCTCGGCATTGGCGCGCAGGGGCTGGGCGGGCTAACGACGGTTCTCGACGTGAAGGTGCTTGACTACCCGACGCATGCGGCCAACCTGCCCGTGGCCATGATCCCCAACTGCGCGGCCATGCGCCATGCGCACTTTGTGCTCTCGGGCTCCGGCCCGGTGTTTCTCGATCCGCCTTCGCTTGACGCCTGGCCGAAGCTGACCCATGACGTGAGCGGTGCGCGGCGCGTGAATCTCGACACCGTGACCCGCGAGGAAGCCGCGACGTGGAAGCCGGGCGAAGTACTCCTGCTCAGCGGCAAGCTCCTTACCGGCCGCGATGCCGCGCACAAGCGCCTTACCGACATGCTCAAGCGCGGCGAGAAGCTGCCCGTCGACTTCCGCAACCGCTTCATCTACTACGTCGGCCCGGTCGATCCGGTGCGCGACGAAGTCGTCGGCCCCGCAGGCCCCACCACGGCCACGCGCATGGACAAGTTCACCCGCCAGATGCTCGCTGAAACGGGCCTGCTCGGCATGGTGGGCAAGGCCGAGCGCGGACCCGAAGCAGTGGACGCGATTCGCGAATACAGTGCGGTCTATCTCATGGCCGTCGGCGGCGCGGCGTATCTGGTCTCGAAGGCAATTCGCGGCTCGCGGTTGCTGGCTTTTGGCGATCTCGGCATGGAAGCCATCTACGAGTTCGACGTGCGTGACATGCCCGTCACCGTGGCTGTCGACTCGAAGGGAACCAGCGTGCACGTGACCGGCCCGGCGGAGTGGCAGCAGAGGATTGCGGGGATACCGATTCTGCAATAACAGCAGACAACAAGTCAGCGAGTTAGCAGGTCAGCGAGTCAGCGGACAGTGAACAGCCCTCAGGCTGCGTTGGCGTCGTCGACGTTGGGGGATTCGTTTTCTTCTTCGTCGTCTTCGTCGTTGCTTTCGTCTTCGTCGCTGTCGCTCTCGTCTTCTTCTTCCTCGTCCCCGGCGTTCTCGTTTTCGTCTTCGGCGGGGTTTGCGGCGCGCCAGTCCTTGGCTTGCTGCAGCTGGCAGGTGTCGAGGCATTCGCAGGAATCGCATTCGTCATCGTCGGTGCAATAGGCCAGTTCGGGGGCGAGCTCGTCGCCGGTTTTTGTGAAGTCGACGGATTCGACGGCGTCTTTGGCGACCGAGCTTGAGGATTCGGGCGCGTACTTGCCGGCCACCTGGAGGCCGTGGATGAGGCGGGTGGCGTTGTGGGTGTCGATGCGTCCGGCGGCGAGAGCGCAGACGACATCGGAGAGGGCCAAGAATACGGATTCGCGATCTTCGAGTGGATGCAGCATCAAGGAGTTCTTTGGGGTGGGTTTCTGGTTGTTGAGGGTCCGGTGGAGACGGTCGTGGTAGTAGCAGTAGGGCCGGTCGCAGAGAGCGTTTGCCCTGCACCTTACTCCGTTGGTCTTAATGTGCCGACATGCTGGAATCATGGAAATCTCCTTTTCCCGCCGGGGGGAGGGGGGCCCCTCAAGAAAAATAATTCAACCCGTCTCTGCAAGGAACCTGTTTGTTTTCAGGTCCCTGGCCCACGCGTTTTGCGGTAAGCGCCGTATTTCTAGTCACTTGGCCGCAAGAATCAGATAACAAATGACTTACAGCGATCAGAGAACAGAGATCAGAGATCAGTGCACCCTGGACCGTGGACCAGAAACACGAACGCGGCGGGGATGAGCCGCCGCGCAATGGCCTGGTCAAACGCTGATAGGAAAAGTATGCGCCGGGAGGGGGAAATTATATGCAAAATGGCGGGGGGAAAGTTTTGGGGAGGGTTCGGTGTGGAATGGGCGTGTTTCTAGAGCGATCCTGCCAGGCCGTGGGCTTCATCCTGCTGATCGAGGGCTGGAGTTTCCCCGGTCCCCAAGGGCGAGGGATCCTTCGACTTCGCTCAGGACGGGCACCCTCGATGTGGTTTTTGGGGCGTCGATACCGAGGCCACCCGCCGGCCCCAGTGCATAATGGGATTGGTTCGATTTGAGTCTCTGAATTTGCTTTATCGTTCGCAGGAGAGGAAGTCTGCAATGGAGCAGTCGCAAGAGACCACACGCGGGATCGAGTACTTTAGGGATATAGTACAGAGCGGAAAAATCTTAAAGCTGAGTAACCCGCGACCGGTGAATCAGGGCAATTCATACCTTCTTCCCATAGAGGCGTTTGGAAAAGAGTGGTACTTTTCCCTCAGCAGACGTCAAATTAATGATTTACCCGGTACTAAAGGCTACCATCAACCTGCGCTGGCCTTGGCCAAGGCCTTAGAACCTGTTTAAAAACTACGCATGCCTTCGCAAGAACAGATGAGCGGAGGCAACGTAGATCATGGTTTCGGCTGTGGTGTGAAGCAGTTCGTAGTCCTTGGACAAGCGGCGTGAC
>Ga0181533_1006356_pt1 | contig 10794 bp, 10 predicted proteins | sample PEATcosm2014_Bin_45_FD_119772 | JGI IMG/M metagenome (GOLD analysis project Ga0181533, IMG submission 119772) | Peatland microbial communities from MTU Mesocosm Facility, Houghton, MI, USA - PEATcosm2014_Bin11_60_metaG | ecosystem: Environmental > Terrestrial > Soil > Wetlands > Peat | place...
ACTCGCTCCAGCGAAGCAGCTGACGGGTGGATACAGGACTATCCACAACCCTGACGCTAATGCCGCCGAGTGCCCCCCGCGGCGTCACACGATGCCCAGGGATGTCTCGGCTCCATGCCTGCATCGATCGGCGTCAGCACACCACCCGACCCCATCTCGGGCGGGTGGTCCCGTCCCGAGGTCCGGGTGGGACAGAATGGTGCCCATGGCTGTCAACGCCGACTGCCGCCACTACGTCATGCAGACGACGGAGCGCGGGGAGAAGCTCGAGCGTTGCCGAGTGGACGCCAATGAGAACCTGCCCTTCGCCTGTCCCGAAGGCTGCGTCTTCTACGAGCCCCGCAAGGTGTCCAAGACCGGGTGGCACGTGAGCGCGCGCCGCAACGACGATCCGCCTCGCCGCTGAGCACCTCCGTCTGATCAGCCCCGCGGCCGCGTACCAGTCAGTCGCGCGGTCGCGTACCGGCCAGGGCCATCCGGCGGGCGGCCGAGGCAGGAGTGAACCTGTCGCCCACGCATCCGGCCTGCCAGAAGTCGAGCACGGTGTCGGCGTTCACCCTGCCCGCTTCGATGAGCGTCTCGGTGTTCGAGAAGTCGTCGTAGCGTGACACGGGCTCCGAGTCGATGGTGAACACCACCACCTCGACGCCCTCGGGCAGGTGGGCGAGCTCGCGAACGAACCGCGTGTGCACCGCGATGAAGAAAGCGGTAAGCACCGCCTCCACCGGTCTGCGATAACGATGAGGGGTGTAGTGCATGGGACCGCACAGAAGCACGAAGATGCGTTCGGCGCCCTGGGACATGGCGCGGCCGATGGGGACGTTGTCCACGACCCCGCCGTCGATGAACGGCTCTCCGTCGATCTCGACCGGGGGAAGCAGCGCCGGCAGGGCGGCCGAGGCGAGGATGCGTTCGACGGCAGGCCCGGAGGTGAACCAGCGGGTGCGGCCGTCGTACAACGAGGTGGCCACCACCTCCAGGTGCGCCGCGGCATGTTCGAGGCGGTCGAAGGTGATGCCCTCTTCGATTACTCTGCGCAATCCCCTGTTCGGGTGCACCGACTCGCGCTGTTGGAAGTAACGCAGCGCGTTGGGCATCCGTCCCTGGGGGAAGATGTCGTCGGCGGTTAGCCGTCGCCAGATCGACGCCATGCGCTCCACGCCCGAGGCGGTGGGGTCGCTGCAGAACCCCGCCGCGTTGACAGCGCCGACGGAGGTGCCGAAGACCGCGTCCGGAGTGATGTCCCGTGCGACCAAGGCTTGGACCATCCCGATCTGCGCTGCACCCCGGGAGCTGCCCCCGGCGAAGACGAAGGCGGTGCGCGCCCGGCGTCGTGACGTTCCGGTGCGGCGGCGTGCCAGCCACCGCCGTGGCGCCCCGGACGTCAGGAACACCCCACCCGGCAGCTGCGCTGCGTCGACGGCGGGTGCACCGGCGGCGAGCGGGTCCGAGGGGTGCTTCACGGTGGCCTCAGGTGCCACGGGTGCCATCTTCATCCATCTGGCATCTTCATCCATCTGGCCTGGAGGACGCTCGGCTGTCCGCGGGTGGAGGGCTGGTGCGCCGCGCCTCGCGTGCGGCCCGGTCCCGCCTTACCCCCCACCGCACCGAGACGACGACAAGGCCCACGATGAGCACGACGAAGACACCGAAGACGGCGTCGAACGCGGCGCTCACGGTGCGGCGACGGGTGCGGAGCCGCCCAGGGCGTGACCACGGCTCATGCTCATCACCCACGACGCTAGCTCTGGGGCCACCTCCCACTCCGGAGTCGTTCGGTCCGGGCCTCCCGCGCGACACACCCGTCGTGCATGCTTGGAACATGCTCACGAGCGAGCCGCGAGGTGCGTCGGCGGAAGTTCTGCTCGCCCGCCTGCGAGGAGAAGGCGACGAGCGCCCCGCGGTCGATCCCGGCCTGGCGGGGGGGCTTCGTGACTGGTTCGAGGAGGCCTTGGGCGCCGCGGGCGGGTTCGCACCGCAGGCACCCGCGGTACGGGTCACCAAGGAGGCGGTGAACCAGGTCCTGGTGTGCGAGGCCCATGCGGTTTCGCGAGCCGCCACCCCGCGTGCCGTGACCGTGGAGATCGCTCGAGGAGTCCTGGTCGACGCGCTGTTTCGCCAGTGGGTGACCTTGGGAAGCTTCGACGAGCCATGGACGGACGCGGTGGCGGCGGTCGAATGTGCGGACGACGGGGCTGTCCTGCACTCCATAACCGACCTGGACGCCCCGGGCCGGGACCGTCTCGCCGAGGAGGTGCGCGAGCATGCCGCGCGTATCGCATCTGCGTGGCCGGTGTCGAGCCCGGGCTGGCTCGCCCGTACCCAGGAGCGCCTGGAGGTTCCGCTCGGGGGTGGGCGCCTCGTTTTGAGCGGCGTCGTCGACCTGGCCTTCGGAGCGCCTTGTGCCGGGCGCGCCTCGGTGTGCCTGGTCGAGCTGAAGTCCGGCGCCCGGCGTCTCGAGCACCGCGGGGACCTTCACTACTACGCCCTCCTGGAGACGCTTCGAAGCGGCGCGCCTCCCTTTCGAATCGCCACGTACTACTCGGCCACCGGTGAGCTCGACGCCGAGCAGGTCGGTGAGGACGTGCTGCTGGGTGCCATGCACCGGACCATCGCTGCATCCGAGCGCTTGTGCCGGTTGGCGGCGGGGGCCGAGCCGGCGCGCACGCCGAACCCACTGTGCGCGTGGTGCGCGGAGCTTGCCCGCTGTGGGCCCGGCCAAGGGCGCGCTCGGAGCCAGGTTCCGAAGAAGACGGGAGACCCCACGGCAGGAGAACGTGTCTGGACCGGTGACCCGTCCTGGGAAGAGGAGGAGGTCGTGTGACCCCCGTGGTGCAGGAGATCCCATGAGCGCATCCCCAGGCGCTGTCAGAGATGCGGTCGAGGTCGTCCGACCCGCCAGGCTCGGGCTCGCCTTGCCGCGTGCCGCGGCCCTCACCGACGCACTGTTGGCACCCTCCGCTTACGTCGTGCGGGCCTCGGAGTTGCAGGAACTGCGTGCCTCGTTGCTGCGTGAGCTGCCTCCGCTGTTGGAAGGGTTGCCCCCGAACGAGCGGCTGCAGATGGGCGCCTACGAGTTGCTCGTCGCGCGTTACCATCCCGAGCGCTGCGCGATCAGACGTGATGGGTTCGTCCCTTCTCCTGCACGTTGCAGGCGTGCGATCGGTGTCGCAGCCGTGGAGCGTTGCGTGCGCGGTCGAGCCTCGACCCCGCAGACCGCGGTGGCCGAGGTGCTCGAGTCCGGCGTGGAGGACCTGTCCGGCGCGGCGAAGGCGCGTGGTGGTCAGCCCCCGCCATGGTGGGCCGAGTGGTACTCGGGCCTGGCCCTTGGGGGTCGGGCCACGGTACAGGCGGAGGCCGTGACGTGGGCCACGCAGCTGTGGACCGCGCTCGACTGGCGTCGCTTCGAGAGGCCCCCTGTCGTCGGAGGTCACGACGACTGGTGGGACTGCCCGGGCCGGCGGCAGTTGGTCGTGCGTGGCCGCGCCGAGGTGCGTGCCTGGGCGGGCAACCGACAGGTGATGCTCGTGGTCGCTTCCGGGTTCCCTGGTGCCGGGTGGCGCCCCGAACTCGCCCACCGTGCCCTCGTCGTGGCGCTGGCGCGCGGCGAGGGTCCGATCCCGGCGCGGGCCGTGGGCCTGTGGCCCGCGAGCGGGCTCGTTCGGATATGCGAGGTGGACGCCACCGCCCTGAGCGAGGCGGCCACCGCCCTCGTGTCAGCCGTCGGCACATGGGTGGACGCGCGAGCCGGTTCGCGCCATGACGGTGTGGTGGAGCGCTAGCTGGCTACGGTTGGCGAATGAGCTCGTGTCGCGTTCGTTGCTCAATGCGACGACCTGAGGGTCCCGCATCTGCGCGGACGGCCCTCTTCGCTGTGGTATTGGCGGTGCTCTTGAGCGCGTGCAGCACCGGCTCATCCCCCTCGGTGTCGGGATCGAGCACCTCCACCACGGTGTCTGGGCCTTCGGGTACCACCGGCGCGCCGAGCGCGGCTCAGGTCGCTGCGGAGGCGAACGGAGCGACTGCGGCGGACACCGACGGTGCCGGGACCGAATGGCTGTGCAGGCCGGGGCAGGTGCAAGACCCCTGCCGGTTCGACCTGACGGCGACCGTCGTGCCGAGCTCCGGGTCGACCTACCTCGAGCACTCCTCGGTGCCGGCCGATGCTCCCATCGACTGCTTCTACGTCTATCCGACCGTGAGCGCCCAAAAGGGGGTCCTGGCGAACTTGCGCATCGACCCTGCGGAGACCTCCGTGGCCGAGTCGCAGGCCTCGCGCTTCTCACAGGTGTGCCGCGTCTACGCACCCGTCTATCCGCAGCTCACCCTGAACGCGATCTTGAATCCCACGCAGATCACGGCCGGTGAGCTGGCCAAGGCCTTCGGAGCGGTGGTCGCCGCCTGGAACGACTATCTGGACAACTACAACCACGGGCGCGGCGTGGTCGTCATAGGACACTCGCAGGGTGCGGCCATGCTCATCGGGTTGCTGCGATCGAAGGTGGACTCCCAACCCGCCGTGCGTCGCCGCCTCGTCTCGGCTCTCATCCTGGGGGGCAACGTCACCGTGCCGATCGGTAAGTCCGTGGGCGGGAGCTTCCAGAACATCCCCGCCTGTGAGTCGACCTCGGAGACCGGTTGTGTCGTGGCCTACTCCTCGTTCGACCAGCCACCTCCGTCGAACAGCCTGTTCGGACGCCCCGGCCAAGGGGTGAGCAGCTTGCTTCCGGGCCCACAGCAGTCGGTCGCCGGGCAGCAGGTGCTGTGTGTCAACCCCGCCTCTCCTTCGGGGGGGAGCGCGCCCCTTTCGCCCTACTTCCCATCGGCGAGCGTGGCCGGCGGTCTCGGTTCGAACGGATCGGAGGCGCCTGCGGCGCCGACCCCTTGGGTCACCGAGCCCGGGCTCTACACCGGCCGCTGCGAGTACTCCGACGCTGCGAGCTGGCTCCAGGTGAACGCCCCTGTCCGTGCGGGTGACCCCCGCCCGGTGGTCAGCCAGACGCTAGGGCCCACGTGGGGCCTGCACCTTGTGGACGTCAACATCGCTCTCGGGAACCTGGTGAAGCTCGTCGGCGACGAAGCACGGTCCTACACGCGTTGAGCCTGGCGGTTACGAACGATAGGCGCCCCTACCCATTGGGCCCGCGGCCGGCGGGCCGGGGAGTCGACTCCCGAACGGCGGAGGAGTAGACGCCTTTCGCCATGAGAGACGAAGCGTCGCGGTAGCGCTTTTCGTAGACCTCGGCTCTGACCCGCTGGACGACGTGGTCCTTGGGGGCTGTCTCTCCCGCCCATTGCGCGAGCTGGCAGGCGAGCGCGATCTCACCGGCGTCCGCGAGCTCTCGGGCGCGGCGAGCGAGAGCCGTCGCGCCCCCGGCGAGCGCTGCCACTTCCGCACCGAGTGCCCGGTCGTCCGGTGGGTGCAGTCGTGCCGGGTTGCCGTCCCACCAGCCGCCGTAGAGCCGCCAGATGTTGTGGACGACGAACTCGGGCTCGTCGTAGAGGGGGCGCAGGTAGGGCAAGCCGAGCGTGTCGGGGGGCAGCGAGACCGCCCTCAGGACCTCGTCGAGGGTGGCCCCGGCGTTCATCGCGTCGAGGACCTGCGCGACGAGCGACTCGAGAGCGGTGGCGGTCTCTTCGAGCACACGGCGGATCCGCTCGACTCCGCCGATGGGCAGCCCGTGGGCGGGAAGCAGAAGCTCAGGTTCGAGCGCGACCATCGAGCGCAAGGCGGCCGCCCACTCCTCGGGATAGCGCTGGACTTTCTGGGGGTTGCCGGCGTTCGGGAAGTTCCAGATGAAGAAGTCGCCCGCGCACACCGCCCGCAACGCCGGAAGCCAGGCCCAGGTGTGGTCATCGGTCTCACCGAGCCCGTGGAACAGCTCGATGTCCACGCCCTCGACGTGGAGCGTCAGCCGGTCCTCGTAGAGCCGGTCGGGTTCGACCACCTCGTCGAGCCACGCCTCGAACCAGGCCCTGGCTCCGGCGGTGGCGCCAGTTAGGCCGCTCGGCCCGATCCACCCGAACTGACGCGCGTTGATCGCGGCGTTCCATCCTCCGGTGCGCCGGTACCGGGCTAGGCGGGCGGGTACACGGGCGTGGGCGACGACCCTCGGGCGAGGCTGGTTCCGGACGCGCGCATCCTCTACGAACGCCGGCGAGCCACCGACGTGATCGAGGTGGCCATGGGTGTAGACGAGGGTGTGAAACGGTGCTTCGGACCATTGGCGAAGCGACGCGACCACAGCAGGCCCGGTGAGCACGGAGCTCGTGTCGAAGACCACGAGTTGGTCCGCGGCTGCGACCGCGATGGCGTTGGAGAACGATTCTACAACCGCGACTCCGGGCACGATCTCCGAGAGTTCTTGGGTGACGCGGACGACCTGTCCGTCCGCGTAAGCCGAATCGATGATCTGCGCGGACAATCCGAGCAGTTCAGACATGGTGATGGCCCGGCTCTTTCGCGCGCTCCGTGCGTGGTAGCGACAGAGCCGCTGCGCACGGATCCAATCCTGTGGACATGTCCCCTCCAAACAACTAACGATCCGTTACCAACCTTGGGACCTAGCGTGCGAGTCTCGTATTGGCAAGGAGCCCACACGACGAAGGACCGGGAAGGCCTATGGGCAGCAAACTTAAGTCGATCGAGAGTACCGAGCCACGCCGGGGTCGTGACCGTCCCGCGACTGAGGAGCGCATCTTGGACGCCACGTGGCGGCTGTTCGACCGGGGTGGGCCCCTTGCCGGCATCAACCTGCAGGAAGTGGCCGACGAAGCAGGCGTGAACCGCAGTCTCGTCTACCAGCACTTCGGGACCCGCGAGGAGTTGGTGCGCAAAGCCCTCGCGAAGCGACTCGAGCAGGCCCGCCCGCTGTTCGGGGCAGGCCAGCGTTTGCCGTTCGACAAACGCCGGCGCCGGGCGTTTTCGATCGTGCTGGCCAATCCGGCTCCGGCCCGGCTCATGGCGCAGTTGGTCCTGGCCGGCGACGGCGGGCGGAGACTCCTTCGATACGTGCCACGTGATGCTCCTTTTCCGGGGGTTGTGGGCGGCGAGGATGACGGCATCGCTCATATATGGCGAAGGGTGGAATGCTAATTGGACCTTTCGTCAATCGGACCTCGGTGCAGTAGTTCAACGCTTCTCTGATCCCGTCAGAAGTGCGTAAGAGGCCGTTACCCCGCTTGGGTTATGGCGTACCCCACAGGTGACGAGATGACACCCAACGTGTCGGGGCCCGTCATGGGTCAAGGCCCGTCGGCAGGCACAGCAACCGCGCCGGCGCTCGCAGCTTCAGCATCGGCTCGCCGGTCGGCGCGGATAGCTTCACGCTCCTCCAACCTCATCCACTGGTATGTGACGATCGCTATGGCGATCAAGGTGACGAGCTCGCCGACGATCCAGAGGATCGAACCACCGCCTTGTGTGTCGGCGACGGTGTGGAAGTGCGGAGCGATCGAGGTGCGAGCACCGGTCAACGCCACCCCGAGGATTGCCGTGACGGGGACACCGACAGCGAGGTAGCCGAGCTTTGCCGGATGTGACAGTCGCCAACGCGACGGGTCGATGCCGATTACCAACCACCAGAACAGGCAGCCGGATACGAGGAAGTGAAGGTGCGTGAAGTCGTGAACGAGGGGGTGCTCCAAAGAGAAGTTGTAGAAGGAGGTGAGGAAGTAGAAGAGCATCGTGCCGTACGCAGCGATCACCACCACGACCGGATTGGTGACGAACTCGATCACCGGGTGGTGCAGGACTTTCAGCAGGTTCTGCTGCGTATGCCGGCTCGAGGCTTGCAGAGCAAGGGTCATGGGTGCCCCTAACGCATACAGGATCGGCGCGAAGTTCATGAGAATGAGGTGTTGGATGACGTGCATCTTGAACACCTCGTCGTCGTAGGCGGCGAGGCCTGACTGAACGGCGATCACCACGAGCAGGGTTCCGACGAGGAACGACACCGTTCGCCACGACGACCAGCGCCTCCCCCGCTTTGCCAGACGCCGCACCGACCAGACGTACCAGCCGGCGATGGCCAGCTCGATCCCTAGGGCGATGAGGCTCAGGTAGCCGGTCTGCCAACCTGTGAGGAGTTTGTGGATCGATACCGAGGGCGAGATGGCATCGGCCAGGAACATTGGTCAGAACCTCCTTGGTGTGTCGCTCTCAGGCCACAGACGCCGTGTGGCGATCTACCGGATCACGTTCCCGGCGGGGCTTATGACGTACCAGAGACCACCTGCGTTGTCGATGTCCTGGCCCGTGGCCTCTCCGGGACGCGTATCACCTGACCACTGGTAGAGCGGCCAGCGGTTGTAGGTCACCTGCTCCGCGCCGTCGCCGCGTGAGGTGGTCCCGATAAGCGACTGGTTGACGCCCATTCCTGTCAGCGCGCTCGCCACCCCCTTTGGCAGCATCAGTGGCGGCCATGCTGCCGCGCAGATGTTGAAACAGGTCGAGGTGCCGGACTGGTTGTCCGGCTCAAAGATGTAGACGGTGAATCCCTGCCCGTCCACGAGAACCTTCCCCAGGCCGTTCACCTTTCCGGACCTCATCTGATACGCGGGGGCGCCGGATGTGGTGCTCGACGACGGAACGGGGATCGATGCCGCGCCCGACCCGGCACATGCCGAGGCCACCAATGGCAGAAGCGTGAGTACTGCCATCGGTCTGATCCCCGCTTTACGCGGCAGGGGGTCCGATGGATTATGTTCGCGAACGCTCATCCTGAACCTCCGCCGGCTGGTAGCGGCTGGTGCAGAACCCAGGCGAGGGATTCCAAAGCGTCCGCAGGTGTCCAAGAAGGCTCTGGCGGGTTCTTCAGGTGATCGCGACCTTCTGCGTCGAGGAAGTTCTGCAGCTTGGACACAAGTCTCCCGTGGAACGCAGGGGCAGCGCCTGTGACGAAGCGCTCGCGTCCATCGGGGTCGATCAACGCGTACCCGTCTGAGTGGTCGACGTCGTAAGTCAGGGGTTCACCGGTCCACCAGTCGGTGGCAGGGGGGTATCCCTCGGCAACCTTTTGATAGACGAACCCAAAGTAGTGAGCCACTTCGGCTAGTACTGGCGGCGTCTCGGTGACGAGTGCCCAGCTGGCACCGCTGAGACGGGCGTATGCCGCGAGGCGAGCAGGAGAGTCACGGCCCGGGTCGACGCTGAGCTCGAGGATCTCGACCTTGGACGCCGCCTTGTCAGCCCGAAGGGCTTGCTCCACCTGCAGCAGGTTTCCGGTCGTCATCGGGCAGATGTCGGTGCACAACGTCAGGAAGGGAACGACCATGACCGTCTTTCCGGTGAACGCCGAAAGGCTGAGCGTGGTCCCGTGCTGATCGGTCAGCGGGAGCTTCTCGATCGAGGTGGGAACACGTCTCGTCATCGAGGTGCCGAGCGAGGCCGGAGGAGGTCCCGGTGTGCTCGAACAAGCGCTGAGCATCGTTCCGAGCGCCCCGAGTACCAGCACCGCGGCAAAGGCACGCCAGGAAGCAATCTCAGGGATTTGGCCAGCACGCGCCGGTCGTCCACCTCGCGGTCTCATCGTTGTGATCCCACGACAGGGACTCTATGGGCTGGTGCAGGGGGATAGGTCAGCTTCGATTGAAATTTCGTCGAAACCCCCCAGAGGTGTTCCTCGAGCGAACCGGACAACCCGAGCGGCACCCAAGAGCGGCCGCAGCAGGGCTCACAGGGCGAAGATCCGGAGGGGTTGTCGTCGATCAAGTCATTCACCGGATGCCCAGAGGTCCGGGGACTGAGTTACCTCTACATGGTGAGCGCCGCTCCCATTCCCGACTCGCACGAGCGGCAGCTGGCTAAGAGGTCGCGCGGATAGGCGCTAGCGAAGACCATCCACCGGTCGTCGTCTTGTCCCGGCTGAGATGCCGGGTGCAACCCAAGTACCGACGACCAAGTGGAGGTCCCCTTTCATCATGCGCGCGCTCGACTCCGATGTGTTTGATGCCGTCTGGGCTGCGGTGAAACCGTTGCTTCCAAGTCCACCGAAGACCCATCCGCTTGGGTGCCACCGGCCTCGGGCCTCGGACCGGGTCTGCCTCCGGGCGATGCTCATCCGCCTGGTGACCGGGTGCTCGTGGGTCGACGCCGAGCAGCTAGTCAACCGGGCTGTCTCAGACACCACGCTGCGGGTCCGGCGCGACGAGTGGGAGCGGGCCGGCATCTTCGCCACGGTCGTCGAAGAGGCCCTGGCTGCCTACGACAAGATCATCGGTCTCGACCTCTCCGACGTGGCAGTCGACGGCTCTCAACACAAGGCGCCCCGGGGGGGCGAGGGAACAGGGCCGAACCCCGTTGATCGGGGGAAATGCGGGTGGAAGTGGTCGCTTCTCACGGACAAGGCAGGCATCCCTCTCGGATGGGCGACCGACGGTGCCCAGCGCCACGACACGGTCCTGTTCGCTCCCACCCTCGATGCAGTCGAACAGCGAGGCCTCCTAGCCGACATCGAGACATTGCATCTCGATCGCGGCTACGACAGTGCGGCGGTGCGTGGGTTGTGTCGAGCCAACGGCGTCTACGACATCGTCGGTTCCAAGCGACGCTCGGATACGACGCCCGGGACACGAAGAGGCAAGAAGGTGGTGCCCCTGGGCATGCGCTGGCCGGTCGAGCGCACCAACTCGTGGCTGGTCAACTTCGGCCAGCTGAGGCGCAACACCGACCGCAGGGTCGCCCACCGCCTCACCCAGCTGGCCTTGGCGATCATCGTGCTCATCACCGCCAAGCTCATCGCCTGGCGGAACCGCTGGTGTCCATGATGATGCGCCTATCCGCGCAAGCTCTAA
>Ga0181533_1006358_pt1 | contig 10793 bp, 9 predicted proteins | sample PEATcosm2014_Bin_45_FD_119772 | JGI IMG/M metagenome (GOLD analysis project Ga0181533, IMG submission 119772) | Peatland microbial communities from MTU Mesocosm Facility, Houghton, MI, USA - PEATcosm2014_Bin11_60_metaG | ecosystem: Environmental > Terrestrial > Soil > Wetlands > Peat | place...
CCTCCGAGCGAGCGAAGATTGCCGAACTCGAACGCCAGAACGCCGAACCGGCCGTGCGGCAGGCGCGGGAAGATTTGCAGCGCGCGCAAGAGCAGTGCCGGCAGGCGGAGCGTTCATACCAGGCCCAGGCCCAGTTCCTGGGGGACTTGAAGGGGGAATTGAAGAGGCTGTTCAGCGGATTCACCCCCAAGGTGCTAACGGACCTGCTAGGGCAGAACCAAACCGCATCGTATAACGCGGCCAGCTCGATCGCCTCTCACGGTTTGAGCGCGCAACACCTGCAAGCCATGGGCATTGACACACACCTGAACTTCATCGAGCGCCTGCAGGATTCGACCGTGCAGGTCCGCAAGAACAACCTCAAACGCAAGCTCTACCCTGCCCGCGACATCGTCACCGGACCGGCAAGGGACATGGAGTTCGACACGCTGCTTTTCCGCGAAAAGGTCGATTTCGAGTTTGCCAGTCCGCGTCCGGGCTATGTTACCATCATCAACCCTGGGACCAGCGGGAAGTTCTGGCTGCATGCCCCCAACGCTTATCGTCCGATGGCGCGCATCGAGGGAGGCCGCACATACGAGGTGCCCGGCCCCGAACTGCTTCCCGAAGACAAGCTCAAAGCCGCCGGTCTGGATTACTACGAAAACGGCCCGGCGGGGTGGGAGTACATCGCGGTCATCGTCTCGGACGAACCGTTGATTGAGGCCGCCGTCGCGGGCCGCTCGAGCGACAAGGCGCCGGTCATCGAGCTTTCCCCGACGGAGCTCCAGGCCGCGCTCGACCGCCTGGAGCGCATGGGCCGGGACCATTGGGCCGCGGGCGTGGCTAAGTTCCGGGTGGAACCTGTTTAACCGCAGAGAAGCAATCGGTTCATGAGTTGTCCGCGTCTTTGGACGGGTGGTGCAGATCCTATCTGCGAGTGTTTATCTTTGTGCTCTTTGCGCTCTTTGCGGTTAAACAGTTCTTTGCGGTTCTTCAACTGCCGCTTTTGTGTTGAATAGCTTTTTCCTTCCCTTCGTATGGAAGGGTGGCGCTCGGGCCGCTCGCGGCAGGCGGGGGCAGTCCGGGGCAGCCAGTGGTCGTGGCGGTTACAGAGATGCAGACTTTGAGCGAGAAAGGTTTCGTTATGTTTCGACTTTACCGATGGCTGGTTGGTTTCTTGACTTTGGTCGGGTCGCTGGCGCTTGTTTGCTACCTGTCCTGGCTTGGGTGGACTCATTTTGGGCCGCGCAAGCCCCGGGTCAGCACCGCGCGCCGGCAGGTGGCCGGGCAGGTGGTCTCTTCGGTGATGGAAGACCTGCGGAACAACAAGGGCTCGGTCCGGACCCTTGCTTTGCTGCACCTGGTCAACGACCCGTCGGATTGCGTTACGGACCAGCTTCGAGCCAACCTCGAGCAATGCGGCTTTGTGGACCTGCTGGATGAGCCTGTGGGCGAGAAACTGCAACGCGCCCTGCACTTGCGGGTTGCGTCGGTCGGAGAACTCGATGCTGCCAGGGGCGAGGGCCGGAGATTGGGGGCGCAGGGGGTCATTTTCGGCAAGGTCCACGCCTTCGAGTCCTACCCCGGCGGGGCGAAGATGGACCTGGAAATCAGCCTCGCCGATGTGGCGGGGGGCCAGGCGCCTTTCACCCGGCGCTACAGCAAGGAGGTCCCGAGCGGCCCCTTCAGCCCCGTTGCCATCGAGGACGGCCCAAGCCGCGTCGCCAGCTTGCAACGTTTGCTGGCGTGGGGCGTGATCGTGCTGTTGCTGCCGGTCTTCACCATCTCGTTCATTCGCGCGATGGTGCGCAAAGCATCCAACCGCGCCAACGGCTTCACCCTGGGCGTTTATACCGCCGCCGATGCTTTGCTGGCCTACTTGCTGCTGGGGGCGGGCGTCGCTTCGTTGCTTTCGGCCCTGCTGTTTGTGCTGGTCGTCGGCATGGCATTCGCCTATAATGTATTCATCATGACGTTTGCATTGAAAATGGAACAATGAACCGGCAAGGACCCCCATGGAACACTTCAATGACCTCATCAGCTCGATCGCTTCGCGCTTGAGGCGGGGCCTCGGCCTGGAGCCCTCCGACCAGCAGCAACTGGACGCCTGGAAAACCAAGTACGCCCAGGACAAGGCCGACAACCACGACCGGCTGGAATCCGTCAAGGACGAGGCCCGCCAACTGGAGGCCCGCATCCTTCAGAAGAAGGCCAAGTTCGAGCAATCCCATGGGCCGGTGCGGAAGATCATCGGCGCGGAAATCGAGCAGGCCTTTCGCGAACTCGATCGCAAAGAAAAGCAGGTCAGGATCATCGTGGACAACATCGAGGCCATTTCCATCGCCCTGGACAAGATCAAGGAATTGGACCACGCCAAGGCGCGCCGTTTGAAGGAGGGCGAGCTGGATCAAGCCTCCATTTTGACCGAGGACATCATCGAAGAGCATAAACAGGTTGTCGGCGCCCTCAAGGGGCTTCAGGAGCTTGAACATGGCGGTCTGGAGACCGAACCGGTGGATGTCGAGGAGCGACTGCGCCAACTGGCCGGGCCGCCTGAGAAGACCGCCGGCTTGTCTGAGAAGACCCTGGAACGCCTCAAACAACTGGAAAAGCAAACGGAGGGCTAACCACCGAACCGAACCGAAAGGAAACGAGACCTATGGCAATTGGTGACCTTTTCAAGTCCAAACAAGAACGTGAGCGCGAGGCTCGAGGCAAGCGCCGCAAGGCCTTCCGTGAGGCCGAGAACGCCGTGGATGCCGTTAAGGACCGCGTCAAAAAACTCAAAGGTGAGCGGGACAAAGCGTGGAACGACGCCCGAGTGTATCTCAAGGACGGCCAGAAGGCCGCCTCTCAGCGCTGCCTCCAGACCGTTCGCGCCAGCGAGGTGATGATGGCCAAGCTGGAGACCAAAAAATGGGTCTTCGAGCAGCTCCTCACCAAGCTCGACCTGGCCAAGACGGACCAGGAGTTCACCGGCGCCCTCAGCGCCATTAACGCCGTGGTCAAAATTGACCCCGACGCCGTCGCGGACGTTCTAGGCGAGGTTGAAGACAAACTGGGCGACCAGGTGGACACGGACAAAATCTGGGAGAAAATGCACGAAAAAGAAATGGAAGGAACCGGCAGCCAGATGACCGACTCGGTGCCGAGCGTGGACCAGATGTTCAAGGACCTGGAGGGTGAAGTCGCAGCCGAGATCGGCGAGGAACACCCGGCAACGGACAAAGTGGCGCCCGCCACGGATGGCGGGCTCAAAGAGCAAATCGGCGAGGGCCGCCGCCGCCTCAAGGACCTCCTGGAGGGTGAGAAATGAGCTTCATCGCCGACAAGAAGCGTGAGCACGAGTCGGTGGCCGAGGCGGCGCTGGCCGAGAAAGATTATGCCAAGGCCTTCTTTCACACCGCCAAGGCCGCGGATTTTGGCCTCCGCCTCGCCGAGCAAAGCGAGGGTCTCATCGCGCGGCGTTACGTCGAGGATGCCTGCGAACTCATCGAGATCGCCGGGAAGCTCAAGGCCAAGGCCCAGTCCCAGGACCGGAAATCGGTGGACAAGGTCCTCAAGGAAACGGCCGGGGCAGCGGGCGATGATACTGCCGGCGCAGGCTGGGCTTTGCAGGAGAAACCCACAGCCAAGCTGGCCGACGTCGCGGGCCTGGATGAGGTCAAGGAAGCCCTGACGGAAAAGGTCGTTCTGCCGTTCCAGAAGCCCGAGGTCTTCCAGCGGTTCAAGGCCAAGTCGGGCGCGGGCGTGCTCATGTACGGCCCGCCCGGCAACGGCAAGACCTTCATCGCCAAGGCCATCGCCGGCGAACTGGACGCCGCCTTCTTCCCGGTCAACGCCTCCCAAATCAAAGACAAGTACGTCGGCGAGAGCGAAAAGAACATGCAGCGGCTCTTCGACGAGGCCCGCAAACACGAGCGGGCCGTCATTTTCATAGACGAGGCGGAGCACCTGCTCTCGCGGCGCGGCAACCGCAAGATCGGCGTGGTGACGCAATTCCTCATGCTGGCTGACGGCCTGGTCGAGAACAAGAACTGCCTGCTGCTCCTGGCCGCCACAAACCAGCCCTGGAGCCTCGACGAAGCGGTCGTGCGGCCCGGCCGTCTCGGCACTCACATCTACGTGGGACCGCCCGACGCCAAGGCGCGCGAAGCCATCCTAACCTACAATATGCGCGATGTGCCCGCAGCCGGCGACCTGGCCCTCGCCGGCATCGCGGCGCGAACGGAGGGCTACAGCGGCGCCGACTTGGCGGAAATCTGCGACACGGCCAAGATGATGGCCATCAAACGCCAATTAAACAGCCAGACCCCGGAGCAAGTCACCCCCGCGGATTTCGCCGCCGCGCTCCAGCGGGTCAAACCCTCGGTCACCGAGGGGCACGTCAAGGAATACCTGCAATGGCAAACATCGAGGGAAAAGCCCTCGGACGCGGGTGAGGATGAGGACTGACGTCGGAGCGTGGAGCGTCGGAGCGTGAAGGTGTCGGAGCAATCGCCACGCTCCAACGCTCTACCCTCCAACGCTCCGCCCCAAGCAGCGGGAACTCGAACATTATTTTAGCACGACCCCGTAGAACTGGAGACAGGCTATGAAACAGACGGCATTGCTGGTCGGAATCAATCGCTATGAAGATGACTCCATCGTCAACCTGGCATACGCCGAACAGGATGCCCTGGAGCTTTACGCCTTCCTCAAGCGCACCGCACTTTACGATGAAGTCAGGCACTTGCCCGCCTCGGAGGCCGACGAAGACCGAATCCTCAATGCCGCCACGCACTTGACCGACCATCTCAGACCGGGCGACCTCTTCGTGTTCTACTTCGCCGGGCACGGCGTGCAATATCACGGGCGGCACCTGCTGCTCTGCCCGCAAGTGCGGTTCCACCGCCTCGAGTTTGGCCACCACACAGTGCCGGTGGATTTGCTCAAGAAGGAGACGGCGCGCTCGGGCGTGTCGCGCGTCTTCGTCCTGGACGCCTGCCGCGGGAACCTGCTCGCCACTCGTGAAGGCACGCCGCAGGGGTTCCAGGGCGCTCGCGGCCTGCGCGATATTGTCTCTGCGTCCCCGCCCCAGGAAGGCCCGTTGTCGATTCTCTGTTCTTGCGACGAGGGGCGCCAAGCCCAGGAGGTGCCGCGTCTCGAACAGGGGCTGTTCAGCCGCGCCTTGCTCGAGGAGTTCGAGAGCGCGGCTCGAGACGGCGGAGAACTGAAACTGGACGACCACCTCGAGCAGGCCCTGCGCGAGCGAATGTCCCGCCTCGCTCGAGACCACGACCTGCCTTTGCTTGACCAGCGGCCGTGGATACAACGCAGCGGCGAGGCCCCGGCCCTCCTTTCCGGCCGGCGCAAGGAAGCGTCAACTCCGGACCCTTCCCCCGCGCAGGCAAAGACTCCCAGCACGCCCCCGATGCTGCCGAGCCATCGGACGCCCGAAGTCGCGCCGGACGGCCCGGAACGCCGGCCTCAGCCGGCAACACCGGACGGGCCGAGCAATCGGACGCCAGAAATCGAGCCTAACGGCCCATCGATGCGCCCCAGCCCGGCGGGAGAGAATGGGATAGCGGACGCCGCCCGACTCGCCCGGGTGACGCTCCGCAGCGAACGACGGTGGCTGGAGGAAGACGCCGTCTATTCGGTGTTGGTGGACGGCATTGAAGCAGGCCGCATCGGCAACGGCGGAGTGAGTTCTTTCTCCGTTAGACCGGGCCGCCATGCGCTGGCGGTGCGATATGCCTCCCATTCGCGGGCATGGCGAAGGTATCTCCACCGCCGGCCGCTCGACCTGTCATCGGCGCCGCTCGACTTGGATTTGGACCCGGGCAGCGAGCGTGTGGTCGACTGCGACATTAACGAATTGTCCTGGCTTGCGGCCATTCCGGGCCTGCACGTGATAATGATGCTCCTCATCGAGTTCACGCCCTGCCGCTGGCTGCGCCTTCGCGAGACCGCCGGTCGCCCCCCCATGCCTGCGCAGCCCTCGGTGCAGGTCCCTCCTCGCATATCAATAAGCATCAACAAACAGACTCCCGTGGCGGCGCCCGCGGGGCCGCCCGCGAAAGTTCCTCCTCCCCTGCGACCAGACCCGGGTTCGCTCCCTGGCGATATTCCCCGTCCCCGGCAGCCGTCCCCCACGGCCAGCCCCCTGCCGCCGGCCCCAGGTTCGCCCGCAAGTGCCGGGCGGCCTGCGCCGCCCGCACCCACTCCTCCCCCGCCGCCAAACCAAGGCTGGGCCCCGCCTGTGCGCGCGCTCAAGTCACATCGCGGCGGCACGATCCTCGCCTTGGGCATTCTCGGGTTTTTCACGTTCGGCCTGGCTGGCATCAGCGCCTGGATCGAAGGGAACAAGGACTTGAACGAAATGCGTGCCGGGACGATGGACCCGAGCGGGTGGCGCTTGACAAGAAAAGGCCGGAAATTGGGCATCCTGGCCACCATCCTGTGGGCAGTGATAATATTGGGGAAGCTCAAACCGCACCCGTTGATCTGGCACCGCTGGCTGTTCTAAGCTGGACGTTTCAATTCCTGAGGATGGAAATGCCAGAAGAAACGGGCGTTCAGGCCGGCGGGCGCGGTGAAGGGGCTGGAGAGCGGGTTGCGGGGGTCAAGGGGCGGGCAGTGCTCCGGCTGAGAGTTGGTGACGTGCATTTCTATTGGGTCTGCGAATGGTTGACCGAATGGTTGGTCTATCTGATGGTGATTTTCAGCCCGTGGGCGTTCGGGACGACGCAGGATTGGTCGATCCGCGCGATGAACGCAGGGGGGTATGCGCTGGGTGGGTTGCTGGGAATCAAGCTGGGCATCCGGTGGCTCAAGGGGTATCGCCCGGCGCGCTGGCGCGCCGGGCAAGGGGCTTCAGGGCATCGCGATTCGCGGGCGGACGGTTGGGCGTGGTTGAATCCCATCGCGGTGTTGAGCGTCCTGGCGGTGGCGATTGTGGCTTACTGCTGGGTCAGCGCCTGGAACGCGCGGGCTGACTGCGATCCGCAGACGTTGTTGCCTGTTTATCGTGACAGCTACATCAAGTGGCTGCCGCACAGCATGGACGGCAACCAGAGTTGGCGGGCGTTCTGGAATTACTTCGCGCTGGCGTGTTCGTTCCTGGCAGTCCTGGATTGGCTGCCGGGCAAGACCGCCGAGGAGGAACGGGGCGGAGGCAGCACGACGTGGCGGCACGGGGGAGGTTCCCGCTCGGGCCATGGGTTGCCGGCCCGCTTGCGTCGTTTGTTGTGGGTCTTGACCATTAACGGGGGATTGCTGGGGCTGGAAGGCATTATTCAGCGGGTTGAGGGTTCGGGCTTGTTGCTCTTCGTGGTCCGGCCTCATATCCACCAGAGGGCTTTGGAACAGTTTGGCACGTATGCCTACCGGTCGAACGCGGCGCAGTATTTCAATTTACTGTGGCCGGTTTCTCTCGGGTTCTGGTGGACGCTCCGCCGTGGGAACGGCTCTGGACGAGCGGGTCGTGCCTGCGCATTGATTTGCGCCGCGATTATGGCGGCGTGCCCCATCATTTCCACGACTCGACTGGGCGCCATCGTGGCGATGGGCATGCTGGCTGCCGCCTCGCTTTGCCTCCTGGCCATCGAGTGGCTGGACGGGAGAGGAAAGCAGGGGAAAGGGCGGGACCGGAGGGCAACGCTGGTGCTGCTCCTCTTTTCCGCGGCAGCCTTGGGCCTGGGTCTTGGGCTGGGTTGGAAGGCTCTCGGGCCCCGGCTTGGGCGGGTCGAGATGCGCGAGGGCTTCCAGGGCCGCCAGACAACATACGACCTTGCCAAGCCGATGGCCAAAGATTACCCGGTCTTTGGCACCGGACCGGGGACGTTCGGGACAGTCTTTCAATTCTATCGCAGGCCCGGAGATACGGAGTGGTGGGTCCAACTGCATAATGACTGGCTGGAGACGCGCATTACGTTCGGCTGGGCAGGCTGCGGATTGATTGGACTGGCCTTTGCGACGGTAATCCTGCGCTGGTTCGGCCGGGGAGGAATTCAAGGGGGCCGGCCCTTCATGGTCCTGATGTGGCTTTCGCTGGCAGGGTGTCTGGTGGAGGCGCGGTGGGACCTTCCTTTCCAGATCTATTCGATAGAGTTCCTGGTACTAGTGCTCTGCGCTATCACGGCGAATCTTACAAGAAGAGGGTAGTTCGGGGCCGGGTGGCTGTGCCTCCTTGAGATAGTCGCCTTTGCTGAAGTATTTCTCCAGCCAGACGTACATGCATATAAAGAAGTAACGGCTTCCCATTTCTTTGATTTTAAGCTTGGGAATCCCGGTGCGGCGGTTTTTCCAGGTAACGGGGATGACGGTCCAGGAGTAGCCGCGGACAATCGCCTTGAGGGGCAGTTCCACAGTCAGGTTGAAATGCGGGGAGAGGAAGGGGCGGCAGCCATCGAGAGTGGTCTTCCGATAGGCCTTGAAGGCATTGGTGGTGTCATTGAGGGGAATATGGAAGAGCCAGCGGATAAAGAGGTTGGCGACGCGGTTGATTCGGAGTTTGAGCCAGGGGTAATCGATGACCCCTCCGCCCTTGATGAACCGGCTGCCGAAGACGCAATCCCAACCCTCGTTCAAGTGCTTCCAGTAGCGGACCACCTCCCGGCAGTCGTCCGACTCGTCGGCCATCATCAGGACGACCGCATCGCCCCTGGCGGCATCTATGCCTTTGGTTACCGCCCGGCCAAAGCCGTGAGGACCTTCGTTCCTGATGGGGCGCAAGGCGGGATGGCCCCGTTGCAGCCCGGCCAGGATGTCGAAGGTGCGATCCGTGCTGCCGTCGTCAACGACGACAATCTCGTGGGGCACGCGGTTCAGCTCGAGCTCGAGGCGAAGGTGCTCGACGGTGGCGGCGATGCATCCCTCCTCGTCGCGTGCGGGGATGACGACGCTCAAGAGTTGCAGGGGCGGTCCCGAAGGCGGTGGAGCGCTCATTTGGCTCTAAGGGCGATGACCAGAAACTGGCGGCCAAAAACCCTCCACAGGACCGGCAGGCGGAGGTAGAGGCGCAGAAAAACCAGCGGATAGCGGGGCCCGGAGCTCATCGTGTAGGGCAGGAAACGGCCAACCACGCGCTCGAGACCAAACCCTGCCGCCGCGAGGCCCTCGGCCAGGCTCAGTTCCGTCAGAGGCAGGTAATGGTCCCAGAAATCCCAATATCGGCCAGGCAGAAACTTGATGTTGGGGCCCAAGGCCACGAGGCGTCCCCCGGGTTTGAGGCAGCGCCGGATTTCGGCGAGGGTCCTGGCCAGGGCCGCTTTGTCTGGCAGATGCTCGAAGAAATTGCTCGTAAAGACCAGGTCCAGGACCTCGTCGGCCAAGGGCCAGGGGCTGGAACAATCCTGGCCGAGGAGGCGGACCTGCGGGTCCAGGCGTCGCGCGGCGTCGGGGTTCAAATCCATGGCGTAACGAAGGGGGGCGGAGACCTGGTTGATGAACTCGCCGTAGCCGCAGCCGAGGTCCAGCACGGCTTGGGCGTTGCGGGCGTAGGTTGCGAAGAAATCCGAAATGAGCACCCGCCAAACCGCCTGGCGGTAGGCGGTCCCGCTCTCAAAGCGGCCCCGGTATAGGGTCTGGAGTTCCGAGGGTGTGGCATTGGGCGGCATGAGGGGAGGCGGCCTATAAACTCCTGAGCTGCCCTTCGTTTTGAGCGATCCATCCCGACAGGTCGGACACGATTTGGCGCACGCTGCGGCGCGGGCGCCAGGCAGTCCGTTCAAAGAGCCGGCGGCAATCTGCGAGGAATATCCTGAGGTCCCAAGGCCGGTTTTGGAGGACCGATTGGACGGGCACGCGGCGGCCGGTGATTTCCTGGCAAAGGGCGGTCAATTCACAAAGCGAGGCGGTGTTGGCCTGGCCGCCGGCGACATTGCCGACCCAGCCATCCCAGCTATCGAAGTCTCTTAATTGCGCGGCCAGAAGCTCGCAAAAATCATCGATGTGGAGGAAATCACGGACCTGCTTGCCTTGCCCCCCGTAGCCGATGTAGTTGAGCGGACGGCCAAAATGATGGGCCAGCACCCACAGGGAGGCGACGCCCTGGTCAAGCTTGCCGAATTGCCAGGGTCCGGCCAGCACGCCGCACCGGTCCACGACGGCCTTAAGCCCCCAGGCGGCGCGGTATTCCTCGACCAGGAGTTCGGCGGCGTACTTGGTGTAACCGTAAAGGGAGCGCGCGCCGTTCATATCCAGGCACTCCCGCACCCCATGAGGGCCAATTCCAGGGGTATCATTCTCGGTCCAGACAAAGCGCGTGGCCTCTTCACGCCAGGGATGCCCTTCCAACGGCGCCAGAGGATACACGCGGCTGCTGGACAGGAACACCAGGCGGCTGCCCCAAAGCCGGGCTTTCTCGAGGCAATGGCAGGCGCCGACCAGGTTGGTTTGCAGCAGGCCCGCTCCGCCGCCATGCTGGCCCGCCAGCACCGAAGGCTCGGCCGAACACTCGATAAGAAAGTCAAACGGCCCCTCTGGAAAGCTCTCCGGGTCCCGCACGTCGCCCCAGGAAAAGGCCGCATTGCTTTCGCGGAGCCGCACCAGGGTGAGTTCGGAGCCGCGCCGATACAGGTTGTCCATGCAGACAATCTCCGCGTCCGGGAACTCTCGCCCCAACGCCACCGCCAGGTTCGACCCCACAAAGCCCGCGCCGCCGGTAATCAGGATTCTCACGGTGGACAGTTCAGTATTCCGGCGTTATAGCACATTTGGGCGAAATGCCAACCCCTTTTCAATCTTCAGGCGGGCACATCCCGACGCTGCCCCCGGAGCGCCGGCTTCAGCCGGCTTTGCGCGCACCTGGACCCCTGCTGTGCCCC
>Ga0181533_1006360_pt1 | contig 10792 bp, 16 predicted proteins | sample PEATcosm2014_Bin_45_FD_119772 | JGI IMG/M metagenome (GOLD analysis project Ga0181533, IMG submission 119772) | Peatland microbial communities from MTU Mesocosm Facility, Houghton, MI, USA - PEATcosm2014_Bin11_60_metaG | ecosystem: Environmental > Terrestrial > Soil > Wetlands > Peat | place...
GGCGACGATTTGTACGTCATGACCGGCGCTGGACTGTTGACTTGCCTGGATGCCGTCACGGGAGAGGTGAAGTATGAAGGCAAGCGCTTCCCGCAACCCGGACAATTCACCGGCGCGCCCGTGGCTGTCGACGGGAAGCTGATGATCACCAGCAACGACGGAGACACCTACGTGATAAAAGCCGGTCCCGATTTCGAGGTGCTGGCGACCAACTCACTGGGCGAGCCGGTCTTCGCGTCGCTGGCGCTGGCTGGGGATTCGGTGTATATCCGGTCGGCCGGTAGTTTGTATCGCATCCGGCAGGCTGCGGTGAGCCGTTAGGACGCGAGAAGGCCGCGGACGAGTGCGAGTAAGGGTGGGATGTCCCGTTCCACGATAGCCCAGACCAGGCTCGGATCGGCACCCTCGTATTGGCGGATCAGAACATTGCGCAGGTCGTTCATCTCGCGCCAGGGAATTGTGGGATGTGCCGCCCGGAAGTCCGCGCCCACCTTCCGGGAGGCCTCACCGATGATTTCCAGGTTCCGGCAGACCGCGTTGAACAGGATGGAGACAGGAACGCTCCCCTGTTCGCGCAGACCAAAGCACTGAACCAGTTCTTCGCAGCTATCCCGAATGTGCAGCAGATAGATCCTCGGATCGGATGAGCTCATAGGATTACAATGGTTGAGCCTCCGCCAGCACGCGCTCCCGAACATAACGCAAGCTGTCCGGCGTGACGACGTCGACGGTGGCACCGAGCAGATCCTGGAGATCTAACTTCAGGCTGATGAGGTCAAGCAGAGTCCTGCCCGTCTCGAACTCGACCAGAAAGTCGACATCGCTGTTCTCCCCATTGTCACCACGGGCTACCGAGCCGAACACACGGACATTGCGCCCGCCACGCGTCGCCGCCAAGTGAAGGATTTCGGCCCTTTTTTCGTGACGCAATGTGTCCAGCGTTACCATGATCCAACCTTCATTTTCACGCGTGCGCGCTATAGGGGCACGGCCTCGGCAAGGACCCTTTCCCGAACATAAGGATGAATGCTCCGGCTCTCGACCAGGTCCACATCGACGCCCAGCATATCGTGAAGGTCCGAGAGGAGTCCGCCAAGATCGAGCAGCCCCCGGCCCTGACCCAGATCCACCAGGAAGTCGACATCGCTCTCCGCCGGTTTTCGCCCGTGGCCACCGAGCCGAACACACGGATATTCCGGCAGCCGTGCACATCTGCCTTGTGCAGAATCTCGGCCCGCTTCTCCCGTCGCAGTGTGTCCAGCGTTAGCATATCTTTGTATCTAGTTTACCTCCGCCGTCCCTGGCCCCCACCACCCAATACGTAGCCCCGCTAAATGCAAAGCGTCGGCCCGAGGGCGGGACCGAGGAACTGCAGCCCGAAACCCGGAGGGCCCGCCACCCTCGGCGACAAGGCCGTCCGGCCGTTTCGGCTTTGTTGGCAACCCACCGTCCACTCGGAGGCGCCCATTTGCATTCGGATCTAGTACGATGAAGGCAGAGGCCGGCGATGAATCGCGAAGCGCTGCATGACCTGGTAAATCGGATTCCGGAGCACGATCTGGGTGCCGCCCAACGGTACCTGGAATACCTGGCAACGAGCCCGGCCTATCGCGCTGCGTTGTCCGCCCCGCCCGACGACGAGCCCATTACAGCGGGCGATTCCGAGGCAATCGAGAAGGCGGCCGGCGAAATCCGAGCGGGCAAGGTTGTTTCGCACGATGCCATACTCCGCGAATTCGGCCAGCGATGAAGTTTAGTGGCCTGAGTCCGCCCGATCCGAGTTGCGCGCTATCGACCGCGATACGGTAGTGTCTGAAAGTTGCGTTGACGAGAATTTTGGCCATCCCGATCACGTTTGGGACCTAGCGGAATTGCTGGCGTGATAAGATTAAAGCCAAGTGAAGCCACTGTTCACCATTCACGCCGGGGAGTTTGTTGTCGGAGATTTCATTGAAGGTAAGTTTTCGGGGGTGAACCTGTGGGTTCCAACCCGTGATACCGGCATCGATCTTCTGGCTACGGATTCAAAGAATCAAAAGGCGGTTTCCCTCCAAGTCAAATTCTCGCGGGATTATAGCGCCCGCCACATCTTTCAAAAACGGTTAAAGGCGTGTGGCTGGTGTGCCCTTAAACCGGCAGAAACTTGCCACATCCAGGGCCGATTATTGGGTGTTTGTTCTGATGGGCTTCGACCAGAACATGGACTTCGTTGTTATCAAACCGTCTGACCTCTTGGCGAAGCTCGATACAATCCACGGAAAGGCAAAAACCATTCAGAGCTATCTGTGGGTGACTGAGGCGAAGCGCTGTTGGGAGGCCCGTGGTTTGAACCATCAGGATCAAACGCGAATCGCTCAAGACGAATACACAAATGATGTTCGGGACTTCTCTAGGTGTCTCAATGACTGGAGTCCCATTAAGGTCCTCAACGGTTGATGCTGATGGCTACGCTCTAAAAGGAGGTCCCCCCACATGACGGCACCGCACATCCGTATTTTTCCGCATAGCCAGAAAGAGTTTCCCTCTCTGGACACATTAACGACATGGCTGTTGACCGGCCTTAAAGCGCGAGGCGGCAGGTATTTGCTCGTCAGCAAGAACGCCGTGGCTGAACTGCCGCCCGGTTCCCTAGTGCTATTTCGGTACGGACAGGCGGTGGTCGGAGAGGGGATAGTAAAAGAATATTCTCGTGAATCGTCAACCGAAAACCGGACTCTTTTTGGTGAATGACCAAACATACGAATCCTGTGTCTGCTTTTCACCAAGTTCGATCCGGGTTTATGCACCGCCAGTTCGCATCGAGGCACTACAATCATTCATCGGCGAACCTTTGAATATTTCAATGCCAGTGCCCTATTACAAGATCGAGGACTGGAATGTGTACCCGAGATTGCTGGCTCACGTTGCCGAATCGGGATTTTTCATCTGAAAGTGAAGCACGCGGCCATATCCTCATCAGCTTTCCATCAACGCAACTTTCAGACACTACCCGCGATACGGCTGTTCAAATCCTCCGCGCGCTGACCAGGTACCCCGACTCGGGCGAGGGCGATGTAAAAGGCACTCGCCGGACAATGGCTAGGATGTGCTCGGCTCAGGGTAGGAGACTTCCGCGTCATTTTCCGTGCCCTACCCGAGGAAATTCTCATCCTGCGCATTCGGCACAGGGCCGATGTCTATCGCTGAAACCTCAGTTAGCTCAACAGCGGTCACGCGAGGTCAACTCAGCGAGGATCCGCCAGCCCCCATCCACCGCCTCCCGCCCGCTAAACTGGTGTTTCAGACTTTTTCCGCCGCACAGGCGTCTTTTCTCATGGAGCCGGAGCTTTGATCTTTCGGGCGGTCGAGGATGCCGACCTGATTCGTAAGGCGCGCCGGGGAGATGTGGAGGCCTATAACCTGCTCATTTCCCGATGGGAGAGGCGCGTCTACAATTACCTGCTGCGCATCGTCGCCAACCGCGAAGACGCTCTGGACCTGAGTCAGGACGTTTTCTTGAAGGCATACCAGAATCTCCGCAAGCTGGATGACCCGGCGCGGTTCGCCCCGTGGCTCTACCGCATCGCCCATAATGAGGCCTATTCGCTCTTCCGCAAGCGCCGGCCCGAAGGCGAGACCGAGGAACTCCAGCCCGAAACCCTGGAAGGCGCCGCCACCGTCGGCGGCAACGCCGTCTTCCCGGTGGAATTGACCCTGGCCGTTTCCAGCGCGCTCCGCAAACTCACCGCCGACCAGCGCGAGACCGTCATCCTCAAAATCTATCAGGGCTTCAAATTCGAGGAGATCGCCGAGATCGTGGCCGCCCCGGTTTCCACCGTGAAATCGCGGCTGTACACGGCGCTCGACCTGCTGAAAGCCGAACTGGCTCCCGCAAAAGCACGAGGTGTGTCATGAGTTGCTCGCCATTCGATCTGCGTGACTACTATTTCAAGGACCTCGCCGAAAACGAGCGCCGGCTGACGGAAGTGCATGTCAAGACCTGCGCCCATTGCCGCGAAGAACTCGACCGGCTGCGCGGCACCGAAACCGCGTTGCTCGCGCTGCCCGATGAAGAGATCCCGCAACGCATCGGTTTTGTGTCCGATCCAGTCTTCCAACCCTCCGCACTTCGCCGCGGTTGGGACGCGCTCTGGGGCTCCGCCGCGCGATTGGGTTTCGCCTCGGCCGCCATGCTCTCGGTCGCCCTGCTGGTCTTCTCCCTCACCCGTCCCGTCCCGCAACCCACCGCGCCGGCTCCCGCTCTAACCCGCACGGCGATCGAAGCGGAGATGCAAGCGGATTTTTCCAGGCGCCTGAACGATGCCGTCGCCAAAGCCGTGGCCCAGAGCGAAGCGCGCCAGGCCCGCCAGACGCAGGAGTTGCTGGCCGCTTCCGAAAAGCGCCATACACTCGAGACCCAGGCCATGATGGTACGCGTCCAGGAATACCTCGACGTGGAGAAGAAGAAGATGAACACACTGATTCTGGCCAGCAACGACGCCGCGAGCGTCAACGGGGACGTGCGATGAACGCACTGGCGGTCCTGCTGGCATTCTTCTTCGCCGCACAGGAGGCTCCGCCGGCCGCGCATCCGCGCATCGCGCGCGCCGCTCTCGCCAGCGTGGAGAAGAGTTTCGACGGCCGCTTCGCCAGGGCCTACACGCCGGACTCCTTCGACCTTCTCGGCCCCACGCGCGGGGTCTATCTGGAAGGCTACGGGGTGGTCTTCAGCACCGAGTTGAACCTGATTGTCAGCCCCAACCTCAGCCCATTTCGTCCGTCGTTCACCAAGATCGAAATCGCCCGCATTCACGACCGCAAAGTCCAGCGCCTGACGCTGCTGAAGCAGCAGATGCGCGAGATGCTGGTGGCTTCCGCCGCGTCGCTGGAGAACCTGCCGCCCAGCGAGCAAGTGGTGTTGGCGGTTTCGCTGTTCCACTACTCCTGGGAAGACTACAGTGGCCTTCCCTCCCAGATCGTGATGCAGGCCGAGCGCCAGAAACTGCTGTCGAACGCCACGCGCGAAACCGCCATCCGCACAGTGGAGTTCTAAGTTGACTGCCACCGAAGCCAGCCCCCAGCCCCTCGCCCCTAGCCCCCGCGCGCAGCGCTTGGGCGAGATGCTCATCGCCCGCCGCCTCATCCAGGCCGAAGATCTCGAACGCGCCCTCGAATTGCAGAAGGAACGTGGCGACAAGCTGGGCAAGATCCTGGTCGACATGGGCTTCATCGCGCTGCGCGACGTGCTGGCGGCGCTCTCCGAACAGCTCGCCCTGCCGCTGGTCACCTTGGATTCTCCGCCGCCCGCGGCGCCCGAACTCGAAGGACTCTCGGCGCGCTTCATGCGCCAGTGCCGCTTCGTCCCGCTGGCCGTCCAGGATTCCACCCTCACGCTGGCCATGGCCGATCCGCTGGATTTCGACACCATCGCGGCCGTGCGCGCCTTCTCCGGGCTGAAGATTGAAACCGCGCTGGCGTCGGAACAGGAAGTCCTCGACGCCATCGATAAGCACTACGGAGAGAGCGCCAAGCAATCCCTCGACGCCGAAGTCGGCGCAGCGCAGGCCAACGAAGACCTCGAACACCTGCGCGACATGGCCAGTGAAGCGCCCGTCATCCGGCTGGTCAACGCCATGATCGCGCAGGCCATCGAGCGCCGCGCCAGCGACATCCACATCGAGCCCTTCGAGAAAGAGTTCCGCGTGCGCTTCCGCGTGGACGGCGTGCTCTTCAACCAGGAAGCGCCCCCGCGCGAGCTGAAAGCCGCCGTCACCTCGCGCCTCAAGCTGATGGCCAAGCTCAACATCGCCGAGCGCCGCCTGCCGCAGGATGGCCGCATCAAGATCAAAATCCTCGGCCGCGAAGTGGATTTGCGCGTCTCCACGCTGCCCACCCTCTACGGCGAAAGCGTGGTCATGCGCCTGCTCGACCGCTCCGCCGGCGACTTCTACGACCTCCGCCGCCTGGGCTTCGACGACTTCATGCTGGCCCGCATGGAGCATTTCACTTCCCTGCCCCACGGCATCTTCCTGGTCACCGGGCCCACCGGCAGCGGCAAGTCCACCACGCTCTATTCGGCCCTTAAGCGCATCAATATTCCGGACAAGAAAATTATCACCATCGAAGACCCGGTCGAATACCAGATGGATGGCATCAACCAGATCCATGTGAATCCGCAGATCGGGTTGACCTTCGCCGCCGGGTTGCGCCACATCGTGCGCCAGGACCCGGACGTGATCATGGTGGGCGAAATCCGCGACCGCGAAACCGCGGATATCGCCATTCGCGCCGCGCTCACCGGTCATCTGGTTTTTTCCACCCTGCACACCAACGATGCGCCCAGCGCCATCACCCGGCTCACCGACATGGGCGTGGAGAACTATCTGGTCACCTCTTCGCTGGTGGCGGTGCTGGCGCAGCGGCTGGTGCGGCTGCTCTGCCCGAATTGCAGGACTCCGTCGGGCGCCGCCATTTCGCCCGAAGGCGAGCGCCTGGAAACCTGGCGCGGCGCCGGTTGCGAACAATGCGGCGGATCGGGCTACACCGGCCGCATGGGCATCTTCGAAATGATGGAGCTGAACGACGAGCTGCGCCAGCGCATCATGGCAAATGAAGACGCCGCCGCGCTGACCCAGGCGGCCCGCCGCTACGGCATGCGAAACCTGCGCGAGGACGGCTGGCGCAAGATTCGAATGGGCGCCACCACGGTGGCGGAAGTCATGCGCGTCACCCAGGAATTCTAATGAAGAGGAGAAACTGTGGGGCGGGCAATACTGCCCGCAGCCGCCTTTCAGGCGGCTCTTGCCGAATACGCACTAGACCACGGAAATTCTCCAGCGGCGCTAGCCAAGCCCGCCTTCACCGGGTTCTGTTCTATATAAGCCCGAATGCGCTCGAACTCCGTACCCGATCGGACCAGATGGTCGTAGCTCTCATCCTGCCAAAATGGCCCGTGAGTGCCGAGAAGAACATTGGCTTGGTGAGCAGTAAATCCCTTGAGAGGGCCCAGCCATTTGGTGGCCAGCACGTGCGGAGTAGCCAGAAGATGAACATGATTGGGCATCACGACGAACGCATCGAGTTGATACCGGTGCAATGCGCTTTCTCCATGGTGCAACGCCGCCACGACCATCTCTGCAATTTCCGGACGGCGCAGGAACAAAGGACCAGTAGTGCTTGCGTCCAACAACCGGTCGACCGCTACGAACGCCTTGCCGGCGGATGCGAGCCCGGCTGGCGGGAACACCCTGCTCGCGGGAAGGCTGCCTTGCAATCGGAAGGTGACGAACAGCGGTTGATCGACTACATCAAAATGGGGCAGCCGCCGTTCATAATGCCGCATACATCTTCGTGGTGCGTCGGCGGTGGAGAGATTCTCAAGAAGTTGTGGGGCGGGCAATCTTGCCCGCAGCCGGCTTTCAGCCGGCTCTGGCCGCCTGAAAGGCGGCTGCGGCCAGGATTGGCCGCCCCACAATTTGGGCAACTATGACCACCTTCTTTTTTCGCGCCGTGGCCAGCGACGGCAAACTCCGCACCGGTCGTCTGGCCGGCGAGACCGACAAATTCGTCGCCCGCGAATTGCGCAAACAGGGACTGACCCCCGTCTATGTCGGCGTAGCGCCCAAAAAGTCGTACGAGCTGAAGCTGCCGGCTTTCGCCAGCGGCCGCCGGCGTGATGTTCTCTTCTTCACGCAGGAAATGTCCACCCTGCTGAACGCGGGCGTCCCTCTGGACCGGGCCCTGGCCATCACCGCCGAGCTGACCGAGCGGCCCGCCTTCCGTGTCATCGTCCTCGATGTGCTACGCGTGCTCAAGGGCGGCAAACCCCTGGCCGACAGTCTCGCCACCCACGGCGAATACTTTTCCGACCTCTTCGTCAACATGGTGCGCGCCGGCGAGGCTTCGGGCGCGCTGGCCGTGGTCTTCGAGCGCCTCTCGGAGTTCGAACACTCGCGCGACGAGCTGCGCAACTACATCGTTTCAGCCATGATCTACCCCGCGCTGCTGTGCCTGGTGGGACTGGCTTCCGTCATCATCCTGCTGACCTTCGTCGTCCCCCGCTTCGCCTCGCTGTTCGAGGATTCGCACATGCAGATGCCGCTGCCCACGCAAGTCATGCTCAATGTCAGCAACCTGGTGCAGACTTGGTGGTGGGTGGCCGCCCTGGCCGTGGCCATTGCCGTCACCGCCTTTCGCCTCTACATCGGCAGGCCCAAGGGGCGCTTGCGGTGGGACGAATGGCGTCTCAAGGTGCCACTATTGGGCGACGCCTTGCGCAAGGCCGAAACGTCGCGTTTCGCGCGCGCCATGGCTACCCTGATCGCCAACACCGTGCCGCTGGTGCAGGCTATCGGTATCTCCGGCGCGGTCCTGAACAACCGTTACATCGCCCGCGGCCTGGACGCCGTCTCGCAAGGCGTCAAGCGCGGCGAAGGCATCGCCGCTCCCATCGCCAAAGTGGGCGTATTCCCGCCTCTGGTCGGCCACCTGTTGACGGTCGGCGAAGAAACCGGCAGACTGGATTCGATGTTCACCCGCATGGCGGACATCTACGAAGAGGACACGCGCGCGGCGATCAAGCGCTTCACCGCAGTCTTCGAGCCGATCGTCATCCTGGTAATGGGCGTGATCGTCGGCGGATTTATTCTGAGTATTCTGGTGGCAATCACCAGTATCAACGACGTGGCCATATGAAAACACAAAATCGACGCAGACGGACCCAGGCGGGCGTGACCCTGATCGAGATGATGGTGGTGGTGATCATCATTTCGCTGTTCGCGGTGTTGGTGGGGCCGAAGCTGTTCCAACAAACCGACAAAGCGCGAGTCGCGGCGGCTCGCGTGCAAATGGAGACGTTCGAGGGCGCCCTGGTGCAATTTCATGCCGATAACGGCGTCTTTCCCACCCAGGAGCAGGGATTGGAAGCGCTGCGGCCCTATCTGAAGAAGGATATCCCTCTCGACCCGTGGAAGCACCCGTATGTCTATCGCTATCCCGGGGAGCACGGTGAAGAGCCCGACCTCATCTGCTACGGCGCCGACGGCCAGCCAGGCGGCGAGGGAGTCAATGCCGATATCGTCAACTGGAAGTAGATTGGAGGGCGGGCTTCAGCCGGCGCGGGGCTTCAGCCCCGCTGTGTGTCGCGGCGTCACCCTGATGGAGATGATGATCGTGCTGGCCATCATCGCCCTGATCGTCGGCATCTCCTTCCCCAGCACGATCGCCGGCATGGAGAACCTTCGGCTCGCGGCGGGCGCGCGATCGGTGGCCGCTTTCATGAACGTCGCCGCCAACCGGGCGGAGCGGCGCCAGCAGGCCATCGAGCTATCCATCTCCATCAAGGAAAACTCCGTGACCATGCGGTCGCCCGATGCCGCTTTCATGAAGCGGCTCAATCTGCCGCCGGGCATCACGCTGCGGGCAGTCTGGCCGGCCCTGGAGCAGCCGACCGATGAGCTGCGGCAATTCCTGATCCAGCCGGGCAGCGTGCCGCCCCGCATCGGAATCGAGATCGCCAACCGGCGCGGCGCGCGGCGCATCGTGCGGCTGGATCCCATCACGGGAGTAACGCAGATCGAGCAGCCGGAGTCGCCATGAAGAGGAAAAGCCAAAAGAAGAGCCGACAGCGCGGATTCACGCTGCTCGAAATGCTGGTGGCCACCTTGATCATGGGCATCGCCGTGATTGGCCTGATGGCCGAGATCACCGCTTCCATGCGCAACGCCACTCGCGTAACCAACCGCGATCGCGCCGCGCTGCTGGCGCGCTCCAAGATAGATGAATTGCTGCTCGACCCACAGTTCCCGCTGGACACCCTGGTGGCAGGCGCATTCGATCCTTCCCTGACAGGCGGCGTGGAGGGCGGTTGGCGCGCCCGCCTGACGCACTTCGAGATGCCGCCATCTCCGGCGCCGGGCCAGCAGTCGCTGGACCGCATGTCGCTCGAGATTTGGTGGATGGCCAACGGCGAGCGCCGCACTTTCACGCTGGGCGGCTACCGCACGCACGTCCTGCGCGCCGAGGACCTCCAATGACCCGCTGCTTGGAGGGCGGGCAATTCTGCCCGCAGCCGGCTTTCAGCCGGCTCTGGCCGCCTAGAAAGGCGGCTGCGGCCAAGATTGGCCGCCCCACAGCCGGCATCACCCTCATCGAAGTCGTCATCGCCATCACCCTGTTGAGCATGCTCTCGGTCGGAATGCTCGCCACGATTCGCATGGGCTTCGATGCCTTGCACCGCACCAACTCCCGCCTGATGGAAAACCGTCGCGTGGCCGGAGCCGCGCGCGTGCTGGAGCAACAACTCGGCGGCTTTATGCCCGTCAAGGCGCTATGTTCGGCCGCATCCGGCGCGCCGCTGGCGCCGTTCGTTTTCTTCGAGGGGCAGCCGCAATCCATGCGGTTGGTCTCCACCTATTCGCTGCAGGAGGCCTGGCGCGGCCAGCCGCGCATCCTGGAGCTTCAGGTGATCCCGGGCGACGAAGGCCGCGGAGTGCGGCTGATCGTGAATGAGATCCCCTACACCGGACCGCTAAGCGCCGGGCAGTCGTGCTTGGGCATGGCGCCGGATCGCGTGTCGGGAGTGACGGTGCCGCAATTCCGGCCGATTCAAGCCTCCGCGCAGTCGTTCGTGCTCGCCGACAAGCTGGCCTGGTGCCGCTTTTCGTATCTGGAACCGGGCCAGCCCCCCCAAGTCGAACACTGGCGCACGGACTGGGTCCTGCCCCGCTGGCCGATGGGCCTGCGCCTGGAAATGGCGCCCCTGGAAGACAATCCCGCCCGCCTCCGCCCGCTAACCATCACTACCAACATCCCC
>Ga0181533_1006362_pt1 | contig 10790 bp, 11 predicted proteins | sample PEATcosm2014_Bin_45_FD_119772 | JGI IMG/M metagenome (GOLD analysis project Ga0181533, IMG submission 119772) | Peatland microbial communities from MTU Mesocosm Facility, Houghton, MI, USA - PEATcosm2014_Bin11_60_metaG | ecosystem: Environmental > Terrestrial > Soil > Wetlands > Peat | place...
ACAAGTCGCGGGGCCGGGGTGGGCCATCGAATGCCGGATCTACGCCGAAGACCCGTACAACGACTTTCTGCCGTATCCGGGTAAGGTAACGCGGCTGGGACGGCCGCTCGGGCCGGGGATTCGTTTGGACGCGTGCGTGTATGAAGGCTGGACGGTGCCGATGGAATACGATCCGCTGCTGGCCAAGCTGGCGGTGTGGGCGGAGACGCGGGAGGCGGCCATTGCGCGCATGATTCGCGCGTTGGGAGAATACGACGTAAGCGGCATCCGCACCAACGTCAGCTTCTTTCGCCAGATTCTGGAAGACCGGGAATTTGCGGCCGGCCACTTGCATACCGGCTTCATCGAGGAATTCTTCGCGCGCCATGGCAAGCCGAAGGCGACGGCGGACCTGGAAGCGGTAGCCGCGCTGGCGGCGGCGATCCATACGGCCGCGCGCGCCAAGGCCAACGGCACGGCGTTGGGGCAGGGCGGGGAAGCGAGCGGCTGGCTGCGCGCGGGGAGGGACGCGCTGCTTCAATGAAGCTGGAGCTCGCAATCGACGGGGTAGCGGCGGCCTTCGACCTGGTGGAGACCGCGCCCGAGTGCCGCTTTCGCGTGAATGAGGGCGAGGAGCGGAAGGCGGACGTGGCCGAGGTTACGCCCAACGTGTACTCGGTGCTGCTGGATGGCAGGAGCTATGAAGCTCGCGTGGAGCAAACGCCGGACGGCCTGGTGGTGGTGGTGAACGGGACACGCTTGGGGATAGAAGTGCGCGACCCGCGGCGCTGGTCGGCGCGCTCGGGCGGGAAGGCGGGAGGCGGCGTTCAGAACCTGATGGCGCCGATGCCCGGCAAAGTAGTGCGAGTGCTGGCCAAGCCCGGCGACATGGTGGAGGCCGGCCAGGGCATTTTGGTAGTGGAAGCGATGAAGATGCAGAACGAAATGAAGGCCGCGCGCGCCGGCCGCGTGCTTTCCATAGCGGTGCAGGAAGGCGCGACGGTGAAGGCGGACGAAGTGCTGGCGCGGATCGAGTAGGGCACGGGAAGAATCTGGCTGGCAGACCACAAGAAACGATGGTCTGCCCCACGGTGCTGGCGCGGATCGAGTAGGGCACGGGAAGAACCTTGGCGACAGACCACGAAAAACGATCGTCTGTCCCACCAGGGATAGTAATACAGGCCGATTTTTTTTGGGCGGCGCTGTAGTTGAAAGCGACGCTGAAAGGTCTTCGAAAGAGGGCAAGGTCACGATTTTGACAACGAATCCAACCCCGGCGGCGAGCGCCTGGCTTGTGCGCGCGCGCCGGTTGGGGGCGCCGCTACTGGTGGTGCTCGGCATTGTGACGGTCTTCTGGAAGCTGGTGCTGACCGATCAGTACACGTTTTTGGAGAGCCCGGACATGGCCAACCAAGTCATGCCGTGGTTGCAGGCGCAGGTATATGCGATCCGCCATTGGTCGGTGCTGCTTTGGGACCCTTACGAGTGGTGCGGGCAATCGCTGATCGGGCAAGTGCAGCCGGGGACGGCGAGCCCCTTCACTTTCTTGTTGGCGCTGGCGCCGGCGGATCATGGGCATATCCAGGTCTATTGGGTACACGTGTGGTTCGTGCTGATCCATTGCTGCGCGGGGCTGTTCGCTTATTGGTTGCTGGTGGACCTGGGTTTGGCGGAGGCCGCGGCGGTATTGGGCGGCATCTTCTACGCGACGGCGGGTTTCGTGGGCAATACCGATTGGCCGCAGCAGCTTGCAGCGGGCATCTGGGCACCGCTGGTGTTTCTGTTCCTGTTCCGCGTGCTGCGGGGGCGCAGTCCGCGAAAGAGCGCGGCGTGGTGCGGGGTGTCGCTGGGCATGGCGTGGCTTTCGGGGCACCACGGGCCGGCGCTGGCGCTGAGCCTGGCAGTGGCGGGAGTGGCGATCTGGGTGGCCATCACGGCTTGGAAGAGCGAACCCCGGGCCGCGGCCTTGGCTCTGGCGCGAAATCTGGCTTTGGTGTTTGTAGTGGCCGGTCTGGTCTCAGCCGTGCAGACCATCCCCGCGTACGAATACGGCAAGCTGGCCAAACGCTGGACCGCAACCGGCGCGCTCACCTGGAAAGACAAGGTGGAGTTTCCCGAGCACATGGATAGCGGGCTGAGTCCCACGGATTTGCTGCACGTGGCGATGCCCGGCGGGATGGGACTGCGCAGCGATCCGTTTGTGGGGGTAATTGGCCTCGGCCTGGCCGCGCTTGCTCTATGGGGCGCGTTCGGGCGGCGCGAGGTGCGCCTGCTGGTGGCGGTCGGGATCGGCGCGCTGGTGTACGCGATGGCGCGGTACGACGTGCTGTACGGGTTGTTCTATGCGCTGGTTCCGATGGTGGAGAAATCGCGTGCGCCCATCGTGGCGCTCTCGGTTTTCCATTTCGCCATGGCGGCGCTGGTGGGGATTGGCGCGGACCTGCTGCTGCGGGCGCCGCACATCGCGCGCGAGAGCAAGCTGCTGCGCGTGCTGGTATGGGTCGGCGCGGTGACGTTCGGCATGTTCCTGCTGATGGTCTATCTGAAGCCGGGAATTACCAGCATGGTGCTGGATGGCGACCCGCGGCTGGGCATGATCGGCTTGATCGCCCTTTTCGCCGCCGGTCTGTTTCACATCTGGAACCGGGGATACGTGCGCGGAACGGCGGCCGTGGTCCTGCTGGGCCTGCTGCTGATAGTGGAACAGGGCAATGAGGTGGGATACGCCTGGGTGCAGAAGCACGATGAGAGGCGCGCCGTGCTGCTCAAGGCGTTCGCCGGCACCGCGGACCTGGCGGAGTGGCTGCGCGCGCAACCGGAGCCGAAACGGGTCGACATGAACGACGACGACCCGCTGCTGAAATTCACCTTTGGCGATTGGTACCGCCTGGAAACGGTTCACGCCTTCACCGCGAGCATGCTGACGGCGACCTCCGAACTGGGATGGTGGCAAGACCGCATGGTGCGCTTGTTCGGCATCGATTATCTGGTGGGGCGGAAGCCCACGCGCGACGCGCAACGCGAGGTTTTCACCGGCAAGAGCGGCATCAAGATTTTCGTCAACCCGGACGTATATCCGCGCGCCTGGACGGTGCACGAGATCGTGAGCGCGCCGGACGAACCGAAGACTTGGGAAATGGTTCGCGATGGGCAGGCGGATCTGCGCACGACAGCGATCCTGCCGGGCGCGGCGCCGGAGAAGCTGGAAACCTGTACGGCGGCCGACCAGGTTGGCCTTGCGCGCGAGCGTCCGTCGAGCGTGGCCGTGGACGTCGAGATGGCGTGCAAGGGATTGCTGGTGGTCAGCGACAATTGGTACCCGGGCTGGCATGCGTACGTGGATGGAAGATCCGCCGATCTCTGGAAGGTAGATGGCGCGATTCGCGGCGTGCCGGTTCCGCGGGGCCGGCACCGGGTGACGATGACGTATCGGCCATTTTCGGTGTACAGCGGGCTGTTGCTGAGCGCGCTGGGATTGGCTATTGCGGTGGTGTTGAGCCGGAGGAAAGAGGGTTCCGCGGGGTGATGTTACGCGGATTTTCGGGCCGGCTTCTTGGGGCTGGCCGCCGGCTTCGCCCATCGGAACCCGGGGGGAAGCGGCTGGGACTGTATGTATTCGATCAGGCGGAGGTTGTCGTAATCAAACTGAGCGGCCAAGCGCCGCCGGAGCGCGTGAAGATCCGCGAAAAGATCGCGGGAGCCGCTCGCCGGGCGACCGCTACTTGAGGATCGCTTGGAGGAACTGCTCCGGCGTGACGATGATCGGCGGTTGGTAGCCATAAGCTCTGATAATATTATCCACGCGCTGGCGGCTAAATGGGGTGGGACAGACGATCGTTTTTTGTCGTCTGTCGAGCTTGTACCCGGGCGAGGCATGACAGACGACGAAAGACGATCGTCTGTCCCACCGATTACAATAGACGCCATGCCGGTTTCCGCCGCGGAATTGAAACTGTTGGCGCAATACGACACGCCGACCATTGCCAATGTGATCGAGTTATTCGAAGTTCGCCCCCGCTCGGCGGGCTTCATGGACAAGCGGATTCGCGCCTGTTTTCCGGAGATGCCGCCGATTGTGGGCTACGCCGCCACGGCCACGATGCGCACGGCTTATGCACGGGCCGAAAGCGCTGTTTATTCGTCGGTCGATGAACAGGTGGCGCGATTCGCCGAGCTTGCCGGGCCGGCGATCGTGGTGTTTCAGGACCTGGACGATGCGCCGGTGGGCGCCACTTTCGGTGAAATCATGTGCACCAGCTACCAATGCTTCGGCGCGCTCGGAATTATTACCAGCGGACCGGCGCGCGACCTCGACCAGGTGCGGCGGCTGGGCTTTGCCGCGTTCAGCGACGGGGTGGTCGCGTCGCACAGCTTCAGCCATATCACCTCGATCCACCAGACCGTGCGCGTGGGCGGCATGGAGGTGCGCGCCGGCGATCTGCTGCATGCCGACGCCAATGGCGTGTGCGGCATTCCGGACGATATCGCGCGCGAGGTGGCCCACGCCGCCGCCGAGTTTGTGGCCGCCGAAGCGGTGGTGATCGAATTCGCCAAATCGGGCCGCCGCGACGTGAAGGCCTACGCGGAAGCGAGAAGCGAAACCTTCCGCCGGATCGGCGAACTGGGCAAACGGTTGAAGCGAAGCTAGCATTCCAATACCGGTCATTTAAACCGTGGCGGGGAGGGCCGGCAGAGGACGCGCGGACAATCCGGATAACTGCGGGTCTGGCAGCCCAAGCGAGCATTTCGAGCGGTTCTGTGTAGGGCAGACCACGGAAGACGATGGTCTGCCCCACGGAGCGGCGGAGCCGCAACGAAATGGTTTATTCTTCGCGTGCCGGAGGCCGATTGACAATCGGCCAGCAGGTTGCCAACCTGCCCCACAAAAAACGTCGCGGGCGGGGAAGAAACTCAGATGCTGCAATGCTACTCACCCCTGGAAGAGGCGGCGGACGGTGGCTTCGCGGTCCCGCAGTCCATCGCCCTCGAACTCTTTTGCCACCTGCTCGAGCAGGTCGGGTATTGGGAGTTGCTGCGGGCATTTTTCGAGGCAGTCCAGGCAGCGGGCGCACAGGGAAGCATAAGCCGGCCGGCCGGACAGGATGCCGCCGGCTCGCAACACGTAGAGGAATCCGGCCTCGGTTTTGCCGAAGGTGTGAAACGCGTTGAAAAGGTCGAAGCTTCCAGCAATATCCACGCCAGAAGGGCAGGGCTGGCAGTAACCGCAGCCGGTGCAGCCGACCTTCATGATTTCGCGGTACTTCCGAGCCACTCTGCCCACCAGGCCGGCTTCTTCGGCGGTGAGCGAGCCGGGACCTGCCTCGGCGGCGACCCGCAGGTTCTCTTCCACCTGCGCCTGGTCGTTCATTCCGGATAAGGCCACGGTCACTTCCGGGTGGTTCCACACCCAACGCAGAGCCCACTCGGCGGGGGAACGGCGCGGTTGGGACTCGCGCCAAAGGGCGTCGATCTCGGGCGGCGGGGGAACGGCCAGCGTGCCGCCGCGAAGCGGCTCCATGACGATCACGCCGAGGCCCTTCGAGGCGGCGTACTTCAGCCCTTCGGTGCCGGCCTGGGTTTCCTCGTCGAGGTAGTTATATTGAATCTGGCAGAACCGCCAGGGATAGGCGTCGACGATGCGTTTGAAATCCTCGCGGGACCCGTGAAAGGAGAAGCCGGCGTTCGCGATGCGGCCGTCGGCCGCGGCCCGGTCGAGAAACTCCGCGACGCCGAGCGCCGCGATGCGGTCCCAAGTATCTCCATTGAGCGAGTGGACCAGGTAGTAATCGATGCGGGACGTGGCGAGTTTCCGCAGTTGCGCGTCGAGGAAGCGGTCCATGCCGGCGCGGTTGTTGACGAGCCAGGCTGGCAGTTTGGTAGCGAGCTTGACCCGCTCGCGATATCCATCGGCAAGCACGCGGCCGACAAAGGGTTCGCTTTCGCCGCCGTGGTAAGGCCACGCCGTATCGATGTAATTCACGCCGCAGTCGATGGCGTAGCGGATCTGGCGGGCTGCTCTTTGTTCGTCAATCCGCCCATCCTTCTGCGCCAGGCGCATGCAACCGAATCCCAGGATCGATAACTTGTCTCCGGTCTTCGGCACTATCCTGTAGAGCATTGGCTCTCCCCGGTGGAAGCGCCATTGTAGCGCTCACTACTTTCCGGCCGCGCGCAGACCGGCAAATGCGGCGCGCGCCGCCACAGGGCGCAGAAGCGTCGACTTAGAACTCCTGATCTCGCGGAATTATGTTGAGCGATGTCCGCGAGAGTCCCGAGTTCTCGCCGGAGTCCTCACCGGCTCTTTCCTCGCGCTTTCTTCGCTCCTATCGCCTCGGCGATAATCGCGGTCACCAGGCTATTAATGCTGACACCCTCGTTCTCCGCCTGTCTCGTCAGTTTCGAATAAAGCGTTCGCGGCAAACGTTGGCGCCATTGCGCCGCCTCAACGCTGGGCTTCGGCAGCTTCCGGCCCGTCTCTCTGAATACGTCCAGACAATCGCGCAGCGCTTCCTTGCCGTTCGAGATCGCCCCTTCGATGGTGTCGCCGTCGGACATGCAACCGGGTATATCCGGATATTCCACCAAGTATCCGCCGCCCTCATCTTTTGAAAGTGGGCGAACCGTGAACTGGTAACGGTCGAGATTTCGATTCCTTCTCGCTCTCATTTTCTTCCAGTATCTCTTGCCGCCTCCATGTTGCATACTGGAGCTTGGGTCGAAATGCCGATGAAACGAACGATTCAGGTGCGTATTAGCAGAGGCGAACGCCAGTTTGTCGCCGAATGCCTCGATCTGCCGGTGGTCACCCAGGCAGGCACTCTGGACGAACTAGCTTTCAACATCCGAGAGGCTATCGCCTTGCACCTCGAAGGCGAGGACCTGGCCGAGCTCGGTTTTTCGAGCAACCCGACCATTCTCGCTACCATGGAACTTGAAGCAGTAGCCTGATGTCCAAGCTGCGGGTTCTTTCCGGACAGGAGGTGCTGAAGATCCTCCACGGTCTTGGGTTTTAGGACTTCGCACAACGAGGCAGCCACATCAAGGTTCGTCGCGTTCTCAGTGACGGGCGAACTCAAAGCCTTACCGTTCCCAACCATGACGAGATCGACCGCGGCACGCTCCATGCCATTTACCGTCAGGCGTGCAGGCTCATTCCGGATTCCGAGCTCCGCGCCGAGTTTTACACGGATTGACGGTGGCAGTCTCAAACCGCAATACCGCCCCGTCCGCTTGACAACGTACGGATATTTACCGTACGATATTTATAGAGGCGCAACATGCCACGCACTGCCGAAAGAGCCTATCGCTTCGACGCCCGCCTCAACGAAGAGCAGAAGCTCCTGATTCAACGGGCCGCGGACCTGGAGGGCCGCAGCATGACCGATTTCGTGCTTCACAGCGCCGAGACCGCGGCTGAACGAACCATTGAAAGGCGCGCTATGCTGATCCTGACCGCCCGCGAAACCGAGGCGTTTGCAAACGCGATCCTAGGCCCCGCCAAACCCGGACCGGTCCTGCGCAAGGCCGCGCGCGATTATCGCCAAAAAACGGCTACCGGGTGAACTCGTGCCGGAGAGCTTCGAGTACCGGGTAGAACCTCTCACCGCATCTCACGACCGCACCACCTTCCACTCCGGCGTCCCGGAGCTCGACCGCTACCTCCATCAACAAGCCGGACAAGATGCCAGACGGAGAGTCGCCGCGCCTTTCGTCCTGATCGGCCACACCGGCTCCGTGCTGGGCTACTACACCCTCTCGGCCTACAGCGTCCATCTTGCCGAGCTTGCGGACGTCATCGCCAGAAAACTCCCTCGCTATCCGTTGCTTCCCGCAACGCTGCTTGGCCGGTTGGCAATCGCGAGTTCCTATCGTGGCCAAAACCTCGGACGGTTTCTCCTGATGGACGCTCTGTATCGAAGCTGGAAAAACACCTCGCAGGTCGCCTCGGCCGGCGTCGTGGTCGAAGCCCTGGACGAAAACGCGCGCGCGTTTTATCTTCATCATGAGTTTCAATCGATGGCCAACCATCCGGACAAACTCTTTATCGCCATGGCCACCATTCAGAAGGCGTTCCAGGCGCGGTAATGCCGTCATCCCTTGGCAGTGTTCTCCATCGCCACCAAACGCTGTTCCACCGCTCCCGCGTGGTAGAATGTTCATCGCCCGACAATGCAACGCGCCAGCCTTCTTCTCCGGGGAATGAACCTGCCCGGCGATACCATTACGCCCGATGAAATTGCGATGGCGGCATGGCCGGTGGCGGTGGGCAAAACCATCGCGGCTCACGCCCGCGCCGTCAAGCTGGTGCGCACCCGCCTGGTGGTGGAAGTGGAAGACCTCGTCTGGCAGCGGCAATTATTCACTTTGAGCGGGCAGATTCTGCGGACGCTCGCGAAACACCTGGGCGCCGGCATGGTCGAGGATCTCGAATTCCGCGTGGTCCCGCGCCGCCGCGCCCCGCAACGCGCCACGGCCAACATTCCCGCACAAGCCCTGGATGAAGCCGACGCCATTGAAGACCCCGTTTTGCGCGGCATCTACCGGGCCTCCCGAGCCAAGGCTCTGGCATAAAAATCCAAGCATGAAAATCAGCGAGCAAGACGTTCGTCAGGTGGCCGAACTGGCCGATTTGAAACTTTCCGACGCGGAAGTGTCGCGCCTGCGCGCGGAGCTCGACGGTATTCTGGCGCACGTCGACAAGTTGAACGAAGTGGATACCTCCACTGTGGCGCCTATGGCGCAGGTGCTGTTCGATACCAATCCTGCCGCGACGCTTCGCGACGACGTACCCATTTCCCCGCTCGGCAACCAGGCTGCCTTGGCCAACGCTCCGCAACCGGGCGCCGGCTACTTCAAAGTTCCCAAAGTGATTGAGCGCTAGCCCATGGATTTTGCTCCCTCGAACATACCTTCCCTCACCATCGGCGAGATTCGCCGAGCGCTCCAAACGCGCGCCGTCAGCGCCGCCGAACTGGCCGGGGAGGCCCTGCGCTTCGCCCAAGCCGAGAATCCGAAGACCAACGCCTATCTGCATTTTTCGCCCGAGCGCGCCATGGCCGCCGCCCGCCGCGTGGACGACCGGATCGCCCGCGGCGAAGATCCCGGCCCGCTCGCCGGCGTCCCGGTCGCGGTGAAAGACGTCATCGTCACCAAAGGGCTGCGCACCACCTGCGGTTCGAAGATGCTGGCCGATTATATTCCGCCTTACGATGCCACGGCGATCGAGCGCATCGAACAGGCCGGCGCGGTGATTCTGGGCAAGACCAACTGCGACGAGTTCGCCATGGGCTCCTCCACCGAAAACTCCGCCTTCGGCCCGGTGCGAAATCCGCGTGCGCCCGACCGCGTGCCCGGCGGTTCCAGCGGGGGCTCGGCCGCGGCCGTGGCGCAGGGTACCGCGGTGGTGGCCCTCGGCTCCGATACCGGCGGCTCCATTCGCCAGCCGGCATCGTTCTGCGGCGTGGTCGGCGTGACGCCCACCTACGGCCGTGTTTCCCGCTACGGCCTTACCGCGTTTGCCAGCTCGCTCGATCATATTGGGCCTTTCGCGCGCTCCGTGCGCGATGCCGCCACCGTTCTGGGAGTCATGGCCGGCCGCGACCCACGCGACGCCACTTCCGCCGCAGCCCCCGTTCCGGACTATAACGCCCAATTGGACGGAAAAGTGGAAGGTCTGAAGCTCGGCCTGCCCCCCGAGTATCTAAAGGATTTGAAAGGCGAATCGGGCGAGGTGTTCTTCCACGGCGTGGAACGGTTGAAAAAACTCGGCTGCGTGGTGCGCGACATCAGCCTTCCCCACACCGATTACGCCATCGCCACCTATTACATCATCGCCACCGCCGAGGCCAGCTCGAATCTCGCGCGCTACGACGGCGTGCGCTATACCTTCCGCACCGGGGGCGCGCCCACCCTCGCCGAAATGTATCGCGGCACGCGCGGCGAAGGTTTCGGGGCCGAATGCAAACGCCGCATCATGCTCGGGACCTACGTCCTCAGCGCCGGCTATTACGACGCGTATTATCTAAAAGCGCAGAAGGTGCGGTCTTTGATTGCGCGCGATTTTGCCACGGCTTTCGACCAGGCCGACGCCATCGTCGCCCCGGTTTCCCCGTTCCCGGCCTTCCGCCTGGGCGAGAAAATCGACGATCCGCTGGCTATGTACTTGTCCGATATTTTCACCATCACCGGCAGCTTGGCGGGGGTTCCCTGCATGAGCGTTCCTTGCGGCACGACTTCAGAGGGTCTACCCGTGGGATTGCAGATTCTCACCCGCCATTTCGACGAAACCACCATGTTTCGCATTGCCGATGCTTTTGAAAACTCTTGAGAAGAGGAGATAAAGGAGACGTTATGTCGTTCACATTGCCACCACTACCTTACGCGCCCGAATCGCTCGAGCCGCACATCGACACCAAGACCATGGAGATTCACCATGGCGGCCACCACAAGGCGTACGTGACCAATCTCAACAAAGCGCTGGAGTCGGCGCCGGAGCTGGCGAACAAAACCCTCGAGGAACTGCTGGCGAACAATTGCGCCATCGTGCCGGAGGCCATCCGCACCGCCGTTCGCAACAATGGCGGCGGCCATATCAACCACTCCATGTTTTGGAAAATCATGAAGCCCGGCGGCGGTGGAGCGCCCGTCGGAAAAGTCGCCCAGGCCATCGCCTCCACTTTTGGCGACTTCGACAAGTTCAAGGAGAAATTCAACCAGGCCGCCGCCACCCGCTTCGGCTCCGGCTGGGCATGGCTGGTCAAGTCCGGCGGCAAAATCGATATCGTCTCCACGCCCAACCAGGACAGCCCCGT
>Ga0181533_1006376_pt1 | contig 10769 bp, 11 predicted proteins | sample PEATcosm2014_Bin_45_FD_119772 | JGI IMG/M metagenome (GOLD analysis project Ga0181533, IMG submission 119772) | Peatland microbial communities from MTU Mesocosm Facility, Houghton, MI, USA - PEATcosm2014_Bin11_60_metaG | ecosystem: Environmental > Terrestrial > Soil > Wetlands > Peat | place...
AGCATGATTCAGGATAGGACACAAATAGTGATAAAAGGGGAGAGATTTAATTATAGACAAATAAATCTCTCCCCTTCTATGTTTCTATTACTTCAACGCCGCAGGGGCGGGATTATCGCGGCGGCGGAGACGGAGGCGCATAATCCGGAACATAGTCAGGCGGCACGGAATTCAAGTCCGGAGGTGGAGGAGCGGCCCTTCGCACCCGACGGGGCCGAACTGTACCAGGCACCTGGTTCCCCTTGGAGTACATGCACTGGACATAGGTGTTGTCGTATCGCCTTTGGGCCTCCCATCCGGATATATTCCCGGCTTCTGCGCCGCTTGCAGTCCCAACAAGAAGTCCGCTCCCGGCACCGATGGCAGCGCCGGCACCGGCGTGGCCAGTGGCAGCGCCGAGAAGCGCGCCGACACCGGCTCCGACAGCCGTGCCTACGGCAGCGCCGGTAACAGCATTCCGGTTAACCGTCTCCTGCGGAGAGATGCCGATCGACTGTCCTGCCCACTGCCTGCAAACCGCATCATCGGCCTGGAATTCCTCAAACGTCTTCCCTTCTCCGGGCAAAACCCGGACACTTGGCCCGTTTGGAATAGTCGCGCATCCGGTTAAAACCAATAACGCAAGAGATGAGATGATTCTTCCCATTTGCTTTTTCATATTTTACTCCTTCTCATCTTCCGGAGTTTGAGAAGGCACGACCCTCAACCACCCCTTAGGACACTTCTTTACATATGGATAGTACCCCTTCGGATCCGGACAAAAATACCAGTAGCTCGGCTCCTCGGACTGCGGAGCCTCTTGGATGTAAGTGTCGGGCTGCTGTTGAATTACGACAGGCGGCGCGGAATAGTAAGGGTAGTAGGGGTAGTAGGGGTAATAAGGCCATCCCCACGGACCCCATCCCGGTCCGACCCAGAGACCAACACCGAAGTGACCACCACCATGCCCGCCATACCCGCCACGAAAGGCGTGGCCGGGTGAGGCGCCCGCCATAATCAGCGCCATTGCCGCCAGGGCAATACAAATAAGTTTTTTCATATCCACCCCCATTGTAGAAAGCATTCTCTTCTCTTTTTTATTTTACACTTTTCTTCTATTTAAATGAACGCCTAAAAAGCTCCCGCGTTGACAATAATTTTGAAAAAATTTTGTAATAAAAATGTGGGGTCAAGACCGCATTAACAAAAAGCTAAATAAGTTCAGGCCGCTCTAAAGTTCCCTAATCGGCTCTCTTGGCTATTCTCAGCGAGTAACATGCTCTATACGTGTTTGATGAAAGTCCCCTTCTCGTACTCCTCGAAGGCAATTCGCAGTTCCTCCCGGGTATTCATTACAATCGGGCCGTACCAGGCCACCGGTTCGCCAAACGGCTTCCCGGAAATGAAGAGAAAGCGAACCGCCTTTTCACCGCTTGCAACTGCCACTTCATCTCCGTCACGTTCGTAAAGCACGACCGTTTCCGGACCACAGATACATCGTCTCGTGACATCCATCCAACCGGAACCTATCATCTCGTAGGCAAAGGGGTCCCGCCGCTCATCGAAGTACCCTTCACCATCCAGAATGTAGGCAACAGCCGTATGACCCTCTTTCACCGGATGACGAAAAGCCTTATCTGCCGGGACAGTAACATCGAGCATCTCCGGGTCGATGACGATGTCCCGCACCGGCCCCTGGATACCGTTTATCCTGCCGCTGACAATCTTGATCCTGACCCCCGATTCCAGGGTTGTTTCCGGAATGTCGGCAGCTGTCACGTCACGATAACGGGGCTCCATCATCTTATGGTTGGCCGGCAGGTTTGCCCAGAACTGAAACCCCCACATCATTCCGGTTGGGCTCATCCGGGGCATCTCCTGGTGGATGATACCGCTGCCGGCGGTCATCCACTGCACATCACCCGGGCTGATAACCCCTGAGTTCCCCATACTGTCGCCGTGTTCGACCATGCCTTCAAGCACATAGGTTATGGTCTCGATCCCCCGGTGAGGGTGCCAGGGAAAGCCGGGCAGGTATTCGGCAGGGTTTGCCGTGTGGAAGTCGTCCAGCATCAGGAACGGATCGAACTGCGGAACCTGTGAGTAGCCGAAGGCCCGCTTGAGGTGCACTCCCGCCCCTTCGATCGTGGGGCGGCTTTTTAATATCTTGGCAATGCAGCGTGTGGTCATGTTGTTTTCCCTTTCAAAGATATTTTCAGAGTCATTAATGAGGCATATTTTTTTCCGGTCAGATCGCGAAGCAGTCGCAACCGATCCCCCAGAACCGGGACTCTTTCGGCAGCCGGACCTGTCTCTGCGTGTGGCAGTCGCACTCCTGACGATGCAGACCTGCTACCGCAGTGCCGCTGTGGTAGCCGCCGTAGCTGGCTACCGGTGACCAGTCGGGGGAGACCTGCGGCAAGGGGGGTGCAAGGGGAGCGAACTCGCCGCTGCCATGGACAACCTTCCCCCCCATGATGGTCAGCACCGCCTCGATCCCCTTGATCTCGGCTTCGGGAACGGTGAGATAGTCCGCCGACAGCACCGCCAGGTCGGCAAACTGTCCCGCCGCAATCCCTCCCTTCTTTCCCTCGTCTCCGGAGAACCAGGAACTCCCGACCGTGTAGAGCCTTAGCGCGGCAGTCCGGTCGAGGCGGTTCTTCTCGTCGTAAAGCGGCAGCCCTCCCACGGTACTGCCGCTCACGAGCCAGGAGAGGGATACCCAGGGGTTGTAGCTCGAAACCCTCGTGGCGTCGGTCCCGGCTCCAACCGGTATCCCCAATTCCAGCATCCGGGTGATGGGCGGGGTCCGCTTTGCCGCTTCGGCGCCATAGCGGGCCACGAAGTATTCCCCCTGGAACGCCATCCGGTCCTGGATGGCAATCCCCCCGCCGAGGCGTTTCACTCGCTCCATATTTTGTTCCGAGATAGTCTCTGCATGGTCGAAGAACCAGCGCAGGCCCTGGAACGGGACTTCCCGGTCAACCTCTTCGAAGACGTCGAGGAAGCGGGAGATGGATTCGTCATAGGTGGCGTGCAGGCGGAACGGCCAGCGCTTTACCGCCAGCAGGCCGACCACCTTCTTCAACTCCGCTTCCATCACCGGCTGGAGATCGGGGCGCGGTTCCAGGAAGTCCTCGAAGTCAGCGGCGGAGAAGACGAGCATCTCGCCAGCGCCGTTCATCTTGTAGACATCACTCCCCTTCCCCGGTTCGGTCATGCCGGTCCAGCGGGCAAAGTCGCCGTATTCCTCCTTTGGCTTCTGGGTAAAGAGGTTATAGGCAATCCGCAGGGTCAGCTCATCCCTCTCTACCAGCTGCTCGATGACCCGGTAGTCGTCCGGGTAGTTCTGGAAGCCGCCCCCTGCGTCGATGCAGCTGGTGATCCCCAGCCGGTTCAGCTCAGCCATGAAGTGGCGGGTCGAGTTGACCTGGTCATCGAAGCCGAGCTTCGGTCCCTTGGCCAGGCTGGCATAAAGGATCAGGGCATTCGGCTTGGCGATGAGCAGTCCGGTTGGGTTTCCGGCTTTGTCCCGCTGGATCTCCCCCGCCGGCGGATCGGGGGTCTCCCGGTTATAGCCGATGGCTCGCAGCGCCGCCCCATTGATGATGGCACGATCGTAAAGGTGGAGAATGAAGACAGGGGTTTCGGGCGCGACCCGGTTGATCTCATCCAGGGTCGGCAGCCGTTGTTCGGCGAACTGGAACTCCGTCCAACCGCCGATCACCCGCACCCACTGAGGGGGCGGAGTGCGCCGGGCCTGCTCGCGGAGCATCTCCAGCGCCAGTGCCAGCGACGGGACGCCGTCCCAGCGCAGCTCCATATTGAAGTTGAGACCGCCGCGGATGACATGGATATGGGAGTCGTTTAGGCCGGGGATAGCCCGCCGCCCCTTCAAGTCGATCCGCGCCGTCTTCTCATCGGCGGTAGCGAGCAGCTCTTCCCCGCCGATGGCCGCTATCCGCCCGCCGGTAATGGCAACAGTAGAGACCTGCGGATGGGAAGGATCGAGGGTTGTAATAGCGCCGTTATGAAGAATCAAATCGGGTGCATGCATTTTTTCTCTCCTTAGGTGGAACTCTCCCGCTTCTCTCCATCATTTAGTGCATCCGCGTCAATGTAAGCGTCACCCCTCCCTTTTCTTTCCCCTTCTCGTACATGGTCCATTTCTGTATGATATGGTCTTTGTCCGTGAAGGTAATAACCACGGAATGCATATGCTTCTCCCTTGCCGGATCTATGTCGTTCCCTCTCCTTGCGAACACCATCTCGATCTTATGGGCATCGGCCTTACTGAGCGTCATACGCGGCTGATTGTGAAGCATGCAATAATGGGTCATGGCAAGTTTTCCCTTGCGGTCGTGATAGACGGATACCATCTCTTCGGCACCCCCTGGGAAAAGGGTCTCGACCAGCGCGCTGCCGCCGGCCGTCAGGCGGTATTCCACTCTCACTTTCTCCCCCTCTTTCCCCATGTCCGATCTCCCCTCCCATGCGCCGACCAGCCCCTTCATCCGCTCGAACTCCGCAGAGCCGGTATACGGAGCGGTCTGGTGTTCTCCGGCATGGGTAAAGAGCGGCAAGGCAAGAGAAAAACATACTACCGCGATCATTATGGGCGCCAATTTTTTCATTCTGTTCCTCCTTTTGTCTGCATGGTTAGTAGCGGATCGGGATCACTTAGAGCGGCGCATGCCAGAGTCAGAACCAGGTACTGCCAGTTGGCAATAACGTCGGGTTTCATAAGGATGGTTTGGCCGAAGGTAAGCATAAACATGAACAGTGAAGTCAGGGTCCATACTTTGCGCGCTTTCCTGCCGGAGAGAATCAGCAAGGCCAGTACCGGCTCCACTGTCATTATCAGCCAGGCGAGCAGAACATTCAAAAGGTGCGGCGACCAGGTTTTATCAAACTGGGTGGCAATAAAGCCGACAAACGTGCCAGGCCCCATAATAAGCCATTTCGAAAGAGCAACGTAGAGAAGCCACAATCCGAAAAAGAGCCGCATCCCGCTTAGAAAAAATTTACGGGTATTGAAGTTCCAACATTCCATGCTTTCAATTCCTCCTAGGATTTTGTGTGGCCTGTAAGCAACCATTATTAAAAGTCTACTTTTGTTGCTCATTTATTCAACTAACAATTCTTGTTGTGTTTCAACGCGCCGTATTCCGCGGACCTACGGCAGGACCTTTTGTCCACGAAACTCACGAAAGACACGAAAAATGAGACTCGGATTTCTTGTGAATTTCGGAAACTGCCAAAAAGCAATATTTGAAAGGATTATCCTTTGATTCCTTTAGTGTATTTCGTGTATTTCGTGGACAGGCCTGGTTTTGTCCAGTCTGTCGTGCCCGTTTACGACATCCTTAATGTTTAAATTTTGGAATGGTAGTATAATTAACAAAGGAAATAAGAATCTTTCCTTGGGAAAATGCAGTTAAGAAAGGGGGAGAGAACCTTATGATTAAAGCATTCCTTATAGCGTTGCTGGCGGTCGGCTTTGCTGTGCCGGCATTTGCACATATGGATATGGATGAGCACAAGGAAGGCCACGGGCATATGATGGAAATGTGCAGTATGTGCAATATGGATAATATGGGAGACATGATGGATAAATGTCTCGCATACGCAGGCAAGATAGGTCTGACCGATGACCAGATCAATAAAATTAAACCCATTCATCGGGAAATGGAAAAGAAGCAGATCCGATTCAATGCCGACCTCAAGATTGCCGAGATCGAGTTGAAGGAAATCACGGAAGTAAAGGACTTTGACCTCGATAAGGCTTCTGCCCAGGTCAAGAAGATTGAGGATTTAAAAACAGTTCATCATTTAGAGATGCTGAAATCAATGAAAGAAGTACGTTCCATCCTGACTGATGAGCAATTTAAGAAAATGAAGAGCATGATGCACGGGAAGATGGAAGGGCATGAACATTCGAAGAAGACAATGGAGAAAAAATAGGGCAATTCGATTATACCGTGCCCTGAATTAAGAACCCCGGCCTCAAACCGGGGTTCTTATTTGTTGAAGTTTTACCCTTCATCCTTCGCCCTTCAGCCTTGACATGACTTGCTCTCTCCTTGCCCATTCGCTCAGCATCTTCTATACTTACTAGTACATGTTCGTAATAAAGGCCATGGTGGGATGGGTTGAATTAACAGGAATGGACAGGATGTACGAGGTGTCAAACCCGGCCAGTCACAAAGTCTTTGGCAATACTAAAAAAATCCAGTAAGATTAGGTACGCTTTCAGTTCCACGGGACCTCAAACCCGGCAGTATCAGGGGTTAGATTCATGCATATCAGGGAATCGGCATCTAGATGAAACGCAGAATAATTGTCATTGTTATCATTGTCGCGGTTGCGGCCGCGGGGGTCTATTGGTGGCTGAGCCGTCGTCCCCAAGCCGTCACCCTCACGGGCATCGTGGCTACCGATGATGTGCAGGTGAGTTCCCAGGTCCAGGGGCGCATGCAGAAGCTCCTGGTCCGGCAGGGGGACACCGTAAAAAAGGGGCAGCTGTTGGCGGTGATCCTTCCCGAGGAATTGCGGGCCGACAAGGTTTACTACGAGAAGAGCGAGAAGGAGTCGGCGGCGCAGGTGGAGCAGGCCAAGGCCGATCTCAAGCTGCAGGAAGAGCAGACGACCGAGCAAATCCGCCAAGCAACGGCCAACCTGGCCATGAGCAACGCCCAAGTGAAACAGGCGGAGGCTGACCTGGAATACGCCCGGCTCACCTTCAATCGCTCCAAAGCCATGCGCGACCGCAACATCAATTCGCAGCAGGACTACGAGCAGGCGCGCACCACGTTCGACGCGAACAAGGCCCATGTGGAGTCCCTGGCCAAGCAGGCAAAGGCCGCGGTGGCGGCACTGGCGCTGGCGCGGGCCAATGCCGACCAGGTAAAGGCCCGCAGGGCCGCCCTGGCCGCCAGCATCCAGCATCTTGCCGCAGCCGGCGCCCAGGCCGAAAAGGCCGGCGTGGTCCTCGGCTACACCGATATCCGCGCCCCCATCGACGGCATCGTCGATGTGCGGGCCGCCCTCCAGGGGGAGGTGGTTTCCCCCGGCCAGGGGATCGTTTCCCTGATCGACCCGGACGACCTCTGGATCCGGGCCGATGTGGAGGAGAGCTACATCGACCGCATCCACCTGGGCGATAAAATGAAGGTCCGCCTCCCTTCCGGCGCCACCCGCGCGGGGACGGTCTTCTTCCGCGGCGTGGACGCCGACTACGCCACCCAGCGCGATGTCAGCCGCACCAAGCGCGACATCAGGACATTCGAGATCCGTCTGCGCTGCGACAACCGTGACCGCGCCCTCGCCCTGGGGATGACGGCCTATGTAATCCTCCCCCTGAGGTGACGATCCTATGACCTCCGCCGTGCATGCCTCTCCGCCCCGTCCCGAATTCGCGGTGGAGGTGGACGACCTGACCAAGTGTTTCGGCGATTTCTGCGCCGTCGACCGTCTGACCTTCACGGTGAAGCACGGCGAGGTATTCGGCCTCCTCGGCCCCAACGGCGCGGGGAAGTCGACGGTCATCCGCATGCTCACTACGCTCGTCCTGCCGACCTCCGGCCGGGCGCGCATCATCGGCCATGACATCGTCCGCGCGGCCAACGAGGTCCGCCAGGCCATTGGCGTGATCCCCCAGGCCATGACCTCCGACCTGGACCTGAGCGCCTGGGAGAACATGAACATCTTCGCCAAGCTCTACGGCATCCCGCGCGAAAAGCGGCGCAGGGAGATCAAACGGCTCCTGGAGGAGGTGGACCTGGTTCAGTGGGCCGATAAGCCGGTCAAGATGTTCTCCGGCGGCATGCGGCGCCGGCTGGAGATCGCGCGCGGGCTGGTGCACGAGCCGAAGATCTTCTTCCTGGACGAGCCGACCACAGGGCTGGACCCCGTCTCCCGGGTCATGGTGTGGGAGATGCTCACGCGCCTGAAACAGGAGCGCGACCTGACGATCATCCTCACGACCCATTACATGGACGAGGCGGACAGCCTCTGCGACCGCATTGCCATCGTCGACCACGGCAAGCTGGTGGCCCTCGATTCGCCGCTGACGCTCAAAGCCTCGATCCCCGGCAAGAACGTCATCGAGGTGAGCTTCGCCGACATACCGGCCGGCTGGCAGCAGGTCCTCGAGGGACTCCCCGAGGTAGCCGAGGTCAAGGCCGAGGAACTGGTCTTCCGCATCGCCACCCACAACGGGCCGCGCACGACGGTGGCCCTGATGGACACGGCGCGGGAGGCGGAGGTGACCGTGACCTCCCTTTCCGTGCAGAGCACGACCCTGGACGACGTTTTTGTCCACTACACGGGCCGGCAATTGCGGGACGCCCTGCAGGCGCCCTCCGCCAAGGAGAGCCCGTTCATAATGCGGAGATAGCAATCATGCTGAAAAACTCCCTGCATCGTATCGGCGCCATCATCGAGCGCGACCTGCGCCGCTTCCGCCGCAGCCCGACGCTGATGATCGTCTCCATGGTGATGCCGCTGGTGCAGCTGGTAATCCTCGGTTACGCCTTCGGCGGCAAGATCAAGAACATTGAGGTGGGGGTGGTCGACCAGGACCACCGGGTGCCGGCCGTACAGCTTAAAGGCATGTTCAACGCGGTGGCGGCCAATGCGCGGACATTCGACACCACCTCCTACAGCGACGAGGGGAAGGCCCTGGCCGACCTGCGCAACGGCAGCATCAACGCACTCCTCGTCATCCCCCCGGAATTCTCGCGCAAGGTACAGGCGGGCATGAACCCCCGCATCGCCCTCGTAGAAGACAACACCGACCAGTTCAGTTCCTCCGCGCTCGCGTCAAGCCTCACAGAGCTGCTCGGCGCCTACAACGGCAAAGCGCTTCCCCCGAGGCTTTCCAATGCCGTCACCCTGTCGGTGGTCGAAGTCTATCCCTACGTCCCCTACATCCAGTACCTCCTCCCCGGCACCATCACGCTCGCCATCTTCGTCTCCGCCATGATCGGCGGCGGCATCATCTTCATCGACGACAAGGCGCGCGGCCTGCACGAGGGATACCTGACGACCCCCCTCACCAAGTTCGACCTGATCCTCGGCTTCAATCTCGCCGGGGCCATCAAGGCGGTCCTCTCCGGGCTGGTCCTGGCCACCCTCGGCTCGGTAATCGCCGGCATACCGGACCCGCTCAACCTGCTGCGCCTAATGCGGATGCTGGTTCTGGTGGCGCTCACCGCGCTGGCGCTCATCAGCATGATGTTCCTGATCATGGTGCGGGTGAACGATCCCCTCGTCCCGCGCGCCATTTTCGGGGTGCTCAATACCGTGCTCTTCTTCCCCAGCGGCGCGGTCTATCCCATCAACGCCTTTCCCCCCTGGATGAAGGTCATTACCACCATCGATCCGTTCACCTATGCCGTGCACGGCTTCAAGTCGCTCATCCTCAAAAACACGGGCCTGATGGCCATCGGCGGCGACCTCCTGTACCTCGGCCTCTTCACCTTCCTTGCCATGGCGGCCGCCACCATGCTCTTCCGGCGCACGCTATAACTGTCTTTAAAGGATGAATTATGAATTATGAAGGATGAAATAAACCCTCTTAAAGGATGAATGCTGAATTATGAATGATGATAACAAGGACTTGCGGGATCGTACGAGGGAGTTTCGTTACGGGTTATCAGGATGTATTCAGCACTTCCAAAGTCGGCTGAAGCACAGGTCCTGGGCAAGCAGGTTCTTCGCTCAGGCACATCGGTCGGCGCCAACTACCGTGAAGCCTGCCGTGCCCGTTCAAAAGCAGAATTTGTGGCCAAGGTGGGCGACTGCCTGAAGGAACTCGATGAAAGCAGTTACTGGTTTGAGTTGCTGGAAGAGAGCGGAACGGCGGCTTCTGCAAGTCTCGAACCTCTGCGAAAGGAGTGCGATGAACTGCTAGCAATCTTCACCGCAATTTCAAAGAAATGCAAAACAGCACAGGGTAACGTTTAGAAATTTCTTAATTCACAATTCATTCTTCATGATTGCTTTTTTCATAATTTATCCTTCATAATTCATCCTTGCCTTTCTGTTTGACTATGGGAGGGAATAGGTGTATGAAAAAAGCGTAATTTAACGATGTGTTAGGGAGAGGGGAATGGGCTCAGATCCCTTTGAAAATAGCGATGTGAACAAAAGCCGCTTTGTCAGCTTGGTGCTGACGGCGGCTTTTTCATGGCGAAAATGCGTGGCTCTTCTGCGATGTACCGCGTTGAGATCTGACCCTTGTGCCTTCTTCAGAATGGATAGCAGAGTAAAGTACGGTACCACCGTAATCCCTGTGTGAACGGAAAGGACGATCCCATGAAGAACTGGACTCGGAAAGAAGGTCTGGAATTACTTCAAGCCCTTTCATTGATTGTGGGTCTTTTCTTTGTAGGCTATCAGGTTAAATGCCAATCTGTGGCTTTAGATAATCAGACCAGAGCTTTACAGGTACAGACTGAGACTTTAAAACTCCAGGCTAAGACTTTGCAGGATTCTGAAAAAATCAATTCAGCAACTTTCGTACTGAAAATCAGAGATGAGCTAAATAGAGCAAAATATGACAAACTAACGGTTCTATAACCCAAAAAAAGGTTGAAGACTCACAACCCTTTATTGCTCAAGGGGTTAGGCTGTGTGCAAAAGAAGTTTATTTGCATCGTGTAACGGAACTATCCCCGAAAAGAAGGTATGACGTATTCTGTCGCAGTCATGGGCTAACCTCCTGTTCAAGGAGGGAAAACCATGACGATTACCGAGTTACGAAAACAGTTCCCCGACGAAGCCTC
>Ga0181533_1006377_pt1 | contig 10768 bp, 7 predicted proteins | sample PEATcosm2014_Bin_45_FD_119772 | JGI IMG/M metagenome (GOLD analysis project Ga0181533, IMG submission 119772) | Peatland microbial communities from MTU Mesocosm Facility, Houghton, MI, USA - PEATcosm2014_Bin11_60_metaG | ecosystem: Environmental > Terrestrial > Soil > Wetlands > Peat | place...
ACCAGGTGAGGGAGCCCTTGTTGGCGGTGGTACTCCATGTTCCAACGGCCTGCAAACGGTCGCTCAGGGTCGGGGCCTGACGGTATGGGCCGTCCATTTTTTTGCGCGTGACCCAGGAGGACAACTGGGGCCAGGGGGTCGAGTAGCTCCAGCCGTCGCTGGCAGGGTCCATGCGGCCCGGCAGGTAGAAGTAGCCGATCAACAGGGTAGTGTCATCCACGGCTTCCGCAAGCCGATGCCATTTGTCGGTCGGGCAATAGAGGACATTGTTCGCGCCGATGGGGTTCGCCAGGGTGTGCGCGACCATTGGGTTCAGATACTTGGGATAGAAGTTGCTAACGATGAGCGGGGACATCCAGCTCAAGTCCACTCCTCCTGAGTTGTCCGGGAAACTATTGGCGTTATCGCTCGCATACATGACCAGGGCCGCTCCCCATTGCTTGAGATTGCTGGCGCATTGGACCCTCAAAGCCCGGCTCTTGGCCCTGCTCAAAGCGGGCAGAAGCATCGACGCCAGGATGGCGATGATCGCTATGACGACCAGCAGTTCAATGAGCGTAAAGGCGGCCGCGATGCGCGCGGCCAACGTCCATTTGCGCCCCGGTTTGCCATCCAAAGTCACCGAATTGCTCCTGGGCCGGTCTCCGGCAGTGTTTGAGTTCATGATGAACCGATGGGAATTTGCTTTTTGACGCCCCGCCGATTGATCGAGGCTGGGCGGGCGAGGACGAAATGGTTCTGCGTCTCGCTCATTCTCCTTTTATGCTGCCACAAGGGGACGAGGGTGTCCAGCGGCAAAAACAGCCAGGCCACCCAAATCCCCGCCTAGCGGCCTTCCGATGCGACGAAGATCGGGAGAATCAAAGCCCCTAAAACCTCATGCCAATCGAGAGAAGATAGAGAACCGCGGAATACGCGAAATACGCGGAAAAGAGAGGGTTTTCCGCGTATTTCGCGTTTTCCGCGGTTTCACAAGAAACTCTTCCCTTGACGCGCCTTGCGGATGCGGCCCAAATAGTTCCGTGATTTCAGCGCCTGCGCCCATGTCTTCAACAAGCCGGCCCCTTCGGGCACTCGCCGTGCTGGCCCTGGCCGCCGCTGTGGCCGGCCTTGCCGGTTGCGCCACCTATAAGCCCGGCACTCTTGCGCCCCGCAAGGGCGATGAAATCGTCCTGGCCGGACAGTTCGTCCATACCGGCGCCCGTGTCGTGCTCTGGATGGACCCGGGCGGTTACGATGCCTATCGCGTCGAACGCCGGTTCAGTCCATTGGAAAAGTCAGGATGGGAGGCCTCTAAAAACGAAGTTAAAGACCTGACTTCCCCCAACCGTTACGGCCTGCGGCGAAGCGGCTTGACCGACGCCCAGATCGAACGCGTCCGGGGCGGAGGCTGGGACTTGCCGGCCCTCCGCCAGGTGGTCGATCAATTTGTCATCCACTTCGATGCCTGCGGCACCAGCCGCCAGTGTTTCAAGGTCCTCCAGGACTCACGCGGCCTGAGCATCCACTTCATGCTCGACCTCGACGGGACCATTTACCAGACGCTCGACCTCAAGGAGCGGGCCTGGCACGCGACCACCTCCAACAGCCGCTCCGTCGGCGTCGAAATCGCCAATATGGGCGCCTACGGGCCTGATGAAACGAATCCCTTCGACGCCTGGTACGCCAAAGAGTCCTCCGGCCAAACCCGGATCACCATCCCGGGAACCTATGGCGACGGCGGGATTCTGACACGGGACTTCATCGGCCACCCCGCGCGCCCGCAGCCCATTCAAGGCGTCATCCAGGGCCGGGACCTCGTCCAATACGATTTCACGCCCGAGCAATACAAGGCCCTCATCAAGCTGACTACCACCCTTTGTAAAGTCCTGCCGAAAATCAAATGCGATTACCCCAGAGACGCCGCCGGAAAGCTCATCCCGGAGAAACTGCCCGACGCCGACCTCAGGAGCTACCAGGGAATCCTCGGCCATTTCCACATCCAGACCGACAAGGTGGACCCCGGCCCCGCCTTCCAATGGGACTACCTCATCCGCGGCGTCCGCCATGAGTTGCATTCACCCCTCGAGCGTCGCCCCGGGCAGCCGTAGCGCCTGTGCGGGCGGAGGGTGTGGAGCGTGTGGAGCGTGTGGAGAGTAGGGCGTGTGGAGCGTGGAGCGTCTTGAGCGTCGGAGCGTCGGAGCGTGTGGGCATCGCTTGCCACGCTCTCACGCTCCCCACGCTCCTCCCGCTCCTCCCGCTCGACACGCTCCTCACGCTCCCCACGTCACCCTTCAAGCGCCGCCAGGCGCGTCGCTTCCTTCTCCCATTGCGCATTGAGCTGGCGCAGGCGCCCCTGAGTGTCCAGCAGTTCCCGGTTGACCTTGGGAGCCAATCCAGGCTTTTGATAAGTCTCTGGCTTCTCCAATTCCACAACCAGTTCGGCCTGACGGGCCTCGCGTTGGTGGATTTCCTGTTCCAGTTGCTCGACGATCTGCTCCTGCGCCCTGCGCTGGCGGGAGCGCGCCTGCCGCAACTCGGCATCCAGGCGCTTTTGGTCCTTCCTGGAGAGGACAGCGGAGCCGTTCCCGGCCTCCCCTGCCATTTCTGCCGCGGCCTGGGCTTGATTACCCCGCTCCTTGCCGCCCGCCGTCAGACCGGCCCGCTCGGATTGGGCTTTGGTCTTGTCGAGATAATACTGGTAGCCCCCCGGATAGTGGGTGAGGCGGCCCGCGTTGATGTGAACGACGTGTTTGGCCAGGGCGCGGATCAAATAGACGTCGTGGCTGATGAAGATGAGGGTCCCCTCGAATTGGTCCAGGGCAAAGGCCAGCGCATCGATGCTCGACAGATCGAGGTGGGTGGTCGGCTCGTCCATCAGCAGGAGGTTGGGTGGGTCCAGGAGCAGCTTGACCAGCGCCAGGCGGCTTTTCTCGCCCCCGCTCAATACATCCACGCGTTTGAACACGTCGTCACCGCGAAAAAGAAAACACCCGAGCAGCGTGCGGACGAATTGCTCGCCGGGCTGCTGCGGGGTGTCCATGGCCTCCTCCAGCACCGTCCGTTCGCGCTTGAGCATGTCCACGCGGTATTGCGAATAGTACCCGGCATTGACGTTATGGCCCAGGGTCCGCTGGCCGGCCTGGGGTGTGAGCACCCCTGCCAGGAGCTTGAGCAGTGTGGACTTGCCCGCGCCGTTTGGCCCCACGAGCACCGTTCGCTGGCCGCGCTCGGCCTGAAAATCAATGCCGCGATAAACCGCGTTATCGCCGTAGGCATAGTGGATGTTCTCCAGTTTGATCACCCGCTGGCCGCTGCGGCGCGGTTGGGGAAACTGGAAATCCAGCTTCCGCTCCTCCCCGCTCGGCGCTTCCACTTTGTCCATCCGCTCGATCTGCTTGAGCTTGCTCTGGGCCTGGGAGGCCTTAGTGTTCTTGGCCCGGAAACGGTTCACGAACTCCATCAGCCGCGCGATCTCGCGCTCCTGGTGTTTGTAGGCGGCCAGGAGTTGTTGCTCGTGGGCTTCGCGCTGTTCCAGGTAATCGTCGTAGCCGCCCCGGTAGCGGATGAGCTTGCTCTGGCGGATTTCGACGATGCTGCCCACAACCTGGTTGAGGAACTCCCGGTCGTGGGAAATGACCAGAATGGCGCCGGGATAGCTCTTCAAATAGGCCTGAAACCAAAGCAGGGCCTCCAGGTCCAGATGGTTGGTCGGTTCGTCCAGCAGGAGCAGGTCCGGTTCCTGTGTCAGCAACCGCGCCAGGTGGGCGCGCATCACCCACCCCCCGCTCATCTCCCGGGCCGGACGGTCGGAATCCCCCTCCCGAAAGCTCAGGCCGGCAAGAATCTGCTTGGCTTTGGCCTCCAAACGATAGCCGCCCAACTCATTGAAGCGGTCATGCACGTTGTCGTGAATCTCCTCGGGATGCAACGCCCCGAGCGGATGGTCCGCCTCCCAGGCCTTAAGGATGCGCCGCAGCTTCGTGTACTCCGGGCTAATCCCCGTGGCCAGCTCGATTACCGTCTCATCCCCCACAGGCATGTTCTCCTGCGGCAGATAGCCGGCCGAGATGCCGCGCTCGAACGAGACCTCGCCGCTGTCGGCTGAGTCCCGGCCCAGGATGATCGACAATAGCGTTGTCTTGCCCGCCCCGTTCGGGCCAACTAACCCGATCCGGTCCTGCCGGTTTACCTGCAAGGTGACGTCGGCGAACAATACCCTGTCCCCATACGCCTTGCGAATGCCTGACAAAGTCAACATGTCCCCACATTAAGCCACAGATTGCGCAGATTGCACAGATGGGAATTGTCTTCTGTTTGAAGGTTCCGCTAATGGACGTCCAAAGCCGGCTAAAGCCGGCGCTCCGGTCCTTCGGCACTTGCTGCGCGGCAGTTCCCGATGCGCCCCCTGTCATCGGTGGACCGGCGCGGCGATTTGGGCGGTAAGGAAGTAGAGCCAGGCGGCGGAGACGGGGCGGCGGTAGATTTGCGACAAGGCCCGCGCGTAGAGCTTGACTTGGGGGGCATAGACCCTGGCGCGATCTGCCAGCGCGTCCGCCTCGAGGGCATCGGTCTTGAAATCCACCAGCCAAATCTCCGAGGGCAGCACGACAGCCAGGTCGGCCACGCCCTGGACCACGATCAACTCGCCCTCGAGCGCCGGCTCGAGTGGCTCGCCGGTGATGGCGGCGATTTCTTTGGAAGAAAAGCGCGCGGTGAAGGCCAGTTCGCGATGGACGAATCGCGCCTGGGCGCGGATTTTGCGCCCGAGGTCCGATTGCCAGAAGGCCTCAAGTATCCTGAAATCCAGGAGGTTAACATCTTCCTGGGCCAGCAGCCCCTCCTGTTGCAAGCGTTGGGCCGCCTGCTGCAATTCCAGCAGGCTGCCGACGGATTCGAGAGGAACGAGTTGGAGGAATGCGTGATGCGCATTGCCAGCCTGGGCGGCGCCGGCGCCCCCCCTGGCAATGCGCGGCCTGGGTTTCCGGGCCTGGCGTGGCGCTGCTGGCCCCTTGGCCTGCGCCGGCGATTCGTCCAGCGCGAATCCCGGGGCTCGCGTTCCGAACAGGGGCGCCGCTTCCTCGTCCCTCTCCTGGGCGGCGCGGCGCAAGGCAGTAACGGAGGTCTTGGCCGGTTTGCTGGTGGCAGCCAGGAACGGATAAGTCCACAGGAGCCGTTGCTGGAGCTTGTCCCAGGCCTGCGGGCCGGCAGCGGCCATGACTGGGGCTGCTTCCGCCCCGATGCCGGCAGGCTCCAGCAAGCTGGTGTCGTCGTGAATCTGCCAGCGCAGGAGGGCATTTTCCCCCCGGGTGGATTCCGGACCGGCCGAGCCGCAGTTCCGGGCAAACCACCAGCCCAGCCAATCGGCATAACAACGGGCCGAGGAAAGCCTGGCCAGGCCGAGTTGGGCATCGGGCTGCCAGAGTTGGTCGAATTTGGTTTCGGAGATGCTGCCGCTGAGAATGAGGGTATCCCGCGCGCGGGTCATGGCGACGTAGAGCAGGCGCAGTTCCTCGCCCAGCATTTCGCGGCGCTGGCGCTGGCGGGCCAGCCAACAGGGCAGGCTGGGGTAGCGTTTGCCTGTGTGCGGAGGCTTGATTTGCGGGCACAAGCCGTAGGCCTCGTCCAGGATGAGATCGGCGCGCAGGTCGGAGACATTGAAGGGCTTGCCCAAGTCGGCCAGGACTACCACCGGGAATTCCAGGCCCTTGGCCTGGTGGATGCTCATCAGGCGGACGGAGTTCTCCTCGTTGAGGGCGGGGACATCCGGCTCGGTTTCGGCAAGCTGCTGGGCCTGGATAAACCGCAGAAAGCGAAAGAGGCCCTGGCGCTGGAACTGGTCAAACTGGAGGGTCAGGCCCAGGAGGCGCTGGACATTGGCATGGCGCTGTTCTCCGCGCGGCTGGGTGAGGAGCCACTCGGCATAATGGGTCTCGGCGAGCACGGCCTCCAGGCAGCGAGCCAGGGAAACCTGGCGCGCCAACCGCCGCCAGTGGGCGTAAAGCTCGAGAAAGCGTGAGACTTTGCGAAAGGTCTCCTCGCCCAGGGAAGGATGAAGGATAAAGGATGAAGGATGAAACTCGAGCTGCGAAGACCCTGCCTCAACGCGCTCATCTCGACCAGCACCCCGAATCCCTGATCCCGAAGCGCGGACTGTGGACCGTGGACTGTGGACTGTGGACTGTGGACTTCGACCCTGCGCCTTGCCCGCCGCCTCATGCCAGCGGATGAGCGCAGTCCAGAACGGGCCTTTGACGCCGAGGCGGATCGTCGCCAGTTCGTCTAGCGTGAGGCCGACCAAGGGCGAATGGAGCACGGCCAGGACCGGCACGTCCTGGAGCGGGTTGTCGAGCAACTGAAGCAGGCTCAGGAGGTCGGAGATTTCTGTGCTCTCATAGAACCCGCCGCGGGCGACCTGGAGGGGGACATTGAGACGGGAGAATTCCTTGGCGTAACTTTCGGCTTTGTTGGCTGGAGAACGCAACAGCACGGCCATGTCGCTCCAGGCGGCGGGGCGGAAAGCGTGGGCGGCCTCATCCCACACGGGATGCCGGGCGGCGTGGAGTTGGCGCAAGCGCAGGGCGACCAGGCGGGCCTCTTTCCTGGCCTCCTCGAGGTCGCCCACCTGGGCGAGGGCTTGAGCGGTTGGGTCGTCGTCCTGGGAATCTCCGCCATGTTTGAGGCGGAGGTGCAGCTCGACGGCTGGGGCCGGGTCGGCGGCGGCGCTCAAGGGGCGGCGTTCCTGGGCGGCGCCGAAGCGCAACTGGGCCCGCTGGTCATAGTCCACCCCGCCCAATTCGCGGCGCATAAGCAGGCCGAAAATGGAGTTGACGCAATTAAGGAGGCTCTCACGGCTGCGGAAATTGTCCACCAGCGGGATGACCTGGCCTCGAGAGTCGTGCCAGGTATCCACATAACCCTGAAAGATGTAAGGGTTGGCGAGCCGAAACCGGTAGATGCTTTGTTTGACGTCGCCCACCAGGAAGCGGTTGCCCAAGGCGCCCTCCCGGCTGAGCGCCTCGATGATCTTGTCCTGGGCTGCGTTGATATCCTGGTATTCATCGACGAACACGTAGCGAAGCTGCTTGCGCCATTGGCGGGCGATGGGCGTGGGTTTGTCAGTCTTGGGGTCCCAGAGGAGCCGGAGGGCGAATTGTTCGAGGTCGTGAAAGTCCACCATGCCCAGTTCCCGTTTGGCGTCGGTGAAAGCGGCTGTGAAATCCCGGGCCATTTCCAGGAGCGTGATCATCTGGCCGCGCACCCAGTTCCAATCCTCGGCCAGCGGATCGGAACGCTCGTCCAGGGGGGCCAGGGAAAGCAGGAACTCGGCTTCGCCAAGGAATTCCTTGAGCGGCTTGAGACAGTCGGTCTTCCGGCCGCGAGGGCACTCCCGCGCGGCGGCACAGACCTGGTCGAGGACGACGGCGGCATCCGTGCGCGATGGAGTGGTTTTGAGAGTGCGGAGAGCGGCGGCGCAGGCGGCGGCGATTTCATTTTGGGCGGTCTGGGCCTCGAGGTGGGGCAGCCAGCGGGGGCGGCAATCGGCCAGGGCAGCGAGCAGCCATTGCTGCCAGGTGTCCGGCTGGGGCGAGGCGAACCGGGCTGTCTGAGCGGCTATCCAGCCGTCCGGGTCGGGCAGGGTCTGCGCGTAGTGGTGCAGGCGCAGGACCAGGGCGCGGATGGGTTTGTCCCAGCCCCCGCCCTGGGTTTGAATGAGCTGCTGGACGGCCTCGGCGGCGCTGGAGCGCCCCGCGTAATGCTCTTGCAGGAGGCGCTCGAGCGTCTCGTCGGCGAGCAGGCGCGCCTCCTCCTCGGCCAGCACGGCAAGCTGGGGGTCCAGCTCCAGCTCATAGAAGTGCTGCCGGATCAGTTCGAGGCAAAAGCTGTGGAGGGTGCCCATGTGGGCCGTCTCGAACAGGGCCATCTGTTCCTGCCAATGCGAATTGCCGGGGTCGGCCTTGAGTTCATCCTCCAGCCGGGCGCGAATTCGCTGCCGCATCTCTGCCGCCGCCGCGTCGGTGAATGTGACCATCAGAATCTCGTCAAGCGACGCCGGCGGCTGATCGGCCACCAGGCAGGCCAGGCATCGCTCGACCAATGTGCGGGTCTTGCCCGTGCCCGCCCCGGCGACGACCAGCACGTTGCCCCGCGCGGCGATGGCGGCCTGTTGGGCGGGGGTAAGACTCATATCAGCTTCGGGTCATGCGCCGGGGGAGAACGGATTCTTGAATCGCGCTGACGATCGTATTGGTATCGAAGACGACGATGGTCATGCCGCTTTCGCCCGGTGCCTGGCATTGCGGTGGCGGGTGATCGCGGCCCTGATGGCCTTGTCCTCTTCGGCTGTAGGCTCTCCTTGAGGAGCGCCTCGGTAGCCGCCAAACAGTCGGTCGAACTGCTCGACCTCGCGCTGCTGCATCTGGCGGATGGCGTCACGCACGACCTCGTTCTCGTTTTCGTACCGGCCGGCACGCACCTGATCTCTGACGTAACGACGCATCTCCACAGTCAGGTTCACGTTGGGCGCCTGTGTCTTCATGCCAAGAACGTACCACGCCACGGCTGTCTTTGGCAATCCTGGGCAGCTCGGCCTCAACTCGCCGTCGCGTGGCGCGTCCAGCGGGTGCGGACGGGGGGCAATGCGACTGCGCTGCGGATCCCGCGCTACGCGGGGGCAACACCCAAACGACACGGGGGGACTGCTTGGCCGCCGTTGCGGAGGCCCGCCAGCCTCACAACTCGCTCAACATTTGCTCGACCGTCGCCAGGAGCTTGGGCACGTCGCTCTTCACAGCGTCCCACAAAACCTGATAATCCACGTCGTCATACCCGTGGCTCAAATGGTCACGCGTTCCGGCGATCTCCTTCCATGGCACGGCAGGATAGCGACTACGCAACTCAGCAGGCAGCCGTTTGACCGCTTCGCCCACGATCTCGATAAACCGCTCAAGTGCGGCGGTGGCTTGCCAATCGTCGAGCAACTCCTCCAGCGTCTTGCCTGAGCAAATGGCCTGAGCGTGGCGGGCGGCGTCCTGAAGTTGGCGCAGCGTGGCCTTCGGGTCATGCATGCTCATAAATCGGAATCGCCTCGTTCCGCACCGTCGCCTCGATGTGCTTGTTGAGACGTGAACAAAAGTCAACCTTCCGCCCGAGAATGGCCGCCAGTTCCTCGCCGTAGCCGAAATACCGGAAGCCGACCCCACGCAAAGCGCCCGGCTCGAACTCCGCAAGCACGTCCACGTCGCTGCGTTGTGGATCGAAGTCGTCCCGCAACACCGAGCCAAACAGGCTCAGTCTGCGGATGCCCCGCGCGCGGCAGAACGCCGCGATCTTCTCGCGGTCAATCTGAATCGGCAATCTCCCGATGCTCATGCGCCAATTCTCGCCAAAAGCGAGCTGCTTCGCAACCGCTCATTGCTCCCCTTTTTCAGCATTTCGGCGAATCTGGTCAATTGAGCAACTCACCATCCCTCGCCAGGCGGCGGCGGAGGGATAGTAGAGGACCGAGCGCCAGAGCAGGCGCTTGACCTGGCGGCGGCTGACTTTGAGGCGCCGGCTCGAGTCGAGCGGGTTGCCGCATCGCAGGAGCCGGATGGTTTCGATGCCGATGAGGATCGGCCAGGCGCAAGCCAATCGCACGCGCACACTGCGGCGCGGCAGGGCGTTGGTATAGTCCCAACCGGCCAGCAGGTGAGCCTGGGCCCGGTCCAGGAGCGCATCGTAGAGAGGGCGCAGGCGCGGCGCGTTGCCCGGCTCGAGCAGGTCGGCGGGGCCGAGGCTGCAGCCAGTCAACCGGTCTGCCGGCAGGTAGCAGCGGCCTTGTCTCAAGTCCGAGGGCAAGTCGCGCAGAATGTTGACCAGTTGCAATCCCTTGCCGAAGCGGACGCCATTGGCCAGGAGGAAGGAATCATCTAGCGGCGCTTGGGGGAACAGGTGCGCGCGGCAGATGCGGGTCCAGAATTCGCCCACACAGCCGGCCACGCGGTAGGTATAGTCCTCCAGTTCCTCATCGGCGCGCAGACAAACAATGCGCCGGGCCGAGGCGCCCGCGAAACGGCGCAAGTCGAGTTCCTGTCCGCCGGTAATCGTCTCGAGCACCTGGCGGACATGTTGGCGGTCGGCGGGGGCCAGGGCGTCGAGAAGCGCCAGGCTGGCCTCGGCCTGTTCCAGCAAGCGGCTTTCGGCCGGCGAGCCTTGATGCCGGGCCAGTTCCCCGAGGTCAAGCGGGCGGTCATGCAACCCGAGGATGCGCTCGCGCAGGGCCGCGAGGCTCGCCAACCGCTGCTCGATGGCGACCAGGCCGGTATCGGCAATGGTGTCCGCGGCGCGCGCCAGCAAATAGGCCAGCCCGATTTGTGGGCGTATCCGTCCGGGCAGCACGCGCAGCGTGAGATAAAACGAGCGCGAAACGTCCCTTAGCAGAGGCAGCGGCAGGGCCACTGACAAAGTCGTGTTCAATGTAGGAGACGACGTAAGGAGTCTCATTTGTAACGATAACGATAACGATTGATCAGAGACTCCTTGCGTCGTCTCCTACAATGGCCAGTGGCGCCCTTTGTCACTGACCCTGGAGACAGCGGCGTCCCTGCCTCCGAGAGGAGCTGGACCTGGCTGGACTCGCGCGACATGCGGAGGACAATTAAACAGGAATCGGCGGGGAAGGAAATCCGAAATGAACCGCTAATGCACGCTAATCCACGCTAATAAAAAGTCTATTAGCGATTAGGGGAGATTAGCGGTTGAGGATTTCGGATTTCGGGTTTATTTCCGGGCTTAGGATATTCGCCCT
>Ga0181533_1006381_pt1 | contig 10759 bp, 13 predicted proteins | sample PEATcosm2014_Bin_45_FD_119772 | JGI IMG/M metagenome (GOLD analysis project Ga0181533, IMG submission 119772) | Peatland microbial communities from MTU Mesocosm Facility, Houghton, MI, USA - PEATcosm2014_Bin11_60_metaG | ecosystem: Environmental > Terrestrial > Soil > Wetlands > Peat | place...
AAACAAAGATATCCCAGAACAATACCATAAAGGGGTACATGGGATAATTGAAACTCTCTTTAATGAAATAACCGATGAGGAGATAAATTTTGTTAAAACAGCCCTATCAACGAATTAATGACATTGATGGCTTAATAGAGAAACATGGAGAAAAAGGCATTAGGGCATTATTATTGTTCAAGCTACTGAAAACCGAGGTTAAAAGCAGCCTTGCTAAAACTACGCACTCCAACATCAATGAAAACATCATAAACAAAGTATGTATGCAAAAAGCTTCTCAACTAGCTGACTTGAAAAAGGAAATGCCTACTAAGGAAGACGTTGCAGAATTAATATCGAAATTGACAGAGTAGATTACCAAAAATATCGAAGCGTGTTCGATAAGACAAAGCGCATAAATGGTTGCACCAACCTAACTATAGTCTGGTGAACTAAAATGAAAAAAGAAAAGTATAGGGTAATACCCCAACTTTATAGACGGGATTTTAGGTTGAAATACCTGAACTTAATAGTCAAGGTACTTCATTGTTTCTGATGTTCTTTACATACGATAAAAAAAACTCATTAAAACGTATCTTTTTTGCATTCTACTTAACTGTTGCTTTCATTCTAGCGGTGAGCCGGAGGGCGAATGTCTATTCTAATCCTCGTTTTTTCTTGACGAAGTTGACGAAGTCTGGAGCATAATTCTTATCCAACATTAGATGAGTTGTATCCGGTGCCTTCCAGTCGTCAACCATTTTTTCATCAACGTATCCAATGTCAACGTGTACTCGACCACCAATTTTTTGTTTCCAAGTGTCGTGAAATCTGAGGAAGTAGTAGTCTCCGCCTTTAGATTTGGAGTAAGTAACAACGCCGTGATCATTTTGATTTAAGTCTGCATATTCTTGAATTTCCCGCGTAGTCGGCTTAAGCTGCTTCAATGAATCGAACGCATTAGAGACAATTTCGAAAGCAGTTTCTCTCATACAACCTATCCCTTTCGATTGAGTCAAGTAAGCCCGTGTTCATGCTTTTTTGCGCAGTCTGCACAGAAAAAAGCAGAGTAAAGCCCTCCTTTGCGAAGACCGCTTTTCACTTTGTTGTCAGGTTCAAAAATACAAAAGGCCTCCGGTAAGGTTAATTTTCTCCCGCATTTGCAACAATGGCATTCCAACGTGTACTCATGATTTTTAGGAATGATGTTTTTGTTTTTAATTTTCCAGTGGGATGTACTTCCGTATTGTTTTGTTCTCAATTTCTTTTCTTGTTGCCGTTTTTCTTCGGTTTCATCGCCAATTTTCTTGGAGCGCTTTGCTACCATTTTTCATTTCTCACTGAATTTAACCGTGCATCGCGTAATTTGTCGCTTCTTCCAGAACTTCTGAGGCAAGTTGCATCTTAAACCCTGACGGATTCGTAAAGGTTCCAACCGAGTACGGAAAAGTTGTCATCAACTTGAAAGCTGACATTCCGCGAAATCTTTTGCGCTCCACCAATTGTATACTCAACTAGTCCTTCAACCTGCCACAGCCCATGCTCCTTCCAGAATTTTGAAATTTGGCTCACTCTGCCAAACTTGAAATCTTCTATTCCATCGTCAAATTGATAAATTGCTTTAACCAAATTCTCCTGCGCCCAATCTGAAATCACTTTGAAGATCTTGTCGATTCCATAATGGTTTTCATCATTGCCCGCATTCTTTTCTTGTTTTATTTCAGCAGCCTGGATCCCAGTCGAATCTATGCTCCCGATACTTTCGTCAAGTCTTTGCCAGTCTGAAGAAAAAGACTGGATTTGGTCTACCGCGGTTCTTGCTTGGCTCGCACTTTCGTTAACAAGTGCCGTTGCGACCAGCAACGGTCTAAAACCAAAAGCGGCACTTCTATTTATTTTGACACGGGGACTCAATGTATCAATGCACAATAGGTTTACAGCTTTTTTCAGCGCGTCAGCTACCGATAAAAAGCTGTGGAGAATTTTTTGGTCTTCGTTTACTCTTATGAGCCAGTCAAGAAGCAAATTGTTTAGTTCCGCGTTATTTGGTAAGAAGTGAACATTGGATGTGCTCTCAGTAGCAAATGCGTTTAGATAAGCACTGGTCCCTTGAATCGTATTTGAAATGCCCTTTAATTCATTGGTCAACGATCTAAACAAAAGAACGTCATCGTCAACCAAGGTACCATGTGTGTCTTCAACCCACCGGACGCAGAGTTTTCCAAGCGAATCTGCTAATGATTCCAGCTCAAGTGTCTTTTGCGCCAAAATGCTGCAAAACGAATAATGTTTCTTTAGGTATTTTTCTAGCTTTAGCAAGTCTTTCTTTGATTCTACTATTTCAGACAGGTTGAAGCCTCCGAGTAATTTGCTATAAATTCCAGTTTTTGTAATTTCATATACTTCTTGAAAAAACTGCCGCGCAAAAAGATTATTCTTCGCTGCGAAACATCACGCTCATTAGTTGCTTTCTCAACCCGACTTTCAAAATCTTTGGCGATAAACGTGTCTTGGATTCTTAACTCTTTTTCATGAATCCAAAAATTACGGTGGTTAAACTGAGAAGCAGAATTTTCATAGAAGTATTTCTCTTCGCTTGAATTTGTGTTCTTAGCTTTTTCAAGCTTTAACGCGAGTTCACTGAAGGCTCCACCTATTGCTTTTCGGCCGCATACATTTTGGCTCTGCCTACGGTCCTTGAAATCTTTATTTTCCCGACTTTTTCCAATCCGAAAACATATTTTGAGACTGTGTTCCGATGTATGCCAGTTCTTTCCGCAATTTCCTCTATGGAGAAGTCCTTTGGATATTCTTTTTGCAGGAATTCGAGGACTATTTTTTCTATGTCTTGACTTACTTTGTTGTGCATTAATAAACATTGTTATCGAACAAACCTTATATAGTTGGTTGTTTATTAATGTTGTGCATCAATAAACAACGTTGAAGGCGACCTAATGACCTCATTCAACAACCAAATAAATATCCTGAACAACAGACTCGTCGAAATAGACGCAACACCAGACCTCAGTAAATCCAAACCGGTCATCATACATAAACAAGAAGAAATCGGGAAACTGCTAAAACAACTCGAAATAATGCGCGAAAATTGGATCGCACTGAAATTTAATGATGAAATTTTTGTTGTTTGGAACGAATTGATTTTTCACTATTCAAACGAAAAAAGCGAAAATCAAAAAATAATGGAGTAACTGAAACATGAATAAAAAACTGAAAATACTGAACAATGGGCGCTCATTAATCAGGGCAGCGATTTTCGTTCGTGCTATTGCACCAGACATAGATCAGAATGCAAGCATCAGGATGCAACTCGAGCATTGCGGTAAGTTCATCCAGCGGAACGGTTGGATTGTTACTGATCTTTATCTTGAAAAGGAAGGGGATGCGATCCTTCGCTTGATGCGTGCCCGTGCACAATCCGGTTGCTTTGACACGATAGTTGCTGCCGCAAATCCATCCGCAGAATCTCCTGCTCGGCATGCAAGGAGCCTTAGAATCACCGCAATTTGTGACGCGCGCCTATGGAGTGCTGAAAGTTGATGGCAAGTGAATCTTTTATTCTATATGAACCAAAGTACCTAAGATCCAACGAATTAATTCGATGTAATTTTTAATGGAGGGAACGACTTGAAAAATTTATCATCTCCGATAACGTGCCCTTTATGTGGAACCCTATCTCAGGCTTACACAATAAATGAGGCTAACATTCATTTCCTGGAACAAAGACTTCATGAGAATAAACTTGATGATGCTCTTACTCTATGCCAACTTTCCTGGAATAATTTTCCTGGCATAAGACAGACTTCAGAAACTAAAACGATAATAAATGGTCTAATGAAAGGCATAGAGGACCAAGTAAACAATGCATTAAAACCACTGGATTTAATTACTAAAATAATCTTTCCACTTAGCAAGAAATTAGATGACTTGACCTCAAAGCTTCCTGAGAATCTCAAAACGGAATTTGATGAGATCAACTCGCAACTGGCAAGACAACTCCTTTTGATAAATGATGCGACAACAAAATCTTCAGAACCAGTTCAGCGCGATTTACGAGAACTTTCTCTAAACATCAATGCCTTGATAAACAAACCCAACCTAATTGGAGTTGTTAAGGAAAAAACGGTTGAATTATTCTGGCAGGAAGTTTTCACAAAAGACAAAGTCGACCGGCGAGGCGCCCCCGGTCAGCCAGATTTGGTGATCGAACCGTTCGTTGAATTTGGCGGAGGTTGCTTTGGACCCAAAATTATTATTGAACGAAAAGGAGGAAAGCAGCGCTATTGTGGCACGCATTTACAACAACTATTTGCCCATTCAAGGGCTGAAGGTGCCCGTTTTGGTTTGCTTCTCTATGACAACAGTTCGAACCTTTTAGAGAAACAAAAACCGATATGCCTGACAACAGTTCAAGAAGTCACAGTTTGCATAACCGATGTCGAATCTGGGGGTTGGAAAACGGCCCGCGAAATTTTTGAAGTTTTCCAAGCGCTCTTACCTGTGGAAACAAATAACCCATTACAACAAATAGACCTCAAAAAGTTTCAAATGATTATAGAGGAAATGGCTTCCGTAAATGAACAGATTGAAACACTGCGAAAATGCAATAACGCTACGATCTCCAATTGCGATAAAACAAGGATGCTGATAAACAGACTTGAAGAATCCATATTGACTTATCAAGGGAAACTAAGGGATTTGTTACCGAATAAGATTGCAGATGCTCGTAGGTCAACCGTTCAAGTTGAATTTCCAGTTAACAAACCGCAACTGATCAAAGGTTGATTTTACTTGCCCAATAAACGAGAACTCGCAGGCATTCAACTGCTTCAAAAGAAAATCAGGATTATCCGAAAAAATGAATCAAACTATCAAGTCTCTTCAGAATCAGATCCAACTTTGAAGTATGAAGTCAACTGGCACCGAAATCGATGGGTTTGTGGTTGCCCAGATTTTGAAAAAAGGGACAAAAAATGCAAACATGTTTATGCACTCGAATATTTTTTGATGTTGAATGAAATAAGCGAAAATCTGGAAGACACGAATCCATTGCCTGATTGTCCCAGGTGTGGATTAAGCTTGCATGTAATAAAGCGTGGCTTCAGACAGAAACGATCTGGACCTGAGCAAAGGTATTATTGCAAGAACGTAACCTGCCGATATCGATTTGTTAAGCAAAATTCTTTTAATTGGATGAGAACCAAAGCCAAAATAATTGCTTCATCTTTGGATTTGTATTTTAAAGGATTAAGTCTACGGTCGATTTCTTCACACTTACAGGACTCATATGGCGTAAAAGTTTCTCATGCGACGGTTCACAACTGGCTTAAAAAATATGTTAAAATCGTTAACAGATATGTTGAGAAAAGACCCGTCGAAACAGGCGAACGATGGTTGGGTGACGAGCTTATAGTGACCATAACCGGGCGGCATGCAGTTTGGTGGAATTTGCTTGACGCCGAGAGCCGATTCGTAATTGCCAGGCAAATAAGCAGCGCGCGAGACACTGAGAATGCTCAGGAACTAATAAGAAAGGGTCTTAGAGTTTCAACGAAAAATCCCACGGAATTCGTGAGTGACGGTTTGAAATCGTATCCAAGTGCAATTGAAAATGAAATATCTAACTTAACCGCCGGAAAAAACCAAACTTTCGTGCATCTTCAAGGACCACTCTTAATGGGGTTGAATAATAAAATCGAACGATATCACGGGGAAGCTCGATCACGTTTAAAAACAATGAACCATCTTCGAAATGAAGAGAGTGTAGATACTTTCGCTGGAGGATTCACAACCCAACATAACTACATCAAACAGCACAAAAGCCTTAACGGAAAAACCCCCGCCCAATTTGCAAAAGTTGAAAAAGAAAAATGCACTTGGTTAAGCCTGATAGAAAAAGCTGACGACCAGATCGCAAGAGATAGAAAACAAGTTAATGAAAACTCATAATTGGGTTTAATCCAATAAGTCAAATCGGAGATGTTTGCCCTCGCGTTTTCTTTCTGTAGTCCATTAAACCAAGGAAATTACCACTGAATCCGGTTGGCCCTTTTATTTTGAGAGAATAGCGTAGCCCATTATTTGGTACAATCTGGCGATTTCTAATAAGGTTATAATAATCCATTACTCCGGTAGACTCAAGGGCATTCTGAGGTTTTTCATCTTCAGTTGAAGAATCATATTTGTTTTCTTTTCTCGAAGTAAAAGCGAATCTAATGAACTCTGACCAGCTTAAGTGTTTGTGATAGGGGTATACTATTCCTGCTTTTTGCGCTGGCGTCTTCTTATATAACGGTTTACGATTTTCATCTAAGAATTCATGCGTTCGGAAGAAATTGTCAGATATTCGTGAAAGCTCAGCAGCAAACATCATTGTTTCCGATGAACGATAAGTGCGTCTCTTGGGAACACCTAGGTCACGGAGACTACGCCTCTGCTTTGACTCAGAAAGGTTTGTCAACTTATAATTTCTGCCCTTTTTTGGTTTAGGTATGGCTTCAATCACGACAATTCTAAGCACTTTTCTAACTCCAGCTGGGTGACCCCTGTAGCCATCCATCTTAATTTTCACAGGTAAAGCCTTTGTTACCTTGAGCGCTCTTCTTACAGCAAGTTCAGAGTTTACAGCTTTTCGATCATCTGCTGTTACTCTTGCTAATACGTAGCAGTGCTCTTCAGCCACAACACTCGTAATCCATGCCTGTTGCCGCAGTTTCAAGTAATAAATCTTTTCACAGGAGGTGCATTTAATAAACAAAAGCTCCTTTCTATACCTCCCTAATACTTCTTCGTCAGCAGTGAGGCAATGGCTGCAATAGGGACACTGTGCTGCGTTTTCTTTTTCTGCTTTCAACATTGCGTTCAGTTTGGGAAGTTTCATTTTTTCGGTTGGTATCGGTTTTATTCTGTCATAGGCTATGTCTTCCGATAGTGGAGAGTGTTCTTTTATTATTGATAGCCATTGTGGGCTGTCGTCGATCTGCCAGGTTAATTTCTCCCAATTTCCTGTGGCTCTGAGTTCGTAATCCTGTATAATCTTGATGCACCTCTTTAATATCCCGCGTACACCCTTGCGGCTAATTCTAAAAGGGTCTTTATTATAATCCGCCATACAGTTTACAAACCGCGCGATCTCTATTAGACGATTCCCGAGAACGGCTAAACCAAGCACCATATTCACAGCCCACTCAGGAGAACGAGTTCCAGCAAACGGTGTGTTTACAAACTTGTGTTTATCACGCTTGCAGAAATATTTTTGTTCTCCCCCATTTTGATTTTGTCTATTGATTTCATTAATGTAATTTGGGTTTCTTGCGTTTCGCTGGAGGCTGTCACCAAACCCTTTGCAGATTACACGATCCGATTTAAAACAGATAGGACAAACAGCTGGACCTATTCTCTCTTTTAACTTCATTTGGTCATTCCTGGATTTGTTTTTAATAAGTTTAATTCTCAGGTTTGGCGACAATAGCTCAGTTTTGCCCAAGTATGTTTCTAAAAACATCTGGTAAATCCATATTTTTTTGTCTTTTCTCATTTTTTCATCATCCTTTTTGTTGAAAAGTCCCTGTTTTTTCCAACCGAAGGAACCTGCTGAATAAGACCCGACATGGTTGCCTCAGCCCGGTAGGGCTGATGTCCCCCCGTAGGGTCTTGTTTTTTTGTAAAAAAATGGGGACTTTCATGGAACTCAGGCTACTTTATTTTTTTCAACTCGCCAATTTGAAGGAACAGAGGAAAAAGCTGCAGGAATTGTGAAATCGGGATTTCATCATTTTCTCGAGAAAGTGCTTCAGCGAGAGGCGAGTCTGGCATTCTGCTCTGCAAAAATTTTTTCATTGGTCGCAGGTCAACAAGTTTGACTTTCACTTTACCGGGATTGGTCTTACTTGAAGCACTTGGTAAGGTGGGCCTGTTATGAGGTAATCGTGATTTTTCTTTCTTCTTCTTTAATGGTTTTGTTGAAGTTATAGTCATCAAGAAAACCGCCATCTCCGCTGAAAGGGTCCATTAATTGATTTGATGTTGCATCCGTAAACTTTTCGAGTTACTCTGCTACTGTCAATATTTTGAGATGCCAACACTTCATTTTCTGCCTCAGTTTCCTTCAAGAACTTGATTTCTTGTCGTTTTCCCTAAAAAAAAGCTTTTGCAACAAGATTTGGTGATTTTTTTCTGAAAAATCGGATATAAAGCCAAAATTAACGGCAATATGTGACTTTCAACATGTAGATTGAATTATTGAAAAGAATTCACTGCAAACAGAATTTGCGCCTATTGCCGGAGTGTAGGCAACGGACACCTCATCCGTCTAGCAGTCGTAGCTTTCTGGGACTTCAATGCCAAACACAGGTTCTTTGCGATTCTTAGACGCCTAAGCGCCGAACCTCATTATCAACCTAGTGTAGGTCTTATGCCCTCCAGTCGCTGCCAAGTTTTCGGTTTTATGCCGGCACCCCAAGCACTCTAGAAAAATCGCTATCTTATATTTAGATGTAATTTCGACATTCGATACATCAGCAATCAAGATTTGAGAATGCTCCATCTTTCACCGTATCGTAAAACAATCTGAAATTAATAGCAAGGCGAGCATTTTTGCCTTCGTCTGCGGGCTGAGTCCGGTAGAGGCTCAAACGATCAAGAGTCTGAAACAACAAGACTCAAAACATGAATTTGAAAAAAAGAAGGTGTTTAACGATGTCGAGTCGTTCAAGTTTGCACTGTTCTTTTTCCATTTGTACTTCGCACATATCCTACTGTTATGATTAAGATTCCTGCAACGAGCCCAATTACTGTGTAAAAGATTTCTTCGTTAATACTGATGACTCAGCTTGTTGCAGCAGCGTTGTTACTGCAACTATTACGGCTAGACAGCCGACTATAGCTCTTGTTGAATTCTTCATTGAATCACCTCCCGATAGGTTGCACCTTGTTGGATGCTATGGCTGTTGGGTAATTGTTGACAAGCCGCTGGTGGTTATCGTTCCTAACGTTGGATTACCTGCATACAACAAGCTTGATCCTCCGCTCAAATCAGCGTCTAACCGACCGCTAACGTTGACGTTTCCGGTGCTGCCACCGCTCATAATTATTGTTGCAGTGTCGACTTTGAAATCAGATAACTGTAGGCCACTTCCACCTGAACACGAAGCTGACAGACCATTAGCTTGTCCTTCAATCTTAAGCGTGCTTCCACCAGATTCGCTAACAGAGAAGCCATGCGCCATCACGAAACCTGCAACGTTTGCATTCGCTCCGCCAGAAAGATGAATTTCCTGAAGATCAGGCATCGTTATCTGAGCTTTCAGTGTTCCTATGTTAAAGATCGATGCCAACTGCAAACCAATTGTTAAGGTATTGCCCGTTAGGCTAACGCCGATTCTATTGATCACATTGCTATCTGCTATTATCGATACGTTGTACGAGTCGCCTTGGCTAATTTGCGCCTGAAATCCACTTTGAATATTGATTATTGTGAAGTCACTGAGATTTTCTTGTTGAGTTTGCAGTTTTCCAGAATCGATAAAAATTACACCGCTGAGGATAAGCACCCCTATTAATACAACAACTCCGCCTGTCACGATCAAAGCTTTACTCATAATATTCATTCTTTTTCGCCTCCTTCATTTTTTATGATCTTGATTTTTTCGTGATTACTCAAACAATCGGGCGTAGGTTCATCGATTAGGACCCAACGCTCATCAAAAGGGTCAAAAACTCGTTCCAATACTCGTGTCTGAATTTCCGATGTGGCTCCATATTTTCTGCGCAAAACTTTTTTAGCAAAATTTAATGTTCCATTTTCCTTGCAATTTATTGAAGACAAATTTTTCACTTCTCCTTTTATCGTTTTTTGCCATCCTACTCTCGCCATGGTTAATGACGATGACAAAAACCCCGATGGCAATAGCCCTCGCCCTGCTTTATTTTAAAACAAAAAAGGGGAAGATTGCAGTTCCTGAGCAGTTTCGACTTCATTTTCCTTCAATCTCCCTAAGCAATCAAGCTCTTTGCGTTTTGGCTTTCCCTTTTTCCCAATGTGAGTAGTCGGGAGCCCGCGGCCACGAAGAACACTACAAACGCCAATTGTAGGGGCAGTATCAGAGATCCCGCCAACGATGACACTCCACGCGCTAGCGCGCTAACGACTAAGGCCATATCGACAACGAATAAAGCACTTACGACGGCGCCAATGCCGCCAATCCATTTCCCGAAAGCGCTTTTGCGCATAACTAATGAAATGATTAGCCATGCTGCAAATCCTGCGAAGTAACTGTAGGTCCAAGCAAATTCAGTTTGTAATACCGCGTGGTTTGCTGCTACGTAATATGCTGCTTTCATTATGGGATCGGTTGCTGCAGCCCAGCTCACGGATAATGATGTTGCTGTAAAGAATCCTACTTCGGCTACTGCGGCGTCTAGTATGACACTCATTATGGCAAGACCTATTCCAACAAGCACGGCATCCCTGTTGACCTTGTTGAGAGCAAAGTAGAGCGCTATCATAACTGGCACAGCGATGAAGTCAACGAGTGTGAAGAGGGTCCAGGTGAAGTAGGCTGGCTGCGCGTGGTTAGCCATTGCTGTGATGAATGTCGCGGCAGATACGAACGGCGGTTCGGCCCAACCGTTGGTTCCTGGTGTAAGTGCTGCAAGGGTAACAAGCACGTAAAATATGCCACCGATTATGAGCAGAATGCCTCCAGCTTTGTAAAGAGCAGCATGTCCTTGCTTAGGGACTTGTGTTTTCTTAATTTCACTT
>Ga0181533_1006387_pt1 | contig 10743 bp, 11 predicted proteins | sample PEATcosm2014_Bin_45_FD_119772 | JGI IMG/M metagenome (GOLD analysis project Ga0181533, IMG submission 119772) | Peatland microbial communities from MTU Mesocosm Facility, Houghton, MI, USA - PEATcosm2014_Bin11_60_metaG | ecosystem: Environmental > Terrestrial > Soil > Wetlands > Peat | place...
TCAAGCTTTTTTTCAGGAATGCGAAAATAGGAAGGGTTCAAGAGAACCCGAGCGGACACGCCAGGAGGTGCGTGGTTCTTAGCTCGGGCCGGGAAGGACTATTTGCCGTTTCCGAAGCTGCTGCACAAACTCCTTAACCCTAAACTTCTCTAGCTCGTATCATCTGCGGGCAGCATTGGGCAGTAGTGGACTATCCACAATCGGGTGCGACAGTACCCACACGTCGAGGACCCCAGATTCGACGGTGCCCATGGAGTAGGCCCGAGAGAAATGCTCGGCTAATTTCGCGACGGCGTACATGCTTCCCTGAAGTTGACAGGGACCAACAAAGCCTGCGAGGCGATTCAGCGAATTGTCCGAGAGCTGCCCGAGCTTGACTGGTTGAGTTGGACTCTGGCAGAAGCTCGCGCCCTCACCCGCCAGCGCACGTGGGTGCCACCTAAACCGCAAGATATCATTAACCTGGCAGACGATTCGGAGACGCGCTTGGTCCAAAGCGGCGATCAACTGCTTGAAGTTCTTATTGAATCTCTCGGGCGGCTTGAGGCAAAGCTTCAGGGCGAGACTCCGGCGGCGCAATTCCTGTGGAATAAGATTTCCCACGGAGTTCACCTGCCGAAGGACGAGAATTCTTTATCAGATTACGTAAAGTTGCATTTGGAGGAAGACCTTAGACAAAAGGGGATTGTTGCGAACCGGGAAGTGCAGATCCGCAGCGGCACCGGAGGGACGAGCGGGGAGAGGACCGATATCCACGTCGATGCCGTCTCGCCCGTTGGATCGGGCAGTGGTTACGACAAGGTTTCAGTCATTATCGAAGCGAAAGGGTGGTGGCATCCGGAGCTGGAAACGGCAATGAGCACCCAACTCGTAGAAAGGTACTTGAAGGACAATCAGTGCCAGCACGGGCTGTACCTAGTCGGTTGGTTTAGCTGCCCGCAATGGGATCCGGAAGACTTCCGGCACAAACAAAGGCCGAAATACGACATAGAAGAAGCGCGAAAGCGATTTGAGGCCCAAGCCATCGAAATTTCGAAGGGAGCCGTCGGTGTCAAGGCTTTTGTAATTGACACTGGGCTTCGATAGCAGGCGTAGCGCGGGCCTCTGCCGGGTGAGGTCGGCGACATTTCGCACGGGCCACGCTCGCCCCTAAGTTTGAAGACTACGTCTCTGGCTTGAAAGATGTCCGAAGTCCGAGGTCAAACCTCCTCGGTGGCGAGGAATTCAATTGGATTCGATACCCAAACGCGGGGCAGGTCAGGGTGCCACTGCAATCCGTTGCGGGTTTCACGGGCCGCCATGGTTTGGGCGCGGGTGGAGCTTTCGGCGCGGCGTGCGCCGGTTTGTAGCGGCGGTCTCCGACCGCCGGGTTTCGGCGCTCAGAGAGCGCCGCTACAGCGAATGACCGACACGTTGCTGCACCAGGGCATTGACCGGGTCAATTTTCATCCGCTGCGTGCACCAGCGGAAGGTGCGGTTGGGCGGACGTCAGTATCGCGGAAGCACCAAACGCACCAATCGCCAAGCTGCACCGAAAGTTGATGCCACTCAGCGGACCAGGCTATTAAACTCGATTCAGAGGATTCCAAATCCGACCGCCGTGCCCACTTTCGCGGAATTTGCAGACCAATTCCTGAAGTGGGCGAAAACAAACTTGGCAGAAGCTATGGTTGTGCTGCATAGGGTCAACATTGACAGGCTCAAACAGCTCTTTCGTGGTAAGCTGATTAATGAGGCAGAACTCATGGGCCACGCCAACATTCAGACAACCATGATTTATGTTCATGCAGAGCGGAAGCAGAAGATTGAAGCCACGGCGAGGCTGCATGCCTATGTTGAGGCAGCACGGAGAGCCAAGCAGTTACAGGAAGAGCGTTAGGCAGAAGACTGGAAACCGAAAGAGGATGAGTGGGGGATGCCGATCGTGGAGTGTGAAGAAAACTCCCCACAAAAGTCCTCCCATGGAGCAGAAACTGAGAATTTACAGTTTTGGTCAAGTCGTTTATTATTAATAATGTGCGCCCGTAGCTCAGATGGATAGAGCACTTGCCTACGAAGCAAGGGGTCGGGTGTTCGAATCACCCCGGGCGTACCAACTATCGCTATTTCAATAACTTAAAAAATCAGGTTTTCCCCCCTAGCACTTGCGCAGATTTCAAGGGGTCGAAGTCCAATCCCCCTGGTCCGACTTTCTTCATGGGAGCGGAGACCAGCGTAGTCCTTGATCGCCTCTACCTTTTCAAGACAATCCCACGAGCTTGTTAAGCAGTCCGCTGATAGCTCCCGCGAGACGCTCCGTGGTGAAAGATTCCGGCAAAGGCACGGTGAGGACGGGACGTTGGGTTTGCGCGTCCGTCCGGACTAGCGCGGAAAGCACGCGTTCAATGGGTTTCAAACGATCCGTCGATCTCGCAACGCCTGGAACAGGTGGCGCGATCATCTCCAAGAAATTCAATCCCGCCTCCAAGAGCTTGGCGGCGGCCTGAGCCGCGTCCGGCACGATGGGGCTGGGAAGTGAATCCGCACGCGGGGTGGATTCCTGAGCATCGGGCATCGATCGAGCGGCATCTGCCTGCGGCACGACGTCTGCTGAAGGCACGGGAGTGCGTTCGGGTTGGATCATCGCCTTCCGCGTCTTCTCCGCTTCCGCCACTCCGATGGGCACGGCAGCCTCGGGAGATATAATCGGCTTAGGCCTGCCCGGCTGGTCAGAGAACACTTCCTTGAGTACCTGCATCGTGCTTTTACGGCCCAGCTTTTCAAAGCTGACCTCGTCTGTCGTGGAATCAAACAACCCTGTAAACAACGCCTTCTTAAGTTTGAGGGTCTCCCATACCCGCTCTTCAATACTCTCCTCGGTGAGCAGATGAACCACCTGGACGGGATGAGTCTGGCCGAGGCGATGAACCCTCCCGATTCGTTGCTCAAGTCGCGCCGGGTTCCAGGGAGGCTCAAAATTCACCACCGCTGAGGCTGCCTGCAAATTCAACCCAACTCCGCCGGCGTCCGTTGAAAGAAACACCCTGCAATCAGGATCCCTGCGGAAGCGGACCATCAGATCGCCACGCTTTCGAGCCGGCACGTTCCCGTGCAACGATACCCAACCGATTCCAAGTTTGGTCAACTCCTGGCTCGCCAGGAACGTCATGCGTTCGTACTCGCTGAAGACGACCACCTTGCGATTTTCTTCCACCGCCAACTCGCGGATGACCTCGCGGAATTCTTCCAGCTTGGGAGAGAAATTGGTCTCCTTGTCAAACAGAAACGTCGAGTTGCAAAGCATGCGCATGTTCTGAATACAACACGTAATGCGCCGCAGGTCGATTTCGGAAAGCCAACCCTGTCGCTGCCACTTGTGCATCAGCCGGGCGAGGATATCGTTTTGTTCCCAATAGGGACCGGCCTGCTCGCTGGTCATGCGGACGCGAAATATCTGGTCGGTCCGCTCCGGCAGTTCCGGGAGCACCTCTTGGCGAGTCCGGCGGAGCAGAATCGGTTCGAGTTGACGATGGATCTGGTCCAGGCCACGGTAGCCGAGCAATTTTCCCTTTTCGTCTTCCATGCGGTGTTCCTTGAGGAACCGGAAGGCCGGTCCCAGGCGGCGACCGTCCACAAACTCCACGACGGAATAAAGTTCTTCCAGCTTGTTTTCAAGTGGCGTTCCGGTGAGCACAAAGGCGTAGCGGCTCTTAAGCTGTTTGATGGTGCGGGCCGTGGCGGTGGCCCAATTCCGGATGCGTTGGGCTTCATCAAGAATAATCAGGTCCGGGCGCAGGTTGTGCATATCCTCGATATCCTTCAGCACGAGTTCGTAGCTGGTGAGATTAAAGAAAGCCGGGTTGGCATAAAGCTTTTTCCGGCGGGGAATCAGCCCGTCGATGACTTGCGTGGAAAGGCCGCAAAATTTCTCGAGTTCGGTTTTCCATTGGTACTTGACCGAGGCGGGCGCAACCACCAGCACCCTCTCGATGCCCCGCCGGCGCCGGAGCAGCTCCGCCGCCGCAATGGCCTGAATCGTCTTGCCCAAACCCATATCGTCGGCCAGGACCACGCGCCCGCGGCACGCCGCAAAAAGTGCGCCTCGAATCTGGTAGGGAAAGAGCGGCACTTTCAAAAGGCCTTCCAGCGGATTCTTGCCCCTGGCTAATTGTGCGAGATGGCGCCGTTCGTCCTCCAGCCCGGAAGCCAGCTCGTTTTCACGGTCAATGAAATCGAGCACATCGCTGTAAACAACCGTCGTTTCGTCTGCGGCGCGGAGCTTTTCCAAAACCCGCTCAAAATCGCGAAGGTGTTCCTCACGGAGGAACCCTTCGGAGTCGAAGTGCTTGGCGGCAATTTCCTGCAAGGCTTGCGGTGAGTCAGCGGGCAGCCTCAAACGCACGCGGAGGGTCTCCCCGTAATGCAGAGAGAGTGAGGCTCGGTCGCGCTGATACCTCTGCTGCTGGAATGATCGACCGAAGTGCTGGCGTAACTGAAAGAGTAAGGCTTCGATGTGCTTGCAGGTGCCCAGAGTGTTTACCGCGAAGTCTGGGCAAGAGCAGAAATTCTCGAACAAGCTGGGACCGCGCATCGCTACCCGGTATTTTCTGCCGGTGGCTGACCGCACCTCGTAGTCACCGTAAGCTTGCCCAAGCGGCTTAGCCAGAATGCTCTGAATTGCCGTACGGGCTCGCTGCTGACGGGCAGAAATTTGTTCCTCGACTAGCATCTGTGAACCTCCCGACAAAATAGGGGGGTAAGGATATCAGGAATAGGCAGGCGTTTAAATCACTAGAGGGGAGTTGCCATCAGGGAGATTTTCGGCGCGCCCCGCAGTCGCTGGAGAGGCCGAATGTTCAAAACCCGACGGGCCGTTGCATTCACAGGCGGTCAGCCGTATGCTGACGGCCGGCCAAGAATCGAAAAAGGAAATTTCGGCTGATATCGTTGGAGCGCAGATTCCATGAAGACATTCATCCTGGAAGAGCCGGGCCGGTTTACGCTCACCGAAACCGCGCCGCCGGGGGCGCCGGGACGGGGTGAAGTGCTGGTGAGAGTACTGACGGTCGGCATCTGCGGCACCGACCTCCACGCCTTCGAAGGCACGCAGCCGTTTTTCACCTATCCGCGCATTCTCGGGCATGAGCTTGCGGTGGAAGTTGTCGAGACCGGCGACGCCGTCGGCGAGTTCCAGCCCGGCGACCGCTGTGCGGTGAACCCGTACATGACCTGCGGCGAGTGCGCGGCTTGCTTGCGCGGGCGGACGAACTGCTGCGCGAAGATGTGCGTCATCGGGGTCCACAGCGATGGCGGCATGCGCGACCTCATTCTTCTGCCAGCAAAACAGATGTACAAGTGCGAGAAGCTGCCGGCGGAGCAGATTCCGCTGGTGGAGACGCTGGCCGTCGGCATCCACGCCGTGGGGCGCGCGGCGGCGCAGCCGGGCGAACGCGCGATCGTCGCGGGCGCCGGTCCCATCGGGCTGTCGGTGATCGAGTTTTTGCGGCTGGCCGGCGCCGATATCGCCGTGGTGGAGAAGATGCCGGAGCGGCTCACCTTCGCGGCCCGGCACTTTGGCTTACAACGCTATTATCCGTCGCACGAGGAAGCGCGGCAGGAAGAGCCGTCGATGCTGGTGTTCGACTGCACCGGCGACCGGGGCTCCATGGAGCAATCCCTTCACCTGCTCCAGCAAGGCGGCAAGCTGATCTTCGTCGGGCTCATCAACGACCGCGTTTCCTTGTTCGACCCGGACATCCACCGCCGCGAGGCCACCATCCTGTCGAGCCGCAACAGCATTCCGGCCGAGCACCATCGTGTGCTCCAGTCGATGGAAAGCGGGCAGATCGATGTCGGGGCGTGGCCCACCGAGTACCCCCCCCGCACCCTCATGCCCCAGCGATTTCCCGCGTGGCTTCATCGCCAAGCCGGCGTGGTCAAGGCGGTGGTCGACTGGTCGTGACGGCCTCCGCCCACTTCCCTTTCCTCCGACCACCCGAGAACAATGCAGGAGTGCAGGACCATGTGCTGGAGGGCCTCTGCCCTTCCACCCACCGCAGCAATTCCTCATCCTTTTTCCCATCGGGCGGGATCAGGGCAGTGGGTAAATGCTCAGTTCCTTCATCGGATAGTGTTTTAGATTATCGGTGATGAGAGTGAGTTGGTTGTGGATGGCGACCGCCGCAATGGTAGCGTCGGTGGTCGCCAGGGTGATGCCTTTGCGGCCGTAGTCACGCTTCAGCAGGCCCGCCAAAAGGGCAATTGGCCACGTGATCGGAAAGTACTGCAAGCTCTCCAGCAACTCCTTAGTCCGAGAATCCTCATGGGTGCGCAGACCGGCATAGACTTCGGTCACGTTGATTGGACAGCAGGCCAGCAGGTGACCTTGTTGCAATAGTTCTTTGAAAAGCTGGTCCCGGTTCCGCTTGCCGTTCAAAGCGTCAATAATGACACTCGTATCGAGTAGGAAAGTGGCCATGTTAGCGGGCCGTCACTTTTTGAAAGCGCTTCTCATCTTCCCGGCGCAGCTTGTCCACCCACTTTGCTGCTCCGCGTTTCAACTCGGGATGATCCTTGTCTTTCCAGGAACCGGCAGCGGCTTCAATGGCTTTGAGCTGGCGCAGTCGCATGATCTCTTTTTCAGCGGCTTGAGTCAGGAATTTGCTTCGGCCTCGTTTGCCCACGATGATGTCAATGCGAGCCACCAACTGCTCAGGAATGACAATGTGAGTGCGTTTAGTGTTCATGGTACCTCGCGATCATGAATTTCTAAATCCCACTTCAAGTTTAACAAGGTGTGGGAGTTTGTCAAGGAAATGGTAAAGCTTTTGGCCGCATCGGTACGGGGCTTTTGAGATGTATAATGCATCGCGGGACCTGGGCGAGGTTCATTCCGAATTGCGTGGCAAAGACCGCAAGGCGGAGCGCCGCAGGCGGGGAGGATTTATGCGGCCTACTTGGAAACTGGTTCTATGTGGTGCTCTCGTGGGTGTGGCAAGTTTTCTTCTGCTGTCGGCGCCGGTGGTGCCCGCTGATCAGAGCGCGGCGCCCACCGTGTTGCCCAATGGTTGGAAGATGACTCCCGCGGGAAGAATCGTGGCGCTGGCGGGCGACATGCCGCTGCGGGTGCTTCCTCTGCCGGATGGCCGCAGAGCTCTGGTCTTGACCGGGGGGTACCACGACCACTCCTTGAGCATCGTGGACATCGCAAGCGGCAAAATTCTGCGCAACCTCGAGCTAGGAAAAGACTGGGCAGGTCTGGCGGTTGATTCCGCCGGCTCCACCCTCTTTGTCTCCGGCGGAGGCCCGGTCCCTAATGGGCTTGAGCGCAATTTGGCGAAGACCCCCGTCGACGCGGTGGTTCGCGAATCTCTTTCCAAGCCCGTCCTCCGCGTTTCTATGCAGAAAGATCAACTCACGCCTTTGCCGGGTCTCTCGATTCCGGGTTTGGCGGAAAAGGACCGTTTCATCGCCGGGGTGGCGGCCGCGCGCGACGGTGCCTTGTACGTTGTGAACACCGAGGCTGACACGGTCTACAAACTGCATGCCGGAGATGGGTCTGTGCTGGCGTCGGTGAAGGTGGGGTATCGCCCCTTCGGCATTGCCATCTCGCCGGATTTCCAAGCCGTGGCCGTTTCCAACTGGGGGGATCAGTCGGTCAGTCTGCTGGAGCCCGCCAGCCTGAAGGAGATTGCGCGAGTTGGGGTGGAAACACATCCCAGCGATCTTGCTTACGCTCCCGACGGCCGGCTCTTTGTCGCCAATGCGGGATCGAACAGCGTGAGCGTCATTGCCGACGCGAAAGTCATTGAGACCATCAAGACCTCGCTCGATCCGCAAGACCCGGTGGGATCAACCCCGGATGCGCTGGCGGTGAGCCCCAATGGAAAATTCCTTTACGTTGCCAACGCTGACAACAACGATGTGGCGATGATTGATATCACACGGAAAGCCGATCCGAGGGTCCTGGGATTCATTCCCACCGGTTGGTACCCGAGCGCGTTGGGCGTCACTCCCGATAGCAAGAAGTTGCTGGTGGCCACGGGCAAAGGCATGGGTTCGCGCGCCACTGTGCCGGTGCTGGGAAATCATCCCAACAAAGCGCCCGACCCTTCCACCCCCTTTGACTATGTGGGCGACATCCTCGCCGGCCACCTGGAAATCATCAATGTGCCGCACGCCCGGGAGCTCAAGGCATATACGCAGCAGGTGTTTGCCAACGTTCCCAAGCCCGGGCAGGAAACTACGAAAGAAGACGAGGCGCAGGCGCGAGAGGCGTTCAGCCACATCAAGCACGTGCTATACATCATTCGGGAAAACCGCACCTACGATCAGGTATTCGGCGACCTCGGCCGGGGGAACAGTGATCCCAAGCTCGTGCTCTTTGGCAAGGACGTTACTCCCAATGCTCATGATCTCGCGAATCAAACGGTGATCCTCGACAATCTCTATGTCAACGGCGAAGTCTCGGAAGACGGCCACCAGTGGTCGAACGCAGCTTATGCGACGAATTTTACTGAGAAGGCGTGGCCCTCAAGCTACAGCCGTCGCGGCGAGCCTGAGGCGGATGAAAGGCTCACGGCGTCGCCGGCCGGTTACCTTTGGGACATCTGCCGCAAACACGGGATCAGCTACATCAGCTATGGCGAGTTCACACATTTCACTTCCGATCCCGGTCACGCGCCGCAATATCGCTCAGTGTCAGGCCTTCAGGGCCACTTCAGCAAGGAGTGGCTGACGGCCATGAAGGGCCGTGATACCGACAGGGTGAAATTCTTTATCGACGACCTGCGGCGGGCCGACCAGACCGGCGACTGGTGGCAGTACATGGTGATGAGTCTGCCCGAGGACCACACTCATGGCTTGTCGGCAGGCTCTTTTACCCCTAAAGCGACCGTGGGATCAAACGACCTGGCGCTGGGACGGATGGTGGAAGCTATCACCCATTCGCGCTTCTGGCCAGAAACGGCAATTTTTGTGATTGAAGACGACGCGCAAAACGGCCCCGACCACGTGGACGTGCACCGCACGGTCGGCCTGGTGATTTCGCCCTATACCAAGCAGGGATTCGTTGACAGCACTCACTACACAACGGCTTCGATGGTGCGGACGATGGAGTTGATCCTGGGGCTGCCGACCATGACGCAATACGACCGCGCGGCCACGCCCATGTACCGTTCGTTCCAAAGCCAGCCGAACCTGTGGGCCTTCGAGACCCGCACGCCGCAAACCGATCTTGAAGCCAAGAACCCGGATACGGGCCCGGGCGCCGTGGCGTCCGCCAAGCTCGATTTCTCCGATGTGGATCGCGCCGATCCCGACGCGTTGAATAGAATTTTGTGGGAAGCGCTGCGGCCGGGCGAGCCCATGCCCGCCCCGGTTCACAGCGCGGCGTTCCTGTACGGAAGGTAAAGCAAGGCTAAAGGGTAAAGGGTAAAGTTTAAAGGGTAAAGCAAGCGTAGCGCAGACCCCCGCTGTTGGGGTCTGCGGTTCTTCCTCAGGTTCACGTTTCCGAATCCGAGGGCAGGTCCCCGTCTTTGAGATCCGCGGTTTTTCTTACGGAAGAGCCGCGGACCCCAAAGGCGAGGGTCCGCGCTTAGCTCTCACGGGTGGTCAGTGGTAAGATACAAAGTGATGGGGGAGAGTTGCCGTGGGAACGAAGCAACAGATACTGAAGGCCATCGAGGAGCTTCCGGACGACGCCGGCGTTGAAGATGCCATGGATCGGCTTTACCTGCTTTATAAAGTCGAGAGGGGTCTTCAACAAGCGGACCGCGGTGAACTGATCAGTCAGGAAGAGGTCCGGCAGCGCATGACGAAATGGCTCAAGTAAGGTGGACGCCGCAGGCGGCCGATGATCTCGAGGCGATCTGTCTGTTCATTGCTCGGGATTCTCCGCAACTGGCGGCGGCGTTTGCCGACCGAGTCCTCCGCGCCACAGACCAACTGGCGAACTACCCCCGCTCAGGCAGGACCGTTCCGGAATTGGGGGTGGAAAACATCCGAGAGATCGTTGTCGGCTGCTACCGCGTTATCTATCGGGTTCGACAAGAAGACGTCAACCTTCTGACAGTGCACCACGGCGCCCGCTTCCTTGACCCCACAAAGATCGTGACCGGAGACGAAGGTTTCGCAACATGATTTTCTCAAATGACGGCTTGATTGCCGATATTGTCCGCCGCATTGTTGACACGGTGCAGCCGGAGAAGGTGATTTTGTTCGGCAGTCAAGCTCGGGGTGACGCCCGACCGAATAGCGATTTTGACGTGCTCGTAATCAAGCAGTCCGATGAGCCGCGATACCGCCGCTCCATTCCCCTTTACGTGGCTCTGGCCGATCTGCCCGTGGAAGTGGAAGTGATGGTCTACACGCCGGAGGAAGTGGACGAGTGGAGCGAGGTTCCCCAGGCATTTGTAACCACCGCCGTGCGCGAGGGGACGACGATTTATGAAAGACGCGGCTGAGCTTTGCCGGGGGCTGCTCCGCAAAGCCAGGAGCGACCGCATCGCTCTTGGCTCTTGGCTCTTGGCTCTCCGTTCCGACGACCCCTAGCGTTTGATTCACCGCAAAGCAAATGTAGCGCGGACCTGTTCGGTAGGTCCGCGGCTTTTTGTAGTCAATCCAGGACGGATCGCGGACCTTCAAAACAGTCGCTCATGTCGCTTCGCGACACCCCGAAGCATGAAAATGTACACGACACTGGTTTATGATGGACTCCGCCTGCGCGGGACGAAGGCCGTAGGACCTTGGAGCGGGAAGCCCGCA